>JADMIO011057170.1_pt1 | contig 23146 bp, 24 predicted proteins | sample 8958161 | NCBI WGS metagenome assembly JADMIO01 (sample SAMN16585339, study PRJNA669376) | soil metagenome | isolation source: Crop rotation soil | place: USA: Cullars Rotation, Alabama | collected 2011 | reverse complement strand
CTCGACCGCACCGCCGTGGGCTTTGCGCTGTTCACGGCCGTGACCGTCTGCGCCTATTCCGTGGTCGACGGCATCGGCGCGCGAGCGTCTGGGCCGGGGCTGGCCACCGGCTATTCGACGGTTTTGTTCGTCGGCATCGCGCCGGTGGTGGTGGCCTATGCGCTTGTTCGGCGCGGCACCGTTGTGCTCAAGCAAATGGCGCCGTTCTGGAAGATCGGGCTCGGCGGCGGCGCGCTCGCCGTGATCTCCTACAGCATCGCCATCTGGGCGATGACCGTGGCGCCAATTGCCATCGTTGCCGCGCTGCGCGAAACCAGCGTGTTGTTCGGTGCCATCATCGCGGTGACGATCCTGAAAGAACCGCTGCGCCCGGCGCGTATCGTCGCGGCGCTGATGATCGTCGCCGGGCTGATGCTGCTGCGGGCGGCTTAGCCTTTAGTGGGCGCGGCAAGGGCGGTTTGCTGCGGCACGCCGATGCGGCCGAAGCCGGGCAGCTTGATGCCGGGGTGGCGCAGATCGAGGCCGGCGACCAGGCCGAGGAAGTTCACCTCGACGCCCTCGACCCAGCCGAGTTTGATGCCGAGGAGGCCCCACAGGCTCGCCTCAATCCCGGTGCCGCTGTCGGTGAGACCGGCATAAGGCCACGGACGGAAGTCGCGGCCGACGGCATTAGCCGGCAGCGCGGTTGCAGCCTCCGGAATGGCGCGAAGCACGGTGGCGACGAAGGTGTTGCTGTTTGGGCCCGGCCAGATGCGGTAGTCGCCGGCATTGGCGTATTGATAGGCCTTCACCGCCGCCTCGATCTTGGGGATCGCCTTGGTGGCCGCGTCGCCCTGAAGATCGAGCACCACCTGCGGCTTGTTGCCGAACCACAGCCCGTCCGGCGCCCAGCCGTTGATCCGCACCGGATTGCCCCAGCCGACCACGTCATAACGCCGCCAGCTTTTCGCGTTCTCGGGCTTGAGCACGATCCAGGAGTGCACGGCAAACACGCCCTTCCAGCCGCCGGTGCGGCCCGACATGATCAACACGCGCGCCTGCGGGAATGCCGCCGGCGACGGCAGGCTGCCGGTCGAGGACCAGCTTGCGTCGCGCCAACTGGTCGGCCCGCCTTCATAGGCGAACAACGCGGCGCGGGCCGCAATCGGGAGCAGAAAGAGGGCAAGGAGTGAAAGCACGATGGACTTGCGGCTGTAGGAACTTGTGCGGGGAATGGCCGGCGAGATGGGTGTATCCATGACAGTTCGATTATAAGTGGTTCGCGACGCAATCGTGGCAAGTCACAGGTCCGCGACATTACCGATGAGTAATCCCATCCTGGTCGAAGTCCTGCGCGGCAATCACGTCGAAAGCGTGCACAGCGGGGCCATCGCGGTCGCAGACGCCCGGGGCAAGCTGCTGCTGGCGTTGGGCGATGTCGAGCGCTCGGTTTTTCCGCGGTCTGCGGTCAAGGCATTGCAGGCGCTGCCGCTGGTCGAGAGCGGCGCCGCCGATCTCTATGGCATCGACGCCGAGGGGCTGGCGCTGGCCTGTGCCTCGCATTCCGGCGAGCCCCGTCATGTTGCGACGGTGACGCGGATGCTGGCGGGCGCAGGCCTCGATGCTTCGGCGTTGCGCTGCGGCGCGCACTGGCCCCTGCACCAGCCGTCGGCGCAGGCGTTGGCGCGCAGCGGCGGTACCGCGGGCGCCATCCACAACAACTGCTCCGGTAAGCACGCCGGCTTTCTGTGCGTCGCCTGCGCCACCGGCGCTGACCGTGAGCACTATACCGACCCAAACCATACGGTGCAGCGCATGGTGCGCGCCGCCATCGAACAACTCACCGGCGCGCCGCTCACCGCGGACGATTGCGCCATCGACGGCTGCTCGGCGCCGACTTGGTCGCTGCCGCTGGTCAGCCTCGCCCGCGGCTTCGCGCGCTTCGCCACTGGCATGGGGTTGACCCCCGACCGCGCCCGCGCCGCTGCGCGATTGCGCGAGGCCTGCGCCGCGCATCCCTGGCACGTCGCCGGCACCGGGCGATTCTGCACTGCGATCATGGAGCGGTTCGGCACGCGCTACTTCATCAAGACCGGCGCGGAGGGGGTCTATTGCGCGGCGCTGCCGGAGCATGGCCTCGGCGTTGCCTTGAAGTGCGACGACGGCGCCGGCCGCGCCGCCGAGGTGATGATGGCGGCGACGCTACTGCGCCTCTCGCGCTCGATCAACGAGCAGGAGCAACTCGAGCCGTTCACCCAGGTGATGCTGCGCAACCGCAACGGCATTGCTGTCGGCGAGGTGCGGCCGACGCAGTTGCTGTCGGTGTGGTGATCAAGCCAACCGGATCGCCGGCGCGGCGACGCTTTCGGTCATCACATTGATGCACGCGGGCTTGCCGCTGTCGAGCGCGCGCTCGATCGCCGCGGGCAGGTCGGCGGCACATTCGACGTGTTCGCCGTGGCCGCCCAGAGCTTCGACCACGCGGTCGTAGCGCGCCGGCAGCAGCTCGCAGCCGTGCATGCGGTTGGCGCCGTAATCGCGGCGCTGGATTTCGCTTTCCGCGTTCCAGCGTGCGTCGTTGCCGAGAATCGCGACGAACGGCAGGCCGCGCCGAACCGCGGTCTCGAACTCGGCGATGTGAAAACCGATGGTGCCGTCGCCGAGCACGCCGAACACCGGCGCGTGTGGTTCGATCATGCGCGCCGCGAGCGCGAACGACAGCGCGCTGCCAATCGAGCCGGTGACGCCGTTGATCAGGCGGCGATGTACGGGGAGCATGGCCTGGCCCCATTGTGAGAATTCGCCACCGTCGCAAATCAGCACCGTCTCGGGATCGCGGGCGACGAACGGGGCCAGCGCGCGGAACACCTCCGCCGGATGCAGACGGTTTGGCGTTTGCGCTGTCATGCTCTGCCAGGCGGACGGTCTTGTATCGAGAGCCGAACGCGCCTCGGTGAGCCATCCATTTTTCCGCGAGGCACTTTTCTTGGCCTGAGACAGCAGCGTGTCGCCGGCATCCATCGGATCGGCCACCGCACCGAGAACGAAGCGTTCGCCTTTTTCCTTTCGGGCGCGTTCGACCATCGCTGCGTCGGGATCAATCGAGGCGATTTTCACTGCGGGATCGAATGCCGGGCCGACAGCCCACTTGGTCGTGAAGTCGAGCACTTTGCCAAGCAGCACAATCAGGTCGGCACGCTTGATGACATCGGGCAGGGCGCCGAGTGTGGCATCGGCAATGCCGCGCGGGCTTTCCATGATGATCGCCGGTGCGCTGGTCGCGGCTTCAAGTTCAGATAGCATGGCGCGGCCGCGGACAGTCGAAAGCTGCGGGCCGCCAACAATGAGCGGCCTGTCGCTGGCCGCGATGGCGGCGAGGATTTTTTCAGCCGCGCCATCGTCGAGGCGGATAGGGGATGGTTTCGCCGCGTCGGGCCATTGCACGGCATCCGCTTCTACGCGCGCGTCGAGCAGGTCGGACGGCAGGCTGACATGAACCGGTCCGGGCCGCCCCGACGTAGCGACGCGGACCGCCTCCGCGAGATCGCGGCCAAGCGTTGCGGTCGCGCTTGCGGTCCACGACGCCTTGGTGACCGGCTTCGCCATCTCGGCCTGGGCCAGTTCCTGGAAGCCGCCGCGGCCCAGTTCCCAGGTTGCGGCGTGGCCGGACAGCAGCACCATCGGCGACTCAGCGCCGAGTGCGGTGAATAGCGCACCGACCGCATTGGCGTGACCGGGGCCGCCAGTGACCAGCGCAATCCCGGGTTGCCCGGTCAGGCGGCCGTGGGCGTCGGCCATGTGCACGGCGGCGGCCTCATGACGCACGTGGACAAGATCGAGGCCGGCGTCGAGCGCAGCGTCGAAGATCGACATGATGTGATTGCCCGACAGCGTGAACACGCGAGTGCAGCCAAGCCGCGCCAGCGATCGGGCCACGATGTCGGCGCCGCGGAGCGTATCGGTGGTGCCGGTCAACGGGTGATCCTCCGCAGTGAGTCCCGGCTTTTAGGCCAGGACAGGCGTTAGCTCCTTTATCACATGGCCGGTCGGCCAGCGGCACGCCCAGGATGCTCCGTATCCAGCGCATAGGACCTTGATTTGGAACGCATATCGCGGACGGAACGAAACCAGTCAACTGGCGATTATTTCGGGTGGTTGTGGAGGTTTACCAAAGGAGACCCCCTATGAGTGACTTCCGTACTGACCCCAATTTCCCGCGTCATGACATGAACGACGACGACAGCCGTGTGCAGTGGGCTGCCGTGGCCGTGATCCTTCTGCTGGTCGGCGGCCTGATCGTTGCGTCGGCATGGACCAGCGGCGAGCAGACCGCCAACGGCCCAGCCATCGAAACCACCGGCTCTGGCGGTTCGCTTGGGTCGACGGCCACGATGCCGCCTCCGCAGCGTCCGGCGCGCTAGGCGTCATTCAGTCAAATGAAAAGCCCCGGCCCGCGCCGGGGCTTTTTTCTGGGCTGTCGAAAGTGACGTGATCGTCGCTACGATCATGGCGGCGCTTGCGCTGCAAGGTGCTGCAATCGTCGTCCGCCAATCGCTCGGCGAAATCCGCCAGCCGGTCGTGCCGGTGCCGAACACGCCAAGGGCCGCCAGCAGCACGGCGAGATTGCCGAGCACGTCGTTGCGTGTGCAGATCCAAGCGGAGCGCATGTTGGCGTCGCCGTGACGATAGGCCCACAGCAGCCCGAACGAGGTGGCGTTGGCAGCGAGCGCGGCAAAGCCGATCGCGCCCATCGTGAATGCGCTGGGCAGCGTGCCGTGAACCATGTGCCAGATCACCGTTCCGATTACCCACAGGCCGAACAGTCCCATGCTTGCGCCCTTGGCCAGCGCCGCGGTCGCGCGATAGCGCAGCGCCATGCCGACCACGAACAGGCTGATGCCGTAGTTGGCGGCGTCGCCCAAAAAGTCGAGAGCGTCGGCTTGCAGCGATGCCGATCCGGCGGCCAGCCCCGCGCCGACTTCGACCACGAACATCGACCCGTTGATGGCAAGCACTGCCCAGAGCGCGCGCTTGTAGGCGGCGTCCTGTTGCGGACTGCCCAAGTTCAAGGGCGGCGGTGTGCAGCAGCAATCAGCCATGCCCCTAGATAGGCGCGTGGGCCGACGTTACACAATCACATTCGGTGGTTTGCGAACGCGGCACGCCAACGTCAGCCGACCGCGCTGACGTGCGGCAAGCAGCAGAGCCCAGCCTGCTTTGGCGGACACGGCGCCGTGCCGTAGGAGCAGAACACGCAACAGTCTCCCTGCTGTGGCTTGAGCCGTTGGCCGCAGCCCTTGCACTCATAGAAGAACCGGCAGGCGTCGGTCGGCATCTGCTCACGCTCGCGATGGCCGCAATCTGGGCACTGCAGGATCGATTCAAGCTGCATACCGGGGTAATAGGCGACTGACGGCAGTCGTGGCCAATCACATGGGCGAGAGCATCGCGAACAGCGGCGCCTGTGGTTGCGTGACGGACCGATCTTCCGGTCGTCGGACATTTCGGCTATCCCGGCGGCTGGGACATCGCCGTGGCCGCCACTCCAGACATCGCCACTCTTGCCCGCCGCGTGCGTGACGGCGATCGCGCCATGCTGGCGCGCGCGATCACCTTGATCGAGAGCAAGCGCGCCGATCACCAGAACAAGGCGCATGCGCTCGTGCAGGCGCTGTTGCCGCGCACCGGTGAGGCCATCCGGGTCGGCATCACCGGCGCGCCGGGCGTCGGCAAATCGACCAGCATCGATGCGCTCGGCGCCTATCTCACGGGGAAGGGCCACAAGGTTGCGGTGCTGGCGGTCGATCCGTCGTCAACCCGGACGGGCGGCTCGATCCTCGGCGACAAGACGCGGATGGGACGGCTGGCGGTCGACGACAACGCCTTCGTGCGGCCGTCGCCGGCATCTGGCACGCTCGGCGGTGTCGCCGCCAAGACGCGCGAGACCATGCTGCTGTGCGAGGCCGCGGGTTTCGACGTCGTGCTGGTGGAGACCGTCGGCATCGGCCAGTCGGAAACGGCGGTCGCCGACATGACCGATTTTTTCCTGGCTCTGATGCTGCCGGGCGCCGGCGATGAGTTGCAGGGCATCAAGAAGGGGCTGGTCGAGCTCGCCGACATGATCGCCATTAACAAGGCCGATGGCGACAACCTGCAGCGCGCGAAGGCGGCTGCCGCAGAGTATCGCGCCGCTCTGCATATCCTGACACCGCGATCGCCGAACTGGACGCCACCGGTGCTGACCTATTCGGCGTTGACCGGCCACGGCATTGCGGAGCTGTGGACGCAGGTGCTGGCGCATCGCGAGCGCATGACGAAGAGCGGCGAACGAACCGCGCTGCGGCGCGAGCAGCAGGTGAAGTGGATGTGGTCGATGCTGAACGATCGCGTCTTAGCGCGGCTGAAGTCGGACGCGGGTTTGCGCGCTCGGCTGCCGGCCCTCGAAGCGGCGGTTGCCGAAGGGCGGCTTTCGCCGCCGCTTGCGGTCACGGAAATTATCGACGCTATGGGGCTTTAAGACGAATGCATTGGTTGCGAAGAGCACCATTTTCACCAATGCTAAAGAATTAACACCTAGTGTTTGCGGATTGGTCGCCTGTTTCCTTGCGATTTCATTGAGTTTTGCTCATGCAGCCTGGCGAAAAACGAAAAAACCCACGCCGTCTGGTTAGCTACCCGGCTTTCATCGACCTTGGGGATGATCGCCCGGCCGTTAAATGCGCGCTGTGCGACGCCTCCCAGGAGGGCGCGCAGTTGGCGGTGGCGGATCCTGCGGCTTTGCCCGACGAATTCATCCTGGCCTTGAGCTCGGACGGCGCGGCGCGGCGGCGTTGTCGCGTCACGTGGCGCGCCGAGGACAGTATTGGCGTCCAGTTCTTGAAGGACGTTAAGAACGGTGCGCGCGCCGTTCGGCGTCCGGTCGCGCAGGTTGCGCCTGAGCAGGCCCCTCCGACCGCTCCGCAGGCTGTGGAAGACCAAGTCGATATCGACGACCTCGCCGGCCGCTGAGCGCGCCTTATCCTTCCCATTGCGGCACAGCGGAACCGTGCCACCGCGCTCGCGCGGCCGAATTGTGCCATCCCGGCACGCATTTTCTGGCCCGGGACTTGAAAGGTCCGCTCCGATTCTACCGGAGCCGGACCATGGACATCCACCGCCGCCGTTTGCTGACCGTATCCGCGTTGACGGGCGCGGTCCCGCTGACAACGTTGGCCACGCCGGCTGGCGCCGCGCCGCTATCCAGCCTCGGCGTCGATGCCACCCAGCTTGGCGTGCGGGCCGGCGGCGGCGCCGACCAGACCCACATGCTGCAGACGGCGATCGACAAGACCGCAGGCGCCCGCGTGCCGCTGATGCTCGGTCCTGGCGATTACCGCGCCAGTGGGCTGTCGCTGCCGGCCGGCACGCAACTCATCGGCGTGCGCGGTGCGACGCGGCTTGTATTCAACGGCGGGTCGGGATTGATCGGTGCGCGCGGCGCAGACCACGTTACGCTCGCAGGGCTGGTGCTCGACGGCCTGGGCAAGCCGCTGCCGGAACACGGCGCGCTTGCCGCGTTCGAGCAGTGCACCGATCTGCGCATCCTCGATTGCGAGGTGAACGGCTCCGGGCGCGGCGGCATCCGGCTCTATCAGGTCGGGGGCACGGTTTCGGGCAATACCGTCGCCAACACCGCTGATGTCGCCATCTACTCGCTCGACGCGCGCGGGCTTTCGATTCAAAACAACGTTGTCCGCGAGGCCGGCAACGGCGGCATCCTGGTGCATCGCTCAACGATCGGCGACGACGATACGCTCGTCCTCGATAATCGCATCGAGGACATCGACAACCGCGCCGGTGGTTCGGGCCAGTACGGCAACGCCATCAACGTGTTCCGTGCGGGCAACGTGATCGTACGCGGCAACCGCATCAGCCGTGCCGCCTATTCCGCGGTGCGCGGCAATTCGGCGTCCAACATCCAGATCGTGGGCAACACCGCGACCGATCTGGGCGAGGTCGCGATCTATTCAGAGTTCGGCTTCCAGGGCGCGGTGATTGCCAACAACACTGTCGATGGCGCGGCGCTCGGCATCGTGACCTGCAACTTCAACGAAGGCGGCCGTCTTGCCGTCGTGCAGGGCAATATGATCCGCAACCTCAAGGCCAAGCGTCCGATCGGCACCGCGCCGGACGACGCCGGCGGCGTCGGCATCGCCGTCGAAGCTGATGCGTCGGTGACCGGCAATGTGATCGAGAACGCCCCCAGCGCTGGCATCATGGTCGGCTGGGGCTCGTACATGCGGGATGTTTCGGTGACCGGCAACGTGGTGCGATTCGCGCCGCACGGCGTTGCGGTTTCGGTGGTGCCGGGGGCGGGCACTGCGGTGATCGCTGGCAATCTGATTTCGGGTGCCTTGCGCGGCGCCATTGTTGGCATGGACCACGCCCGGGCGGTGACCGGCGATCTCAGCCAGGAGCCGACGCGCTACGCCAATCTTCAGATTAGCGGCAATCGGGTGCGCTGAACGTTATGAAAGCCCTTCCGCAGGACGATCAGACAGCATCGATGGAAGTCGAGCCCGAAGAAAAATTTGGCTGGACATCGCCGCACTCCGTGGAGGACGCGAGCGTGGACGACCTGCGCCGGCATCGCGCTCGCGGCTTGCGCCGTGATTGCATCGCCGGGCTTCGCATCCTGCGCTACCTCGCGATGGCGGACGGCGTCGTCACCGTCGAAGAATTGAATGTCATCGCGTCGTACCTCGAAGGACGGCTGGCGCTGCTGAAGGTCGAGCATGATGCCGAACTGACCGCGCAGCTTCTGGCCGACGCGGCCACCATCACCGTAACGCCGCGTAGGTTGCAGACCGCCGCGAACGCAATCGCCAAGGATCAGGACTATTTCGCGCTGGTGCTGAGTTGCGCGCTCGTTCTTGTCGAGCTCGAGGGCGATGTGACCGCACTGGCGCTCCACGTGCTGGAAACCCTGGCGGCGGCTGGCGACTCCGCCGGATGGCTCGCGCCAGGCCAGTCGGCCTCGCTCCTGACAAATCTCTGCCTTGGCGCGGACAGTAGCGTTCGCGCATAATCCGTCCGTCTGAATACGGATGGATGCAAGCTGCATGGCGCGCCTGAAGGATCGTGTCGCAATCGTTACCGGTGCCGGCTCGGTTGGGCCAGGTTGGGGCAACGGCAAGGCCGCGGCTGCCACCTTCGCCCGCGAAGGCGCAAAAATCTTCGCCATCGACATCAACGAGGCTGCGGCGGCGGAAACCACGGAACTGATCCGAAAGGAAGGCGGCACCTGCGTGCCGTTCCGTGCCGACGTTTCGCGCGATGACGAGGTGAAGACGTTGGTGGCGGCCTGCGTGAAGGAGTTCGGCCGCATCGATATCCTGCACAACAATGTTGGCATCAACCGGAAGGGTGGCGCCGCCGCGCTGACCGAGGCCGACTGGGATCTCGTCATCGACACCAATCTCAAGGGCATGTTTCTGACATGCCGGGCCGTGCTGCCGATCATGGAGAGGCAAGGCCGCGGCGCCATCGTCAATGTGTCATCGATCACCGCGATCCGCTATGCGCGCAGGCCCTACATCGCCTACGCCACCAGCAAGGGCGGTATCCTCGCATTCACCCGGACGCTCGCCGTCGAGTATGCGGGGAAGGGCATTCGCGCGAACTGCATCATGCCGGGCCACATCAACACGCCGATGGTGCATGTCGACAATCCGGGGCATCCGGGCGGCGTCGAAGGCTTCATCAAGGAGCGTGACAAGTGGGTTCCGATGGGGCGCATGGGCGAAGCCTGGGACGTCGCCAACGCCGCGCTGTTCCTGGCCTCCGATGAAGCGTCCTACATCACCGGCACCGAACTGATCGTCGATGGCGGGCTCACCGCCGCAACAGCGTGGTAATGCAATGGACAATGGACTGAAGGACAAGGTGATCCTGATCACCGGAGCGGCCAGCGGTTTCGGCCAGGCGGCGACGCGGCTTCTGTTCGATGCGCAGGCGAAGCTCGTACTGGCTGACGTCAATACGCAGGGACTGGCGGCCATCGCGCGCGAGGCGAGCGGCGCGGGCGTCGAAACAATGGAATGCGCCCTCGACGTGTCGTCGCCCGAACAGGCGCAGGCGGTTACCGCCAAGGCGGTGGAGAAATTCGGCCGTATCGACGGTTTGCTGCATTTCGCCGGCGTGATCGACACCCACAGCATTGCCGACACCACGGTGGCGCACTGGAATCGGGTCATCAACATCAACCTGCTCGGCACCTTCCTGATGGTGCAGGCGGTGTCCGAGGTGATGGCGAAGCAGGGCAAGGGCCGGATCGTACTCACAGCGTCGGATTCGGCGCGGAAGGGCGCCCATATCAGCGGGCCGGCCTATGCGGCGTCGAAGGGCGGGGTGATTGCGTTGACGCGGGATTTTGCCATGAAGCTCGGCCCGTCGGGCATTGCGGTCAACGCGATCTGCCCCGGCATCGTGCTGACGCCGATGGTCACCAACGAGGTCGCGATCCCGAAGGCCGTGCTCGACGAGGTGACAAGCCGTACACCCCTCGGACGGCTCGGGCAGCCCGACGACATGGCGGGTGCGGCGATCATGCTGCTCACCGATGCGGCCAAATTCATCAATGGCGAGATCGTCGAAGTGAACGGTGGCTTTTTCTTCGATTGATGGTGTCGCCTCCGGAATGAAGTGAACCGTTCGTCCCCGCGAAAGCGGGGACCCAGAGCTTCTTGGCAAAGACTAGGTTCCCGCGTCCGCGGGAACGAACGGAGTGTGTGGCAAGCGATTGCTGAAACGCTACCGCTTCGACACCGCGACGAGCTTGTCCCACATTTCCTTCATGTCGGGCTTGCCCTTGACGATGTCGTCGCCGACGGTGGCGAGCTTCTGTTGCAACTCGTTGGTTTCGGCCTCCGGCAGCGTCACCATTTCGCCGCCGTTGGCTTTCCAGTTCGCTCGCGAGCGCTCGAGGAAGTCCAGCGACCACGGCAGCACTTCGGTCGCGACCGCCTTGCTTGTGGCCATGACCTGCGTCTGAAGATCGGCCGGCAGCGCGTCGAACCAGCGCTTGCTCAGCATGGTGATGCTGTAGAAATACGCATGACGTGTTTCGACCATGTATTTGGCGGCGTCGTAATATTTGAGCGCGCCGAACACCGACACTGCGCCGTAAGCGCCGTCAATGGTGCCCTGCTGGAGCGAGGGCAACACATCGCCGAGCGTCATCGGTACGCCGGTCGCGCCAAGGCGCACCAACGGTTCGGTCTGAAACTGCGACGCCAGCACGCGGACCTTCTTGCCCTTCATGTCGGCAAGATGGTGGACCGGCGGGCGCATGTTGTAGGAACTCGGCCCGACGTAGAACAGCGCCGCGCCGACCAGGCCCTTGTTGCTGGCCATGCCGAGGAACGAATTGACGAAGTCGGCGGCGTCGAAGACCTTAAAGGCTTCCTTGTCGCTCTTGAACAGGCCGGGTGCGCCGAGGATCTCGAAGCGCCGGTCGACGCCGACCAGGAATTCGGGCGGTCCGATCCAGGCGTGGATCGAGCCCTGCTGGGTGCCCTCGATCTGCCGCGGGATGCTGCCGAGCTGGCTTGCCGGAAACAGCTCGGCCTTGATGCGGCCGTTGGTGTTCTTGTCGATGGCGACGGCGAAGCGCTTCATATACTCGTGCTGGGCGTCGTTGAGCGTCGCGGTGCTGAGCCGCATGGTGATGACTTTGTCCTGCGCGTCGGCACTTGAGGCTGCGGCCGCCAGCACGATCGCGGCAAGGCAGAAGTGGCGCGCGGTGCGGGTGAAGGTGTTTTTACCGGCCATCGGTGTTCTCCTCCAAAGAGAGCAATCGTGCATCGGACGTCAGACCCGCGTCAATGCGAGGCGCGCCATGCATGGGACGCACGGCGTTCCGCGAGCCCTCGCGCGCCGCTTTGCGGCCTGCTAGCATCGGAGCGAAATCGCCGGGGATTGCAGAATGTCAATGAGCGCAGGTGCCGATACCGCCGCCAAAGCGGTCGGCGGATTGTCGGGTGACAAAATCATCGCGGAAATCAAGGCGAGCGGCGTCAAATTCGTCATATCGGTTCCCGACATCACCACCAGCGAAGGATTGCTGCGGCCTCTGGCCAAGCTCACCGATCCACGGCTGATCCGCATCTGCAAAGAGGACGAGGGCGTCGGGATTTGTTCCGGCCTATCGTTCACCGGAAAGCGCGGGCTTTTGTTGATCCAGCAGACCGGCTTGCTCGACTCCATCAATGCCATCCGCGGCAATGCTGTCGAATATAGCCTGCCGGTCTGCATGATGGTCGGTCTCCTGGAAAAGGAGGTCGGCGTGATGCCGCGGCAGTCCAAGCGCTACGGCGTGCGCATCGTCGAGCCGATCCTCGAGGCCATGGGCATCGCCTACGTGAACATCGAGGAGGACGCCGACGTATCGAAGATCCGTCCGGCGATCGACAAGGCGTACGCCGATTCCAAACCCGTGGTGCTGCTGATCGGACAGAGGCCGAAATGATGGACCGCAAGAAAACGCTGGCGGCGATCGCGCGCCATGTGACCGATGCCGATATTGTACTGCCGGTTTATTCGACGGCGTTCGACTGGATCGATCTGCGGCAGCATCCGCTCAACTACCTCTCGCACGGCGCGATGGGGCTCGCGTCCTCGCATGCGCTGGGACTCGCGCTCGGCCGTCCGGACAAGCGGGTGATCGTGCTCGACGGCGACGGCAGTTTGCTGATGAACCTTGGCACGCTGGTCACCGCCGCCGAAGCCGCGCCGAAGAACTTGTTCCATTTCGTGTGCGAAAACGGCACCTACGAGGCCAACGGCGGCCACCCGATTCCCGGGCGCGGCGCGGTGAGCTTCGCCGGCATGGCGCGCTCGGCCGGTTACAAGAGCGTCTATGAATTCTCCGACCTGAAAATCTTCGAGCAGCAGGCCGGCGCGATCCTCGCCGAGCAGGGGCCGGTGTTCGTCTGCCTCAAGATCGTTTCCAGCGGCGAGCAGCAGCGCGACTACAGCCGCTTGCACGGTCCGCACGTCCGAAAGGCCTTTCGCGACGCGCTTGGAGCAGGCTAGGGCGGGAGGGCGTGATGTTGCTACGTCGCGCCGTACTCACCTCACTGTTTGCACTCCTCATTCCCGCGACGGCGTTGGCGCAGGGCAACGCCACTTCGGGCAAGAAAGTCACCATCATTGTTGGCTTCGCGCCGGGTGGCGGCGTCGATACCTTGGCGCGCGTGGTGGCACAGGAATTGAACGACAGCGCGGGCTTGCAGGTCGTCATCGAGAACCGTCCGGGCGCTGGCTCCAACATTGCCGCCAAGACCGTGGCGACGGCCGCGCCGGATGGCGCGACGCTCCTCTTCACCGGCAACAGCTACGCCATCAACCAGACGATTTATCGCAATCCCGGTTACGCCACCGCCGATCTCCGTGCCGTGGCGATCGCGGCGCTGGACAGCCAAGGACTTGCGGTCAACGCCGCCAATCCGGCGCGGACGCTGGCCGAGTTCGTCGCTGCGGCGAAAGACAAGCCGCCGAGCTTCGGCTTCGGCGGTTCATCGTCGCGCATCATCGCTGAATACGTGCTGAAGGTGATGGCGAAGACCGAGGCGACAGCCGTGCCGTTCCAGAGTGGCGCACCGGCGCTCAACGTGTTGCTCGGCAAGCACGTCGATGTCATCGCAGCGCCGCTCGCCGAATTGGTGCCGCAGGTGCAGCAGGGCGCGCTGCGTGTGCTCGCGGTGAGTGGCACGAAACGGTCCGCTTCGTTCCCCGAGGTGCCGATGCTGCGCGAGGCGGGCTTTCCCGGACTGGAGATCAACGGCTGGATCGGGATTCTCGCACCGGCGGCGACGCCGGACGCCATCTGCGAGAAGTTCAACGCGGCAGTGAATGCCGCGGTCGGCAAGCCGACGGTCAACGCGCGGCTGCGCCAGCTCGGCTATGAGCCGCATGAGATGGCGCTCGCCGAGACTGGGCCATTCCTGGCCAATTCCATCGAGACCTGGCGAAAGATGATCCTCGCCACCGGCATGGCGATCAACTAGCGAAGCTACTCCGCCGCCTCGCTGGCGTGGCCGAGCCACTCATTCAGTGTCTTGAGCAGCTTCTCGGCGGCATCGGCGATCACTGTGCCGGGCGGGAAGATCGCTTCGGCCCCGGCCTTGATCAGCGCATCGTAGTCCTGCGGCGGCACCACGCCGCCAACCACGATCATGATGTCGGGGCGGCCCTGTTTGGCCAGTTCTGCCTTGAGCTCGGGAACGAGCGTCAGATGCGCGGCGGCAAGCGACGACACGCCGAGAATGTGCACATCGTTCTCGATCGCTTGGCGTGAAGCCTCAGCGGGCGTGGCGAACAGCGGCCCGATGTCCACGTCGAAGCCGAGATCGGCGAACGCGGTGGCGATCACCTTCTGGCCGCGATCGTGGCCGTCCTGGCCGATCTTGGCGACCAGGATGCGCGGACGGCGGCCTTCGCCCTCCTCGAACGCGGCAACCTGCCGCTGCACACGCGCGACGCCATCGGTCATGCCGACCTCCCGCTTGAACACGCCGGTGATCGACTTGATCTCGGCGCGGTGGCGGCCCCACACCTTCTCCAGCGCCGCCGAGATTTCGCCGACGGTGGCCTTGGCGCGTGCGGCGTCGACCGCAAGCGCCAGCAGATTACCGTTGCCGCCATTGGCGGCGCGCGTCAGCGACTCCAGCGCGGCTGCGAGTTGCGCAGGATCGCGCTCCGCTTTCAGGCGCCTGAGCTTGTCGAGCTGCAACTGGCGCACCGCCGAGTTATCGACCTTGAGCACCTCAATTGGGGCTTCGTGCTCAGGACGGTACTTGTTGACGCCGATCACCGACTGCTGGCCGGCGTCGATGCGGGCCTGCGCCTTGGCCGAGGCTTCTTCGATGCGGAGCTTCGGAATGCCGGCCTCGATGGCTTTCGCCATGCCGCCCAGCTCCTCGATCTCCTGGATGTGGCCCCACGCCTTCTGCGCCAGCTCCTGCGTTAGCCGCTCGACGTAGAACGAGCCACCCCACGGATCGGCGATGCGGGTGGTGCCGCTCTCCTGCTGGAGCACGATCTGGGTGTTGCGGGCGATGCGGGCGGAAAAGTCGGTCGGCAGCGCCAGCGCCTCGTCGAGCGCGTTGGTGTGCAGCGACTGGGTGTGGCCTTGCGTCGCCGCCATCGCTTCGATGCAGGTGCGGGCGACGTTGTTGAACACGTCCTGCGCGGCAAGCGACCAGCCCGAGGTCTGCGAGTGCGCGCGCAGCGACAGCGAGCGCGGGTCCTTCGGGTCGAATTCCTTCATCAGCTTGGCCCAGAGCAGCCGCGCAGCGCGGAGCTTAGCCACCTCCATGAAGAAGTTCATGCCGATCGCCCAGAAGAACGACAGGCGAGGGGCGAACTTGTCGATGTCGAGGCCGGCCTTGATGCCGGCGCGGACATACTCGACGCCGTCAGCGAGCGTGTAGGCGAGCTCGAGGTCCTGCGTCGCGCCGGCCTCCTGCATGTGATAGCCGGAGATCGAGATCGAGTTGAACTTCGGCATGTGCGCCGAGGTATAGGCGAAGATATCGGAGATGATGCGCAGGCTTGGTCCGGGCGGGTAGATATAGGTGTTGCGGACCATGAACTCCTTGAGGATGTCGTTCTGGATGGTCCCGCCGAGCTTTTCTGGTGGCACGCCCTGTTCTTCGGCGGCGACGATGTAGAGCGCCATGATCGGCAGCACCGCGCCGTTCATGGTCATCGACACGGTCATCTGGTCGAGCGGAATTCCGGAGAACAGCGTCCGCATGTCGTAGATGGAATCGATGGCAACGCCCGCCATGCCGACGTCGCCGGTCACACGCGGATGGTCGCTGTCGTAGCCGCGGTGGGTCGGCAGATCGAAGGCGATCGACAGGCCCTTCTGTCCAGCGGCGAGGTTGCGCCGATAGAACGCGTTGGAATCCTCCGCCGTGGAGAAGCCGGCATATTGCCGGATGGTCCACGGCTGGGTCGCGTACATGGTCGGGTAGGGGCCACGCAGGTACGGCGCGATGCCGGGATAAGCATCGAGGCCGGAGAGGCCTGCGAGATCGTCCGCACCGTAGGACGGCTTGACGGCAATACCTTCGGGCGTGAGCCAGCTTTCACCAATGGCTACTGAGGCCATCGGTGCCTGAATAAAATCCACCGCGGCGAAATCCGGGATACGGCTCATCGTTTCGACTCCACACCCAGAATATCATGGGCGGCGCTGAGCGTCGCCAGCGCGTCGCAGCCGGCGAAGATGAAGGTTCCAACACCGGCGGCCTTCAGCGGCTCGGCGTCCTTCGGCCGTCCGGCCAAGTAAATATGTATTGCGCCGGCGGCTTTCAGCGCCTTCGCCGCATCGACGGCGTCACGGACATAAACGGTGTCGGATGAACACAAGCAAACGAGCTTTGCGCCGGACACCTTGAAGGCGGCGATCATGTCATCGTGCGACTTGTAGCCATCGCTGGTGATGGCCTCGATCCCGCCCGCCTCGAAGAAATTCTTGGCGAAGGTGGCGCGCGCGGTGAACTCGGCGAGCGTGCCGAGATTGGCCAGGAAGATTTTCGGCCGTGTTCCGGTCAAGGCCAGCGTCCGGTCCGAGGCATCGCGCAACTGCTCGAACGGCTCGGCGAGACGGATCGGCCGCAGCGCAGGATAGGTGATATTGGCGATCGGCGGGGCGAGCGTCACCGGCTTGACGTCCAGCACTTCGGCCTTGGCCTCGGAGAGGTTGGGAAAATCGCTGGTGCCGGTGAGCGCATCCTTGCGATGGGCGATGGCGGCTTGGTGCTCGGCGCGGACCTTGGCGATCCTGTCCTGGGTCAAGCCTTTCTCCAGCGCCGTGGGAGCGCCGCCGGCAGCCTCGATCTCCTGAAACAGCATCCAAGCGGCGCGGCAAAGTTTTTGCGTTAGATCCTCGATGCCGCCGGAGCCCGCCGCGGGATCGGTGACCCTCGCGACGTTGGATTCCTCCAGCAACAGAAGCTGCAAGTTGCGCGCGATGCGGCGGGCGAAACGGTTGGACAGGCCAAGCGCCGCGGTGAACGGCAGCACGGCCATGGCGTCGGCGCCACCGATGCCGGCGGCAAACGCCCCGATGGTTGTGCGCAGCATGTTCACGTGAGGATCGCGTTTGGTCATCATTCGCCACGCGGTCTCGGCGGAGATGAAAATCGGCCCGGGCGTCAGCCCGCAGGCTTGTTCCACCCGCGCCCACAGCATCCGCAGCGCGCGGAACTTGGCGACGGTGAGGAACTGGTCGGCGTCGGCAGTCAGCCGGAATTCGATCATGCGGCGGCCGGCATCGGGCGGTACGCCTGCGCCTTCGAGGGCGCGCAGATAGGCCACGGCAACGGCCATCACATAGGCCAACTCCTGCGCCTCCGAGCCGCCAGCGTTGTGCACGACGCGTCCATCGGCGGCGGCGAGCCGACCCTTGAATCCTTGCTTGGCCAGACCGCCGACATGCTCGGCGAAGCGCGGCATCAGCTCCTTGTAAGGAATCGGCAGCGTCCCGGTCAGCGAATGCGCGCCGATGGCGTCGTGACCGAACCGGATGTCGACCGCGCCAGGCGCATGTCCGCGCTTTTGGACCAGCGCCGCGACATGGTCGGCGGCGTCACGGGTCGGCTCAGCGGTCTGCAATTCGATGGCGATGGCGTCGAGATGCACGCCGTCCAGCGCCCGAGCGATGGATTGCGGATCGCCGGGCAGGCCATAGCCATAGGCGCCGGCGGAACCCGCAAACACCAGGGTCAGGCCGATCGCGCCGTTCTGCAATTCATGCAGCGCCTCGGCGTTGGCCATCGCCGGATCGGGATGGTCGATCCGCGCTTGTACGGTCCAGGCCCCGCGGCGGGTGGCGATCGGGCGCGCGTTTGCCGCGCGTTCGTACAGCGGTTCGACGGCAATGCCGTCGTAGGTGCGCGCCGTCAGCCGTTCCAGTGGCTTGTCCTTGAGTGCAGCGCGCACGAGCTTGAGCCAGTCCTCGCGGCTGGCGGACGGAAACTCGGCGGCAAGGGGCGTCTTGTCGGTCATCGCCTCAAAATGCCACGCCCAGGCTGGCCGCGCCAATGCGTCCGCGGCACTCCGTATTGAGCGGCCTGGAGCTTGTTGGTACGACAGGGTAGCCCCTTGGAACGTCAGCGATGAACGAAGCTGCGCAGCCGTCTGTTGCCGCCCGCCTCTCAGCCTCGGTGGCCAAGGTCGATCGGGCCCTCATCGACGACCTGGTCGCCGCCAACCGGACGCTGGCGCGGTTCGGCGTGCTCGACGCCTTCGGCCACGTCAGCGTCCGCGATCCGAAGGACCCAAAGCGCTATCTGATCTCGCGCTCGATCGCGCCGGAATCGGTGGTCGCCTCCGACATCCTGGCGCTCGATCTCGATAGCCAGGCCGTGCATCCCGAGGACCAGGACAAGCTGCTCTATCGCGAACGCTTCATCCACGGCGAAATCTACAAGGTACGTCCCGACGTCAACGCCGTGGTGCACAGCCATTCGCCGACCGTGGTGCCGTTCACAGTGACCAAGGCGAAGCTTCGCCCGCTCCTGCACAATGCCGGCTTCCTTGGCCTCGGCGCGCCGCTGTTCGAGATCCGCAAGTCCGCCGGCCACGGCACCGATCTGATGATCCTGACGCCAGAGCTCGGCAAGGACCTCGCCAAGAAGCTCGGCAAGGATGCGGCAGTGGTGCTGATGCGCGGCCATGGCGACTCGGTGGTCGGGCCGTCGCTGCCCAACGCCGTGTTCCGCGCCTATTACACCGAGATCAACGCCCGCCAGCAGCTTGCCGCCATCACCATCGGCGGGCCGATCAACTTCATGACTAAGGCTGAGGCTCAGACCAGCAACGATGCCATGCTGCGCGCATCGGCCCGGCCATGGGCATTGTGGCGCAAGACGGCGCTGCGAGACTTGTAAGAGAGAGGCGATGAGGAGTTTGCTGACGAGGATTATGCTTGGATTGTTCAGCGCACTCCGTTCGTTCCCGCGCAAGCGGGAACCCAGGGGCTGCGTGCTCGAGGGCTTTAGCTTTTTGCGCTGGATCCCCGCTTGCGCGGGGACGAACGGGTGGATTGCTGCGATCGCGATGGTTGCTGTTGTGGTCACCCAGACAGGTGTACGCGCCGATCCAGTTGAGGATTTCTATCGCGGCAAGACCCTACGCATGCTGATCGGCTACGGGCCGGGCGGCGGCTACGACCTTTACGCGCGCTTGGTCGCTGATTTCCTGCCAAAGCACCTCCCGGGCCAGCCGACCATCGTGCCGCAGAACATGCCGGGCGCCGGTAGCTTTGCCGCGGCGAATTACATGGCGGGGGCCGCGCCCAAGGACGGCACGGTGCTCGGCATGCTGGCTCAGACCTTCGCGCTCGACAGCCGAACCGGACTCGGCACCAAGCTCGATATCGCCAAATTCCACTACCTCGGCCGTGCCGTCTCGAACATCGACACCGGCGTGGCGTTGCCGAAGAGCGGCATTCGGTCGTTCGACGACGTGCGGCTGAAGCAATACACGGTCGGCGCCTCCGGCGGCGGGTCGACAACAGTGATGTTTCCGTCGGCACTTGCTGCCTATGCCGGTGCGAAGTTCAAGCTCGTGCGCGGCTACAAGGGCACTGCCGATATTATCCTCGCCATGGAGCGCGGCGAGGTCGACATTGTTGGCGCTTATGGACTGCCAGGCATGCTGGTCAGCCACCCAGGCTGGGTCAAAAACGGCGAGGCGGTGATCCTTTATCAGTGCTCGCTGAAGCCGAACCGGATGCTGGCGAACGTGCCGACCTTGCCGGAGCTTGCAACCGACGACGACGGCCGCGCCGTCCTGCGAGCCGTCGCCGGCACCGGCGAGATCGGCCGCGCCATCCTGACCACGCCCGATGTGCCGGCGGAACGCCTTGCGGCGCTGCGCAAGGCCTTCGCAGCGATGCTCGTCGATCCCGAGTTCATTGCGGCAGCCGAGCAGCGCAAGATGATGCTCGATCCCGCAACCGGCGAGGAGATGGACGCGATCGTGCGCGACACCCTGCAATTGTCGGATGCCGTTGCCACCAAGGTCGGTGAGACAATGAAGTAACGGGCTGAACGGCGGTTGCGGCTCGCTGTCCTAGAGACGTCCCGCTCAAGGCACTGTGATGGTGCCGTCGACCACGACGGCCCCCGACTTGTCGAAATGCACCACCGCCATCTGCCCGGAGGCAAGCTCGCCGCCGCCGATCGCCTGGATGTTGGTCACGTGAGACACCAGCATGGTGAGTTGTCCGGCCGGAATCTTTTTCATCAATTCGATGCCTTTTTCGCCGGCCGAACGCATGGCCCCCGGGTTGGCCAGGTACACCAGGTTGAGGGCCGGGTTCTGCGTAACCGGGCCGAGCTTGGTGAGCTTCGCGGTATCGACCGCGCGGCAATACTGGCTGGAGATGAGCCGGACCTGGGTGATCTTCTGCTTGCGGAACGCGTCACCAATACGGGCGGCCTGGGCGCGGCCTTCGGCGTCGAGATTGCGTTGCTGCGAGCAGTCCTTGAAATCCATGTCGTCCCGTTCGGTCGCGTTACCCGGCGCATTGGAGTGGCGGAGCAGGACGATGTGTCCGGGCTTTTTCAGCAGCGCCCAGACGTCTTCGGCGGCGCCGGCTGGCGCGGCCAAAAGAAGGACGGTCAAACCGATCAGGGCAGGGCGCATGCCCCTAAAACATTCAGTCATTGGCAATTCCTTTTAGACGGAAAAAAATCAGAACGGCTCGTAATCGCGCAGCGCCGGGATCACCTTCTCGCCGAACAGCCGGATCGAGCGCATCAATTCGGGCTCGGGCAGATCGGCAAAATTGAACTCGCCCATGAACGTATTGAAGAAGCCGATCTCGGCGGCGTTGCGGAGCTTCTTCGCCACCGTCTCGGGCGAGCCGATGAACACAAGCTCGTTCTCCATGATGAAGTCGGGCTCAAAAATCCGGGTGACGATGTTGGAGGCGCCGATCTCGCCACGGGCGATGAAGCGCGCCTTCTGCTTGGCAAGCCGGTCCTCGAAGGTCTCGCCGGGCTCGGCGAGCGGCAGCAGGCCCTCGTAGGCGCGGCTCGCACGGAACAGGCCGTTGTCGATGGCGGCCTTATCGGTCTCGTCGACATAGACCACGGTGCTGTAGGCGATGTTCGGCTTGCGCGGATGGCCGGCCGCCTGCCAGTCGGCGAGGAATTTCCTGTAGCGCGGCCCCACCTCATGGCGGGGCGCGTTAATGAAAAAGCCGGTGTTGATGCCTTCGCGCGCGCAGAACTCCAGCGTCGGCGGATCGCGGCTCATCATCCACAGCGGCGGATGCGGCTTTTGCAAAGGCTGCACCGCAAGAAGCGCGCTGTCGGTCTTATGGTTGTCGCCATGGAACGAGAACGGCTGCTTGTCTCCGTAAGCGGCGCGCAGGTAATCCACGAACTCGAAGGTCGGCGATTTGCGGAAGTTGTAGTCGATGCCGAACGGCGTAAAGAACCCAGGCGAGATGCCGGGCACCAGGCCGCATTCGAAACGGCCGCCGAGCATCTGGTCCACAATGGCGATTTCCTCAGCGAGCCTGAGTGGATGGTGCAGCGGCACCACGAAACCCATGGAGCCGACGCGGAGCCGTTTGGTGTGCGCGCCGCCGGCGACGGCGTAGAGCGCGGGGGACGAAATCCAGCTTTCATCCGGGCGGAAATGGTGCTCGACGCAAAAGCTGTAGTCGAAGCCCATCACGTCGGCCAGTTCGAGCTCACGCCAGAGCTGATCGTAGCGCTGATGGGCCGTCATGCCCGGCTTGCCCCAGATGTGGGAGAAGTGCGCGAATTTCATGAGTGTATTTTCCAGTTTGGTAGCTCAGGCGGTAGAGAAGCCTATAGGCGCCGGTTGGTAGCGTCACCGGGGCGGTAGCTTCTCGATCCCGGCTTGGTCGAGCCTGGCGAGCGCATCCTTGACCCGCACGCCCAGGATGCGGCCTTCAGGTGCGATTTCTGAAAGCGGCAGCAGCACAAAGGCCCGTTCGAGCGCTCGGGGATGCGGCAGCGCCAGCACAGGCGTGGACCGCACGACGTCGTCGTAGGCAATCAAGTCGATGTCGAGTGTCCGAGGTCCCCAATGCTGTTCGCGCGCCCGATCGCGCCCGAATTGGCGCTCGACCATCTGGGCCCGTTCGAGCAGGTCCGGCGGTGAAAGCTCCGTGGTGGCAATGATCACGCAGTTGACGAAGGGCGGCTGGCCGGTGACCCCCCAGGGCGGCGTCCGGTAGTCGGATGAGCGCGCCTGCAGGGTGACGTCGATGCCGTTACACAGCGCTGCGATGGCCCGTTCCAGCCTGTCCCGCACCGCCGCCTCGCCGCCGACATTGCCGCCGAGCGCGATGACCGCTTCAGCCATTTTTGGCGTCGGACCTGCGCCGCACGATAGCGACCCCGACATCGTCGAAGGTGGCTGCGATCGGGGCATGCGGCTTATGGATCGTGACCTTGACCGCGGCGACCTGCCGGAAGCGGTCGAGCACGGCCTCGGCGACAGCGCCTGCGGCAGCTTCGACCAGCCGGTAGCGTTTGTCGCAGAACGCCCGGCTCGCGACCTCGACCACCTGGTCGTAGCCGACCGTATCGGCCAGCTTGTCGGAACGGGAGGCCTGCTTCAGGTCAATGTCGAGGACGAGATCGAGCTTGAAGGTCTGGCCGACCCGTGCCTCGTGCTGCATCACGCCGTGATAGGCGTGCAGCGCGAGCCCACTGACAAACACCTGGTCTGTCATTTGGGGTCCCGGAGCGCGGTCGCGACCCGCAACGCCTGGATGGTTTCAGCCACGTCATGGGTTCGGATGATGGTCGCGCCGTTCAGATAGGCGATGACATGGGCGGCGATCGAGCCGCCAATCCGGTCGATCGGCTCCGATGGTGACACCGAATTGATGAAGCGCTTGCGCGAGGCACCGACCAGGATCGGAAAGCCGTAGTGGGTGAATTTCGCCAGCTTGGCGATTGCCTCCATGCTCTGCTCCTTTCCAGCACAGTGGGATCCGAAGCTTGGAATTCACGTGACTTGAAGTCGCGGCCGCACTGACCCTATAGTGAGTCGTATTAATTTAAATCATACCAACATGGTCAAATAAAACGAAAGGCTCAGTCGAAAGACTGGGCCTTTC
>JADMIO011631560.1_pt1 | contig 23147 bp, 22 predicted proteins | sample 8958161 | NCBI WGS metagenome assembly JADMIO01 (sample SAMN16585339, study PRJNA669376) | soil metagenome | isolation source: Crop rotation soil | place: USA: Cullars Rotation, Alabama | collected 2011 | reverse complement strand
GGCCGCGACTTCAAGTCACGTGAATTCCAAGCTTCGGATCCCACTGTGCTGGAACGGAGCCCGGCGCCGTCCGGCGCTACCTCGGCGAGTTCCTTTCCGATCCGCGCGTGGTCGAAATTCCGCCTTTCGTCTGGCAGCCGATCCTGAGAGGGGTCGTCCTCACCACCCGGCCGCGCAGGTCGGCGCGCGCCTATCGCATGGTCTGGACCGACGAGGGCTCGCCGCTCGCCGCGATCACCGCGCGCCAGGCAGCCGCGCTGGACGGCGCGTTCGGGCCGGAGGCGATCGTCGACCAGGCGATGCGCTACGGCCGGCCGGCGATCGGCGAGAAGATCGACGCGCTGATCGAGCGAGGCTGCGAGCGGATCCTGATCGCGCCGCTCTACCCGCAATATTGCGCGGCGACGACGGCGACCGCGCTCGACGCCGCCTTCGCTCATCTCCGCGGCCTGCGCCATCAGCCCGCGCTCAGGACGCTGCCGCCTTATCATGCCGACCCGATCTACATCGCGGCGCTCAAGAAGAGCCTGCAGGACTCGCTCGCCGGGCTCGATTTCGAGCCGCAGGCGCTGGTCGCCAGCTTCCACTCCATGCCCGAGCGCACCCGGGCGCTCGGCGATCCCTATCACGATCATTGCCTCGAGACGGCCGGGCTGCTGTCCGAGGCGCTGGGCCGCGATCTGACGGTCACGTTCCAGTCCCGCTTCGGCCGGGCCAAATGGCTGGAGCCAGCCACCGAAACCGTGCTGAAGTCGCTGCCCGCCAGGGGCGTCCTGAAGGTCGCCATCTTCGCGCCGGGCTTTGCCGCCGACTGCCTCGAGACGCTCGAGGAGCTGGCGATCCGGGGGCGGGAGGCCTTCCTCGCCGCCGGCGGCACCGACTTCGCCTACCTGCCCTGCCTCAACGACAGCGCCGCCGGGGTGATGATGCTGCGGGCGCTGCTGGCGCGCGAGCTTGAAGGTTGGCTGCCCGCGCAATAAGGGCCTCTCCACAGCAAAAGACATGAGGAGTGGAGCATGGCACGGGTTGCGATCGTCACCGGCGGGACGAGGGGCATCGGCGAGGCGATCAGCGTCGCGCTCGCGCAAGAGGGCGTCACCGTCGCCGCCAATTATGCCGGCAACGAGGAGAAAGCGCGCGAATTCAGCGAGCGCACCGGGATCAAGTCCTACAAATGGGACGTCTCCGATTACGACGCCTGCCTCGCCGGGGTGGCCGAGGTCGAGGCCGAGCTGGGCCCGGTCGACGTGCTCGTCAACAATGCCGGAATCACCCGCGACGGGACGATGAAGCGGATGGAGCGCAAGGCCTGGGACGAGGTGATCGACGTCAATCTCGGCGGCTGCTTCAACATGGCCAAGGCGGTGTGGAACGGGATGAACGAGCGCAAGTACGGCCGGGTCGTCAACATCGGCTCGATCAACGGCCAGGCCGGGCAATACGGCCAGGTCAATTACGCCGCCGCCAAATCGGGCATTCACGGCTTCACCAAGGCGCTCGCCCAGGAGGGCGCCCGCGCCGGCATCACGGTCAATGCGATCGCGCCCGGCTATATCGACACCGAGATGGTCGCCGCGGTGCCGCCCGACGTGCTCGAGAAGATCGTCGCCAAGATCCCCGTCGGGCGGCTCGGCAAGGCCGAGGAGATCGCCCGCGGAGTCACCTTTCTCTGCTCGGAAGAGGGCGGCTTCATCACCGGCTCGACGCTCAGCATCAACGGCGGCCAGCACATGTACTGAGGCCTCCTTTCGTCACCCCGGCGCAGGTCGGGGTCTCATGGAGGCGGCCGAGACTTCTTGTCCTGAGATCCCGGCCTTCGCCGGGATGACGGAGGAGGCGATGGGACCGATCAAACGCTCGATCATGATCGCGGGGCATGCGACCTCGATCAGCCTCGAGCCCGCCTTCTGGGCGGCGCTCAGGGAGGCGGCGTCGGCGGAGGGGCTGCCGCTCAACGCGTTGGTCGCGCGGATCGACGCGGCGCGGATCGAGGCGCCGGACCCGCCCAACCTCGCCAGCGCGATCCGGGTCTGGCTGTTCGAACGGCGCTAGAGGGCGTTGGCGCCGGGGGTGGTGCCGTTCTCGATCAGGCTGTCGACGGCGTTGCTGGTGGCCGCGGCCTCCTGCCGCTGGCGGGCGGCGGCGCGGGTCGCGGCGTCGCGATTCTTCTTGGCGATCCGGTCGAGCGCGGCCGGCGGCGCCGCCGGCGGCGTCCGGTAGCTGTTGACCGACATGGCGATGGCGAGCGCGATCAGGACGAGGATGAAGCCGCCGGCGATCAGGGCGATCCGGGGCCGGGCGCCGCGGCGCCTCATCGCCGGCGCGCGCCGCGCCGGGCGGCGGCCTCGGCGGCGCTCAGGATCAGGCCCGGCGGGTCCGGCGCGGCGCGGGCGGGCGAGGCGAAGAAGATCGGCATGGAGGGAAGTAAGCGCCTGAGATGCAAGCGGGTTCCAAAAGGGGTTTCGCGCGAACGCCAAGGGCGGCTAGGGGGAGCGAATGAGCGACGCCCCGGCCCGGCCGATCATTCCCGTCATCCTCTCCGGCGGCTCGGGCACCCGCCTCTGGCCGTTGTCGCGCGGCGCCCGGCCCAAGCAGATGCTCGACCTCCTGGGCGCGGGCTCGATGCTCGAAGTCACGGCCGGGCGGGTCGCCGACGAAGAGCTGTTCTCGGCCCCGGTGCTGGTCGCCGCCGCCGGCCACGCCGAGGCGATCGAAGCGGCCTTGCCCGGGCTCGGCGCGCTGATCCTCGAGCCCCAGGCGAAGAACACCGCTCCGGCGATCGCGCTCGCGGCGCTGGCCGCGGAGGCAGACGACGTCCTGCTCGTCCTGCCCAGCGACCATCTGATCGGCGATTCCGCCGGCCTTCGCGACGCCGTCCGCCGGGCGCTGCCCTTCGCCCAAGAGGGCTGGCTGGTTACCTTCGGGATGAAGGCCGAGCGCGGCGAGACCGGCTACGGCTATATCGAGCGCGGCCCGGCGCTCGGCGAGGGCGTCCACCAGGCGGTGCGCTTCGTCGAGAAGCCCGCCGCCGCCGCCGCCGGCGGCTACGCCGCGGGTGGCCGCCACGACTGGAACGGCGGCATCTTCCTGATCCGCGCCGGCGCCTATCTGGAGGCGCTCGCCGAGCATGCGCCGGAGATCGCCGGTGCGGCCAAGGCGGCGATGGCAGGCGCCCGCCGCGAGGGCCGGCGAATCCATCCCGACGCCGCCGCCTTCGCCGCCTCGCCGTCGCGCTCGATCGACTATGCGGTGATGGAGAAGGCGGCCAAAGTCGCGGTCGTGCCCTGCGCGATCGGCTGGTCCGACGTCGGCAGCTGGGAGGCGCTGCACCAGGTCGCGGCGCACGACGAGGCCGGCAATGCGATCGCCGGCGACGTGCTCGCGCTCGGCGCCACGAACTGCCTGATCCGCTCGGAGGGGCCGCTGGTGGCGGCGATCGGGGTCGAGGAGCTGGTCGTGATCGCGACCGCCGACGCGGTGCTGATCGTCCCCAGGGCGCAGAGCCAGCGGGTCAGGGAAGCGGTCGAGGCGCTCAAGGAAAAGGGGCGCGGCGAATGGATCTGAGGAGGCTCGGCGGCAGCGGGCTCGAAACGCCGCGGCTGGTGCTCGGCGGCAACGTGTTCGGCTTCACCGCCGAGGGCGAAGAGGCGTTCCGGATCCTCGATCGCTTCGCCGAGGCGGGCGGAACGATGATCGACACCGCCGACGTCTATTCGAAATGGGTGCCCGGCCATGTCGGCGGCGAATCGGAGAGCCTGCTCGGCGAGTGGCTGAAGCGGCGCGGCGGGCAGAAGGGCGTGCTGATCGCGACCAAGGTCGGCTACGATGCCGGCCTCTCCGCCGCCGAGATCGAGCGCGCCGCTGAAGGCTCGCTCAAGCGGCTCGGGATCGAGGCGATCGACCTTTATTATGCCCATAAGGACGATGAGGCGACGCCGCTCGAGGACAGTCTGGCGGCGTTCGACCGGCTGGTGAAGGCCGGCAAGGTGCGCGCGCTCGGCGCTTCGAACTACCGCGCGGAACGGCTCGCTCAGGCGCTTGACCTCTCCGAGCGTGAAGGCCTGCCGCGCTACGAAGTGCTCCAGCCCGAATATAATCTGATGAGCCGCGACCGCTTCGAAGGCGCGCTCCAGAAGCTTTGCATCGAGCGCGGCCTCGGCGTGCTGCCTTATTACGGCCTCGCCTCGGGCTTCCTCACCGGCAAGTACCGCTCCGCCGCCGACAAGGGCAAAAGCGTGCGCGGATCGCGGATGGACGCCTATCTGAACGAACGCGGCTTGGCGATCCTCGCCGCGCTCGACGAGATCGCCGCCGAAGCGGGTGCCACCCCCGCCCAGGTCGCCCTCGCCTGGCTCGCCGCCCAGCCGGGGGTCACCGCGCCGATCGCCAGCGCGACGTCGGCCGAGCAGCTTGAGGAATTGCTTGGCGTTCTTACCTTGGAGTTGAATGCGGAGCAGATCGAGCGTCTGAACGCCCTATGAGCCGGTACTTCCTCCCCCTCGCCCTCCTCCTCGCCGCCTGCGGGCAATCGAGCGCGGAACAGCCGCGGCCGCGGCCCGCCCGCACCGAGACGGCGCTGTTCGCCGGCGGCTGCTTCTGGTCGGCGGAGCGCGACATCGAGGCGGTGCCGGGCGTGATCGAGGCGGTCTCGGGGTTCGCCGGCGGCCGCGTCGCCAACCCGAGCTACGAGCAGGTGGTGCGCGGCGGCACCGGCCATGTCGAGGCGATCAGGGTGACCTTCGATCCGGCGCGGATCGGCTACGGCCAGCTGGTCCGCCGCTTCCTGCGGACGATCGATCCGACCGATTCGGGCGGCCAGTTCTGCGACCAGGGGCCCAATTATCACACCGCCATCTTCGCCCTGAATCCCGGCCAGCGCCGCGCCGCCGAGGCCGCCCTCGCCGAGGCCAACAGGATCCTGCACGGCCGGGTGACGACTCCGGTCCGCGCGGCGGCGCCTTTCTATCCGGCCGAGGCCTATCACCAGGATTATGCGCGGCGGAACCCGGTCAGCTACGGCCTCTACCGCCGCGGCTGCGGCAAGGACGCGCGGCTACGCGCGGTGTGGGGCGCAGAGGCGGCGGCGCACTAGGTGGCGATACTCAAATCCTCCCCCGGAGGGGGAGGGGGACCGGCGAAGCCGGCGGAGGGGTATCAGCAGTCAAAGGCGAGACTCCGAGGCTGACACCCCTCCACCATGCTGCGCATGGTCCCCCTCCCCTTTCAGGGGAGGAATATTGCGCTAATGCCGCCCGAGCACCCCCATCGCCGCCACGGTCATCGCCTCGGTCGCGGTGGCGATCACCGTCTCCGCTTCGGGCGCCCAGAACGGGCTGTGCAGCGAGGGCAGCTGGGTGACGTCGCCGTGGACCGCATCCCAGCGCGCCCGGGGCACTCCGCCGACCCAGAAGATCAGGCTCTCGATGCGGGGGTCGGCGATATGGTAGCGGCTGAAATCCTCGCCGCCCATCACCGGCTGGCTCCGCTCGACCCGCGCCTCGCCGAAATGGCTGCGGAACAGCGTTTCGGTGCTCTGGGTCAGGGCCTCGGTGTTGACCGTGGCGGGGGTGAACTCGCCGTCGCGGACGGTGACCGTCGGCAGCCGGTCCTCGGGGATGCCGGCGGCGAGCGCCTCGCCGCGGACGATTCGGCGGATGCCGTCGAGCAATTGCTGGCGCACGGCGGGCGTGAAGCTGCGCACGGTCAGCTGGAGGCGCGCCTCGTCCGAGATGATGTTGTGCTTGGTGCCGGCGTGGAAGCTGCCGACGGTGACGACGGCGCTGTCGAGCGGATTCAATTCGCGGCTGACCAGGGTCTGCAGCGTCGAGACGATCCGGCTGGCGAGCACGATCGGATCGCGGGTGGTGTGCGGATAGGCGCCGTGGCCGCCGACTCCGCGGACCAGGATGTCGACCGAATCGACGTTGGCCAGCGCCGGGCCGTGGGCGATGCCGATGACTCCGGCGGGCAGGCTCGCCGAATCGTGGAAGGCGACGGCATGGGTCGGATGGGGGAAGCGGGTGAACAGGCCGTCGTCGAGCATCGCCTTGGCGCCGGCGCCGATCTCCTCGCCCGGCTGGGCGATCATGACGAGGGTCCCCGACCACTGGCTGCGCATCGCCGCCAGCCGCCGCGCCACTCCGACCCAGGTCGTCATATGAGTGTCGTGGCCGCAGGCGTGCATGACGCCGCTCTCGACGCCGGCGAGGCTGGTCCCCCGCACATGGCTGGCGAAGGGAAGGCCGGTCTGCTCCTCGACCGGGAGCGCGTCCATGTCGGCGCGAAGCAGGAGCACCGGCCCGGGGCCGTTCGCCATCACAGCGACGACGCCGGTGCCGCCGACGCCGGTGGTGACGGTGAAGCCGGCGCGGCGCGCCTCCTCGGCCATCCGCGCGGCGCTTCGAGTCTCCTGCATGGACAGCTCGGGATTGGCGTGAAGGTCGCGGTAGAGCGCCATCAGCTCGGGCATGTCGCGGCCGATCGCCTGGCGGAGGTCCTGGGCGGGTGCGGGCGCGGTCATGAACGAGGCCAATAGCATGGCGGCGAGGATTTTGCGTCGCATCGGGGGTTCGACCTTTCCGGGATCCGGTTCATCGGGGACTGTCCGTCATTCCAGCGAAAGCTGGAATCCCACTTCCTTCTCGTTCCTCGGCCGCAAGACAAGAGAGATTCCAGCTTTCGCTGGAATGACGAAGGAAGGAAATCGGAAGGACCTCATCGGCTGGGAGTGAGCTCGATCACTTCGAGCAGGGATTCGAAATGGGGATAGGGAAGGACGAGCCGCCAGCGACGCTCGCCGACCCGCTCGACGACACCGGCCATGTCGCGCTCGGTGTCGCGGCCGTAGCGCAGGGCGCGCGCCTCGTCGCCGAGCCTGAGGGTGCCGAGGAAGACGAGCCGGCGGGCGTTTTCTGGAAACAGGATGCCGATCGGCCGCTGCGCCCCTTCGGGCCAGCTGAAGCGGAGTCGGGCCCCCTGCCTTCGCAGCCGGCAGAGCTGGGCCGGATGGACGCGATAGTCGGCGCGGCCGCTGCCCTGGGCGCCGAGCTTGATCGCCCGGCAGCGATAGTCGCCGGGCGGCGGCTGCGCCCCGGCGAGAGCGGCGTCGGGCTCGAGCAGGGCGCCTTCGCGGGCGATCTCCTCGCCGCTGCCGGCGGAACGCGCCTTGGCGAGCGCCTCGACCCAGGCCTCGCGCCAGCGCCGGAGCCGGCCGCGATCGTCCTCGGTGGCGAGCGCGCGCCAGCTGTCGTTCGGCCGCTCGGCCGTCGGCGGCGCGACCACGTCGCGCGACGCGGCGCAGCCGGAAAGGGCGAGGAGAAGCGGCAAAGCGAGGGGCAAGGGCGCGCGCACGCGCCGCTTCTAGCCGGTCGGGGTGCGCCGCAAAAGCCTGTTGCCTTGGTCCGGCCAGGCGCTAAGCCTGCTCCTGGAAATGGAAAGGATGTGGATGAAAAAGGCGCTGTTTCTGATAGGCTTAGCGGCGATGGTGCCCGCCGCCGGGCGGGCTGCGCAGGAGCGCGCGCCGACGCCGGCGCCGGCTGCTCCGTCCGCCCGGGAGATCGAAGCGTCGACCGCTGCCGTGGCTGCCGCCGATCCGCTGCGCATGGTCCGCGACCGCGCCTATGCGGCCGAGATGCTGGCCCATATGGACCGGATGGCGGCGGTGGAGACGGACAATCCCGATTTCCGCATCTGGCTCGACAATGCCCGGCTGTTCGCGCTTGCCGGCCTCGAGCGGCGCGACGAGGTCGCGGCGACGGTCGATCGAATCCTGGCGCAACGCCCGGCCGAAGCGCGATTCTATCTCTCGCCGTGGATCGCCTCGCTCGTCCTCGAGGATTTCGACCGCGCCATCGCCGTGGTCGAGGGGGTGAGCCGTAATGTCCGGGGGGTCGGCTGGCCCGATTTCCGGCCGGTTCTGACCAGCGATACGGTCTGGCCCCTGCTCCACCGCCTCCGCCAGGAGCATCAGCCGGAAAAGCGGGTGCGGCTGGCGGCGGCGCTCTACCATATCGGCTGGCCCGGCGGCGGCGACGCGCAGGCTGCGGACGGGCTGCGCGAGATCCTGCTGGAGGACCGGCTGCGCGCGAACGACCGGGAGGGCGCCGCCGGGATCGCTGCAGCGATCACCACGCCCGGTTCGATCCTGCCGATGATCGTCCAGCTTCGCTACGATGCGGTGCTGGCGCCGGGGGCCGACCGGCTCGACGTGCTCCGCCGGGCGATGACGGCATGGGACGAGAGCACCGCCGAGGCGATCGCGGCGGCGCCGGCCGACATGCGAATCGTGCTCGAACGAGCGCAACTGCTGCGCGCGCTCGGCCGCGACTCGGACGCGCTGGCGATCCTCCAGCCGTTCACGCGCGATATCCCGGCGACGGTGGCGGCCGGCGAGCACGGCATGTGGCTGATCAACGAGGCGGCCTATGCGCTGGCCGCGATGGACCGCACCGACGAGGCGGTTGCGCTGATGCGCGGGCTGGGGAGGCTGCCGATGTCCGCCAATCCCTCCCTGATCGGCCCGGCGATCAACGCCACGGTCATCCTCGGCGATGCCGGCCGATTCGCGCAGGCGCTCGAGCAGTTGCGCCAGCTCGAGACGCCCGCCGGCCAATATGCCAACGATTACGGCAGGATGTGGATAGCGGCGGGCACCGCCTGCGCGCTCGCCGGCCTCCATCGCGAAGCGGAGGCCGCGCCCCAGCTGGCCCGGCTTCGCGCGCAGGTCGAAGCCAATCCGGGCGCGTTGCTTCGTGCCCTCATTTGCCTGCGTGACGACAACGGGGCGGCCGCGCTGCTCGTGGAAAGGCTCGGCAGCGACGATCCGCAAAACGCGATTCTCGCTCTGCAGGATTATCGGGTGAGCGGCGGCCCCGCCCGAGAGGAGTCGCATTATGCGCGCCTGGTCGCCCTGCGCGGCCGGCCCGAGGTTCGCGAAGCGCTCGGCCGGGTCGGCCGGGTCCTCAGCCTTCCGGTCGCGCGCTCGTCGATCGCCGGGTCTTACTGACGAGAGGCTCAGCGGCGGAAATCGGGATGGGCGCGGCTTTCCGACCAGTAGCGGTCGAGCCCGAAGCGGCCGGTCAGCGCCGCGAAGCGCGGGTCGGCGCGCATCGGCGCGGTGTGCGGCAGGAACAGGAAATAGGTCCGGCGATCCGAATAGCGCGTGTAGGTCGCCGCTTCGTCGTTGAAGCGGATCTCGCCGGGATCGAAGCCGTGCCCGAAATAGAGGGCGTCGGCGACCGTGAAGGCCATGTCGACATTGCCGAGCGCGCAGGCGTGCTGGATGCAATTCTCGGCATGGCCGGAGCCGTGGTGCGCGGCCGCGAAGCTGGCGGCGAGCGCGGCCTCGACCTCGTTCGGCCGCCGCGAGAGCATCGCGGCGGATATCCCCGCAATGATCGCGAACTCGCTCTCGGGAATGCCGGTCGGCCGGCCCTGGACGTTTGCGCACCATTGCGCCGCCTGGCGCGCGCGGCCGGTGAACAGGAAGGTGTAGAAGCGCGCGAACCAGAGCGCGAAATGGGTCGGGAACAGGGCCAGCGCCCGTTCCAGCGCCTGATCGACCTCCTCGAGCCGCTCGGCCCCCCAGAGCATGACGATATGGGTGTAGAGGACGGTCGGGGTCGGTGGCGGCAGCCGGACCGCGCGGTCGAGCAAGGCGGCGCCCTCGCGGTAGCGCCCGACCTGGCCGAGCAGGAATCCCAGCTGCTGTAGCAGGATGTCGTTGTCGGCATGGCCGGGAAGGCCGGATCGGAGGATCGCTTCGCGCTGCCGCCAGGTGCCCATTTGCGGCTGCAGCGTGGCGAGCGCCGCCATCGCATAGGGATTGTGCGGATCGAGCTCGGTCGCCCGGGCGGCGGCGGCGCGGGCGCGGAGCGCGGCGCCGGGATCGTTGCGGGCGCCGCGTCCGTAAAAGGCATAAGCATAAGCGAGCCCGAGCGCGCCCCAGCCGTCCGCATAGTCGGAACGCAGCGCGACCACCCGGCGCAGCAGGCCCAGCGCCTGGTTGTTTCCTTCGACCGTCCCCTGACGCATCGCGACTCCGGCCTGCGCCATCAAGGGCGCGACCTCGTCGGGCGGGCCGGCCGGCGCCGGGCGGCGCGGCCACAGCCAATAGCCCGCGGCGCCCGCCGCGGCGAGCGCGGCCCCGCCGGCGACCACCGTGCGGCGGCTCGGGCGGGGCGGGGCGATGCCGGCAATCGCCGCCTCGGCGGCCGGCGCGTCGCCAGGACGGGCGAGCCGGTAGCCGACCTTGGTGACGGTCTCGATCCGGAAGGAGTCGGCGCCGACTCCGTCGGCGACCTTGCGCAGCCGCGAGATCACCCGGTTGATCGCATCCTCGCCGACGATTCGGCCTTCCCAGCAGCATTCGGTGAGCTCGTCGCGGGTGACGATTCCGCCATTGGCGCGCGACAGCGCGATCAGCACCTGCATGACCCGGGGCTCGACGATTTCGCGCTCGCGGTCGTCGCGGACGATCTCGCGGGTCGCCGGGTGGATGCCGAGCCGGCCGATGCGGAATGCAGCCGCCTTCGCAAGGTCTATCCGGTCGGCGATGGGCGCCTCCCCGCTCCCGCCTGCCGACGAGGCAGGCGGGGCGAAGTCTATCGCGGGCTCGGGCGCTTGAACAGCCGGAGTCACCGCCCGGCGGCGGCGACCTGGACGGTGCCGCCGGCGAGGCGGGCGAGCTGAGCGTCGGCCTCGGCCCGTGCCCCGGCGCGGCAGCGCGCGATTTCGCGCTCCTGCCAGGATTCGGAGGTCGCGTAGCTGCCGCAGACGTTTTCGAGCGCATCGGCGAGGCGCTGGCGGAGCCGGGCGACGTCGGCGGGCCGCGACAGATCGAGGTCGGCATAGCTGACCGCCTGGCGTGTCGGCGGCGCGTAGGCGACGGCGGGCGCGGCGGCGAGCGAAGCGGCGAGCGCGGCGGCAAGAGCGAATTTGGTCATCGTCATTCTCCTCGTCGGCCGGAGCGGAAGCGCCCGGCTCGAGTTGGAAAATTGGCCGGTCCGGCGACGATTCGGGAGGATGAGGACCTGATGATTGCCTGATGATCGCCCGATTATTGCGCGGTCCAGCCGCCGTCCATGCTGAGATTGGCGCCGGTGATCGCCGAGGCCTCGTCGCGGCAGAGGAACAAAGCGAGCGCGGCGACCTGGTCGACGGTGACGAACTTCTTGGTCGGCTGGGCGGCGAGGAGGACGTCGTTCATCACCTGCTCCCGGGTCAGGCCGCGCGCCTTCATCGTATCGGGGATCTGGTTTTCGACCAGCGAGGTCCAGACATAGCCCGGGCTGATGCAATTGACGGTGACGCCACTGGTCGCGGTCTCGAGCGCGACCGTCTTGGTGAGCCCGGCGATGCCGTGCTTGGCGGCGACATAGGCCGACTTGTTGGGGCTGGCGACGAGGCTGTGGGCCGAGGCGGTGTTGACGATCCGGCCCCAGCCTTTCGCCCTCATCGCCGGCAAAGCAAGGCGGATCGTGTGGAAGGCGGCGCTGAGGTTGAGGGCGAGGATCAGGTCCCATTTCCCGGGCGGGAACTGGTCGATCGGGGCGACATGCTGGGTGCCGGCATTGTTGACCAGGATGTCGATCGGCCCGGCATCGGCGATCATCGCCTCGATCGCCGCCGGGCTGGTCAAATCGGCGTCGCTGTAGCCGGCGTCGAGTTCGGCGCGCAGCCGGGCGATCTCGCCGGGATCGCCGAAGCCGTTGAGGATCAGGCGCGCGCCTTCGCCGGCGAGCGCGCGGGCGATGGCGAGGCCGATGCCCGAGGTCGAGCCGGTGACGAGCGCGGTCTTGCCGGAGAGGAACATGAACTGCCTTTCAACTTGCCGCGTCCCTTTCGCCTCGCAAGGCCGCGAATGCAACCCGGCGGCCCGGCCGGATGTTGGAGCGGGCAGCGCAAGGAGGAAGCGATGCGGTTCGGCGGGCGCAGAACGAGCGACAATGTCGAAAGCCAGAGCGGCGGCGGCTTCGGCTTCGGTGGCGGTGGCGGTGGCGGCGGCGGCGGCGCGATGCTGTTCGGCCTCGTCTTCAGCCGCTTCGGCATCGGCGGCGTGGTCGTGCTGGTCGCGATCATGTTCTTCATGGGCGGCAATCCGCTCGGCCTGATCGGCGGCGGCGAAGTCGGCGCTCCCCCGGCGAGCGTCGAGGCACGCGGCGGCACGGCCTGCTCTGCCGATCCCGCCCGGCGATTCCCCTGCCAGGTGCTCGCTTCGACCGAAGACCGCTGGGCCGAATTGTTCCGCGCGCAAGGATCCAGCTATTCGCCGCCGACCCTGGTTTTCTATCCGGGGAACGGCCAATCCGGATGCGGCGCCGCGCAATCGGCGATGGGGCCGTTCTACTGCCCCACGGACCAGCGCATCTATCTCGACACCAGCTTCTTCGACGAGCTTTCCCAGCATTATGGCGCGCCCGGCGATTTCGCCCAGGCCTATGTCGTCGCGCATGAGGTCGGCCATCACGTCCAGACCCTGAACGGGACCGAGGGGCGGGTCCGGAGCGCCCAGTCGAACGCGTCGGAGGCGCAGAGCAATGCGATCCAGGTGCGGATGGAGCTGCAGGCCGATTGCTATGCCGGCGTCTGGGCCTCGCGCGAGGCCAATGCGATGGAGCCGGGCGACCTCGAAGAGGGGATGCGCGCCGCCGCCGCGATCGGCGACGACACCCTGCAGCGCGCCTCGCAGGGCGTCGTCGTGCCCGAGAGCTTCACCCACGGCACCTCGGCCCAGCGCCAGGAGGCGCTGATGCGCGGCTATCGCGGCGGCACGCCCCAGGCCTGCGCGGGATATACGCAGGGAATTTGATTCCTCCCCACGATTTCGTGGGGAGGGGAACCACCCGCAGGGTGGTGGAGGGGTAGCTGACGAGGCCTCGCCGCATACCCCTCCACCATGCTACGTATGGTCCCCCTCCCCAGCACATGCTGGGGAGGATTAGGAGACTCCCATGTATCGCCTGCTCTTCGCCTTCCTGCTGTTGCCGCTGGCCGCGGCCTGCGCCACCGCCGCTGCGCCGCCGCCGCCCGCTTACACCAGCGACCGGATCGGGGTGGAGGTGCACGGCACAGGGCCCGACGTGGTGCTGATCCCCGGCCTCAGCTCGTCGCCAAGGGTGTGGGACGCGACGACCGCGGCGGTGCCCGGCTATCGCTACCACATCGTCCACGTCGCCGGCTTCGACGGCCGGCCCGCGGGCGCCAATGCCTCGGGGCCGGTGCTGGTGCCGGTCGCCGAGGAGATCGCCCGCTACATCCGAGAGGCGCATCTCGACCGGCCGGCGATCGTCGGCCATTCGATGGGCGGCAGCTGGGCGATGCTGGTCGCCGGCCGCCATCCCGAGCTCGCCGGCAAGGTGATGGTGGTCGACATGATGCCCTTCCTCGGCGCGATGTTCGGCGGGCCGGGCGCGACTCCGGAGACCGTCCGGCCGGTCGCCGAGCAGATCCGCCAGGGCATCGCCTCCTCGGCCGGAGCGGCGCGGCAACGCCAGATCGAGCAGACCATCGCCTCCATGGTGAAGACCGAGAGCATGCGCCCGCCGACCGTCGCCCAGTCGCTGGCCAGCGACCCCGGAGTCTCCGCCCAGGGCTTTTACGACGTCATCACCAGCGATTTGCGGCCCGAGCTCGCCAACATCCATGTGCCGCTGACCGTGCTCTACGTGCTGCCCGCCGGCGCGCCGCTGACGCCCGCGCAGATCGACGGCTTCTATCGCCTCTCCTACGCGGGCGCGCCGCAGGCGGTGCTGAAGCGAATCCCCGATTCCTACCATTTCATCATGTTCGACCAGCCCGAGGTGTTCCGGCGCGAGCTGCGCGAGTTCCTGGCGCGGTAATTCCTCCCCAGCCATGGCTGGGGAGGGGAACCGCACGAAGTGCGGTGGAGGGGTATAGTCGAGGTCTCGGAAGCTACCCCTCCACCATGCTTCGCATGGTCCCCCTCCCCACGAAATCGTGGGGAGGAATAGGGAGGCGCCGGCGCGGGTGGCTGCCCTCGCGCCGGCGCCGGACGGGCCCTTGGGAAGAGGAAATGCCCGTCAGTTGCGAACCGTTCGCAAATCTATTGACCTGTTGCGAATGAATTGCAATAGCCTTTCTGCCGACCGGACGACCGGCGGGTCAGTAGGGGCTTTGCATGTCCGTTCGCGTTGCCGCTGCCGCCGGGGCGCCCGTCTTCCTGGCGCTGGGCTGCGTCGGCTTCCTCGCTTCGCCGGCGCTGGCGGAGGAGACGGACCTCCTCGCCGCCGCCCAGACCGACGTCCGCCAACCGGGCGACCGGGACATCGTCGTCACCGGCGAGCGCGGCCGGCAGCGGCTCGAATCGCCCAAATCGACCAGCGACCTCCTCGATACGCCGCAGACCGTGACCGTGATCAGCGACCAGGTGCTTCGCCGCCAAAATCTGCTGACCCTGCGCGACGCTCTCGCCACTTTGCCGGGGATCACCTTCGGCGCCGGCGAAGGCGGCGGCGGCTATGGCGATTCGATCAACCTGCGCGGCTATTCGGCAAGCAACGACATCACCCAGGACGGGGTCCGCGACAGCGCCCAGTACAGCCGCACCGACCCGTTCAACCTGCAGCAGATCGAGGTCTATAACGGCGCCAACAGCGTGTTCAACGGCTCGGGCAGCGTCGGCGGCACGATCAACCTCGTCGCCAAGGTGCCGCAGCCCGATGACCTCACGATCCTCTCGGCCGCGGTCGGCACCGACGACTATTTCCGCGCCACCATAGACACCAACCGGCGGCTCGACGCGCTGATCGCGGTCCGGCTCAACGCCGTCTACCATCGCAGCCATGTGCCCGGCCGCGACTTCGAGGAGAATGAGCGCTGGGGGGTAGCGCCCGCAATCACCTTCGGCATCGGCGGCCCGACCAGCCTGACCCTCGCCTTCGTCCACCAGCGCGACGACAATGTCCCGGTCTACGGAATCCCCTATTTCCGCAACCAGCTGAACGACGGGCCGCTGCCCGAGGCGGACGACAGCGCCTATTTCGGCTACCGCAATCTCGACCGGCAGCGGATCGCCGTCGACCGGCTGACCGCGACCTTCCGCCATGAGTTCAGCGACGGCCTTTCGGTCCGCAACCTCAGCCGCTGGCAGCGCGTGCGGCAGAACAGTACGACCAGCTCGGCCGAAGGTGTCTTCTGCCTGACCGGCACAGGTCGTCAGCCGGTTCCCGCGGACGCCGCAGCGACGGTCGGCCTCGCCTGCCCGGCCGGCCTCGCCCCCGGCTTCTACCGGCCGAGCGGGCCGCGCGGCCGGATCCGCGACCAGGAGAACCGGCTGCTCCACAGCCAGACCGACCTGCGCCTCGAAACCGGCGCGGCGGGCGGCCTGCGCAACGTCCTCGTCGTCGGCGCCTCGCTGACCCGCGAGGATTATGCGATCGAGACCGCCGAGCTCGCCCGCAACCCCGACGGCTCGGCGGTGACGCCGCTGCCGATCGACAGCATCGCCGACCCGGCCGCCGTCTACCCCGGCCCGATCAACCGCACCGTCACCGCCCGCGCCCGCGGCGAATCGAGCGACGCTGCGCTCTACGCCTTCGACACGCTCGAGATCGGGCCGCTGTTCGAGCTGAACGGCGGCGTCCGGCTCGAGCGGGCGCGCGGCCGGTTCGTGACCCTTCCCTTGCCCTTCTATCCGCCCGGGACCGCGGTGCCGGGCGCGGCCGAGCTGGCGCCGCAGGTCAATCGCGAGACCCTGTTCTCGTGGCGCGCCGGCCTGGTGTTCAAGCCGGCCGCCAATATCAGCCTCTACGCCGCCATCGCCAATGCCCGCACCCCTTCATCGGCGACGGTCCGGCTCGGCTGCACCTCGGGGACGGGCGCCACGTTCGTCAATTTCTGCAACGTCGCGCCGGAAACCGCGCGCAGCTACGAGATCGGCGCCAAGGCGGATCTGCTCAATCGCCGCCTCCAGCTGACCGCCGCTCTGTTCCGCAACGAGCGAAGCAATTTCCGGGTGCCCTCGAACGAGCCGGGAGTCGCCGATCCGCAGGTCCTCGACGGGCGCTCGCGGGTCGAAGGGATCGCGCTCGGAATCAGCGGCAATCTCACCCGCCGCTGGTCGATCTTCGCCAATTACACCTGGCTCGACGGCGAGGTGCGGCAGAGCGTGTCGGACTTCTGCCGCGCCAATCCCGGCCCTCTCTGCCTCAACAGCGCCGCCATTCCCGATCCCCAGGCGGGCGACGCGCTGATCCAGACGCCGAGACATTCGGGCAGCCTGTTCACCACCTACACCTTGCCGTTCGGCCTCCAGCTCGGCTACGGCCTCACCTATCAGGGCCGCTTCGCCACCCACCAGCGCAACCTCCTGCAGCGCACCCAATATTATGCGGACGACTGGCTGATCCACCGCCTGTTCCTGTCCTATGAAATCCGCGACGGGCTGACCGCGCAGCTCAACGTCACCAATTTCACCAACGAGCGCTATTTCACCGGCATCCGCAACAATGTGAACGCGACCACGGGCGCGGTCACCGGCGGCTGGGCGGTGCCGGGCGAGGCGCGCTCGGCGGTGCTGAGCCTGTTCTACAGCTTCTGATGCGCCGTTCCCGGCGAAGGCCGGGGCCAGCGGCGCGAACTTTGGACTGGACCCCGGCCTTCGCCGGGGAACAAGAAGGGGCTTTCGGCCCGAAGGGTGTGATTCGACCCATGATGCTCGCCATTCCCGATCTGCTCGGCGCCGAAGGCGTGGCGCGCGTCCGGGCGATCGTCGATTCCGGCGACTGGACCGACGGCAACGCCACTTCGGGCCACCAGTCGGCGCTGGCCAAGCGCAACGCGCAGCTGCCCGAGGACGGCAAGGAGGCGAAGGAGGCGGGCCGGCTGGTCCTCGACGCGCTCGCCCGATCGCCCCTGTTCATCGCCGCGGCGCTGCCGCTCAAGATCTTCCCGCCCTTGTTCAGCCGCTACCGGGGGGGCGAGGCGTTCGGCACCCATATCGACAATGCCGTGCGCGTCCACGGCCCGAGCGAATTCCGGGTGCGCAGCGACCTCGCGGCAACGCTCTTCCTCGAGGATCCGGACGCCTATCGGGGCGGCGAGCTGATCGTCGAGGACAATCTCGGCGCGCACCAGGTCAAGCTGCCGGCCGGCCATCTCCTCCTCTATCCGGCCTCGAGCCTGCACCGGGTCGAGCCGGTGACCGCGGGCGCGCGGACGGCCGGCATCTTCTGGATCCAGTCGATGGTCCGCGACGACGGCGCGCGCACCTTGCTGTTCGATCTCGACCAGGCGATCCAGGCGCTCGCCGCCGAGCGCGGCCAGGCCGACAAGGAGGTGATCCGCTTGACCGGCGTCTATCACAATCTGCTCCGGCGCTGGGCGGACAGCTGAACTTGCAAACTCTTCTCAATAGCTTTTAGGATCGCGCCGATGCCCCAATCGAGCAAATTGCGCCTGCGCGGCCTGTGGTTCCAGGTCCACAAATGGATCGGCCTGTCGCTCGCCATCCTGATCGTCCCGATCTCGCTGTCGGGCGCCGCTCTGGTCTGGCACGACGCGCTCGACTCAGCGATCAACCCGCAGCGTTACGCGGCGAGCGGCGAGGCTGCGCTCGGCCCGGGCGCTTATGCAGCCTCCGCCGAAGCCGCGCTGGGCGCCGGCGACCGGATCGCGTCGATCCGCTACCCCGAGCATGGCGACGGCCCGGTCGTCGTCGCCGCGGTGCGGCCGGGCGAGGGGCGGCCGCTCCGGACCAATGCGTGGCTCGACCCCACGACCGGACGGGTGCTCGACACGGCCTCGGCCGATGCCGGCCCGGTGCGCTTCCTCCACACCCTCCACGGCAGCCTCACCGTGCCGGGCTGGGGCCGGACCATCGTCGGCTGGGTCGGAGCGGCGATGTTTCTTTCCTGCCTGACCGGGCTCTGGCTGTGGTGGCCGATCGGCGGCAGCCTGCGCCGCGGCTTTCGCTGGAAGCGGCAGAATTCGGCCAATGCCAATCTCCACCATGTGATCGGCTTCTGGATCCTGCTGCCGCTGGCGATGCTGAGCTTCACCGGCCTCTGGATTTCCTTCCCCGGCCTGTTCGGCGCCTTCGAGGCGCCGCAACCCAAAAGCGCGGCGCCCGACCGCGCCCGCGCCCAGCGCGCGCTGCCGCTGACGCAAACCGCGCTGACCGCCGATCAGGCGCTGGCGGCGGCGCGGCCGCTGGCCCAGGGCGCGCCGACGACGATCAGCTGGCCGACCGATCAGGCGCCGGCCTGGAAGATCGCCTTCGGACCCGCCGAGGTCGCGGTCGACGACGCGACCGGCGACGCCACCCCGCCGCGGCCGCCGCGGCCCGAGACCAATGCCCGGCTGATGCGCCGCCTCCACGACGGCACCGGCATGGGCCCGGTCTGGCAGGTCCTCATCTTCCTTGGCGGCGTCATCCCCGCGGGCCTTGCGGCGACGGGCATCGTCATGTGGCTGAGGAGCCGCGGCTGGCGCGCCGCGCTGGCGAGGAAGCGCAAGGCCGCAAGGCTGGCGCCGCTGCCGGCGGAGTGAGCGCCGGACCCACCTTCTTCGCGACCGCGGCCGATTTCCGCCGCTGGCTGGAGGACAATCACGCGACCGCGGCGGAGCTGCTCGTCGGCTTCTGGAAGAAGGGGACGAAGCGGCCTTCGATCGACTGGCCCGAGGCGCGCGACGAGGCGCTCTGCTTCGGCTGGATCGACGGCATCCGCCGCTCGCTCGGCGCGGAGAGCTACACCATCCGCTTCACCCCGCGCCGCAAGGGCAGCATCTGGTCGAACGTCAATGTCGAGCGCTATGCGGCGCTCGGCAAGGCCGGGCGGATGACCCCGGCCGGCGTCCGGGCCTATGAGGAGAATAAGGGCCGCCAGGGCGTCTACGCCTATGAGAATGCGCAAAAGGAGCTGAGCCCGGCCGAAACCGGGCAGTTCCGCGCCGACAAGGCCGCCTGGGCCGATTGGGAGAAGCGCCCCGCGGGCTACCGGCGGAACGTGCTCCACTGGATCGCCAGCGCCAAGAAGCCGGAGACCCGCGCGCGCCGCCTCGCCACTTTGATCGCGGACAGCGCCGCCGGGCGGATGATCGCCGGCTACGACATCGGCCGGAAGAAGGACTAGGCTGTATCGACATTCAGCCAGGGGCCCTCCCCCTTGATGGGGGATCGGCAGGTGCGAACGTCCCCCGGACGTTCGCAGCCATGTCCGGGGGACATGGCGACCTGCCGATGGGTGGGGGTGAACGTCAATGAAGAGCGGTGCCTTTCCGGAGACTCCACCCCACCCCAACCCCTCCCCATCGAGGGGAGGGGCTTTGATCTGCTCGAATTGAATGTCGATACATTCTAGCGCCGCGCCAGGGTCAGCGGCAGGCCGCCCGCGGGCCTCAGCGTGACCATGCCCGAAAGGCGCACCTCGCGCCCGGGCGCCGGCGCGAACGTCCAGTCGCGTAGCCAGTAAGCGAGCACGGTCAGCGCCTCGGCGGTGGCGAAGCGCATCCCGACGCAGAGCCGCGGACCGCCGCCGAACGGGATGTACTGGAAGCGGTGGCGCCCGGCCTTCGCCTCGGGCCGGAAGCGCTCGGCATCGAAGGCGTCGGCATCGTCCCACAGCGCGCGGTGGCGGTGGATCAGCCAGGGCCAGATCGAGACGATGTCGCCGGCCGCGACCTCCGCCTCGCCGAGCCGGTCGGCGGCGACGGCCTGGCGGTCGAAGCGCGGCACCGGCGGGTAGAGCCGCATCGATTCCTCGAGGATCCGGCGCAGCAGGGGCAGCCGTTCGGGAAGCTCGGCATCCGCCTCGCCCGCGGCCAGCGCCGCCGCCGCCTCGGCCGCCGCCTCGGCCTGGAGGGCGGGCTGCTCGGAAAGGAGGAACAAGGTCCAGGTGATCGCATTGGCGGTGGTCTCGTGGCCGGCGAGATAGAAGGTCGCGGCATTGTCGACGGCGAGCGCCAGCGCTTCGGAATCCTCGAACCTGTCGTGAAGCGCCCGGATCAGCCGGCCGAGAAAATCGTCCGGCCCGCCGCCCGGCAGCCGCTCCTCGACGACCTTGCCCAGAGTCTCGCGCAGATAGACCTGGCCGGCCCTGGCGCGACGCCCGCGCAGGCTCCACGGCATCAGCGGCAGGCCGAGCAGGGCCTGAAGCCGCGCCTCGCTGACGCCCTCCAGCGCGGCGGTGATATGGTTCATCGCCGCCTCGCTGATCAGCCGTTCGTCGCCCGCGAACAGGGCGTCGGCGATGATCCGCATCGTCGTCGCGGTCGCCGCCGCGGCCATGTCGCGCATGCCGCCGGCGAGGCCCGCCGCCGCCGCGGCGCGGGCGAAGACGGGGACCAGGGCGTCGATCGCCGCCGGCGCGAAATTGGCGGCGACGATCCGGCGCTGGTCGCGCCACAGCGCCCCGTCGGAGGAGAGCAGGCCGCGGCCGATGGTCGGCTTCAGGAGCTTCTTGACGATGTCGGGCTTGACGTAATTGGCGGCATTGTCGAGCAGCACCCGCTGCACCGAGTCCGGATCGAGCGGGATGTGGACGTTGTAGCGGAACACCTTGCGCCGCATGTAGGGCAGGCTGAACGCCCGCTCCGACCAGCCGTAGACCGCGGTCCGCGCCCGCTCGCCGACGAAGCCGCGCCACACCGGCACCGGCCCGGCCGAGCGCGGCGGATGCGGCGGGACGAAGCGGTCAGGCGCCGAGGCCATGGCGCGCCGCCGCCGCCCTGATCCGCTCCTCGCGGCCCGGCGCCAGCCTCTCCATCCGCTTTCGATAGGCGCCGAGCAACGCCGCGCCCGCGCGCTCGGGCGAGCCCGAATCGAACGGTGGCGCCGGGTCGTATTCGAGCGCGAGCTGGACGATCCGGGCATGGTCCTCGCCGCGGATCGCGGCGGTGAGCGCCAGCGCGAAATCGATCCCGGCGGTGACTCCGCCGCCGGTGACCCGGTTGCGGTCGAAGACGATCCGCTCGGCGACGGGCTCGGCCCCGAACAGGCGGAGATGGTCGCGCCACGCCCAGTGGCAGGCGGCGCGATAGCCCTTGAGCAGGCCGGCGGCGGCGAGGATCAGCGAGCCGGTGCAGACGCTGGTCACCCATTGCGCCTGCCCGCCGACGTCGCGCACCCAGGCGAGCGCCTCCTCGTCCTCCATGATGTCGACGCAGGCGATGCCGCCGGGAACGCAGATTATGTCAGACTCCGTTACCTCCTCGAACGTCGCCGTCGGCAGCACCGAAAAGCCGGCGTCGGTCGGCACCGGGTCGCGGTTCTTCCAGACGTAATCCACGGTCGCGTCGCCGAGCCTCGACAGCACCTGCGCTGGGCCGGTGAAATCGAGCTGGGTGACTCCCGGATAGATCAGGAAGGCGACCGAGATCGGCGTGGGTCCGGGCATGCGGCCTCCTGAAAAGAGGGACTGTCCCCCTTTTTATCATTCCGCCGCGAAATAGGGGACAGTCCCCTATTTCCTATTCCGCCGCCAGCAGCCGCTCGGCGCCGCCGAGATCGACGCTGACCAGGCGCGAGACGCCTTTCTCGATCATGGTCACGCCGAACAGGCGGTGCATCCGGCTCATCGTCACCGCATTGTGGGTGACGATCAGATAGCGGGTGTCGGTCTCGCCGGTCATCCGGTCGAGAAGGTCGCAGAAGCGCTCGATATTGGCATCGTCCAGCGGCGCGTCGACCTCGTCGAGGACGCAGATCGGCGCCGGGTTGGTCAGGAACAAGGCGAAGATCAGGGCGATCGCGGTCAGCGCCTGCTCGCCGCCCGAGAGCAAGGTGAGGGTGGCGAGGCGCTTGCCCGGAGGCTGCGCCATGATCTCGAGGCCGGCTTCGAGCGGATCGTCGGACTCGATCAGTTCGAGATGGGCCTGGCCGCCCTCGAACAGGGTGGTGAACAGGCTTCGGAAATGGCGGTCGACCTCCTGGAAGGCGGTCAGCAGGCGGGCGCGGCCCTCGCGGTTGAGGCTGCCGATCGAGCCGCGCAGCCGGTGGATCGCCTGGCCCAATTCCTCGCGCTCCGCCTGGCTGGCGAGGCGGCTCTCCTCGAGCTCATTGAGCTCGCTCTCGGCGACGAGGTTGACCGGGCCGATCCGCTCGCGCTCCTGGACCTGGCGCTCGAGCCGCGCCGATTCGGCCGGAACCGGCTCGATCGCCTCCTCCTTGAAGCCCGCCGTCCCGGCGAGCAGCGGCGGCGGGCATTCGAACTTGTCCTGCGAGATCCGCGCCATCTCCTCGCGGCGGGCGTCCTGCGCCTCGGCGCGGGCGGCGGCGCCGGCGCGGGCCTCGCGGGCGGCCGCCTGGGCCTCGCCCGCCTCGGCCAGCCCGGCCTCGGTTTCGCGCAGGCTCTCCTCGCCCGCCCGTTCCGCATCGGCGGCGGCGAGCGCGGCTTCGCCGGCGCCGGCCGATTCGGCGGTCAGCGCCTCGATCTTCAGGTCGAGCTCGGCCGGGGCCTCGGCAAGCCGCGCCGCTTCGGCCTCGGCTTCGGCGATCCGCCGGCCGAAGCCGGCGTGGCGCGCTTCGGCCTCGGCGGCGCGCGCCTGCCAGTCGGCCTGCTCCTTTTTCGCCGCCTCGGCCCGCTCCTTGTCGGCGCCGACCGCGCGGGCGTGGGTCGCCGCTTCGGCGCGGATTTCGGCGAGCTCCGCCTGGGCGCGCTCGGCGGCGGCGCGAAGCGCTGCGACCGCGGCTTCGGTGGCGGCGGCATCGGGCAGCGCCGCGGCGACGCTTTCGGCCTCGGCGAGCGCGCGCTCGGCCTCGGCGAGGTCGGCCGCGGCCAGCGCGGCGCGCTCGCCGAGGCCGCTGCGCCTGAGCTCGAGGCGCTCGATCTCCACCCCGGCGCCGTCCTCCTCGCGTCCCGCCTCGCGGATCGCAGCCGCTGCCTCGGCCTCGTCCCGGCGCGCGCTCTCGGCCTCGGCGCTGGCGGCGTGCATCTCGGTCAGCGCCAGGCCGGTGGCGCGCTTCGCCGCCTCGACCGCGGCGGCGGCGGCGGGCAGCGCGGTCTCGATCTCGGCGAGGCGGTTGACCCGGATCAGCCGCTCGGCCGCGGCGGCGCCGAGCCCCGAGGCGACATAGCCGTCCCAGCGCCGAAGCCGCCCGTCTTTGGTGACCAGCCGCTGGCCGACGGCGAGCTGACTTTCCAGCACATTGGGATCCTAAGCTTAGAATTCCACGTGGACAAGTTGTCGCG
>JADMIO010972835.1_pt1 | contig 23149 bp, 23 predicted proteins | sample 8958161 | NCBI WGS metagenome assembly JADMIO01 (sample SAMN16585339, study PRJNA669376) | soil metagenome | isolation source: Crop rotation soil | place: USA: Cullars Rotation, Alabama | collected 2011 | reverse complement strand
GCCGCGACTTCAAGTCACGTGAATTCCAAGCTTCGGATCCCACTGTGCTGGAAAGGGTCGACCAGCACCATGCCGAAGAAGTGCACCGCGCTCGCGACCGCGAAGGCCATCGGGACCAGCAGCCAACCGCGCGGCACGTCGGTGAAGCGGTAGGTCGAGACGATCACCGCCAGCGGCAGCACCGAGATCTTGGTGGCGTCGATCATGTGGTCGAGCCACTCCCCGGTCCGGCTGCCGCCACCGCGGAGGCGGGCGAGCTGACCGTCGGCCGAGTCGAGGGCGTATCCCAGCACCAGCAGCAGGGCGACGACCACGCCCGTCGCGGCGGTGGGCGGCACGAGTGCGAGCACGGCGATGCCGGCGAAGGTGAGGACCGCACTCACCACGGTCACGGTGTTCGGGGTGAGCCCGGCCTGGAAGGCGGCGGCCGCGAAGACCCGGCCGAGGGGGCGGTTGACGAAGATCGAGTACGGCGGCGCGCCTTTGGAGCTCTTCTGCGCGTCGCGCAGCCGGTGCAGCGACGCGGCGAAGGACTCCGGGGTACCTGACCGGTACTCGGACGTCATCTCAGTCTCCCCGGGGAACTCGACTGGCAAGCGCGGATGGTGCGTCGCGACGAAGTCGGCGCTGGAGGTCACCGGCGCTGGCAGCGTATCGCGCAGCCGAGTAGCACACCATCCGACGCTCGCGACACATGGTTGGGTCGAACACCGGGTGAACGGCCGAGAGAGACGTGGCACCCCGCAGCCGGGCCGGCGCGGCCAATATTTCACAACGACCGTCGACGCGGGCGGTTGGCTGCGAGTCGTTGCCGCAACGTGGCCATTGTCACGGAACTGCCGTTGAGACCCAGGTCTCGATCAGGCTAGCCTCGCCTAAGTGACGAGCCCGACCACCGAGTCCAGCACAGCACCCGAGACCGTCCCCGCGTGGCGACTGTTCGTCGGCACGGTCGGCGCGATCACCCCGATCGGACACAGCCTGATCCGGGTGACCTGCGTCGGGCCGGACTTCGACCACTTCGCCGACCCCGGCTTCGACCAGCGGATCAAGCTCGTCCTGCCGGTCGAGGGCCACGGTTACTCGACGTTCCCGAGCGGCCCGGACTGGTACTCACCCTGGCGCGAGCTGCCCGAGGAACGGCAGAACCCGATCCGCACGTACACGATCCGCAAGGTACGTCCACGCACCGACGAGCCCGGGAGCACGGGCGAGGTCGACCTCGACCTCGTCCTGCACGGCGTGAACGGGCCCGCGTCGGCCTGGGCCGCGACGGTGGCGATCGGCGACCCGGTCGCGCTGCTCGGCCCTGACGCCCGGTACGAGGGCGACCACGGCGGGCTCGAGTTCACCGTGCCGGCGCCGGGCACCCCTGTTCTGCTGGCCGGCGACGAGACCGCGCAGCCGGCGATCGCGGCGATCCTCGAGCAGCTGCCGGCCGGCACCCGCGGCCGGGCCGTGCTGGAGATGCCGCACCCCGACGACCGGCTCGACCTGGTCCGACCGGCGGGGGTGGCGTTGGAGTGGCTCGTCCGCGAGCCGGGCGCCGTCGTCGGGTCGCGGATGCACGCCTGGTTCGAGGCCAACGCCGACGTCCTGTTCGCCCATCCCGACCACTCGCCGGCTCCGGCTGCAGCGGTGGAGGCCGAGGACCCCGACGAGGAGCCGTGGGACGTGCCCGCCGAGCCGGTCTCGGGTGAGGTCTACGCCTGGATCGCCGGCGAGGCCGGTCTGGTCAAGGCACTGCGCCGGATGTTGGTCGACGACCTCGGAGTCGACCGGAGCGCGGTGGCGTTCATGGGCTACTGGCGTCTCTCCGCGTCCTGAGGAGCCCGTCTGCCTGAATATGACCTACCCTGGGCGCACGCTTTCTCAATCGTCGGGGGTCGACGAGAAGGTACTCGTGGCCGTGCGCCCGCGTACGGCCGATCCGACCAGCGACACTCAGGGGACGATTGATGAGATCAGCGACCTTGCGGGCGGCCGCCCTGGCGACCTCCGCCGTGCTGGGCGCAGCGGTGCTCGGCGGCTGCTCCACCGGTCTCGGCGGGCCGTCCGGCTCCGCCGCGCCGACGGTCACCGACAGCGCCAGCCCCTCGGCGAGCCCGTCGCCCGGATCAGGCAGTGCGACACCGTCCAGCAGCGCGAGCGCGAAGAAGGTCCGCAACGACCTGGAGAAGCGCGACCTCGAGCGCGTCATCCGGGCCGGCGACTTCCGGGTCACCGTCGGTTACCAGACGCCGGACCGGAAGTGGACCACCAGCGGTGACAAGACGATCTACGTGGACCTGTCGGTCCGCAGCGTCGCGGCCGGCGCCGACCCGAAGGTCTACCTGCAGCGCACCACGGTCAACCTCGCCCTCTACGACGCGTCGGGCTCCCTCGACGCCCCCGCCGCGTTGTCCGACGTCGCCACCACGTCCCCCGGGTTCCTGGTCAACGCCCCGAACAGCTACGGCGCGAACTTCATCGTGCCCTCGATGAACGTCGGGGCCACCGAGCTGCGGATGACGTTCAGCTTCACGCTGATCACCCAGCTGAAGCGCCCGACCCCCACCGACCCCGACGCACCCGTCGACACCTCCAGGGACTACACCAAGCAGGTCGCGACCGACGTCGTCGTGGTTCCCTTGACCTCGTGAACCCAGACCACCCGACGCCGGGAGCCCGACGCTGGGTGGTGGTCTGCGAGGCGCCGTTCCTGCCCGCGCACGGCGGCGGTGAGCGCGAACACCTCGGCTTCGTGCAGGCGGCGGTCGCCGCAGGGTACGTGAGCGCGCTGGTCGTGTCCGCCGACGACGATCCCGGCGAGGTCGGCCGCGCCGACGACCTGGACGGCATCCGCGCGCTGATCGCGCCCGCCCCGCTGATCGTGGTGGCCCGCAACCGCTCCCCGGTCCGGGCGCTGCTGTCGCCCCACGCGTACGTGATCGGTTCCCGGCCGGCGCCGCCGGACCTGGCCCGACGCGTCCGCGACGCCGCGCCGGACACCGACGGGGTGCTGATCTTCTCCTACAAGGCCAGCGAGCTCGGCCACGCCCTCGCCCGCGACCTGGGGCTGCCGGCCGTGCTCCGCCAGCACAACCTGGAGGGCCCGTACCACCGGTCGCTGGCCGCCGCCGCCCGCGGTCTACGACGCGTCGCCTACACCGTGGAGGCGTTCCGGGTCGACCGGCACGAGCGCCGGTTGGAGCGCGCCGACTGGCTGCGCGGCATGGCCGACATCTCCGCCTCCGACGCGGCCCGGCGGGCGCAACGGGCGAAGGTCGCCGTCGTCCACGTGCCCTCGTTCAGCCTCGGACCGCGGGCCTCGCAGCAGCAGGCGCAGTGGCGGCCGAGCACGACCGCCACGGTGGTCTTCCTCGGCGCGCTCGACATCGCGACGAACCTCGACGCCGTCACCTGGTTCGCCGAACGGGTCTGGCCGAGCGTGCTGCACGCCGCCCCGTCGGCCCGTTGGCAGGTCGTCGGCCGCAAGCCCAGCGCCGCGGTCCGGGAGCTGGTGGCCCGGACCCCCGCCACCGAGCTGCACCCCGACGTCGACGACCCGAACCTCTATCTCGCGGCGGCCGGCGTCGCGGTGAACCCCGCCGTCTCGGGCTCGGGGGTCAACATCAAGCTGGTCGAGTACCTGGCGATGGGCGTGCCCACGGTCAGCACCACCCGCGGCATGAACGGTCTCGGTCTCCGCGCCGGCCAGGAGCTGCTGGTGGCCGACGATCCGGACCCGTTCGCCGCCGCGGTCACCGAGCTGCTGACACAGCCCGACCGCGCCGCCGCGATCGGCGCCCGCGGTCGGCAGACCAGCCTCGCGATGATGGACACCACCACCAACCTGGCGAAGCTCGCAGCCCTGTTCGACGCACCCTGAGCCTGCTCTCCTCGGTTCCTGAGAAGCACCGTGTCGAAGGGCGCCCGTGACGTACGCAGGGACTCGAGCACCGCGCCCTTCGAGACGGCCTCCGCTAGCGCTCCGGCCTCCTCAGGACACGGGAGTCGGCAGCCTCCGCTAACGCTCCGGCCTCCTCAGGACACGGGAGTCGGCAGCCTCCGCTAACGCTCCGGCCTCCTCAGGACACGGGAGTCGGCAGCCTCCGCTAACGCTCCGGCCTCCTCAGGACACGGGAGTCGGCAGCCTCCGCTAACGCTCCGGCCTCCTCAGGACACAGAGACTCGCGGCCTCCGCTGACGCTCCGGCCTCCTCAGGACACGGAGAACCGTGAACGGTGCATGACCAGTCGATGATCACTGCGCAGCACGTGCCCTCTCGGTACGGTGAACGGCGCGCCGGCTGGCTATCGTCGCTCGGGTGATCGAGGTCGGGGTCGGGGCCCTCCCGCTGCGGGCCCGGTTGCTGCACGTCGGACTGGCCAAGACCGGCACGACCGCCATCCAGCGGGCCGCGAGCGAACGCCGCCGACTGCTGCTGGAGCACGGGGTCCGCTATCCGGGCACGCGCTACAACCACCGCCAGTCGGCGATGGCGCTGATGCGACGGCCCGAGGACCACGCCGCCGTACCCGACGACGCGTGGTCGACGCTGATGACCGAGGTCGAGCACGACACCGACCGCCGGATCATGATCAGCAACGAGTTCATCGCCGAGTGGCCGGCGCCCATCGCGGGCCGCTTCCTGCGTGAGCTGGGGGAACGTGCCCACGTCGTGATCACCGTGCGCGGGTTCGCGGAGATCCTGCCCTCGATCTGGCAACAGACGATCAAGACCGGCAGCAGCGAGGCGCTCGAGCCGTGGTTGCGCACCGTCCTCGCGGAGGACCGCACCACGGTCCCGGCGTCGTTCGCCCGTCACGACCAGGCCGCGACGGTGCGCCGCTGGGTGGCGCTCGCCGGCTCCGAGCACGTGACCGTGATCATCGGCAGCCGGGACCGCCCGCGGCTGGTCGAGGAGTCGTTCGAGCAGCTGCTCGGCCTCCCGCCGACCACCCTCGAGACGTCGGGCCATCGCGGGTTCGACGCCAACCGCTCGCTGGGACCCGACGAGGCCGCCCTCGTGCTGCGCGTCAACCAGCTGGCCGCGCCGTACGGGGTGGAGCGCAGCGACCTCGTCCGGGTCCTGCGCAACGGAGCCCTGCGCCGGGTGCTGGACCACCACGAGCCGACCGGCCGGCTGGGTCTGCCGGGCTGGGCCGATCGTCGGGCGGCCGAGATCGGTCGCGGGTACGCCGAGGCGATCGTCGCCAGCGGGGCCCGGGTGCTCGGCGACCTCGACGCCCTCGGCCGGTCCGGCGACCGGTCCGGACGGCCCGAGCTCCCGCGCACGATCGACGTGGACCTCGCCGCGCAGGCCCTGCTCGGTGCTCTGCTGGCGTCCCGGACCCCCGGGACCACCCCGTCCGTCGAGCCGACCAAGATCACCACCGAGCCCGCGCGACCGGCTCGCAGAAGGGCGGATCTTCAGGCGACGTTGAGGAAACGGCTGCGACCTTTGCTTCGGATCACGAAATCGTAAGGACCTGCTGAAGTCGCCTTGATCAGGACTGACCGCCACGTAGGGTCGGCCACGTTATGTCGCACAGCATCGTCGCAGCTCCAGCGCCCAAGGAGACCAGACTCGGTCCCACCGAGCTGTTGATCGAGGCCGTCGTGCCCTCGGCGCTGACGCCGCAGCTCCGGACCGAGTGGGACGAGCTGTTCGATGCCCAGTCGGGGGTCGCGAACCCGTTCTGCGCACCCGAGTGGGTGCTGGGCTGGTACGAGACCTTCACCGCACCGCGTGACCGCGTGCTGCTCTTCGTCCGCTCCAGCGGCGTGCTCGTCGGCGTCGCCCCGTTCTTCCGCGACAACGTCACCGTCAAGGGCATCAAGGTCGCCGGCCGGCTCCAGCTGGTCGGTTCGGGCCAGGGCGGGTCGCTGCTCGAGCTGCCGCAGATCCTGTCGGCACCGGGCCAGGAGCGGGCCGTGCTGCGGATCGTTGTGGCCGAGACGCTGCTGAACGACGAGTACTCCGGCCGCAACGGCTGGGCCGAGGTCGCGGTGAGCCGCGCCCAGGGCTGGTTCGAGGGTGAGTGGGTGGCCCGTACCGGTCGGCCGGTCGCGTTCTTCCGGCAGCAGATCAGCCGGGCCTGCGTGGTCATCCCGCTCGCCGGCAGCTGGGAGTCGACCAAGACGACCCTCAAGCGCAACGTCAAGGAGAGCCTGCGGCGCTCCAAGAACCGGATCGCCAAGGACGGCCGACCCTGGTCGGTCGTGCGCCACACCACCACGATCGATGACTCGGTCGTCGACCGCTTCTTCGACCTGCACCAGAGCCGGGCCGAGCAGGAGGCCGCCGTCCAGCACGGCGACGCGTTCGCCGACCCGCGGCGCCGCCATCTGCTGCGCTCGATCCTGCCCGAACTCGGCCGCAAGGGCCGGGCCACCATCTTCGAGCTCTGGCTGGGTGGTCGCGTCGTCGCCAGCCAGCTGGTGCTGCACGCGCCAGGGCTCAGCTACATCCACAGCTCCGGCTTCTCCGCCGACGTGTGGGAGCTGGGTCCGGTCACCCACCTGCAGGGTGAGGCGATCAGCCAGGCCGCCGACCGCGGCGAGCAGTGGGTCAACATGTCACCCGGACCCAACGTGGCGAAGCTGCGCTGGAGCGAGCGGATCGACGCCCACGACGACTTCGCGTACGGCTGCGGCGGTCGCGGGCTCCAGGTCCGCTACGGCGCCTTCGCCGCCCTCCAGGGCGTCTCGCAGGCCCGCCACGCCGTGGCCCTGAACCAGACGGTCCACGAGCCGGCCGCCCTCTCGCCGGGTCGCTGACTCTGCACCACGGGCCAGCTCAGGAGCTCGGGGCGCCCGAGATGTTGACCAACCACCGGATCCCGAACTTGTCGGTCAGCTCGCCGAACTCGTCGCCCCACATCTGCTTCTCCAGCGGGGTGTTGATCGTGCCGCCCTCGGCCAGCCGGGCGAAGTAGTCGCGCAGCTCCGCGTCGTCGCCGCTCAGGCTGATCGTGATGTTGGTGCCCGGTCGGTACTCCATCCGCTCGGGCAGGTCGGAGACCATCAGGGTGAAGCCGGCCGGTGTCTCGAGCTGGCCGTGCATCACCTGGTCGGCCTCCGCTCCGGCCGCAGCGCCGAACTCGCCGAAGGTGGAGATGGCGACCTCGCCACCGAGCGCGGCGGCGTAGAACGCCAGGGCTTCGCGGGCGGTGCCGCGGAAGTTGATGTAGGGATTGAGGCGAGACGGCATCTGAGGCTCCTTTGTCTGACTGCGGTCGGCGCCAGTGTGCCGCTTCCCGCTCAGCGGGACCACCCCCTTGCGCCCCGTGATTGGCTGGCATCATGCCCGAGTCCCCCGCGGTCGCCGTCGCCCGCCTCCGTGCGGGCTCCGACGCCTCGCGCACCCACCCGCTGAGCTGGCGACGAGCCCAGCTGCGCGCGCTCGCGGCGATGATGCGGGAGCAGTCGTCGACGTTCAAGGACGCGCTGCGGGCCGACCTGCACAAGAGCCCGACCGAGGCCCAGATCACCGAGCTCGCGATCGTGGTCGAGGAGATCCAGTTCGCGCTCCGGCACGTCGCGACCTGGGTCCGCCCCCGGTCGGTCCCCGTGCCGGCGGTGCTGCTGCCCGCTCGGGCGAGCGTGCGGCCGGAGCCGGTCGGGGTCGTCATGATCATCGCGCCGTGGAACTACCCCATCCAGCTCGCCCTCGCTCCACTCGTCGGCGCGCTGGCCGCCGGCAACGCCGTCGTGCTCAAGCCCAGCGAGCTGGCTCCGGCGACCTCGGCCGCCCTCGCCGCACAGCTCCCGCGCTACCTGGATCGCGAGGCGGTGGCCGTGGTCGAGGGCGGGGTCGAGGAGACGACCGCACTGCTGGAGTGCCAGGTCGACCACATCTTCTTCACCGGCAGCACGCGGGTCGGGCAGATCGTCATGTCGGCGGCGGCGAAGCACCTCACCCCGGTGACGCTGGAGCTCGGCGGCAAGTCCCCGACCTACGTCGACGACACCGTCGACCTCGCCAGAGCCGCGGACCGGATCGCCTGGGGCAAGTTCGTCAACGCCGGCCAGACCTGCGTCGCACCGGACTACCTGCTGGCCACCCCGGGCGTCGCCCGCCGGCTCGAGCCCCTGCTGACGGCGTCGATCGCCCGGCTGTACGGGGCCGATCCCGCCCGGAGCCCCGACTACGGCCGGATCGTCAACCGGGCACAGTTCGACCGCCTCGCCGGGCTGCTCGACTCGGGCCGGGCGGTCGTCGGTGGTGATCTCGACGCCGGGGAGCTCTACCTCGCCCCGACCGTGCTGGTCGACGTCGACCGCGACGCCCCGGTCATGACGGCCGAGATCTTCGGGCCCATCCTGCCGATCATCACCGTCGATGATCACGAGGACGCGATCGCCTACGTACGGGCGGGTGAGAAGCCCTTGACCGCGTACGTGTTCAGCCACGACCCCGTCGTCCGACAGGCCTTCCTCGACCGGACCAGCTCAGGCTCGCTGACCTTCGACATCCCGCTGGCCCACCTGCTGGCCAGCCGGCTCCCGTTCGGCGGGGTCGGCGCGAGCGGGATGGGCGCTTACCACGGCGAGACCTCGTTCGCGACCTTCAGCCATGCGAAGTCGATCTTGGACAAGGGGCTGGCCCCGGACACGATGAGCGTGGTCTACCCGCCGTTCCCGCGGGCCAAGCGCTGGTTGGTCGACCGCCTCTTCCACGGCTGACAGGAGAACCCATGCTCGTCCCACCCGACGTCGACGTCACCGACCTCGTCGTCGACCTGCACGGCCAGACCGCGATGATCACCGGCGGTGCGTCCGGCATCGGTGCCGCGATCGCCCGCCGCTACACGGACTCGGGGGCCACAGTGGTGGTGGCCGACCTCGACGAGACCGCCGCCGCCGAGACGGCCGCCGCGTTGGGCGGGGAGGCGATCGGGCTCCGCGTCGACGTGACGTCGGCGGACTCGGTCGGGTCGGCCGTCGGTACCGTGCTGGCCGAGACCGGCCGGATCGACGTGCTGGTCAACTCCGCCGGTATCGCCCAGCTCGCCCCGGCCGAGGAGCTCGACGTCGCCCGGTTCCAGCAGACGCTGGCGGTCAACCTGACCGGCACCTTCGTCGCCTGCCAGGCGGTCGGCAGGGCGATGCTCGACCAGGGTCGGGGCAAGATCATCAACCTGGCGTCGCAGGCCGCCTCGGTCGCGCTGCCCGAGCACGCTGCCTACTGCGCCTCGAAGGCGGGCGTCGTCGGGCTGACCAAGGTGCTGGCCCTGGAGTGGGGCGGTCGCGGGGTCACGGTCAACACGATCTCGCCGACGGTGGTGCTGACCCCGCTCGGCATCGGGGCCTGGGACAACCCGAGGGGCGATGCCCACCGAGCCGAGATCCCGGTCGGTCGGTTCGCGATGCCCGAGGAGATCGCGGCGATCGCCGCCTTCCTCGCGAGCCGGGCCGCCGACATGATCAACGGCGCGGACCTGGTGGTGGACGGCGGCTTCACGATCCGGTGACCAGGGCGTGGCTCTTCGTGCGGAGCGACGCCCAGACTCTCCCCCGGGTGGGCCGCGACGTCGCTCCCACCAAGCAGCCCCCCCCGGGTGGCCGACTTGGATGACTCCACAGTGACAGATGGGTCCAACTCCCGGGTCGTTAGGGTGAAAGGGTGTGGAGCTCCTGGGTCATCGCGGCGGTCTTCGTCGTCCTCTACGTGGTCTACCGCCGTCGGGACCGCCGGATGCTCCGCAACGGCTTCTTCCTCCTCGGTGCGTGCGGGTTCGGCGTGCTCGCGGTCCTCGGGTCGCTCGCCGCAGTGGTCCCCGGCCTCGGGTTCCTGGTGCTCGTCGCGTTCGCCCTGCTCCCACTGGCCGTGCTGGTGCTGGCGGTCTTCCTGATCGGGAACGGCATCACGATGCTGCGCGCCGAGGGTCGGAGCCTCGGCAACGTGCTGTCGCTGGTCACCGGGGTCGCGGTGCTCGCCCTCCCGGTCCTGGTCGTGGCGCTGGTCCGGCTGCAGAACGGGTTCGGGTATGTCACGGCAGCGGTGCTGATCTTCGTCGCCAGCTACGCCGGGGTCGTCTTCGTGGTCTTCCTGGGCTACTCGATCGCGTACGGCCGGATGCGCCCCGAGCAACCGCCCGCGGCCATCGTGGTGCTCGGCTCCAAGATCATCGATGGCCGCGTCCCGCCGCTGCTGCGCAGCCGGCTGGACCGCGGGCTCGCGGTCTACCGGGCGTTCCGGGCCCAGGGTCGACCGGTGTTGATCATCCCGTCCGGCGGCCAGGGTGCCGACGAGACCCGGTCCGAGGGTGCGGCGATGGCGGAGTACCTGGTCGACCAGGGTGCCGATCCCGCCGACGTGATCGCCGAGGAACACTCCACCAACACCCGGGAGAACCTGGTGCTCTCCGCCGCGGTGCAACGGGCCGCCGGCCGCCCGGGTCCGGTGCTGGCGGTGACCAACAACTACCACGTCCTGCGGGCCGCACTGATCGCGCGCCGGATCGGCAGCGACGCCGAGGTCATCGGCAGTCCCACCGCGCGCTACTACGTCCCGAGCGCGTTCCTGCGGGAGTTCGTCGCCGTCGTGGTCGACCAGCGCAAGGTCCACGCCGTGCTGCTGGGTGTCCCCTTCCTCGCCGTGACGGCCCTGTTCCTGGTCGCCTATCTCACCCAGCCCTTGTCGTGAGGCGCCAGGCGATCGTCGCCGCGCTGGTCTGCCTGGTCGTCGTCGGTGCCACGGTCTCCACCGACACGGCGCCCCCACCCGCCCAGGTCTCCGTGATGACCCGCAACCTCTATCTCGGCGCCGACATCACCCGACCCGTCCGGGCGGCGACGGATCGGCGTGGGACCGAGGCGCTGCTGGCGCTCGGCCACGCCAACCACGCTCTCCGCGCGCAGGTCGACCGGACCGACTTCGCCGTCCGGAGCCGGCTGCTGGCCGCCGAGATCGTGGCCACCCGGCCGGATCTGGTGGGGCTGCAGGAGGTCGCCCTCTGGCGGCACGGACCACTGGACCTGGCCCGGCCCGGGGCGCTCGACGCAGCGAGCGTCGACCTCGACTTCCTCGCGATGCTGCAGGCCGAGCTCGGTCGGCAGGGCGCGGCGTACGAGGTCGCGAGCGTGCAGGTCGAGTCCGACGTCGAGGCACCGTCCTTCCTCGGCGACCCCTCCGCCGACCCGGCGACCGGTGGCGAGGACGTCCGCTTCACCGACCGTGACGTCATCCTGGTCCGGGCCGACGCCGGCCTGGTGATCACCGGATCGGGCGGCGGCACCTACGCCCGGCGGCTGGAGGTGCCGCTGGCCGGTTCGACGTACGGGTTCACCCGCGGCTACGCCTGGGCAGACATCACGACCGGGTCGAGCCGCCTCCGCTTCGTCACCACCCACCTCGAGTCGCAGAGCTCGGCCCTCGCCCTCGCCCAGCTGGCCGAGCTCCTGACCGGTCCGGCCCTCCCCCGCTCCGCGACCGTCGTGCTCACCGGCGACTTCAACGCCGATCCGGCCTCGCGGCCCTACGCGCTGGTGACGGGCCGCGGACGGTTCCTCGACACCGGGACGGGTCTCGGAGCCACCGGAACGCTCGGCGAGGGCGTGGACGACCCCACCGCCGCGGCCCTGCGGCGCCGGATCGACCTGGTTCTCGTCCGGCCCGGCCCCTTCGGCTCGGTGCGGACCACGTCGGCCCGGTTGGTCGGGAACGTCCCCGACGTCCGCGACCCGGCCACCGGCCTCTGGCCCTCCGACCACGCCGGCGTCGTGGTGCGGCTCGCCCTCCTACCCTGATCACGTGCTCGACGCGCTCTCGCCGCAACGACGCCGGCTGATGCTCGTGGTCGGCGCGCTGGCCGTCGTGGTGATCATGGTCGTCGTGGTGGCGGCGGTGGTCCGCAGCCGTGCGGCCGCCGAGGCCGTGCCGCAGGACGAGCCGGGGCCGGTGCTGCTCGTCCCGGGGTACGGCGGGACCGGGACCTCGCTCGCGCCGCTGCAGGCGGCCCTCGCCGACCAGGGTCGGACGGCGGTGATCGTCGCGCCCGAGGGCGACGGCACCGGCGACCTGGCCGCGGAGGCCCAGCACCTGGCCACGGAGGCGATCCGGATCCGCGACGAAGCGGGCGCCGCCTCGGTCGACGTCGTCGGCTACTCGGCCGGGGGCGTCGCGGCCCGGCTCTGGGTCCGCTCGTACGGCGGCGACGCGGTGGCCCGTCGCGTGGTCACCCTGGGGTCACCGCAGCACGGCACCAGCACCGCGGCCCTCGGCGCCGCGGTCGGCGGCGGGTGCCCGACCGCCTGCGAGCAGCTGGCGCCCGACTCCGACCTCCTCCGCCGCCTGAACGCGGGCGACGAGACCCCCGCCGGACCCCGGTGGGTCACGATCCGCTCCACCGCCGACCGAGTGGTCACCCCGGTCGACTCTGCGGCCCTCGACGGCGCCCTCGACCTGGTCGTCCAGGACACCTGCCCCCAGGCCCGCACCGCTCACGCGCAGCTGCCGTCCGACCCGTACGTCCTCGCCGCCCTCCCGACCACCCTCGGCGTCCCGGAACCAACCGCTCCAACGAACGTCCGCTGCTGACGTCTGCCTGCTGAAGCACTCCGCGTCCTGAGGAGCACCGTGGCCGGAGCCTGTGGAGGCGACGGTGCGTCTCGAAGGGCGCCCATGAACGGAGCGTGGGCATGCGCCCTTCGAGACGGCGGCAGCGACCGCTCCGGCCTCCTCAGGACGCGGGGTACCGCTTCAGTCGTCGATGTCCTTGGTCGTGAAGGTGGCCCAGGCGGCGAGGGTGAAGACCAGCAGGTACGCCAGCTGGACCAGCAGGCCCCGGACCACGTCGGTCCACAGGATCGGGTCGCGGAAGAGGTCGATGAAGGCCAGCCAGTAGCGGGTCGGCAGGAACGGGTGCAGGGCCTGCGCCGCGTCCAGCCCGAGCAGCACCGTCGAGGTGATCAGGACCCCGATGGTCGCCAGCGCCGCCCCGATCGAGGACGAGGTCAGGGTCGAGAAGAACAACGCCATCGCGGCCACCCCGAGCATGCAGACCACCACGTACCCCAGCGCCAGCACCGTGCGCCATCCGGTCTCCTGCGGCGTGAGGGTCGACCCGCTCACGCTCACCACCCCGGGAGCGGTCGACCTCCCGAGCAGCAGCCGTCCCTCGACCGCCGACACCGCCGCCACGACCAGCACCGCGATCAGCACGAACGCGACCACCGTGATCAGCTTCGCCAGCAGCAGCCGGGTCCGCCCGACCGGTCTGATCAGCAGGTACCGCAGCGTGCCGGTCTGCTCCTCGCCGGCGATCGCGTCACCGCCGAGCACCGCCACCGCGATCGGCAGGAACAGCGGCAGCACCACCCCGAGCGCGGCCAGCGGGAAGAGCGTGCCGTCGCTGAGCACGGCCGAGAGGAACGGCGGACCGGTGCCCGGGCGGGGTCCGAGATCGGTCACGCTCAGCAGGATCGCCACCAGGGTGGGCAACGCCACCAGCATCGCGATGATCACCCAGGTGCGGGGCCGGCGGACCAGCTTCACCAGCTCGACCCCGACCAGTCCGAGGAACTGCCCGGTGATCATGCTCCGACCCCGGCCTCGAGCACGACCTGTTCGAGATCGCGCCGGTAGGGCCCGATCTCCTCCACCGCGATCCCGGCCCCGACCAGCCGCGCGTTGAGCGCGGGCACCTCGGCGGCCCGCACCAGCAGCCGGGTGCCGGCCACCGACTCGACCGCGGCGCCGAGCAGCTCGGCCGCTCGGAACGCGTTCGGTGTGATCACCGAGACCAGTCCGGTCGGAGCCAGCACCACGTCGAGTCGATCTTGCAACACGAGCCGACCGCGGTCCAGGACGCCTACGTGGGTGCACATCTGCTCGATCTCGGCGAGCAGGTGGCTGGAGAGGAAGATCGTCGTGCCGGCCGCGTTGAGACCCAGCAGCAGCTCACGGATCTCGGCGATGCCCTGCGGGTCGAGACCGTTGGTCGGCTCGTCGAGCACGAGCAGCTCCGGTCGCCGGAGCAGGGCGGCCGCCAGTCCGAGCCGTTGCCGCATGCCCAGCGAGTACGCCCGGGTGGGCCGGCGGTCGGCCGGGTCGAGCCCGACCTGGTCGAGCACGTCGACGATGCGCCGCCTGCGGTCCCGACGAGCGATGGGCGCCGGTCCGCCCGCGTCGAGCAGCGAGAGGTTCGCCGCGCCGGACAGGTGCGGGTACGAGCCCGGGCCCTCCACCAGGGCGCCGATCCGGGGCAGCACCGTCGCCCCGCTGCCCGGCATGGGCTCGCCCAGTACGCGTGCTTCACCCGACGTCGGCAGCACGAGCCCGAGCAGCATCCGGACCGTGGTCGTCTTGCCGGAGCCGTTCGCACCGAGGAAGCCGTAGACCGAGCCGGCCGGGACCTCGAGATCGATGGCGTCGACAGCACGCAGGTCGCCGTACCGCTTGGTCAGCGAACGGGTGGTGATCACCGGGGCTTCGTCGCCGCTCACCCGCGGTCCACCAGCTCGCGCGCGACCCGCTGCAGCGTGGCGGCGTCGACGGTGCCCGTGATCAGGAAGCTCTGCCCCCGGCCCTCGGCGGTCCGCGCGAAGGGGGTGAGGAAGAGTCCGACGGGACCGACCGGAGAGTACGTGCCCGTGTCGGAATCGACCGTGGCGGCACCCTTCTGCAGCTGCTCGCGCAAGGGGAAGGCGACCGAGCCCCGGACCGGAAGCACGAGAACCGTGGTGGCACCGCGGCCGTAGATGCCGACCGCACCCGGGTCGCTGCCGTCCCGGGAGCGGAGCCCGGCCAGTGTCGCCGGCAGGTCGACCGGGGAGAAGGCGTTCGCCGTCGCGGCGACGTCGACCGACTGGTCGTACTGCACCCTCACGTCGGCCGAGGGGTCGAAGCGGGTGGCCGAGCTGGGCGGCGTACCGGTCGTCAGCTCGGTGACGGCACTGGTCAGCACGGGTCGGTCGTCGCTCACGCCGTACAGCTCGACCCGCACCGGCACTCCGGTGCCCGGATCCGCCCAGATGTCCACGTGGGCGAGGGTCGAGCCGGGTTCGGCCGGCGTCAGCCGGACGCCGGCCGCGTCGATCCCGGCGACGCGACGGCTGTCGAGCCGAGCCACCTCGGCGGGTCGGAAGCCCTGCAGCATCGAGCGGGCCAAGACAGCCGGGACGACGTCGGAGGCGTCGGGCAGCCGGATCCTGGAGACCGGGGTGATCGTGGCGGTCTGGCTCTCCGACACCCAGCGGACCGCGACGCTGTCGTCGCGGAACAGGTCGGTCTCGCCCGTGCTGCGGAGACGGTCGACCCGCCAGTCGAGCGGCCCGCGCCACCAGACCCGCAGGTCGGTGTCCTCGCCGAGCAGCTGGGCCAAGGTGGTGAACGAGCTGTTGTCGGGGATCTGCAGGGTGCCGGAGGTGGCCACCCGGCCAAACCAGCCGACGCCGCCCGAGGCCCGGATCCTGGTCGCGAGCTCGACCGCGGAGACCCCCGAGGCGCCCGCCGGCCGCGCGGCGATCACGATGGGCGTCGCCACCAACGCAGCGGCCGCGACCACCACGACCAGCCACCGCCTCAGCACCCGGCCAATCTAGGCGGAGCCCGAAACCCGACCGACCCGGTCCTGAGAAAACCGCACCCGAGCCGGACCCGACATCCGCGCCCTCAGGAGCCCGCACCCGAGCCGGACCCGACATCCGCGTCCTGAGCAGCCCGCACCCGAGCCGGACCCGACATCCGCGTCCTGAGGAGCCCGCACCCGAGCCTGCGAGGGTGCGGGCGTCTCGAAGGGCGCGGTTCCTGCCGCTTGGGACCGCGCCCTTCGAGACGGCCTCCGCTAGCGCTCCGGCCTCCTCAGGACGCGGGATCGCCGGCCTCCTCAGGACGAAGGGGTCGGGATGGGGGTGTAGATCGTGACGAACAGGTCGGGCTGGTCCGAGGCGGCCAGCCGGTGGTGCTCGTACTCCCGCCTCCCGGATGGCGTCAGGAAGCTGCGGCGGCGGGAGGTGAAGCCTTCGATGTCGTGCCGCCGCCAGGCCGCTCGAAACTCAGGACTCTGCTCCTCCAGCCGTCGGACCAGGGCGCGGCAGTCCGGTTGGCTCAGCCGAGGACCCGCCTCGGCCCGGAACTCCGCTAGGAACCGGTGGCTGGTCACCTCCCAGTCCGGCAGCAGCCCGCGCACGAAGGGGTCGGTGAAGACCGCCCAGAGCAGGTTCCGGTCGGCGGCCTCGGCCGTCGCGACGTTGGGGTAGAGCTCGGCGTACGCGGCGTTCCAGGCCACGATCGACCAGTCCGAGGTGATCGCGAAGGCCGGCGAGCCGACCAGAGCGTCGAGCAGGTGCTGGATGTGCTCGGGTGCCTCCCGCGAGGCGGCCGGCTCGAGCCCGACGGCGGCCAGGCCCGCCAGCGACAACAGGTAGGTGTGCTCGGCCGGCGTCAGCCGCAGCGCACCGGCGATCGCGTCGAGCACCTGCCGAGACGGGTTGACGTCGCGCCCCTGCTCGAGCCAGGTGTACCAGGTGACGCTGACCCCGGAGAAGGCCGCGACCTCCTCCCGGCGGAGCCCGTGCGTCCGACGGCGGGCTCCCTCCGGCAGCCCGAGCGCCGACCGGTCGAGCTGGGTCCGCCGGGTGCGCAGGAAGTCGGCGAGCTCGTCCTCCTGTCCAGTCATGCGCGTCCAGTCATGCGCGTCCAGTCATGCGGCTTCGCTCATGGCCAAACACTAGTACTCCTACTACTAGTAGTAACGCCGTCTTCCTTCCGTCGACCGGAGCGCCGACGATGTGACCATGCCTGTTCTCCGGTCCCGTACGGTCACCCACGGTCGCAACATGGCCGGCGCCCGCGCCCTGATGCGCGCGTCCGGCGTCGCCAGCGAGGACATCGGCAAGCCGATCGTCGCGGTGGCCAACTCCTTCACCGAGTTCGTGCCCGGCCACACCCACCTCGCGCCGGTCGGCCGGATCGTCTCCGAGGCGATCAAGGCCGCCGGTGCCGTGCCGCGCGAGTTCAACACCATCGCCGTCGACGACGGGATCGCGATGGGCCACGAGGGGATGCTCTACAGCCTGCCCTCGCGCGAGCTGATCGCGGACTCGGTGGAGTACATGGTGCAGGCCCACCGCGCCGACGCCCTGATCTGCATCTCCAACTGCGACAAGATCACCCCGGGCATGCTGATGGCCGCGCTCCGGCTGAACATCCCAACCGTCTTCGTCTCCGGCGGGCCGATGGAGGGTGGGACCGCGACGCTGGTCGACGGCACCGTCCGCACTCGGCTCAACCTCATCACCGCGATCGCCGATGCGGTGTCGGACCAGGTGTCGGACGCCGACATCGCCCGAATCGAGGAGAACGCCTGCCCCACCTGCGGCTCCTGCTCGGGCATGTTCACCGCGAACTCGATGAACTGCCTGACCGAGGCTCTCGGGCTCGCCCTGCCGGGCAACGGCTCCGTGCTGGCCACCCACACGGCCCGCAAGGACCTGTACGAGCGCGCCGGCCGCACGGTCGTGGAGATCACCAAGCGCTACTACGAGGACGACGACGCCTCGGTGCTGCCGCGGGCGATCGCCGACAAGTCGGCCTTCCAGAACGCCATGGCCATGGACATCGCGATGGGTGGCTCGACCAACACGATCCTGCACCTGCTCGCCGCGGCGCAGGAGGCCGAGCTCGACTACGGTCTGGCCGACATCGACGCGCTGTCGCACCACGTGCCGTGCCTGAGCAAGGTGGCGCCGAACGGCACGTACCTGATGGAGGACGTGCACCGCGCCGGCGGCATCCCCGCGATCCTCGGCGAGCTCTACCGCGCCGGGCTGCTCAACGACGACGTGTCCTCGGTCCACAGCCCGAGCATCAAGCAGTGGCTGGCCGACTGGGACGTGCGCGGCGGCAGCGCCACCCTCGAGGCGGTCGAGCTCTTCCACGCCGCCCCCGGCTGCGTCCGCTCCGCGACCGCCTTCTCCCAGTCCGAGCGCTGGGAGAGCCTCGATCTCGATGCGGCCAACGGCTGCATCCGCGACACCGCCCACGCCTACTCCGCCGACGGCGGGCTGGCCGTGCTCCGCGGCAACATCGCGGTCGACGGCTCGGTGGTCAAGACCGCCGGCGTCGACGAGTCGATCTTGGTCTTCGAGGGACCGGCTGTCGTCTGCGAGAGCCAGGAGCAGGCGGTGGAGAAGATCCTGGACGGCAGTGTCACCGCGGGGGACGTGGTCGTCATCCGGTACGAGGGCCCGCGCGGCGGTCCCGGCATGCAGGAGATGCTCTACCCGACCTCGTACCTGAAGGGGCGCGGGCTGGGCAAGGTGTGCGCGTTGATCACCGACGGTCGCTTCTCCGGCGGCACCTCAGGTCTCTCGATCGGCCACGTCTCCCCCGAGGCGGCCGCCGGCGGCGCGATCGCCCTGGTGCACGACGGCGACCTGGTCAAGATCGACATCCACACCCGGTCCCTGCAGCTGGACGTCCCCGAGGCCGAGCTGGAGGCCCGCCGTGCGGCGCTCGGCGGCCGCTTCGCCCCGGTCGACCGGGACCGCCCGGTCTCGGCGGCCCTGCGCGCGTACGCCCGGCTGGTCACCAGCGCCGACCGGGGCGCGGTCCGCGACGTCGATCAGTAGTCACACCTGCCGGCCGAGGAACGCGGCCAGGGCGGCGCTCGCATCCGCCTCTGCGCCGACCATGACCCGAGGGCCAAAGATGGGCGCGCGGTCCTCGTCGACCACCAGCCGCTCGGCCAGGGCCAGCACGGCGCGAGCATGATCGTCGGGGATCGGGCTCGGACGGCTCCGGGCGGTGGCGATGTCCCACGCGTGGGCCGCGAGCTCGATCGCCGCCCCGTACGCCGCCGCGGTCGCCCACTCCCGGTGATCGAGGTCGGCCGCCCGCAGCACCCCGAGCAGCCGCTGCACCCGGTCGCCGACGTAGGCAGAGGGGTCGGCCGACGCGGCCCCCGGTGGCGGGGGCATCACCGGCTCGCCGGCCTCCACCCGGGCCGCGAGCGCATCGGCGGCGTCGGCGACGTGGACCAGCAGCGTCCGCAGATCCCAGTCAGGACAGGGAGTCCGGCGGTCCAGCTCGACCGCCTCGAGATCGTGGACGCTCGCGCAGAGGGCGTGGGCCGACTGCCCGGCCAGGGCGATCGCCTCGGTCGGCGTCGGCAGCTCGGTCGTGGTCATGAGGCGTGCTCCGGCATGTCGAAGGGCGCGGTCGGCAGCACCGACCCGGTCTCCAGCAGCGACTTGAGATTGGCCAGCACCGCGGGCCAGCCGCGGGAGATCCCGCCGTACATCAACGTGTTCGCCAGGTTCTCGTGGGTCACGGTCAACCGCACGATGCCCTCGTGCGGCTCGATCAGGAAGGTGACCACCGACGGGCCGTTGGGCGGGTCCTCGCCCGCCTCGCCGAAGGTGATCACCAGGCGGTTCGGCGGCTCGGTCTCGAGCACGGTGCCCGTCACGTCGGCGATCCCCGACCCGTCGGTGCGTAGGTGCTCCCAGTCCGAGCCCTGCCGCCAGTCCGAGACGTTCGAGCGCCCCCAGTACTGCGCCGTCAGGTCGGCGTCGGTCAGCGCGTGCCAGACCTGCTCGGCTGTGGCCTTGATGTAGGTCACGTACACGTAGGTGGGCACGGACGTGGTTTCGGTGCTCATGGCGATCTCCTCCGCCTGTCGTTTGATGGCGCTGATGGTGCTCAGCCGGGGCCGCTCGAAGGCGGCGATCCAACGCTCCTCGATCTCGTGGATCGGCACCGGGTTGAGGTAGTGCAACCGCTCCCGCCCACGTCGGACGACGGTGACGAGTCCGGCCGCGACCAGCACGTTCAGGTGCTGCGTGGCCGACTGCCGGGCCATCGCCAACCGGCCGCAGAGCTCGGTCAGCGTCTGGCCGTTCTGCTCTCGCAGTCGGTCGAGCAGCAGGCGTCGGGTGGGATCGGCCAGCGCCTTGAAAGCCGCGTCCATCCCGCTCGCCTCGATGTCCATGACTCAATTATGCAGCCATTTACCTGCATATGTCCAGCGGCACTTCTGACTACCGTCGTACCCGTGTCCGACCCCTGCCCGATCTGCGCGAAGCACGCCGGCCGCGGACCTCTGGTCGGTCCCCTCCTCTGGTCCGACGACCTGGTCGTGGTCAGCCACCGTCCCGTCGAGCCCGAGAGCGGTCGTGGCCCGCTCGGCTACGTCTTCGTCGAGACCCGCCGCCACGTCGCGCGCTGGCCGGATCTCAGTCGGGCCGAGGCGCTCGCCGTCGCCGACGCTGCGTGGACCGCGGCCCGGGCCCTCAAGCGCGAGCTCGGCTGCGAGCTGGTCTTCTCGATCCTCGCCGGACTCGGCGTCGCCCACTTCCACCAGCACGTCTTCGTCCGCCGCCCCGACACCCCGCCGGACGTGGCCTGGACCGACTCCAGCACCTGGCCGGGCGCCCCGACCGGCGACGCCGCGGCGGTGGCCGCTCTCGCCGGGCGCCTGAGTCGTGCCAGGTCGGGCTGAGGACCAACCCGCCCTAGGGCGCGTTGGTCGATCCTGGTCGTAGCGAGCAGGTGCCCAGGTAGGTGCTCCGCGAGGCCGACGAGAGAGGCATACCGGGTCGTCTGTCGATTGAGGAGAACGTCGCGGAGTGCTTGCCCGGGTGCCGCGCAGTAGATCAGGATCGACCAACACGCCCTAGAGTCGAGGCATGTCCGCACTCACTGACACGTTCACCCTCGCCAACGGCGTCGACATCCCGAAGATCGGGTTCGGCACCTGGCAGATCCCCGACGGCGATGCGGCCTACGACTCGGTGGCCGGGGCGCTGAAGGCGGGCTACCGCCACATCGACACCGCCCGCGCGTACGGCAACGAGGCGAGCGTCGGCCGGGCGATCGCCGACAGCGGCATCCCGCGCGACCAGATCTTCCTGACCACCAAGCTGCCGGCCGAGGTCAAGGACTACGCGCTGGCTCAGGAGACCTTCGAGACGACCATCGCCGCGCTCGACATGCCCTACGTCGACCAGTACCTGATCCACGCGCCGTGGCCGTGGCAGGAGATGGGCAAGGACTGCCGCGAGGGCAACATCGCCGTCTGGCGCGCGATGGAGGAGTTCTACGAAGTGGGTCGGGCCCGCTCGATCGGCGTCTCGAACTTCAACGTCGCCGACCTCAAGTCGTTGATCAACGCCACCACGGTCGTGCCGCACGCGAACCAGATCCGCTACTTCATCGGCTTCACCCAGGACGAGGTGACCACCTACTGCCAGACCCACGACATCCTGGTCACCGGCTACTCGCCGCTGGCCACCGGCGCGATCCTCGGCAACGCCGAGGTGCAGGCCGTCGCCGAGAAGTACGGCAAGTCCGTCGCCCAGCTCTGCATCCGCTACCTGCTGGAGAAGGGCGTCCTGCCGCTGCCCAAGTCGACGACCCCCAGCAGGATCGTGGAGAACGCCGACGTCGACTTCACCATCGGCGCCGACGACCTGTCCTACCTCGACGGCCTGGTCGACACCACGGAGTGAGGTCGATCTGCGCGTACCCGCAGGCGGACCGACCCGCGAGCACGCGTCGAGGGTGAACACGAGGCAACAATCGTCGGTTCGCCGCGCGCCGACCGAGTTCCGCGCGCCCCGGGCGACCTAGTCTCTGGGCCGGGGGCAGGACTCGTCGACGATCGGAGGACCCCAGATGGCGCGGATCAGCCGTCGGACGGCGCTGGTCGGCGCCCTCGGACTCGGGCTCACGGCGTGCGCCGGCAAGAAGGACGAGGCCACCACGGCCCCGCCTCCAGCGCCGACCAGCAGCGCGACCCCCGCCCCGACGAAGGCCGCCCCGAAGCCGGTCGCCGCCCAGACGGCCGACACCCGGCCGCGCTGGCCGCTCTCCGGACGGCTCGTGTCGAGCGCGTCGAAGACCAGGCACCCCGCCGTCGCGGTCAAGGTGCCCGACAACAAGTGGGAGCACCCGCAGGTCGGCATCGACCAGGCCGACATCGTGTTCGTCGAGCTCGAGGGCTACCTCGACAGCGCCGGCTACAGCTCGACCCGGCTCGTCCCGGTCTTCCACTCCCGGATGCCCGAGTCCGTCGCCCCGGTGCGCTCGATCCGGCCCGTCGACGTGCCGCTGCTCAGCCCGATGGACGCGATCATCGGCAACACCGGGGCGTCCCGCTGGGTGATCAACTACGTCAAGCACTACAAGGCGCACCTGGAGGGCATGCTCTCCTACCTCAACACCCAGGGCACGGGTTCCTACAGCACCGACGGGTCCCGGGTCTACAGCCTCAACGGCGTCACCTACTACGACCGCGCGACCGTCTGCCATCCCGCGGTGCTGGCCAAGCAGACCAAGCGGTTCCGGTCCGGCCCACCGCACAACTACTTCCCCTTCGCGTCCACGGCCGCGGAGGTCAGCACCGCCAAGGGCAAGACCGCCCGCTCGATCTCGGTGCCCTACAAGGGCAACGGCTATGCCATGAGCTACCGGTACGACGCGAAGTCCAAGCGCTACCGCCGCAGCATGCCGTGGGGTCCGCACGTGCTCGCCGACGGCACCCGGGTCGCTCCCGACAACGTGCTGGTGATCAAGTCCAAGCAGAGCTTCGGCAAGGTCTACCGCGGCGGCGGGCATGACGAGCCGTTGCTCGACATCATCGAGTCCAAGGGCACCTTCCTCTACTTCCACGGCGGCCGGCAGGTCAGCGGCACCTGGAGCAAGGGCAGGATCAAGCAGCGCTTCGTCTTCACCCTGGCCGATGGGTCGATGCTGAAGATGGCGCCCGGTCAGACGTTCGTCGAGCTCCCCGACACCGCCGCCAAGATCACGGTGAAGGACTGATCTCCGCCGCGCTCGACCACATCGCCCACAGCCGACGGTAGAGGCCGTCGCCGGCCACGAGCTCGTCGTGGCTGCCGAGCTCGACCACCCGGCCGTCGTGCATGACCGCGATCCGGTCGCAGGCCCGGGCCTGGGTGAGTCGGTGCGCCACCACCACCGAGGTCCGGCCCTCCAGCAGCCGCGCCGCCGCGTCCTCGAGGTCACGGGCGCCGGCGCTGTTGGCCTCGGCCGTCGCCTCGTCGAGCCTTTCCAGCACATTGGGATCCTAAGCTTAGAATTCCACGTGGACAAGTTGTCGCGGCCGCTTCTATAGTGTCACCTAAATACTAGTGACTCCAGCGTAACTGGACTGGCCACAGTTAGGCCGCAAATGTAATCACACTGGCTCAC
>JADMIO010634543.1_pt1 | contig 23152 bp, 22 predicted proteins | sample 8958161 | NCBI WGS metagenome assembly JADMIO01 (sample SAMN16585339, study PRJNA669376) | soil metagenome | isolation source: Crop rotation soil | place: USA: Cullars Rotation, Alabama | collected 2011 | reverse complement strand
ACCACCGACAGTCCCCGCCCTCCGCGTGCCGCCAACGCCCGGACCACGTCCAGTCGATGTCGGATATCGAGACTCGCTGCGGGTTCATCGGCCAGCAGGACCGGTGGATCGACCACCAGCACCATCGCCAGCAGAACCCTCGCTCGCTCGCCGCCCGAGAGGGTCGACCAGCGTCGCCGTTCCAGGCCGCCCAGCTCGAAGGCGGCGGTCGTTCGCTCCAGAGCGTCCACCGGCAAGTTTCGCGCGCGGCCGGCGCCGATCTCCAGAAGCTCGGCCACACCGAGATCCCAGTGCGGCTCGAAATGTTGTGGCAGGAAACCGATCGTTTGCGCCCGCTCTGCTGCCGTCAGGTTGGCCAGGTTGCGCCTGCCCAGTCGCACCTGGCCTTCTGACGGCGCCTCTGTGCCTGCTAGCGCTTTCAGTAGGGTCGACTTACCGGCGCCATTAGGCCCAATTATGGCAACCGATTCGGTTGCATCGAAAATCAGTGATATTTGGCGCAACAGCGTCGACTTGCCGCGGGTGACGCGTAAATTCTCGGCAACCAAGGGGATCATGGGCGCAGCCGCCGCGCCAGCAGAAGGATAAAGAACGGTCCTCCCGCCACCGCAGTCACCAGACCAAGCGGGATTTCCGCCGGCGCCAGCGCCGAACGCGCGATCGCGTCGGCCAGGACGACGACGATGGCGCCGACCAGCGCCGAGGCGGGCAAGAGCGGCCGGTGCAGCGGTCCGACCAGCCAGCGCGCGACATGGGGCGAGGCGAGTCCGACGAAGGCGACCAGGCCGCCGTAGGCGACGGCCGCGGCCACAATCACCGATCCGGCGAGCACGGCGAGCATCACGAAGCGGCGCACCTCGAGGCCGAAGGCCACGGCCATGGTCTCGCCCAATCCCAGGACGTCGAGGCGCCGCGCGAGCGCGAGCGAAAGCCCGATACAGCCGGCGGTGATGAGCACGATCCAGCCGATGCCATTCCAGGTCGGCGTCTGCACGCCGCCCAGCACCCAGCTCAGCACGACCTGCAGGCTGACCGTCTCGTCGGACAGTGCGAGCATCATGAAGGAGCGCAACGCCCCCAGGATCGCCGCCACGGCAACGCCCGCGAGAAGCAATCCCGCCGCGTCGACGGCGCCGGCCACGCGCGAGATGCCGATGACCAGCACCGTCGCGCCCCAGGCGCCGGCAAAGGCGAGCACCGGCAAGAGCCAGGCTTGCGGCAAGGCGAGCGGCACGAGCAGCGCGACCGTGGCGCCCAAAGCCGCACCGCCGGCAGAGCCGAGCAGATAGGGCTCCGCCAGCGGATTGCGGAAGACGCCTTGGTAGATCGTGCCGCCCAGCCCCAGCAAGGCGCCGACGAACGCCGCGGCCACGACACGCGGCAGCCGCCATTCGAACAGCAGGCGACTGCGCAAGGTCTGCTCGCCCGCGATCGCGCGCACGAGGTCGGCCGGCGAGGCCCAATCGTGACCGGCGCAGGCCGCCACGACGAGTGCGAGCAACAGCACCGCACCGAGGCCAAGCCAGACTCTCATCGGTTGTCGGGATGAAAGAGCGCCGCCAGGTGCTCGATGCCGTCGATCGTGCGCGGACCCGGGATCAGCAGCTCGACCCGGCTCACCGCATGCGCACGACCGGTTCGCACGGCGCGCATCTCTGCCCAGCCGGGCTGAGCAATCAGCGCCTTGAGATCGCGCTCGCTGCCGGCCCACAGCAGCACGTCGGGGTCGGCATTGAGAATCGCCTCGGGCGAGACCTGGGCCAGCCTGCTTCCCGGCAAGGCGAAGCGCGCGCCGGCCAGCATCATGGCATCGCCGGTGTAGGTCCGCTCGCGCGCGACCAGCATCAGGCCGTTGCCGAGGCGCGCGGTGATCATGATCGCGCTGGGCGGCGGGCGCCCTTCGACTTTGCGCTTCACCGCCTCGAGGCGCGCCTCGAAGCGCGCGACGACCTGCTCGCCGCGCTCCGGCACGCCGCCGACCAGCCCCATCAGGCGGATGTTGGCCAGGATCTCGGGCACGCTGCGCTGAAGCAGGACGAGGATCGGCACGCCGATCCGCTCCATCGGGTCGATCAGCTGGTTCGCGGCCTGGCGCGAGGGCGTCACGACGACGAGATCGGGCCGCAGCCCGACCACGGCATCGACCGAGAAGCCCAGCCGTCCACCGACCAGCGGCCGGTCGAGCACTTCGCGCGGATAACGGGTATAGGCCTCGATGCCGACGATGCGATCGGCCAGGCCGAGCGATGCGACGATCTCGGTGTTCGACGCGAAGATCGGCACGATGCGCTGCGGCGGCGCCGGCAGCGTGACGGCGCGATCGAACGCATCGCGCACGGTGAGCGGCTGCGCCGCGGCGGGACAGGCGATGGCGAGCGCGAGCGCGAGCGAAAGACGCGCCACGGGAGCGGCGCGGTGCCGGCGCATCAGAAGCGGACTCGCGCGCCCACGATCACCTCGCGGCCGGGCATGGAGTTGCCGCAGGCTCCATTCTGGTTCGCCGCGTTGGCGCCGCAGGGCACGGAGTCGAGACCGATGAAGATCGGATGGTCGTTGATGTCGAAAATGTTGTTCAGCGCGGCGAACAGCTTGACCCCCGGCTTGACATCGATCTCGCCGAGCATGTTCCAGACCCAGAACGGCGGCTTGCGATAGACCGTGTTGGAACGGATCTGACCCGGGAACAGCAGTGGGTTCAACGATTCCTCGGTGTTGTACCACATCGGTCCGCGCAGCAGGCCGAGCAGCTGGAAGCTCCAAGGCATCTCGACGCCGGCCTGGCCGAAGCGCGTGCCGATCGCGGCCTGGTACTGGTTGATGCGGGTCGCCGTGTCGGTGCCGAACGCCGGCGGGGCGCCATAGTCGATCATCTTGAAATTGTAGTAACCGTTGCCGAACACATTCCAGTTCCAGGTAGGCGGCACGTTGAGGCCGAACGTCTTGATGACGCTGGCGTCGGTCTGGAATTCGATCCCCTGTACGACGATGTCGCCGAGATTGTTCTGGTACTGCTGGACGATCACCCCGCCTGTCGACGAGATGGTGTTGGCCTGGATGCGGTTGCTGATGATGTTCTGGAAGACCGCCAGGTCGAACCGGCCGCCCTCCCAGTTCGCCGTGGCACCGGCCTCGAGCTGCTTGGCCCGCTCCGGCTGCACCGCCGGATTGCCGAAGATCGTCGTGCCGATCGGCGTCACCGTGAAGTTGGCGCCGAGCTCGGTCGCGGTCGGGGCGCGAAAGCCGGTCGATGCGCCGACTCGCAGGTTGAGCCATTCGGTGGCGGCGAAGGTCGCACCGACCGAGTAGGTCGTCGCCTGATAGTTGTTGGTGCTCGACAGCAGGGTTGGCGCAAACGGCGTCCAGTCGATCGCGGTGCTTCCGTAGGTCTGGCGCAGGCCGCCGCGCACGGTCAGCCGGTCGTCAACGAAGCGCTGCGCGTCCTCGACATAGAAGCCGAAGACGTTTTCCGTCTGGTTGTTGTCCTGCGGCGAAACCTGGGGGTTCGCGCCGTTGGTCATGCGGACGCGGTTCGACCGTATCGTGCTGCGTTCCCAGTCTATGCCGAGCAGCAGTTCGTTGCCCGTCCACGGCGTGTAGCCGGGGTGAAAGCGCGTGCCGAGGATGTCGAGCTGGCGGCGGTTGCGGTCGTTCCAGCTTCGGGAGCGGAAACTGTTGAGCGCGCTGAGCGGGCTCGGATTGGTGAGATCGTCGACATCGCGCACGTAATAGGCCTGGAAGAGCAGGCTGCCGCGATTGTCCGGCGTCTTGGCGTTGTAGGTGAGATCGGCCGACTGGTTGTAGCGGTTGTCGAAGGCATAGACATTGGCCGCCGAGCCGCGGAAGCCTGCGTTGTAGACGCCGTCGCTGCGTACCACGAGATCGACCCGCTGATCCTCGTCGATCTGCAGGCCGAAGGCGCCGGTCCCGCCATAGCGCGTCCAGTGGGTGTTCTGCTCGGTGACCTGGCCGCCGCGGTCATAATCACCGCGCGAGCCGAACTCAGCGCCGACATACCAGTCGTACTTGCCGCTGGTGCCGCCGTTCTGCGCCTTGCCCTGGAACAGCAGCCAGGAGCCGGTGTCCGCCTCGACCAGCGTGCCCGGCGCGGTGCGGCCGTTCTTCAGGATGATGTTGATCACGCCGCCCATGTTCTGGCTGCCATAGACCACCGAGGACGGGCCGCGCACGATCTCGATGCGCTCGACATCGGCGGGCGACAGCTTGGAGACGTTGGCGGTGCCGGCGCGATGGCCGTTGATCAGCACCAGCACTTGGCTCCTGAAGTCGCGGCCTTGGCCCTCGGTCGCGGCGCCGCGGATGTTGATCGAGGTCTGCGCCGCGGTCCATTGGCTCATGAAGCCGACCGCGTTCTCGCTCAGGAGGTCGGCCACCGACTTGGCGGTCGACCGGGCAATGCGGTCCTGCGGGATCACCTGCATGGTGCCGGCAATGCGCGCGACTTCTTCCGGACGGCCGGTCGCCGTCACCACGGTGGCCGGCATGTCGTAGGTCACCGACGATGGTGGCGGTGGGGTCTGCGCGGCGGCTGAGCCCACGGACATCAGCACGACCGCAGCCGCGCCGAGCTTCGACCGGGCGCTCATACGAGCCTCCAGACCAGCACGGCGGATTTTCGGGGGATATCGAGGCGCAGCCCCGCGGCGTCGGGCCGGGCCTGGGCGGCGAGATGCGCGAGCAGGCGCGGCCGGCGGTCGTCGCCTTCCGGCCAGCCGAGACGGTCGGCGAGATAGCCGGCGAGGCGCGGCAGGTCCTTGACCACGCCGGAGAAGGTCCAGTCGGCAAAGGCGATCGAATCGGGCCGCGATGCCGGCGCGAGACCGTGCAGCACGATGTCGATGCCGGGCGTCTCGTCCTCGCGGTGCCACTCGCCTGGCAGGCAGCCGGCGAAGCAGAGGCCGCGCGGGCCGGCATGCGCCGGCACCACCCAGACCACCGCACGCCGCGCCCAATCCCGGCAGCGAGCCAGGAAAGCTTCGGGATGATCGAAGAACGCCGGCATCGTCGCGGCCAGCACGGTGTCGTGCATGGCCGGCGCGATCTGGGCGTCCTCCCACCGGCCGGCGACGATGCGCGGCGGCGCGTGCAGGCACGCGAGCCGGGCCCGCATGGCCGGCGACGGCTCGATCGCTGTCCAGGGATCGAGGCGACCCCGCAAGGCGGCGCCGAGCTGGCCGCCGCCGGCGCCAACATCGAGCAACCGCCCAATCGCAGGCACCAGCCGGCGGACCTGCGGCGCCACGCGGGAAATGTAGTCGGAAGTATCGATCGCCGCGGCATAGAGCTCGAGGGGATCGATGTCGGATTGCCGGTTTACGGCTGGAAACGGAGAAATGGACACAGTCGGACTCGCGGTACGTCAACCGTCACCGCGAAACCTGACCGTCGGCATCCGGGGATGCCGAGCGACCATTCCATCAGGACACCCCGCCCGATGCGTTCGCGTATGACCGCGGTTAGTGGCAGGTCTCCTGGCTCGCGGGTCCTTGCCTTCGATCACCTTCCCAGAGAGCTCGCGCCGTCCAGTGGCTTAACGATCGAAGAACTCGCCGCTCACAGTTGCGGGGGCAGCCGCGGTGTTGACCGCGTTCCCTTTTGATCCCTTGCGGGAACCACTGCGCCGGATGCTGTCAGCGGCCGTGCGAATCGTCAACGTGTAAAGACGAGATCGCCGGTGTAGTGGCGATGTTCCCAATGATGGCGCTCGAGCTCGGGATCGTCGTGCTCCTCCGCCGGCCATCCGAGATCGAGATAGGCGACCAGCCGCCAGCTCTCGGGCACGTCGAGCGCGCGCGTCACCTCGGCGGGATCGAGGATCGACACCCATCCCATGCCCAACCCTTCGGCGCGCGCGGCGAGCCACAGGGTCTGCACCGCGGCCACCACCGAGTAGCGCAGGGTCTCCGGCATGGTCTGGCGCCCCAGCCCGCTCCCGGTCGTGGTCGATTCGTCGGCGAACACGGCGAGATGGATCGGCGCTTCCTTGAGCCCGGCCAGCTTCAGCGACACGTAGTTGGCCTTCTGCTTGCCCTCGTAGCCACCGAGCGCGCGCTCGTTGGCCCTGGCGAAGCTCTCCCAGACGGCGCGCCGCCGCTCGGGCGACTTCACCTTGACGAAGCGCCATGGCTGGCTGAGGCCGACCGAGGGGGCGTGCGTGGATGTTTCGATCAGATCGTCGAGCAGCTTTTCCGGCACCGGATCGGTGCGGAAACGGCGCACGTCGCGCCGCCACAGCACGAGGTCGCGGAAGGTCTTGCGGAAGGTCGCATCGAACGGCAGATGCGATGCGGTCATGACGGCCTCGTGCTGATGGCGTGGAAGAACGTCCCGCTGACCGAACCGCGACGCCCCCCTGCTTCAGGCACGGGCGCGCCCGAGACGTCCCGGCAATCGACCAGCGGCTCATCGCCGATCGACAGCGTGCGGGCGTAGTGAAACTCATGGCCCATGATTTCGTTCCCGGTGGAACCCAGCGCACAATCCACCTTGAGCCGCGCGCGCCGGTAGCCGATATGCAGGCGGCGCTGCGCGAACGAGGTCTCGAGCGCAAGCAGGCCTGCCATGGCGTGGCGACCGCCGGCGGCATCCTCGAGCCCCAGACCCAGCACCATGTAGCCGCCGCACTCGCCATGGATCGGGATCGCGCGACCCGCCGCCTGACGCAACCCGCCAAGGAAGCGCGACGCGGCAGCCAGCGTGCCGGCATGCAGCTCGGGATAGCCGCCGGGCAGCCAGATCGCGTCGGCGTCCGCATCGGGCGCCTCGTCGCCGAGCGGCGAGAACGGCCGGATCTCCGCCCCGGCGGCGCGCCACTGCTCGAGCAGATGGGGATAGAGGAAGGAGAAGGCGCGATCGCGCGCGATGGCGATGCGCTGGCCCGGCGGCGGAACCCCATCCGCTGCCGGTTCGCCGAGCTTCGCGCCGCGGGCGCTGTGTTGGATGGCGTCAAGCGGGATGGCTTCGGCCAACGCCTCCGCGATGGTGTCGAGGCGGGATTCGAGGTCGGCCGTCTCGATCGCCTGCACGAGGCCCAGGTGCCGCTCGGGCAGGGCGAAGCGCGGATCGTTGGCGAGCCCGCCGAACAGCTTGATGCCGACACGCTCGAAAGCCGGCCGGATCATCGCCATGTGGCGTGGGCTGGCGACGCGATTGAGGATCACGCCGGCGATGCCGACGTCATCTCGGAAGCTGGCACAGCCGGCGGCGACCGCGGCTGCCGTCTCGATCTGCCCCTTCACATCGAGCACCAGCACGACCGGCCAGCCGAGCGACGCCGCGAGATCGGAGGTTGCGCCGCGCCCGCCCGCACCGTCGAACAAGCCCATCACGCCTTCGGTGACGACGAGGTCCGCCGGATGGCGCCTCACCAGACCGGCCAGCAGGCCCGGCGACATCGCCCAGCTGTCGAGATTGTAGCTCGGCCGCCCGGACGCGACCGCGTGGAAGGCTGGATCGATGTAGTCGGGCCCGCATTTGTAGGCCTGCACCGTGAGGCCGCGGCGTGCGAAGGCGCGTATCAGGCCGAGCGAGACCGTGGTCTTGCCGGCGCCGGAGCGCACCGCGGACACGATCAGCCCGCGGCTCATCGCCAGCCGACCAGGCCGGACAAGACCTGCTGGCGCAAGGCCGCGACGGCGCCGATCACGACGATCGCGGGCGAGGCGATGCCATGAGCGCGGGCATCCTCGACCAGGCGGCCGAGCGTGCTGTCGACCACGCGCTCGTCCTCGGTCGTGGCCGACTGCAGCAAGGCGGCCGGCGTGCCGGCGCTGAGGCCGCCCTTGATCAGCGCGGCCGTGATGCCGGCGAGCCGCGTCATCGGCATATAGAGGACAATCGGCTGGCCAAGCCGCGCCAGCGCCTCCCAGTCGGCGGTCGACTGCTCGTCGTCGGCGCGATGGCCGGCGGCCAGCACGATGGCATGGTTGGTGTCGCGCGTGGTGGCGGGAATGCCTGCCAGCGCCGTCGCCGCCAGGCCCGAGGTGACGCCCGGAATGATGCGGTAACGAATGCCGGCTTCGGCGAGCGCGACGACCTCGTCCCAGCCGCGGCCGAACACGAAGGGATCGCCACCCTTCAGCCGCAGCACGCGGCGGCCCGCGCGGGCGCGGTCGACCAGGAGGCCGTTGATCTCGTGCTGATGCGGCGATGGTTTGCCGCCGCGCTTGCCGGCCGCGATCAGCCGCGCGTCGGCCCGCTTGAGGCCAAGCACGCGCGGATCGATCAGCGCGTCATGCACGATGTCGTCGGCGGTCGCGACCGCATGCAGCGCGAGCAAGGTGAGCAGCCGCGGATCGCCGGGGCCGGCGCCCGCCAGCCAGACCTCGCCCGGCGGGAAATCGGGCATCGGCGGAAAGTCCGCGAAGTTCACGTCCGGCCTCGGAAGCGGCGCTGGTAGCCGGCGTCGTACAGCGCCGAGTCGCGGAAGTCGCGCGCCGACAGGACCTTGCCGACCAGGATCAACGCGGTGCGCTCGATCGGTTGCTTCGCCACCTCGGCGGCGAGGGTGCCGAGCGTGCCGCGGATGACGCGCTGGTCGGGCCAGCTCGCGCGGTAGACGATCGCGGCGGGACAGTCGGCACCGTAGAACGGCGTCAGCTCGCTCACGACCTTGTCCAGCGCGTGGATCGAGAGATGTATGGCGAGTGTGGCGCCAGTCGCCGCGTAGGCCGCGAGCGTCTCGCCTTCGGGCATCGCCGAGGCGCGGCCGGAGGTGCGGGTCAGCACCACCGTCTGCGCCACTTCCGGCAAGGTCAGCTCCTGGCCGAGCGCCGCGGCTGCCGCGGCGAACGACGGCACGCCGGGCGTCACGCTGTAGGCAATGCCCAGCGCGTCGAGACGGCGAAGCTGCTCGCCCATCGCGCTCCACACCGAGAGGTCGCCCGAATGCAGCCGCGCCACGTCCTGGCCGGCCTCGGTCGCGCGCCGGCATTCGGCAACGATCTCGTCGAGCGACATCGGCGCGGTGTCGACGATGCGCGCGCCCGATGGGCAGTGATCGAGTAGGGCCTCAGGGACGAGCGAGCCGGCATAGAGGCAGACCGGGCAGCGCGCAATCAGGTCGCGGCCGCGCACCGTGATGAGGTCCGGCGCCCCCGGCCCGGCGCCGATGAAATGCACCGTCATCGCCCGTCCCCCACGGCGATGGCGCAGGTCGCCAGCGCCGTTGCGACCCGCGTGCCGAGCAGCCGGCCATTGCGGCCGGCAACGACCAGCGCCGACGCCTCGGCGATAGAGGGCACGCCCTTGGCCTCGAGCACCAGCTTGGACGGCGTCAGCACCTGGCCCGCGACCCGGTCGAGATCCTCGACGGTGCAGGCCGTGAGTTTGACCGACAGGCGCTGCGCGGCTTCGGCGAAGGCGGGCTCGGTCGCCTTCTCCGATTCCGTCGCCAGCGCATCGAGCCGCTCGGCCGCGAGCTGGAACAGGCCGAGCGCCATGCGCACGACCTTCTCGATCTCGTCGGCCGAAACGCCGCGCCTGCAGCCCACGCCGGCGACGATCATGGCTTGGTCACCCGCCACTGGACGATCGGCGCGGCCGGCCGCCACACGAACACCGTACCGCTGCGCCCCGCCGCGCCGGACCTGGCGAGCTCCAGGCGCGTCAGCTCGCCACCATGGCGCTGGAAGCAGTCGATCAGCCTGGCCTCGGAGCCAAGCGACACCGCGTTGGCGACCAGCCGGCCGCCCGGCTTCAGCGCGGCCCATACCGCCTCGAACAAGCCGGCATCGCCTAGGCCGCCGCCGATGAACACGGCGTCGGGCGGCGGCAATCCGGCGAGCGCGGCCGGCGCCGAACCGTGCACGATCTTGAGTTCCGGCGTGCCCAGCGCCGCCGCGTTGCGCGCCGCGCGGGCCGCGCGGTCGGCGCCCTCCTCGATGCCGATCGCCTGCAACGAGGGATGCCGCAGCAGCCATTCGATGGTGACCGAGCCTGCGCCAAGCCCGACATCCCACAGCAGCTCGCCTTGCCGAGGCGCCAGCGCGGACACGGTGATCGCCCGCACCTCGCGCTTGGTGAGCTGGCCGTCGTGCTCGAACAGGCTGTCGTCGAGACCGGGCGCGAGGCTCAACGCGGCGGCGGCAGGACCTGCGATCTCGAGCGCTATGGTGTTGAGAGGGTCGATCGTCTCCAACGCAAAGGCCTTGGCCGTAGCGTGCCGCACGCGCTCACCCGGACCGCCCATCCGCTCCAGCACGGTCATCGTCGAGTCGCCGAAGCCGCGGGCCTGCAGCAGCGTCGCCAGCTTGGCCGGCGTCTCGCCGTCCCACGACAGCGCCAGGATGCGCGCGCCGGGCTGCAGATGGCGCACGATGCCCTCGAGCGCGCGGCCGTGCAGGCTGACCGGCGTCACGCCTTGCAACGACCACCCGAGCCGCGCCGCCGCGAGGCTGAACGCGGAAGGCTGCGGCAGGCACAGCATCTCGTCGGGCCGAATGGCGCGCATCAGCAGATCGCCCACGCCGTAGTGGAACGGATCGCCGCTTGCCAGCACTGCTACGGGCCGGCCGCGGTGCTTCGCGATCTCCGGCAGCGCATCGCCGATCGGGCTTGGCCAAGGCAGCAGCTGACTCTTAATCAGCGGGCCCGCCAGCGTGAGGTGCCGCTTGCCACCGACCACCAGCTCGGCATCCGAGACCAGGCGCCGTGCCACCGGCGACAGGCCGTCGACGCCGTCTTCGCCGATGCCGACGATGGACAGCCAGCGCTGCGGGCGGCTACTCACGGCCATGCCCCTGCGCGTCCTGATTCTCGGCGGCACGACGGAAGCATCGACGCTCGCGCGCAAGATCGCGGGGGATCCGTGGCTCGCGCCGATCCTGTCGCTTGCCGGCCGTACCGCGAGCCCGCGGCCGCAGCCGATCCCGACCCGCGTCGGCGGGTTCGGCGGCATCGAGGGTCTGGTCGATTTCCTGCGGTGCGAAGCGATCGAGGCCGTGGTCGATGCCACGCATCCCTATGCCGACCAGATGTCCGCGCACGCGGTCGCGGCCTGCCGCGAGACCGGCGTGCCGCTCGCCTCGCTGGTGCGCCGCGAATGGGCGCGCCGCGCCGACGACCGCTGGCAGATCGTGGGCGACGCTGAAGCCGCCGCCCGCGCGCTCGGGACCGAGCCGCGCCGCGTCTTTCTCAGCCTCGGGCGGCAGGACCTGCATGTCTTCGCCCTGGCGCCGCAACATCGCTATCTCGCGCGCCTGATCGAGCAGCCCGAACAGGAGGGACTCCCGCCCGACCTTCGCCTGCTGCAGGCGCGCGGGCCGTTCGACCGCGACGCCGAGGAGCGGCTGCTGCGCGAGGAACGGATCGACGTCGTGGTCTCGAAGAATTCCGGCGGCGACGCGACCTACGCCAAGATCGAAGCGGCGCGCGCGCTTGGCCTGCCGGTGGTCATGATCGCGCGACCGCACAAGCCGGCCGGCGAGGTCATGCCCGATATCGATACCTGCGTCGCCTGGCTTCACGGTCTGGTTCCGCGCGGCGTGTAAACCCAGCGTCCGACCCGTCGCGTCGTGCTGGCGCCGACGATCACCAGCGTGCGCATGTCGGCCTCAGCCGGGTCGGCATCGGCGAGCGTCGTGGCGATCACGCTGGCCTCGGCGCTGCCGGCCGCGCGCACCAAGAGCACCGGCGTCTCACCCTTCCTGACCGTCCGCAACAGCGCGAAGGCCTCGCCGAGCTGGTGCGGCCGCGCCTTCGAGGCCGGATTGTAGAGCGCGATCACGAAGTCGGCTTCGGCGGCGGCGCGCAGCCGCCGCTCGATGGTCGCCCAGCTCTTGAGATTGTCGGAGAGCGAGATGGCGCAGAAGTCGCCGCCCAGCGGCGCGCCGACCTCGGCCGCCGCGGCCAGCATCGCGGTCACACCCGGCTCGACCCGAATGTCGAGCGTGCGCCATGCCGGATCGCCCGACTCGACCGCCTCGAACACCGCCGCCGCCATGGCGAACACGCCGGGATCGCCGCCCGAGACGACGGCGACCTTGCGGCCGGCCGCCGCCAAGGCAAGCGCGTGGCGCGCGCGCTCCAGCTCGACCCGGTTGTCGAAGGCGTGCCGGCACTGATCGGGCCGCAGCGACGACAGGCGATCGAGATAGGGGCCGTAGCCCACGAGATCGGTCGCCTCGGCGAGCGCCGCTTGCGTCGCAGGCGTCATCAGCTCGGGCTTGCCCGGGCCGGTGCCGACGATGACCAGCGAGCCGTTCACAGCCGCCGCCCCTCGCCCGGGATCAGCACCATGGCGAAGTATGCGCCCCTGGGCTCGCGGCATTCGGCGAGCGGCAGGATGCGCTCCTCCTGCATGGTGCCGCGCTCGACATAGACCGCGCGCGCGAGCAGGCCGGCGCCTTCGACCGCGCGGCGCACCTTCGCGAGATTCTTGCCGACCTTCATGATGACGGCAGCATCGGTGTGCCGGAGCCGCTCGACCAGCCGCTCCTCGGCGAGCGTGCCGGGCAGCACCGCCAGCGTGTCGTCGCCCCAGGTCATCGGCAGCTTGGCGCGCGTCCAGCAGCCCGACATGCCGGTGACCCCCGGCACCACCTCGACCGGAAAATCCGGCGCCAGCCGCCGCCACATATGCATGAACGAGCCGTAGAAGAACGGATCGCCCTCGGCCAGCAGGCCGACCGACCGGCCCGCGCGCAGCAACGCCGCCAGTTGCGCGGCCGATTCTCGATAAAAGCCCGCGATCTTCTGCTGATAGTCGGGATGCTCGGCAGGAATCTCGTCCGTCACCGGGTATTCCAGGCGAGCCTCGTCCTGACCTTCCTTCAACAGCGGCGCCACGATGCGCCGGGCATTCCCGGGATGGCCGCGCTTGGCGAAGAAGGCGACGACGTCGACCGCACGCACCAGCCCGGCCGCGCGCAAGGTGAGATAGCGCACGTCGCCCGGTCCCACGCCGATGCCGTAGAGCGTGCCGCTGCGCGCGACGCCGGCGAGATCGTCGAGGCTGGTCATTCGGCCTCGCTCGCCACCGCATTGACCGCCGCAGCCGCCATGGCGCTGCCGCCCTTGCGGCCCTTCACGATCAGGAACGGCACACGCCCGTCGGCCGCCAGCGCCTGCTTGGACTCGGCCGCGCCGACGAAGCCGACCGGCAAGCCGATCACCGCCGCCGGCGGCTTGACGCCGGCATCGAGCAGCTCGAGCAGGCGGAACAGGGCGGTCGGCGGTTGCCGATCGCGACCACCGCGCCGGCCAGCCGCTCGCCCCACAGATCGAGCGCCGCCGCGCTGCGGGTGTTGCCGATGCGTCGTGCGATCTCCGGTACCTTGGGATCGTCCAGGGTGCAGACCACCTCGTTGCCCGCCGGCAGGCGCGCGCGAGTGATGCCGTTGGCGACCATCTTGGAATCGCACAGGATCGGCGCGCCGCCGACCAGCGCCCAGCGCGCGTTGTCGGCGAAGCCCGGCGCCATGACGATGTCGAGCGCGATCTCGGTCATGCCGCAGGCATGGATCAGGCGCACCGCCACCCGCTCCTCGGCCGGGGAGAAGCGCGCGAGGTCGGATTCGGCGCGAATGATGGCGAACGAGCGGCGATAGATCTCCGCGCCGTCGCGGACATAGTCCTGCACGTCAGCCGTCCAGCAGCGCGTCGAGCGCGTCGGGCGCCACCGTTCGCGACGCCGGATCGCGTGGCGTACCGTTGCGCACCACACCGTAGCGGCCCTCGCGACCGACAAGCACCAGGTCGGCCGGGGCCGAGCGTGCGCAGCCCTTGGCGCAGCCCGAGACATGGATCGTGCCGGCAAGGCTCATCGCCGCCAGCTGCCGCGCAGCGCCGCGCGTATCGACGGTGGCCGATCCGCAGGCCGGCGCGCCCGGGCATGCCTCGATGCGCAGCAGCGGATCGTCCTCGTCGACGATCAGGCCGTGCGCGCCGATCGCTGCGTCGGCGTAGAGCGCCCGCCACGGCGAGAGCCGGAGCTGCGAGCCACCGGCCGCCGCGCAGGCGGCAGCCAGTGCCTGCAGTTGCGCGGCGTCGATCCGGCCGAAGGGTGCGGCAAGGCCGGTCAGGCCATCGATGCGGCCGAGACGACGGCGACCGGGCACCGGCATCACCGTCATCCTCGACAGCGACCGCTGCCGGCCGAGCGCCGCCGCCACCGCACGGTCGGGAGTCGTGACGCCGAGCCACTCACCATCGACCCGCACCGCAACGCCTTCCGATGTCACGCACAACGCAATCGTCGCGCGTTCGCCGGCGATCGACAGCGGCCCGCTGCCATCGACCAAAGCGCCGAACTTGGTTGGCAGGTCGTCCGGCAAGGCGCCGCCGAGCGCCAGGGCCAAGGCCCGCACCTCGGGTGCCGCCATTGGATCGACCATCACGCTGCGGGCCGCTTCGTGCTCGAGCAGGCCGAGCCGGTCGAGCCCCTCATGCAGCGTCGGAATGTCCTTCTCGCGCAGGCCGCGGATCTGCAGGTTGGCGCGACGTGTGAGGTCGAGGCAGCCGTTGCCGAGCGTCGCGGCTAGTTCGGCCAGTCCCTCCGCCTGCTCGAGCGTGAAGGCGCCGCACCACGGACGCACGCGCACCAGCAGGCCATCGCCACTCGGCATCGGCCGCAGCGCGCCGGGGCACCAGCCCTTGACCTCGAAGGGAGCAACCACGCTCATGCGCGCGCCCTCGCCACGACGCGATCCAGCTCCGCTGCGACGGAATTGCGGCGCGTCAGCCACAGGCCGCGATCGAGCGCGTCGCGCAGCCGCGCCGCGATCGCCGCCATCGCCTCAGGATTTTTCTCCAGCATGGCCAACAATACGGCCTCATCGCCGATCAATGCCGCGTGCGTAACATCGAACAGATGGCCGGGTACCGCATCGGCGGTCGCGGCAAAGGCGTAGAGCGCATCCACGCCCTGCGCGATCTCCGCGACGCCGCGATGGCCGTGGCGCAGCATGCCCGCGAGCCAGCGCGGATTGGTGAGCCGGCCGCGCACCACGCGCGCGATCTCCTCGGCGATCCGCCGCGCCTTGGGCGCCTCGGGCCGGCTGGTGTCGAGATGATAGAGTTCGGGCGTGTTGCCCAGCATCGCCGCCGCCGCGGCGAAGCCGCCGGCGAAGTCGGCGACGCCGTCGCCATCCAGCAGGTCGCGCTCACGGTCGTCCTGCGGATGCACAAGGACATCGGCGCCGGAGACACTGGCGCGGAAGCCGTCGCCGGCGAGGCGCATCGCGTCGGCACCGCCATAGGCGTGCGTCACCGCCGAAAGATAGGCCGTGCCGAGGTCCTCGCGCGTCCGCCACGGGCCATCGAGCGCCAGGTCGGCGGCTTGCGCACCGTAGCTGCCGGGGGCGCCGCCAAACACGCGCGCGAGATCGGCGCCGCCGCGGCGGGCAGCGGCCAGCGGATTGTCCTGGTCGTCCTCGTCGAGCGCCGCGACCTTGCGCACCGCGAGGTCGAACAGCGCGATCTGGCTTTCGAAGATGTCGCGGAACAGGCCGGAGATGCGCAGCGTCACGTCGATGCGCGGCCGGTCGAGCGTGGCGAGCGGCAGCACTTCGAAGCCGGTCACGCGATTGGATTGCTTGTCCCAGGCCGGCCGAACGCCGAGATAGGCAAAGGCCTGCGCGAGATCGTCGCCGCCGGTGCGCAGCGAGGCCGAGGCCCACAGGTCGATCACCAAAGTGCGCGGATGGTCGCCATGATCCTGCAGGTAGCGGCGCACCACCTCGTCGGCCGCGCGTCCGCCGATCGCAGCAGCGGTGCGCGTCGGGATGGCGCGCGGATCGATCGAGGTCAGGTTGCGGCCGGTCGGCAGCACGTCGGGACGGCCGCGCGAGGGCGCGCCGGCCGGTCCGGGTGCCACACGCCGGCCGTCCAGCGCGGCGAGCAGCCCGGCGCGTTCACCGACAGCGCAGGCCTCGAACGCTGGGTCGGCTGCGCGGCCAAAAACATGCAACGTGTCGCGCACCGCGAGGTCCTTGATGTCGCAAAGCTGCGCATCGAGCTTGGCAATCGCCTCACGCGTCGGCTCGCCCTGCACCAGGCCGCAATCGGCGGCGAGCCCGTTGGTCCAGGCGCGCTCGACGATCTCCTCGCCGAGATGGCGCAGGCGGCGCGCATCGAGGCCGTCGGCGGCGGCATATTCCTCGATCAGCCCTTCGAGATCGGCAAGCGGGCCATCGAGCCCGGCGGCGCTGAGCGGCGGCGTGAGATGGCCGATCGTCACCGCGGCGAGCCGGCGCTTGGCCTGCACCGCTTCGCCGGGATTGTTGACGATGAAGGGATAGATCACCGGCACCGGGCCAAGCACCGTCTCGGGCCAGCACTCGGCCGACAGCGCCAAGGCCTTGCCGGGCAGCCATTCCAGGGTGCCGTGCGTGCCGAGATGGATCAGCGCGTCGATCTTCTCCTCGTCGCGCAGCCAGGCATAGGTCGCGACGTAGTCCGGAGAAGGCACGGCCGAGGTGTCATGGTAGCCCGAGCCACGATCGGGCTGCAGCAGGACGATCACCTTGCCACAGCGCAGATGCGGCTGCGTGCGGTCGAGCAATGGCGCGATGTCGGCCGCCTGCCAATCCCGGCTGCCAGTGTCGTAGCCCTGCGAACGCAACAGCCGCAGGATCTCGAGCGTGCTTTCGGTCGTGTCCAGGCCGACGGCGTAGCCCGAGCGGCCGCCGCGCGCCGGGTAGTCCGACAGCACCAGCGCGAGCTTGCGCTCGCTGCGTCGCTTGCGTCCGAGTCGAGCCCAGGCGGCCGCGAGTCGCGCGACGTAGTCCACGCGATCGGGCTCGGACCGGTGACGGACGCTGGCGAACTCCAGCCGCGAATCGAAGGGCGCTTCCGCCTTGAACGAAATGGCGCGGGCCAGCAGCCGGCCGTCCAGCTCGGGCAGCACGACGTTCATCGCCAGGTCCGCCGGCGACAGGCCGCGGCCGGACTCGACCCAGGCCTCGCGAGTGCTGCCGGACAGCACGACCTGCAGCACCGGGACATCGGCTTGATCGAGCACGGTCGTGTCATCGTCGCGCATCGCGGAAAACGCCGTCGTATTGAGGATGATGGCCGGCCGGCGCCCCGCGATGAGCCGCACGAGCTCGGGTTCGATCGCCGGGTCCTTCAGGCTGCTCACCGCGACCGCGAGCGATGCCAGGCCCTGGCGATCGAGGGCGGACATCAGCGCCATCACCGGCTCATGGTCGGCCGCCAGCAGGTTGGCGCGATAGAACACCACCAGCGCCATCGGACGCGCATCGTGCATGTCGCCCAGCACTGTGATCGGGCCGAGCGGCACCGGCGGCTGCCACGTGCTCTTCCGGCCAAGCTGCGTCGCAGCGTATCGCAGGGCATTGTTGAGGTTGTCGGCACCGCCCTCGCGGAAGAAACGATCGATCAGGTCGAGAGCGTCGTTCGGCACGGTCGACATCGCCGCCAGGCGGGGATCTGGCCGGTCATCGCCGGGAATGGCCGCGAACAGGATATCGTGGTCGCGCGCGGTGTCGGCGATGTGCTCCAGGCCGTAGCGCCAGTAATCGAGCCCGCCGAGGCAGCGGACGACCACCATCTTGGCGGGCGCCACCACCTTCTCGACATAGAGGTCGACCGACATCGGATGGCGCAGGCGCTTGAGGCTCGCCAGGCGCAGACTCGGCAAGACCTCGGCATCGCGCTGCCAGGCGGCGGCGAGCGCCGACAGGTCGCTATCTGAGAAGGACAGCACGACCAGCTCGGCCGGCGACTGGCCGAGATCGACGGCCGCGTCGGCCTCCTCGAGCGTCGCAGGCTGGGTTGCCAGTACGTGCATGATCAGCCGCGAATCAGCGCCTCGATGCCCGCCTTGTCGAGGCCCTTCTCGCCAATCACCACGAGGCGGCCCTGCCGCGTCTCGCCGGCTGGCCAGCGTTTGTCGTAGTGATGCTGCAGCCGCGCGCCGACGCCCTGCAGAAGCAGCCGCATCGGCTTGCCGGCGATGTCGACGAAGCCCTTCACCCGCAGGATGTCGTGCACGTCGGTCGCTTTGGCGATGCGATCGACCAGCGCTTGGGGCGAGTCAAAGGCCGGCAGATCGACGATGAAGGTGTCGAAATCGTCGTGGTCATGCCCTTCCTCGGTGTCATGATGCGAGGGGCGGTTCGCGAGATCGGACTCCGCCTTGGCACCAAGCCCCAGCAGCACGTCGACCGAGACCTTGCCGTTCTCGGTCTCGACGATCTTGACGACGCGCGGCAAGGTCTTGCCGATCTCGGCATTGACGTCGCGCCGCTCGGCATCCGACATCAGGTCGGCTTTGTTCAGGATCACCAGATCGGCGCACAGCAGCTGGTCCTCGAACACCTCCTCCAGCGGATTGTCGTGGTCAAGCGAGGGATCCTCGACGCGCTGCCTGGCGAGCGCCTCGGGATCGTCGGCGAAGCGGCCGGCGGCGACCGCGGCGCCATCGACCACCGCGACCACCCCGTCGACCGTTACGCGCGAGGCGATCTCCGGCCAGTTGAATGCCTTGACCAGCGGCTTGGGCAGGGCGAGGCCCGAGGTCTCGATGACGATGTGCTCGGGCGGGTTCGGCCGATCGAGCAGGCCTTTCAACGCCGGCACGAAATCGTCGGCGACAGTGCAGCAGATGCAGCCGTTGGCCAGCTCGACGATGGCGTCCTCGGGACAGCTCTCGATGCCGCAACTCTTCAGAATCTCGCCGTCGATGCCGACGTCGCCGAACTCGTTGACGATCACGCCGAGTCGGCGGCCGCCGGCGTTCTCCAGCACATGGCGCACGAGCGTGGTCTTCCCCGCGCCGAGGAAGCCGGTGACGATGGTGCAGGGCACCTTGGCGAGAGTGCTCATGACGGTTCCTTCGCGGTTGGCATCGGCGGCACGCGCGCGATGGTGTTCTGGCGGACATGCACCGGCCGCTCGCGCCAGACCGTGAGGCCATCGGCGCTGGCGCGATGCAAACGGGCGAATTCGAGCATGTCGGCGACGTTGCGCTCGGGATCGAGGTGACCCACGACATAGGTCCACTTGCCGGGCGCGGCGACGGCGGCGGTGCAGGAGCGTGTGCAGTTCGACAGGCATTCGACCGGCACCACCTCGAGGTCGCTCGCCTGCTCTTTCAGCGCCGCGTAGAGCCGCGCGCCGGGGCGTATCTCCGCCGGCGAGTCAGCCTCGCGGCGACAGGTGATGCAAACGAAAAGTGTCGACACTCGATCCTGCTTTCATTTGGCGACTCCCCGCGCCAGTGATTCGAACACGCCGACGGCAGGTTTCCTGGCTCTCGGGTCCTCGCCGCGGGCCACCTTCCCGGTTTCCCAGTGGTGTCTTGGCCCGAAGCTCGCCGACTACAGTTGCGGGGGCAGCCGCGGTTTGACCGCGTTCCCTTGTCCGTCGCCCGCTTGATAGGTGCCGCCCGCCTTGATGACAAGGGCTTTGGGACGCATTGTGGCCTGCATGACCAGCGCAAACGACGAAGCGGCGCGCCACAAGGCCAAAATGGCCAATCGCAAGGCGGTGCAGGACGCCGAAGTGGCGGCCAAAACCGTCGAAAAGGGGCTGCTGATCGTCCACACCGGCAAGGGCAAGGGAAAATCGACGGCGGCGTTCGGTTTGATGCTGAGGGCACTCGGCCGCGGCTTGCGCTGCGGCGTGGTGCAGTTCGGCAAGGGCGCCTGGCAGTCCGGCGAGCGCAGCGCCATCGAGCGCTTCGGCGATCAGGTCGAATGGCACACCTTGGGCGAGGGCTTCACCTGGGAGACGCAGGATCGCGCGCGCGACGTCGCCGCGGCCGAGCGCGCCTGGGCCGCGGCGTGCAAGATGATGGCGGATCCCGCCATCCGGCTGATCGTGCTCGACGAGCTCAACATCACCTTGCGCTACGACCATCTCGATGTCGCGGCGGTGGTCGCCGCGCTACAGGCGCGACGCCGCGACCAGCACATCGTGGTGACCGGACGCAATGCCAAGCCCGAGCTGATCGAGGCGGCCGATCTCGTCACCGAGATGACGCCGGTCAAGCATCACTTCGCGGCCGGCGTGAAGGCGCAGGAGGGCATCGAGTTCTGATGGCACGCGCCCTCATGATCCAGGGCACGGGCTCCGATGTCGGGAAATCCCTGGTCGTGGCGGGGTTGGCGCGCACCTTCACGCGACGCGGGCTGCGGGTGCGGCCGCTCAAGCCGCAGAACATGTCAAACAATGCCGCCGTCACCGCCGATGGCGGCGAGATCGGCCGCGCCCAGGCGCTGCAGGCGCGCGCGGCCCGGGTGCCACCGAGCGTCCACATGAACCCGGTATTGCTGAAACCGCAAAGCGAGATCGGCTCGCAAGTCGTGGTGCAGGGCAAGGTGGTCGGCACGGCCAAGGCGCGCGAGTACCAGGCGATGAAGCCCAAGCTGCTCGGCGCGGTGCTGGATAGTTTCGCCAAGCTCTCGGCCGAGGCCGATCTGGTGCTTGTCGAGGGCGCGGGCTCGGCGTCGGAGGTCAACCTGCGCGCGGCCGACATCGCCAACATGGGCTTCGCGCGCGCAGCCGACGTGCCGGTGGTGCTGCTGGGCGACATCGACCGCGGCGGCGTGATCGCCAGCATCGTCGGCACAAAGGCGGTGATCGATCCCGCCGACGCGGCGATGATCGCAGGCTTCATCGTCAATCGCTTCCGCGGCGATCCGTCGTTGTTCGCGGACGGCATGACGGACATCGAGCGCCGCACCGGTTGGCCGGCGCTCGGCCTGCTGCCGTTCTTCGAGCAAGCGCACCGGCTGCCGGCCGAGGATGCGCTCGGCCTGCCGACGACCAACCGCGGCAGCGGCGTGAAGATCGCCGTACTCGCCTATCCTCGCATCGCCAACTTCGACGATTTCGACCCGCTCCGGCTCGAGCCCGGAGTCGATCTGGTCTTCATCCGGCCCGGCGAAGCTATTCCCGGCGATGCCGCGCTGGTCATCCTGCCCGGGTCGAAGGCCACCATCGCCGACCTCGCGGCTTTGCGCGCGGCCGGCTGGGACATCGACCTGCAGGCGCACGTGCGGCGCGGCGGGCGCGTGCTGGGAATCTGCGGCGGCTATCAGATGCTGGGACGCAGCATCGCCGATCCACAGGGCATCGAAGGCCCGCCGTCGACGGTCGACGGGCTCGGGTTGTTGGCGGTCGACACCGTGCTCGAAGGCGGCAAGGTGCTGGTCGAAGTGGCGGGCGAAGTCGAGGATGTGCCGTTCAAGGGATACGAGATGCATGTCGGCCGCACCATGGGCGCCGTCACGCCGTTGCTGACGATAGACGGCCACGACGCCGGCGCCGTCAGCGGCCGCATCGCCGGCTGCTACATCCACGGCCTGCTGACCGACGACCGTCAGCGGCGACATTGGTTGGAGACGCTCGGCTCGGAGCCGTCGGGCTTCGACTACGAGTCCGACGTCGAGGCGACCCTCGATCTGCTGGCCGACCACGTCGAGAAGCACATCGATTGTGATCGGCTGCTCGCGTTGGCTAGATCAAGATGAATAGCCACACGATCGCCAGCACCCCGAACTGCACGCCGCAGGCCGCCCGATAGAGGTCGAGCGCGGTGCGGATATCGGCCGCCTTGAGGGCGGCTCGGCCGCCACCCATCCAGCCCTTCTCCACGATCTCGCCGTCGTAGGTACTCGGACCCACCAAGCGCAGGCCGAGCGCCCCGGCCATCGCCGCCTCCGGCCAGCCGGCATTGGGCGAATCGTGCTGTCCCGCGTCGCGCCAGGCGATCGCGAGCGCCTGCCACGGCGATGCGCGCGGTAGAAGGAAGGCGCCCAGCGCCAACCACAACACCGCGAGCCGCGCCGCCGGCCAGTTCACCGCATCGTCGGCGCGCGCCGCGGCCCAGCCGAAGTCGGCGTAGCGATCGGTCTTGTGACCGATCATGCTGTCGGCGGTGTTGATCGCCTTGTAGGCGAGGCCGCCCGGCAGGCCGGCCAACGCGAGCCAGAACATCGGCGCGACGACACCGTCGCAGAAGCTCTCGGCCAGGCTTTCGATCGCGGCGCGGCAGACGCCGGCCTCGTCGAGCGCGCTGGTGTCGCGGCCGACGATCATCGCCACGGCCTCGCGGCCCTGCGGCAACCCTTGTCCCAGCGCGTCGGCCACGGCCTCGACGTGCTGATACAGGCTTCGCTGCGCGACCAGGCTGCTGGCCAGGATCGCGATCACGATGAACGCGAGCAGCGGCGGCAGCAGGGCATGGCAGAGCCACGAGATCATGAGGCCCAGCAGCACGCTCAGGATCAGCAGCGCCACCACGAGCAGGATGCCGCGATCACTGCGGTCGTCCGCCGAATCCTGCTCCGAATTCCACTCCTTGTCGGCCCATGCTATGAGCCGGCCCATCCACGTCACCGGATGGCCGATCGCGCGATAGAGGATGTCCGGATAACCGACTGCCGCATCAATGATGCCGGCCGTCAGGGCGAGACCGAAAGACATGCACTTTGCCTAGCACGGGGACCCCGACATCGAAACCGGTGGTGCATGGCGGCGACCTGGGAGAAATCGCCCGGCGCTTTCCCAACGCGCCGCGGCCGTGGATCGATCTGTCGACGGGCATCAATCCCGTGCCCTATCCGGTGCCCGCTCTGCCCGACGATGCGTGGAAGCGCCTGCCTTCGCAGGCCGACGAGGAGGCGCTGCTGGACGCCGCCGCGCAGCGCTACGGCGTGCACGATCCGCGAACCATCGTCGCCGCGCCCGGCACGCAAGCGCTGATCCAGATCCTGCCACGGCTGGTGCCGCGCAGCAGAGTCGCGATCGTCGGACCGACTTATGCAGAGCACCAGGCGTCGTGGACGCGGGCCGGCCATGACGTGCGCCTGGTATCGGCGCTTGAGGACTCCGACGTCGTCGTCGTGGTCAATCCGGACAACCCGACGGGCCGCGTGTTCACGCCGGCGGAGCTTGCCCGAATCCGCGGGCTGCTGGTGGTGGACGAGGCGTTCATCGATTTCATGCCGCGCGACATGAGCTTGGCGAGCGCCCTGCCGGCAGCCGCGATAGTCCTGCGTTCCTTCGGCAAGACCTACGGGTTGGCCGGGCTGAGGCTGGGCTTCGCAATCGCGCCGCCGGATCTGGCCGCGCGCATCCGTGCGGAGCTCGGGCCCTGGTCGGTGTCGGGACCGGCGTTGGAGATCGGCCGCCGTGCATTGCGGGACGACGCCTGGCTGCAGGC
>JADMIO012720344.1_pt1 | contig 23155 bp, 23 predicted proteins | sample 8958161 | NCBI WGS metagenome assembly JADMIO01 (sample SAMN16585339, study PRJNA669376) | soil metagenome | isolation source: Crop rotation soil | place: USA: Cullars Rotation, Alabama | collected 2011 | reverse complement strand
CGCGACTTCAAGTCACGTGAATTCCAAGCTTCGGATCCCACTGTGCTGGAAAGCGGGCTCGCACGTGAAGATCAGTGCCGCCTCGCACGGATCGCGCAACGTGATCATCGTCGTGGGCGCCATCGTCGCCATCGGCGCGATGGCGGTGTTCTACAAGATGTCGGCGTCGAACGACGAGCCCAAGCTGAAGGCGCTGTCGGACTTCCGCGCCGCCTTCGCGACGAAGTGCAGCTCGGCCGAGTTCGCCGAGCCCGCGCCGAAGTTCCTCATCGATCAGTATCTGAACAGCTCGAACCTGCAGGACGTGGTGCAGAAGCAGGCCGCCGCGCTCAACGCCGGCACGAGCTGCGAGGACGTCGAGAAGGCGCTCCGCACGGCCAGCTTCCCGCTCGCCGCCAAGCACTAGAACGCTAGTCTTCCTTCGGTCTGCGGCGCTGCTGTTTGCGGGCGGCGTCGTGGGCCTTGCCCGACAGCCGGCGCTCGCGCGAGCCGCGCGTGGGCTTGGTCGCGTGGCGCTTCGTGGGCACGGCGTTCAGCTTGGCGAGGCGCTCGCGCAGCCGCTCCCATGCGGCCTCGAGGTTGGCGAGGCGACTGCGTCGCTCGGTGCCGGTGACGATGATCCCGCTCGGCGCGTGATGCAGCCGCACGCCGGTCTCGGTCTTGTTGCGGTGCTGGCCGCCCGGGCCACCGGCGACGAAGAACTCGACGCGCGTCGCCGCCTCGAGGGCGCGCGGGTGCAGCGAGTAGGGCGGCGGATGGCCTGCTGCGGGCACGCTAGCTCGAACGGCTGCCTACATTGCGCGCGCAGCGCGAGGCGTCCCGGCGATAGCCGGGGGAGCGGCGGAGCGCGAACAGGAGGAGCACGAGCAGGGCCAGGGTGAAGAGCCCGCGCGACGGCTGGGTGATCGCGAACGCGCAGCCGGAGGTCGGCATCGTCGGGTCTCCCGCGTCGACCTCGTCTAGCGGGCCGCTGTCCTCCGGGCTACCACCGTCGGTGCCGACGTCGCTCGGGGGCATCTTCGGATCGGTCGAGGGGGGCGGTCCTCCGCACCACGAGGCCGGCATGCAGTACAGCTCCCCGTTGCCCAGGTCGGAGCAGCAGCCGCCCGGGTAGTCGCCGCAGTCCGCGACGGTCTTGCAAGGACGCGCGCAGAACGAGCTGCCGCTGCCCTGGGTCGAGTAGACACAGGTGTCGGCCCCGAGCGTCGGGTTGCAGAACGGCAAGGTCTCGTGGCCCATGTAACGGCAGGCCTGGCCCGGTCCGCCGGGCGTGGCGTAGACGTGGGGGCCCGCGCCACAGGCCGTCCCGGACGGCGTGAACGTGACCATGAGGTTGTAGTTGCCGGCGAGCGCGGTGCCCGATCCGTTGGTGAAGGTGTCGGCGACGACGTAATAGGTCCCGCAGTCGACCGCCTGCGTGAACATGGTGTCGTGGCGGGCGACGCAGTCGTTGGCGTTGAACGAGGAATAGAGATGGACGTCGATGTCGGCGCCGGCGTCGTCGGAGACCGCGACCGTGAGCTGGCCCGGCTGGGTGAAGGCGACCTTGTAGACATACTCCGGTCCGCTCTCGTTGCTGGTCGCGAGCGGACAGCGGTCGAACACCCGGCTGGAGGAGGTGGTCGTGTTGCGGCTGTCCGAATAGGGGAAGCTCGCGATGACGATCGGGTTGGTGACGGTTCCCACCGGATCGTCGGCGACGGTGCCGCTGATCGAGTTGTAGCGGCGCGGCAGGTAGCCCATGAGCGAGGACCAGCCGCCGAACGGGTTCACGTGCACGTTGTAGCCGCCCGACTCGTAGTAGACCGGCTCGCCATCGGCGAGCGCGTGGCTGTAGAGCACGACGTGCTCGCCGGCCTTGTTGACGACGTCGCCGGCGAGCAGCTCCGCCTGGGTGATCGCCGTCGAGGTCGTGCCGATCGTCGAGGTCGTGAAGTGCCCGGACTCCCAGCAGCCGCTGACGAAGCCCGAGCAGTCGACCCCGGACGTGCAGTCGAGCACGCCGTCCATCGGCTGTGAGCCGGCGCCGTACCCGCTCTGGATCTGCTGATCGAACTCGCTGAGCGTCATGTAGCCACCCCAGTCGTACGGGAGGCCCAGGTAGTCGCCGGGCTGGAACAAGCTGGTGTAGCTCGCCGAGCAGGCGCCCTTGGCGTTCGCCGTCTTCATGGTCCACGGGTGGAACGCGTAGGCCTTGGCGTGGGTGAGCACCTGCGTCCGCGTGATCGCCTGCGCGCTCGGCGCGGCGACCATCAGCAGGCCGAGGACCAGGAGGCGCTTCATCGTGCACCTCCGCCGCCGAAGGCATAGGTCGTGAGCTCGAGGCCGTCGGCGCCGGGGATCATCCCCGCCACCATGCCGCTGCCGACGGCGAGCTCGGCTCGTGGCGCGAACACCCCGGGCGCGGGCAGGGCGCGATCGAGGCGGACGCGGCCGCTCGTGGTGTCGATGCAGACCACGCGGCGGGCGACGTCGATGACCGCGCCCGCGGTCAGCGACTCGGTGCGCAGGCAGGCGGTCGTTCCATCCGCGCCCACGAGCTGGGCGGCGTCGATGCGACCGGGGAGCGAGAGCACCCGGGCGGGGATCGACGCGCGCTCGGCGTGCGGATCATAGATCCACAGCGCGGCGGCCCCCTTCTCCACCCGGACCGCGGCGCCGCGGTGCTCGGGCAGGGCCACGCTCCCCTCCTGTCGCGAGGCGAGCACGACCTCGAGGGGCAAGGGATAGCTCGGGCTGCCGAGATCGTAGCGTTCCTGCAAGGTGGTCGCGAGCGTGATGCGACGAGACGGGCCGAAGCCGAGCGCGCGCACCTCGCCGAGCACCCGCGGCACCTCGATCGATCCGATCTTTGCGCCGGTCGGATCGACGAGCTCGACGCGCGCGCGCAGCGCGCTGTAGAGCGCCAGCGCGCCGTCGGGGGCGACGGCGACGAGATCGATGTCCTGGGCGATCTGGGCGATCGCCTCGGTGCGATCGCCGACGCGCAGCACGCGCCCGTTGAGCCGATCGACGAGGAGCACTCGACCGAGTGGATCCAGCGCCAGCGCCGAGACCCCCTGGGCCTGCGCCTCCGGCCGCGCCGGACGGAAGCCGACCTGGTCGATCGCGGTGCCCCAGCGCAGCGTGCCACCGATCGTGCCGAGCGCGCGCTGGGCGGCGGCCGGGGTCGCGACGCCGCGATCGCAGGCGGCGAGCGCGAGCAGGCTGACGAAGAAGAGGCTTCGGACCGAGGTCGAGCGGGGCATCGGCGGAGCCTCGGATCGACGAGGCACGCTGTCAAGCACCGTCGCCGCGGGTTTACAGGTCCCGAGCCCAGGCGGTATGAAGCGGGTCATGAAGACCTCGCTTGGGGAAGCCAGCCACAACGCCATCGTCGACTCGCTGAAGCGCGCCAACCTCGCGATCACCGCGACCTACCCGGGCGACTCGCCGCTCAGGCAGCCGGTGCACACGGTCTATGGTGGCGCGCAGCTGTTCAAGGCCGGCACCGCGCAGCGCTCCAGCGAGATCGCGCTGGCCGCGCTGGCCGAGTACGGCGGGAACGGGGCGGGCTTCGCCGCCGCGGTGGGCATCCCCGAGGCGCTGGCAGCCGAGGTCTACCAGCGCGTGCAGCAGAAGCTGCGCGCCGAGGCAGTCGAGGACTTCCGCATCGACTTCGAGGACGGCTACGGGGCGCGGCCCGACGCCGAGGAGGACGGCCACGCGATCCAGGCCGCCGACGAGGTGGCAAAGGGCCTCGCGCAGAAGAGCCTGCCGCCCTTCGTCGGCATCCGCGTCAAGCCCTTCACCGAGGAGCTGCGCCAGCGCAGCTTCCGCACGGTCGATCTGTTCATCACGCACCTCGCGCAGGCGACCAAGGGCGCCCTGCCCTCGCCCTTCATCGTGACCTTGCCCAAGATCACCGCGCCCGAGCAGGTCGGCGCCCTGGCGGCGATCCTCGACGAGCTCGAGCAGAAGAACCAGCTGAAGAAGGGCTCGATCCAGATCGAGCTCATGATCGAGACGACCCAATCCATCTTCGCGCCTTCGGGAGCGGTCGCGCTGCCGGCCCTCGTCGCCGCGGCCAGGGGTCGCTGCTCGGGCGCGCACTTTGGCACCTACGACTACACCGCCAACTGCAGCATCACCGCCGCGCACCAGCACATGCGTCACCCGGCCTGCGACTTCGCCAAGCACGTCATGAAGGTGGGACTGGCCGGCACCGGGGTCTTCCTCTCCGACGGCGCCACCAACATCATGCCGATCGCGCCCCACCGCGCGAAGGAGGGCAACAAGCTCACCGACGCGCAGGTGCGCGAGAACCGCGCCTCGGTCCACCGCGCCTGGAAGATCGCCTTCGACGACGTCACCCACTCGCTGGTCAACGGCTTCTACCAGGGCTGGGACCTGCACCCCGCGCAGCTGCCGGTGCGCTACGGCGCGCTCTACAGCTTCTTCCTGGGGGGGCTCGAGTCCGCCTCGGGCCGCCTGCGCAGCTTCATCGACAAGGCCGCGCAAGCGACCCTGCTCGGCGATGTCTTCGACGACGCCGCGACCGGCCAAGGCCTGCTCAACTACTTCCTGCGCGCGGTGAACTGTGGCGCGATCAGCGCCGAGGAGTGCGTGCAGAAGACCGGGCTCACCCAGGACGAGCTGCGCCTGCGGTCGTTCGTGAAGATCCTGGCGGGACGAACCGGCAAGTGAGCGCGGCCGGCGCGATGAGCCCGCGCCTCCTGATCATCTTGTCGTTGCTCGCGGTGGGCGCTTGCCGGACCCAGCCGCTCAACGAAGCGATCGGCGTCCATCCGACGGGGAAAGATCTTGCGGCCCCCCTGGATCTTCCGTCTGACCTAGCCCATCCCGATCCGTCCGACCTTGCCCGGGCGGATCCGGCCGACCTGGCGCGGAGCGACCTCATGGTCTCGGCGGAGGTCGATCAGCTCAACCTGGGCCCCCATTACTGGTGCCCGCCGTCCGGGTACGCGCTCGGACAGACCTTCACGGTCGGACGCAGCGGCGTGCTCGTCGGGATCGAGGTGGCGATGGGGCAGGTCGGCCCACCCCTCCCTACCGACCAGGTCACGCTCACGCTCACCGACGCGACCTCCGCGGCGCTGCTCGGCTCCGCATCGATCGCAACCAACCAGCTTGCGGAGGTTTGCATCGATGAACCACCCCTGTCCGCCGAGACCAGGGGCAGGGGTTACTTCGATCTCTCGGCCCTGCCCATCGTCGTCTCTGCCGGCCGCGTGCTGCGCTTCGATCTGAGCGCCAGCGGAGCAGGGGTTCAGATCGGGGTCAGCCATGGCGGCTGGTTCGGCGTGCCCGACTACCCGGGCGGATCGTCCTTTTCCGAGGGCGGCGAGCAACCCGGCGACGATCTGCTGTTCAAGACCTTCATGCAGTAGCGAAGCTCGAGGCTGTTCAGAGAGGCTCAGCTCCCGCGATACGTCGAGTATCCGAACGGGCTGAGGAGCAGCGGCACGTGGTGATGCTCGGCCGGGGCGGTCACCGCGAACGTGATCTGCACCCGCGGGAAGAAGGCGGGCGTGCCCAGCGCCGCGAAGTACGGGGCGACCTCGAAGCTGAGGCGATGGACCGCGACGCTCGGTCGCACGCCGTCGCCGAGCAGGCTGCGCAGGCGACCATCCTCATCGGTCGTGCCTCGTCCCAGCTCGACGTAGCGGCCGCCCTCCTCCACCTCGAGGAGGACCGAGACCCCGGCGGCGGGGCGGCCACGGCTGGTGTCGAGGATGTGGGTCGTGATCGCGCTCATTGATCTCTCCGGCGTTCAGCCCGCGCACAGCTTGTCGAGGCGCAGGTGGGTGATCTTCTCTTGCTCGGCGGCGGCGACCTCGATCTCGGTCCGGGGGTCGTTCGCCAGCCGGGCGTTCAGCAAGGCGAGCAGCTCGTCGCCGCTCTTGCCGCTCGCGCACACCAGATAGATGTGGCCGAAGCGCGCCTCGTACGCGCGGTTGCCCTCGGCGAGCGCGGCCTTCACCTGCGCCTCCGCGGTCGCCGCCCCGGCCTGCTCGCCGGCCTCGGTGGCGCTGGCGCGCTGGGTCTCGCCGATGCGCGGGTGGTGGCTCATCGCCTGAAGGATGTCCTGCCGGCCTAGCCCGCGGAAGGCCTCGGTCGCCGCGGCGCGCATCGCCGCGATCGATCCGAACGGTCTTCTGGCGAGCATGGCCTCGACCCAGCGCGCGGCTCCACAGCAGATGGACAGCAGCTCCCGCGCCTCCTCGGTCGAGGCCTGGTCGAGCACCGCGATGCCGGCGCGTTCAGCCACGCTCGGGCTCGCCGAACAGGCGCATGCGGGCGATACCCCCGTCTGGGAAGATGCTCAGGCGCACATGCGTGATCGGCTCGCGATCCGCAGCCGGAAAGACGTGGGCGGTGTGGGCCTCGAGCTTGGTGCGGGCGAGCAGCGGGCGCCATCCGGTGAGCTCCTCCGCGTCCACGTCGGCGTCCGCGAAGGTGCCCTCGAGCTGAGCGCTCTCGGGGAAGTTGCCCTTGAAGTGCGAGGTGTCCAGCACGATGCGGCGCAACCGGCCCGCGCGCCCAAGGCGCACCACCACCCAGTCATGACCGCCGCCACGGCGCCGTCGCGACTCCCAGCCATCGCCCATGTGGGTCGAGGGGCCGGGCATGATCAGGTTCTGCTTGTTGGAGAAGAACTCATCGGAGGCGTCCAGCGCCATCGCGCCGTGCTCGATCGCGGCCAGATCGAGCACGTGGTGCTCCTCGAGCAGGCGCGCCCAGTCGGGGCGCCCCTCGCCATAGGCGCGAAAGCGCGCGACGCCGCCGTCGGGGTAGATGTGCAAGCGCAGGTGCGTATAGGTGCCGCGATCCGCGATCGCGTACAGGTTCTGCGCTCCGGGCTGGGTCGGCGAGTCGGCGAGGAGCTCGGTCCACTTCACGTCGGTCTCGCTCAGCGAAGCGGCGGGACGATAGCCGTCGATGCGCGCGCCCTCGACCCGGCAGCTCTTGGGCGCGTTGCCCAGGAAGTGGTTGCAGTCGACGTCGACGCCATACACCACGCCGGGCAGGCCCAGCTGGAGGATGCACCAGTCGTGTCCGCCGTCGCGCCGTCGCCGGGACTCCCAGCCGTCCATCCACTTGCCGTTCTCGGTGTACTTGCCGGGGATGAACTCGCCGCGCCCCGGCCGCAGCAGGGCCTCCTTGGGCGCGAAGAAGTCGTCGGAGCAGGCGACGGCGCGCCCTCCGAGGCGCTCGCCGCAGAGATCGATCAGGTGACGGAATTCAACCATGGGCTCCTCGGGTGCTCGGCCGTTGCAGGCGTCCGTGGGCGGACGCCGGGAAGGTTTCTCCTCGATAGATCGTGGTGCCGCGCAGGATCGTCTCGCGCACGCGACCGCGCAGCGTGCGCCCCAGGTAGGGCGTGATCTTGTGCCGGAAGTGCAGCTGCTCCGGCCGCACCACCTGGCTCGGCTCCGGCTCGAACACGACCAGGTCCGCATCGAGACCGACCGCGATCGCGCCCTTGTGCGAAAGGCCCGCCAGCCGCGCCGGCGCCATCGACATCCACCGCGGCAGATCGGCGAGCTGAAAGCCACGGCGCTCGGCCTCGGTCCAGACGAGCGGCAGCCCCAGCTGCAGCGTCGAGATGCCGCCCCAGGCCGAGAGGAAGTCGCCGGTCTCAGGGCGCTTCAGCGCCGGCGTGCACGGAGAGTGATCCGAGACCACGAGCTCGATGAGGCCGCGGCGCAGCCCATCCCAGAGGCGCTCGCGATTCTCCCGCTCGCGGATCGGCGGCGCGCACTTGTACTCGGTCCGTCCGTCGGCGATCTCCTCCGCCGCCAGGATCAGGTAATGCGGACAGGTCTCGAGCGAGAACGGCAGGCCCTCGGCCCGCGCGCCCTCGGCCAGCGACAGCGCATCGGCCGCGGACAGATGCACGATGTGCACCGGGCCGCGAAACTCGCGGCACAGGTCGATGCACAGGCGCACCGCGTCGACCTCCCAGCCAGCCGGTCGGGAGGCCAGGTAGGTCGCGTAGTGGCGGGGATCCTCGTGCGTGGACGGACCGGGCGATTCCAGCTCCGCGTGCACCAGGAGCGGGCGGCCTGCCGCGGCGAGGATCGGCATCGCCCGCCGGAGATCGGCCTCGGTTGCGGCCGGGAAGTCGTCGATCCCCGAGTGACAGAGGAACGCCTTGGCGCCGGTGATGCCGGCCTCGATCATCGGTCCCAGCTCGTCGGCGTTGCCGGGCACGACCCCGCCCCAGAACGCGTAGTCGACGTGGGCGTGATCGGCCACCGCCGCGCGCTTCGCCTCGAAGGCGGCCAGGGTGGTCGTGACCGGGATGCAGTTGAGCGGCATGTCGACGATGGTCGTCACGCCACCGGCGGCCGCCGCGCGGGTCGCGGTCTCGAAGCCTTCCCATTCGGTGCGGCCGGGCTCGTTGAGGTGCGCGTGCGAGTCGACCAGCCCCGGCAGCAGCGCCGCGTCCCCCAGATCGACGCTGTCCGCGGGGATGTCACCGCCGGTGAGCAGGGCCGCGATGCGCTCGCCTGCGATCGCCACCGCGCCATCGATCACGCCGCGTGGGGTGAAGATCCGGCGGCTGCGCAGCACGCGATCGAAGACAGGCATGGCTCGCTACTCGCGGATGAGCTTGGCCACGCCCCAGCCAACGAGGACCAGGACCGCGAGCACGATCCAGCCGTGGTCCGAGCCGTAGGTCGAGACCGGGTAGTGGTTGGAGATCATCGTCAACACCACCGGGACGATCATGAAGGTGTTGTGCTTGGAGCGCTGCTTGGAGCGATCGGCCAGCGCCTGATCCGGCTCGCGACCCTCTTTCATTGCGGCGAGGAGCCTTCGCTGGGCGGGCAGGATGCGCATCCAGACGTTGGCGGTCATGATCGTGCCCATCATCGCGCCGACGTGGATGTAGGCCGCCCGCGTCGCCAGGGTCTGCCACAGACCGTAGATGACCCCGACCAGCAACAGGTAACAGAGCGCGACGCCGACCTGCTCGTGCTTGCCGATCGGCGAGATCCACAGGAGGTCGTAGACGATCCAGCCGCCGATCAGCGCGCCGGTGCCGATGCCGTGGGCCAGGCCGGGCCCGATGTGGGTGCGATCGACATCGACCAGCGCGCCGCCCATGTAATAGACCAGCGCCAGCAGGAACACGCCCGAGACCCAGGTGAACAGCGCCTCCCAGCGGAACCAGTGCAGCTTGCGGTCGAGGTCCTCGAGCTGCTTCTTGCGCTCCACGACGTAGAAGCCGCCCGAATGCACCATCCACACCTGCCCCTTGTTCTCGGCCAGATCGCGGAGCCGACCGTCGAGCCAGGTGAAGTAGTAGGTCGAGCCGATCCACAGGATCCCGGCGAAGACGTGGAACCAGCGCAGGGCGAGGTTGAGCCACTCGAGGACGATCGCGGTCATGGGCGGACGGGAGCTAACGAGCATCCACGGGGTGCTGTCAAATCGCTCCCGCCCTCAACCTCGCCAACTTGGTGGAAGTCGTAACCATGATAAAGTGGTTAGATCGTGACTGTCCCCGGAGCCGGGCACTAGCATGGCGCGCATCCTCATCGTTGACGACGAGCCGCTCAACCGCGAGCTCCTCCACGCCTTCTTCGAGGACGAGGGGCACGAGCTCGTGGAGGCCCAGACGGGTGAAGAGGCGCTGACCCGGGCCGCCGAGCTCCCCCCTGACCTGGTGCTCCTCGACGTGATGATGCCGGGGATGGATGGCTTCGAAACTTGCACTGCGCTCAAGGCCCAGGCGCGCGACGAGTTCCTGCCGATCGTGCTCGTCACCGCGCTCGGCGATCATGCCTCGCGCGTGAAGGGGTTGAGGACCGGCGCCGACGACTTCCTGACCAAGCCGGTCGATCGCCAGGAGCTCCGCGCGCGCACCTCGAACCTCCTCATGCTGCGGGAGAAGGAGCTGGCGCTGGTGCAGAGGAGCACGCGCTTCGCCGAGCTCAATCGCTTCAAGGACGAGATGTCGGAGATGATCGTCCACGATCTCAAGAACCCGCTGGCCGCGGTCCTCGCCAACCTCGACTACGTCATCGACCAGCCGAACGAGCTCGAGGAGCCGGCCCTGGACGCGCTGCGAGACGCGCGCACCGCCAGCCGGCGGGCGCTCCGACTCATCCACAACCTGGTCGACGTCGCGCGGATGGAGGCCGGTCGCATCGAGCTGCGGCGCACGCCGACGCCGTTCGGGCACCTGCTGACTCCGGTGATCCGCCAGCGCACCGCGGCCGCACGCAACCGCGGGATCACCCTCGTCGACGCCGTCAACACCGAGGTGCGGCTCGACGCGGATGCGGACCTGGTCACCCGCGTCGTCGAGAACCTCTACGACAACTCGCTGCGCTACACGCCCCCGGGCGGACGCATCCTCGCCTGGGGTGAGAGCGACGGCAAGGGCGCCCAGCTGCACATCGGCAACACCGGACCGCCGATCCCGGCCGAGGCGCGGGAGCTGGTCTTCGAGAAGTTCGGTCATCGCTCTTCGAAGACCGGCCGGATGAACCTCGGCCTCGGGCTCTATTTCTGCCGCCTCGCGGCCGAGGCGCATGGCGGACGCATCTGGGTGGAGGAGACCAAGGACCTTCCCACGGTCTTCAACCTGAGCCTGCCGGCCGCCGGCCTCCCGTCGACCCAGCAGGTCTAGCTTCGAGCGGCTTCGGGTCGGAGCGTGAAGACCTGCAAGGACTTGCCGCCCTCGAGGAACTCGCGGTAGTTGCCCCCCATCTCGAGGACCCCGATGCACTCGGTCACCTCTTCGGGGATGATGTTGAAGATCAGCTGCGATGAAGCCCGGTAGGCGGTGATGAGGCCGAGCCGCGCGCCGCCTGCGCCCGAGGTGACCTTGAAGTTCGCGCGCGGATCACTGGTCGCCTTGCCCAGGTGACGCAGGACGTGCGTCGGATCGAGGCTGCCGAACAGGTCCTTCACCGCGAGCGCGACCCGGCTGCGGTTGTTCGCGAAGCTGAGCTCGACCGGTCGATCCGGCCGGCAGCGCACCGGATCGATGCGAGGCAGGTGCGTGTACGGATGCCGACCCGTGCCGTCGACGGGTGCGTGATAGAACGCGTTGGTGATGAACTCGTCGGCGATGGTCAACACCTGGGCCACGCGCCGGGCGTCGAGCGTGAGGCTGGTGATGAAGCGATCGAGCGCCTCGAGCGCCTCGCCCCGCTGGGTGGACTGCGTGATCGCCACCCGTTGCACCGGTGTCGCGTCCGGGAGATAGCGGAGGATGCCCAGGGCCGGCGGCTGCAGGATCTTCTCGACGGCGATGCCCATCTCGTCGACGGTGAACGCGCCCTGCTTGACGAGGAGGGCGGCGACCTTCAGCGTGCCGAGCTCGATGAGATCGCTCTCGGTGGGCTGTTCGAGGAACAAGACCAGCCTCGCCGCGGCATGCGCCGACAGGCGCGCGAGCGACGCGGGGATGCGCCCGATGATGTGCAGGACGCAGGCCGTCGCCTCCAGCCCCGGACCCGAGGCGAGCTGCTCGGCATCTTCCAGGATGGGCACGACGAGGCCTTTCGCGCTCAGGCGTTCCTTGAGCTCGAGCAGGGTCGCGGCAGTCCCTCCGGCGGCGGTCGCAGACATCCGTTCCTACAGTGTAAAGGGAAAAAACCGCGAGCGCGAGCCTCTCGGCATCACCGCGCGCCGGCAAGGTCGGAACCTGTGCTACCGGATCAACAGGATGAAGGCCCTGTTGAAGGAGATGGACGAATGAGCACCGGGACCGAGTCGATCGTGGTCGAGTACGAGCTGGCGCAAGCCCCCGGTCAGCTATGGCGCGTGCTCACCGACTCCCAGCTGGTGGCCACCTGGCTGATGGCAAATGATCTGGTGCCCGCGGTCGGCCATCGGTTCACCTTTCGCGCTCGGCCGGTGCCAGGCTGGGATGGCGTGGTCCACTGCGAGGTGCTTGAGGTCGAGCCGAACCGCCGCCTGCGCTATTCCTGGCGCGGCGGCTCGGACGAGCTGCCGGGATATGGGGGCCGCCTGGACACCACGGTGACCTGGACGCTCACCCCGTCTCCCTCCGGAGGTACACAGCTGCGCCTGGAGCATGCCGGATTCACCGCAAAGAATGCCTTCGCCATCGACATGATGGGCAAGGGCTGGCGCGGCAAGATCGCAGAGGAGATCGCCAGGGTGGCAAGCACGCTCGCCTGAGCTCGAGCGTCCGTCGCGCCGACCTTACGCGTCGGTGTAGTGCGCCTGCATCGACGGGTGGTACTCGTCGAACGTCGGCAGCTTCTCGCCCGCCCGCGCCGCGACCAGGTTGTCCAGGTAGTACTCCCAGCCCGGCCCGAAGTCGCGCGCCAGCTTGAGATCGGTCAAGTGATGCACGAACCGCAGCTCCGTCACGCTGCCCGTCTGCGTGAGCGTGAGCTCGAGCTTCACGCCGTACACGCCCTTCGAGCTCAGCGCCAACCGCCGCGGCGGCTCGCACGCATCGATGTGCGCCTCCGACTCCGGCCCGTCCTTTTCGAACACCATCTTGATCTTGATCGTGTTTCCGACGCCGGGCGTGCCCGTCCACGAGCCATACCATCGCGCCGTGCTCTCGCTCTTCGTGATGCTCGTCCACACGTCCTCGATCGGCGCCTCGAACCTGCGCGTCAGCACCAGGTCGTTGCCCTCGAGCCGTCCCGTCGGTTTCTTCATCCGGTCTTCTCCTTTTTTTGCTCTCGCTGTTGATCCACCACGCGCGTCACCGCCGCGCGCTTCTTCGACTCGCGTTTCGTGCGATGCACTTCGGTCTCGAGCGCCATGAACCGGCGCTCCCACTCGCTCGCCCGATCACGCCGCAGCTCGGCGATGAACTCTTCGATCGCCGCCAGCGGCCCGAGCTCCAGCCGATACACGCGCTCGCGCCCGTGCGCCTTGTCCACCACCAGCCCCGCCTCCCGCAGCACGCGCAGGTGCCGGCTGATCGCGGGCCGCGTCACGCTGAAGGCGCCCGCGATCGCCCCCGCACTCCGGGGGGCATCCCGCAGCATGCGCAGGATTTCCCGTCGTATCGGGTCAGACAGGGCGCCAGCGACATCGTTCACGCGTTTTACGTAACCAAGTCGTTACATATTGTCAAGCGGAACTCGCAACGGGGATCTGTGCTGGGTCGCGTTCAACTCGCAGCGCACGAGCACGGCGTCGTCTCGCCCAACCTGCTTGGGGAGACTCCGCGTGATAGAAGATGAAAATGCTTGGACCGGACGTGCTTCGTCCCTTCTTCCTGTTCCTTGCGCTGCTCTGTTCGGGGCTCGGCGCTGGGAGTGCGTACACGACTTTCTTCTGGTTCAAACCCGGCGCCGAGGGCACCACCGCCTGGTTCGCCGAGCTGCAGTACGCCGTCCCCCGGATCGGCGTGCCTCTGTTCGTTCTTCAGCCACTTGCCTTTCTGGGCACGCTCGTCTCGACAGTCCTCGCGTGGGACGATCCACCCGGCAGCTACTTCCTTGGGCTCGCGACGCTCTCCTTGCTGGGCACCGCTCTGGTCACCCGCTTCGGCCACATTCCAATCAACCAGCGAGTGAAGGAGTGGAAACCAACCGAGTTGCCGCCCGATGCAGCGGCCGTCCAGCAGCGCTGGTGGAGGCTACACATCGCTCGCACCGCACTCCTCCTGATCGGCCTCATCGGAATCATCCTGGGAGCAACGACCCGGCACCGCTAAGCAAGCGCAAGCGAAGCAAGCGCGAAGCGCAAGCAAGCAACCAAGCGAAGCGCGAAGCGCAAGCAAGCGAAGCGCGAAGCGCAAGCAAGCAACCCGCGAAGAAGCGAAGCGCGAAGCGCAAGCAAGCAACCCGCGAAGAAGCAAAGCGCGAAGCGCGAGCGCCGGCACGTGCGGCGGGGACCGGGGCAGCCAGCCCCGGCCGAGCGCAGGCGGCTCCGCCGCCGCAGCGAGGGGGGCGCGGGGGGCGAAGCCCCCCGCATAAGGTAGAGCGGGCGACCGGGCTCGAACCGGCGACAACCTGCTTGGGAAGCAGGTACTCTACCAACTGAGTTACGCCCGCAGATGGAGCGACGACGGTTCTACTCCCCCGGGACTCTCACGGTCAACCTGATCGAGTCTTTGGGCGACAAGGCTCAGACCCTTCTCGTCGCCGAGCTCGGACCCTGCAGCGCAGCCCCAGGACGTAGGCTGCGCTGAGCGCAGCAACGCGCACCAGCCGTCGCCGGACGATGAGGTCGACTCGATCGATCAGCAGGACGAAGGGCAGCGCCGACCGCATGGCGACGATCGGCGCCTTGATGTCGAAGCCCTCGACGTCGCACAGGTCCACGATGACCACGCTGGGCCGGCCCCGCTTTTCGAGATTGCGCGCGAGCTCGGCGAGCGCCCCCACGACGATCTCCGAAGTTACATACGCAGGGAACCGGGCGATCACGTCTCCGGAGATCGGATCATCGAGAACTGACCAGGCGGGCTCGGAGCTTGGTTCGGCTGCCAGCGCGGCTGTCGCATCCAGAGACCCGGCCATGTTTCCGATTTTTTCCACTCTAGAGCGGGAAGTCGTAACCTGCGTTTCCATTTCCGATGCAAGAACCAGGCAAGGACGTGGGTCCGCGCTTTGAGCCGGCTTCCCAAGTAACTGGCTAGAACCCTTCAGGTGCGTTTCGAGCTGGATCCTGGGCGCCTGATGCGTTTTGCCTCGCCGAGACAACAAGCGACACGCGAAAGGCCACGCCTGGTCACGCCGGCCAGCTCACCTGCTATCTTCGCGTCCGCCGCGCGAACGCACGCAAGGAGAACCGGATTGCGTACCTGGAAAGACGAGCTCGCAAAGATCCCCGAAGGCAGCGCCGCGCTGTTCTTCATCCAGATCTTCTCGACCCTGGGGTTCGCGGTCCTCTACTCGACCCTGGTCCTGTACGCCACGCGGCACCTGGGCTTCTCGGCGAAAGAGGCGTCCGCGCTCATGGGCGTGTTCGGCGCCTTCAACTACGGCCTGCACCTCTTCGGCGGCTACCTCGGCGGCAGGTTCCTCTCGAACCGCAACCTGTTCGTCGGCAGCATGGTGCTGCAGGTGGTGGGCTGCGGGTGCATCTCGCTCGGCACCTCGGCCTCCATGTACTGCGGGCTGGCGCTGTTCCTGACCGGCAGCGGCCTGAACGTCACCTGCATCAACATGATGCTCACGCAACGCTTCGCGCCCAACGACGTGCGCCGCGAGAGCGCCTTCCTCTGGAACTACGCCGGCATGAACATCGGCTTCTTCATCGGCTTCACGGTCGCCGGCCACTACCAGGAGACCGAGCGCTACGCGCCGCTGTTCATCTTCGCCACCGTTGGAAACTTCATGGCGATCGTGCTGGCGTTCATCAACTGGAAACGCGTGGGCGATCTGGATACGCCGCTCTTGACGTCGACACCCTCCGAGTTTCGCAAGCGCTTCGCGATCGGCATCGCGATCCTGCTCGGGGTCCCTCCGATCGTCTGGCTGATGCTCCAGCACACCGGCACGACGGGGATCGCGATGAAGGTGGTGAGCGCGGTGGTCGCCGGTGCGCTCGTGTACCTGACGGTGAAGCACCACGATCCCCGCGAGAAGAACAACATGTGGGCGTACCTCATCCTCACCCTGGGCTCGCTGGTGTTCTGGTCGCTCTATCAGATGGCGCCGAACGGTCTCCAGCTCTTCGCCGTGAACAACGTGCACCTGAGGTTGTGGGGCTACGAGATCGCGCCCCAGTGGGTGCAGAACATCAACACGATGGTGATCGTCTTCGGAGGACCGCTCCTGGCTGCGTGGTTCACGCGGCTGCGCGCGCGCGGCTGGAAGATCGACATCCCGCAGCAGTTCACCGCGTCCCTGATCTTGATGGGGCTCGGCTTCCTGGCGCTGCCGATCGGGATCCAGATGGCGGACGCCTCGGGCCGGTCGCCGTTCTTCTGGCTCTTCCTCAGCTACGTCCTGCAGTCCATCGGGGAGCTCCTGATCTCTCCGATCGGCTACGCGATGATCGGCAAGCTCGCGCCCAGCAAGTACCAGGGGATCATGATGGGCAGCTGGATGCTCGTCACGGGCCTGGCCTCCCTCTTCGCCGGCGATTTCTCCGGGATGGTCCCCGAGCCAGCGGGGACCACCGCGCTCGCGACCAACGCGGCGTACGCGACCCTGTTCGCCCGGCTGGGCTGGGGCAGCATCGTGGCCGGGGTCGTGCTGTTGCTGCTCGTGCCCAAGCTCCGGAAGCTGATCAAGGACTCCGATCAGCCGGTCCCCGCGCCGCAAGCCTGAGGCCAGGGGTCGACTGACCCCTGCTCAGGCCGGCTCGAGCGAGCAGCGCAGCGGGTAGCCTGCGGCCTCAGCGAGCTCCCTGATCTGTGCGACGCGCTCGAGCGCCTCGTCTCGCGGCAGCGTCGAGACCAGCGCGCTGTCCGATTGATGGATCGCCAGCATGGTCTCCTGGGCCTGGTCCGCGGGCAGGTCGAGGATCTTGCCGAGCACCTCCACCACGAACTCCATGGTCGTGTAGTTGTCGTTGTGGAGGCGGAGGTGTAGCCGCGCTGCGCTCGGCGGCATCGCCGCCTCGGGTCGCATCGCGCCGTGCGAGACGTAGCGCAGCAGGTCGAGGCGCTCGATCCCGGCGGCGTGGATCAGCATGGCGGCGTAGCTCTCCTTGGCGACGGGGATCTCGACGAGGGCCTGCCACACCCGCAGCTCTGGCCGCCCCGCCGCGAGCGCTCGCATCATGGCGCGTCGGAGGGTCTCCTCTGCGCCGCGATCGAAGATGGCAGGGGAGGTTCGCTGGGCCTCGATGAGCTCCAGATACTCTTCGAGCTCGCGCTCCAGCTCGGTGGGATCGGCGCCGCAGGCCCGCAGGACCACCGCGCTCTCTTCGGCTCGGACCATCACGAGCAACAGGTGCTCGAGCGTGATGTGGCGATGCCGGCGGCGATTCGCGTCGGCGGCGGCGGCGGCGATCAGCGCCGCCAGATCGGGATGCAGCGTGGGGGTCATCCTGTGGGAGCCTAGCGCCATCCCGGGTGCATAGCAGCGCCGCCGAGCCGAAAGAGTCTTGACAACTCTTTTCGGTGCGATTAGACTATATTGAGGATGGACGAGATGGGCACATCGCTCCTTCAGACCGACGGCTACAAGTTCAGCATGGCAGAGGCCGGCTGGCCGCTGCGGCGCGAGACCTTCTATTACACGCACCGCCGCGGCGGCGCGCAGCGCCTGCCCTTCGACGTGCGCACCGAGGTCGAGCGCGTGCTGCCCACGGCCACGAGCGCGGACTACGCGTTCCTCGCCAACCACGACTACGAGCTCGGTGCCGGGACCAAGGCGGCGCTCGCGGACGTGGCCGCGCTCGAGATCCGAGCCTTGCCCAAGGGGAGCTGGTTCTTCCCGCGGGAGCCGGTCTTCTCGCTGAGCGGTCCGTCCGCGCTCGTCTCCTGGCTGGAGCCGCTGCTGCTGCAGCTCCACTACCGCATCCAGATCGCGACGCTCGCGGCGACCGATCCGACGGCGCTCGCGCTGGCGGTCGCGACCGTGACCTGCGAGGCCCAGCGCGATCTGGTCGCCCAGACGCTGGAAGCGATCGGCAGCCGGACGCCACCCATGCGCGTCGAGCCCGAGGCCTATCGAGCGCGGGTTCGGGCGCAGGCGCTGGAGCTGGTCGAGGTCGTCGGCGACGCGGGGCGCTTGTTCGAGGTCGGGCTGCGCTCGGCCACCTGCGTCCCGCAGCACCTGCTCGCGCTGACAGGCTGCCAGCAGGCGGGCATCCAGCGCACCAGCCACGTCTACGGCGCGCAGCAGCTGGGCATGATCCCCGTGGGCACGATGGGGCACGAGCACGTGCAGCGCTACGGTGCGGACGCACCGGCCTTTCGCGCCATGCGCGAGAGGCGGCCGCAGCGCTCGAGCTACCTGCTCGACACCTACGACACCTTCGCCTCCGGGATCCCGGCCGCCTACGCGCTCATGGCGGAGACACCGGATCGCGTCGACTCGATCCGCTACGACTCCGGCGACAAGGTCGCGCAGTACCGCCACGCGATCGAGCTCGCCAAGCTCCGTGGCCTGCGGCCGGTCCAGATCATCGAGGACAGCTGCGACGCGGCGATGACGCGGACGTTCGAGGCCCTGCGGCTCGAGGTCGGCTGGCGTCCCGAGGAGCAGTTCTACGGCTACGGAGGACACCTGGTCGCCTCCACGGCGGGCTCGGCGCTGACCCGCGACCGTGTCGCGGCGGTCTACAAGCTCAGCCAGACGGGCCCAACCGCGACGATGAAGTTCGGCAACGAGGCAGGCACCGGCAAGCAGAGCCTGCCCGGGCGGCCGATCCTGTTCAGGCGTGACACCGGTGGAGGCCCGCTTGGCCTGATCGGCCAGGAGGGCGAGGCGCCGCCGGCCGGCTACCGCTTGCTCACCGGCGCCGACGTGGATCCCGACTCGATCGATCGCGCGCCGCCGACCGAAGCGGCGAGCCTCGGCTACACCGCGGCCACCCAGGCGCTGATCGATCAGCTCACACGCGCGCGGATCGCATGAGGGACATCGGGCAGCGCTACTGCGTGAGCGCGGGCTCGGTGCTCGGCCGCGAGCACGCGCGCACGGGCCGCAACAACCAGGACGGCGTCGCCGTGCGCGTCGGTGAAGAGGGGCTGGTGGCCGTGGTCACCGACGGCTGCTCCGCCGGGCGCTACAGCGAGGTCGGCGCGAGGCTCGGCGCCGCCTATCTCGCCGAGCACGGCATGCGCTGCCTGCGACGCGGAGATCACGCCGACGAAGATCTGCCGAGCGAGCTGTGCGCTGGCCTGCTCGACTACCTCCGCGCCTTGGTCGATCCGCTCGGCAGCGACGCCGCCCGTTCGGCCACCGTGCAGGACTTCCTGCTCTTCGGCTTCCTCTGTCTGATCATCGATGGCGAACGCGCGCTCCTGTTCGGCATCGGGGACGGCGTCTACTCCCTCGACGGCGTGACCACCGTGCTCGACCCGGGCCCCGACAACGCGCCGCGCTACCTCGCCTATGGGCTGCTGGACCGCAGCGCCCTGGCGGGGCCGCGCCCGTCGACGAGCGCCAGCGTTCATCTGCGCGCGTCGAGTCAGGCGCTGCGATCGATCGTGCTCGGCACCGATGGTCTCGTCGATCTCCTCGCGCCGGCTCCCCCGCTCAGGGATGGCCAGCCCCAGGGCGATCTCGGTCAGTTCGAGCGCGAGCTGCCCATCTCGCGCAACCCCTCGCTGGTGCAGAAGCGGCTGGTGGTGATCGGGGAGCTCAACCGGCGCCTTCGCGACGACACGACCCTGGTGGTGGTGCGCCGGACCGAGGCAGCGTCGTGAACGTCCTCATCGGCGCCACGCCAGCGCGCCTGGCGGATCGCGATCTACTCGGCGCCGGGGGCGAGGCCCGCGTCTATCGCTTCGGGGATCGCGCGCTCAAGATCTACCACCCCATCGATCCGGCGATCGCGGACGCGGCCGCGCAGCGCGCGCGCAAGCTCGACAAGCTGCGTCACTTCCCCGCCGCGCTGCCGGCCGAGGTGGTCGCGCCGCTCGAGCTCGTCACCGACCGCAAGGGCGCGCTACTCGGCTATGCGATGCAGGCGGTCGAGGGCGCCGATGATCTGCTGCGCCTGTCGCAGCGCGGCTGGCGACAAGGCGTGGTCGGGAGCGCCCAGGTAATCGCGCTGTTCCGTGTGCTGCATCGCCTGGTCTCGGCGCTGCACGCCCGATCGGTCGTCGTCGGCGACTTCAACGACAGCAACGTGTTGTTCGCCGGTGAGCGCGCCTGGCTGATCGACGCCGACTCGATGCAGTTCGAAGGGTTCCCCTGCGTGGTCGGGCACGAGCGTTTCCTCGATCCGCGCCTCTACGGGGTCGACCTGTCCGCACGCCCGGCCTTCACGCCCGAGAGCGACTGGTACGCCTATGCGGTGTTGCTCTTCGGCAGCCTGCTCTACGTGCACCCCTACGGCGGCACCCACCCGACGCTGCGCACGCCGCTGCGACGAGCCGAGGCCCGTCACAGCATCCTGCGCGCCGACGTGCGCTACCCGCGCGCGGCCCTGCCCTTTGCCATCCTGCCCGATGCCTTGCTCGCCTGGTTCGAGGCGGTGTTCGACAAGGATGTGCGCGCGCCGTTCCCGGAGGCGCTGCTGGCGATGAGCTGGACGCGCTGCAGCTGTGGCCTCGAGCACGCACGCGCCCGCTGTCCCGAGTGCGCGGCGCCCGGGGTCGCGGCCCTGCGCGCGGCGACGCGGCACGCCGGACGTTGCACCGCGCGCGTGATCTTTCGCACCGGGGGACGCCTGCTCGCGGCCGACAGCCACGGCGGGCTGCGCTACGCCTACGAGGACGCCGGGATCGTGCGCCGTGAAGATGGCAGCCCCGTGCTCGAGCAGGCGATCGTCCCCGGGATGCGCTTTGCGCTGTCGGGGCCGACGACCTGGATGGGGCTGCGCGGCCGACTCGTCGCGGTGCAGCGCGGGCAGGTGCAGGCGCGGCTCGGCTCGGGACGCCTCGGCACCGGCACGGTCTTCGCCGCCAACGCGCGCACCTGCCTCCGCACCGAGGGCGACTGGCTGATCGACACCAGCACCGGCAACCGGCTCGGCACCATCGTCGAGGGCCAGACCTGGCTGTGGCTGGGCGAGTGCCTGGGGCTGGGGTTCTATCGCGTGGGCGCCCTGCACGTGTTCTTCCTGCTCCACGCCGGCCGGCCCGGGCTCGTCCCGATCTCGCTGCCGCCGATCGAAGGGCGGCTCATCGACGCGACCTGTGTCTTCGATGAACGACACGCCCTGCTCGCGCTCGCGGTGGAGCGGGACGGAAAGCAGACGCGCTCGATGTTCCTGATCGGACAGGACGCCCAGCTCCGCGCGCAGGTCAGCGGTCCGCCCGACGATACGCGGATGCTACAGAGCCTGCGCGGCAAGGCGCTGCTCGACGGACGGGTGGTGTGCGCCACCGACGACGGTCTGCTCTCGCTGCGCACGGACGGCGACCGCCTGGTCGAAGGGACGCTGTTCTCCGACACCCAGGCCTTCGTCGCCGCCGGCGTCGATCTGCTGCCCGCGCCCGGCGGCGACATCTACGTGGTCTCGACGACCGAGATCACCCAGCTCTCGATCACTTGACCAGGAGATGACCATGGCCCAGCTGCCGCTTCCCGACTTCTACGACCCACGCAAGCTCCCCGAGCTCTACCTCGAGCGCGCCGGCCTCGTCGCCGACGCCGCCGAGCTCTACGCCAAGAAGCATGGCGTCCGGCCCGCGGCGCAGGACAAGCTCAAGATCGCCGCCTTCGGCATCGACGCGCAGATCGGCTTCTGCACGCCGGGGGCCAGCCTGTTCGTGCCCGGGGCGGTCGAGGACACCGAGCGCGCGCTCCGCTTCATCTACGGCAACCTCGACAAGCTGAGCGCGCTGCACTTCTCGATGGACACCCACCGCATCTTCCAGATCTTCCATCCGGCCTGGTGGATCGACAAGGACGGCAACCACCCCGCGCCGATGACGCCGGTCTTCCACGAGGAGGTGCGGGCCGGCAAGTGGACGCCGATCGCGCATCCGAAGGAGAGCCTCGAGTACGTGAGGCGCCTCGAGGCGAGCGGCAAGTACGTGCTGACCATCTGGCCGTTCCACACCCTGCTGGGAGGGATCTCGCACGCGCTGGTGCCCGCGCTCATGGAGGCAGCCATCTTCCACAGCGTCGCGCGCAAGCACCAGACCCACTTCGAGACCAAGGGCACGCACGCCCTGACCGAGAACTACTCCGTGCTCTCCCCCGAGGTCACCGAGCTCGGCGGGCACACGGTCGGCTCCTTCAACGCACCCTTCTTCAAGATGCTCATGGACTACGAGCGCATCTATGTCTTCGGGCAGGCCAAGAGCCACTGCGTCCTGTCGACGCTGAATGACATCCGCGAGCACTTGCAGAAGACCGACCCGGGGCTCGCCGACAAGGTGTGGATCCTGGAGGACGCGATGAGCCCGGTGCCGGCGCCGCCGATCCACCCGCTCCCCGCGCACCTCGACTTCCCCCGCATCGCCGACCGCGCGATCGAGTCGTTCCGTCAGGCGGGCATGCACGTGGTCAAGACCACCGACCCAGTGAATTTGTAGAAGGAGATCCCCATGGGAATCGCGAATCAAGGAACTGGCAGTGGCCTCGACACGCTCTTCGCGAGCGCGGTGGCCGACGGGGTCCTCAGCACGGAGACCCAGGGCCTGCTCACCGGCAACCTCGGCCAGATGGTGATCGCCGGTGCCGCCGGCACCGCGGCCGAGAACATCACGGCCTCCGATGTCACGCTGGTCACCGTGCTCATCGATGCCTCGTCCAGCATCGCCGCGCGCGGGCTCGAGGCCAGCGTCCGCGACGGTCAGAACCAGCTCGTCGACTCGCTCGCCGGCAGCAAGGAAAAGGACGCGATCCTGCTGTCGCTGTGGACCTTCAACAGCGACATCCAGGTGCAGCACGCCTACGTCCCGGTCGCCGGCGCGACGCGCCTGGATGCCAAGACCTACCGCGGCAGCGGCGCGACGCGGCTCTATGACACCTGGTGCGATGCGCTCCTGGCCAACGTCGCCTACGCGCAGCGGCTGCGCGACAGCGGCACGCCTTGCCGCAGCGTCGTCGTCACCATCACCGACGGCGAGGACGTGGGATCGCGGCGCAGCGCCGCAGACTGCAAGAAGATCAGTCGGGACCTGCTCGCGTCCGAGCAGTTCATCCTCGCCTTCGTCGGGGTGGGCGCCGATGTCGACTTCGCCGGTGTGGCGCGCGACATGGGCGTCCCCGATGGCTGCGTCTGGGTGCAGAAGGACGCGACCCCGAGCGCGCTGCGGAAGGTCTTCCAGATGGTCAGCCAGTCGGCGATCCGCGCCAGCCAGGCGAAGATCCAGGTCGGCCCACAGGCCGGCTTCTTCGTGCCGTAAGCTGCACCAACTAACGATGCGCGATCGGATCACGGTCTGGCAGGGCGATCTCACCACGCTCGACGTGGACGCCATCGTCAACGCGGCGAACACGTCCTTGCTCGGCGGCGGGGGCGTCGACGGGGCGATCCATCGCAAGGCCGGTCCGGAGCTGGTCGAGGCCTGTCGCAAGCTCGGCGGCTGCGCCGTCGGCGAGGCGAAGATCACTTTCCAGCACATTGGGATCCTAAGCTTAGAATTCCACGTGGACAAGTTGTCGCG
>JADMIO010909313.1_pt1 | contig 23156 bp, 25 predicted proteins | sample 8958161 | NCBI WGS metagenome assembly JADMIO01 (sample SAMN16585339, study PRJNA669376) | soil metagenome | isolation source: Crop rotation soil | place: USA: Cullars Rotation, Alabama | collected 2011 | reverse complement strand
CGTGCCGGGCGATGGCCAACGGGTCCTCGCCGACGAACAGGTGCTCGAAGGCCTCGAACCCGTCCATCGTGTCGCCGGACCCAAGGCCCACGATCCCCTCGTCGGTCTCGACGCGGACGATCGTCACGGGGAACGAGGTCCGCGGCACCGGGTCCCAGGCGGCCGCGAACGGCGGGTCCAGCGGGACGACGAGCCTGTCCAGCCGGACGGCGGTGATGCGCATCGGATGGAGTATCGCCCAAGCGACCCGGTGCGGTACGGTAGCCCCTCCAGGCGGATCGACCGGCGAAAGCCACCAGAGGAGGGTCGCAGCGGCGATGGTCGAAGGAGCACACCAAGCCGCGGTGGTCGAGTTCGACCATGTCACCAAGCACTACGACACGAGCGCGAAGGACACCGGCAAGGGCACGCCGGGCGCGGTCAACGACCTGTCGATGCACATCCCCGCGGGGAAGATCTGCTGTCTGGTCGGGCCGTCGGGTTGCGGCAAGACGACCTCGCTCAAGATGGTCAACCGCCTGATCGAGCCGACCTCGGGGAAGATCCTCATCGACGGCGTCGACGCCTCCACCCGCGAGCTGACCGACCTGCGCCGGAGCATCGGCTACGTCATCCAGCAGGTCGGCCTCTTCCCCCACCAGACCATCGGCGAGAACGTCGCCACCGTCCCGCGCCTCATGGGCTGGGACAAGGCCCGCCAGCGGGCTCGATCCGAGGAGCTCCTCGGGCTCGTCGGCCTCGACCCGGCCAAGTACCGCGATCGCTTCCCGAGCCAGCTGTCCGGCGGCGAGCGCCAGCGCGTCGGCGTCGCGCGGGCCCTCGCCGCGGATCCGCCGATCATGCTCATGGACGAGCCGTTCGGCGCTGTGGACCCGATCGTCCGCGACCGCCTCCAGAACGAGTTCCTGCGGCTCCAGGAGACCATCGCCAAGACGATCCTGTTCGTGACCCACGACATCGATGAGGCCATCAAGATGGGCGACCTCGTCGCGGTCTTCCAGACCGGCGGGATCCTCGCCCAGTTCGGGGCCCCGCTTGAGATCCTGGCCGCACCGGCGTCCTCGTTCGTCGCTCGCTTCGTCGGCCAGGACCGTGGGCTCAAGCGGCTCTCCCTGTTGCGCGTCTCGGACGTCGAGCTGCGGCCGGCCGTCATGGCCAGCCCGGGTGACCCGGTCGCCGACGCGCGCCAGAAGGCCGCGACCGCGCCCGGCCAGTACCTGCTCGTGGTCGACGCGAACCGTCGGCCGCTCGGCTGGGTCTCCGAGCACGATCTGCCCGCCGACGGCGTCGTCAAGGAGGACATGGCCAACCCCGTCTCGCCGACGGTCAACCGGCGGACGACGCTCAAGGACGCGCTCTCGATGATGCTCGACGCCGACGTCCAGACCGGCATCGTCGTCGATCGCGATGGGGCGACCCAGGGCCTGCTCACGATCGAGGCCGTGGCCCGCAAGATGCGCGAGGGCGAGCACGCGCCGGCGTTCGACGATGCGGCGGCGATCATCGCCGGCGACGAGCCCGGCGAGGTCGACCGCGACGAAGGGGAGCGCGATCCGGGCGAGGCCGACATGGCCGCGATCGAACAGGGCGCCTGACGATGCCCCCCGGCACGAAGATCTTCGATCCCGGCTGGGCGCTCGACAACCTCGACCAGATCGGGGCGCGCATCGGCCAGCACCTCGTGCTGACGATCTTCCCGCTGCTCATCGGCATCGGCGTCGCGTTGATCCTCTCGATCATCGCGATCCGGCGGCCCCGGGCCTACAGTCCCATCACCGCGATCTCCGGACTGCTCTACACGATCCCGAGCCTCGCCGCGTTCGCCGTCCTGCGGCCCATCTTCGGGCTCTCGCTCGTGACCGCCTTCATCCCGCTGGCCACGTACACGCTGCTCATCCTCTTCCGCAACTTCACGGCGGGCTTCTACAACGTCCCGAAGGACATCCTCGAAGCCGCCGAGGGCATGGGCTATACCCGGCGTGAGCGGCTGCTCCGCGTGGAGCTCCCCCTCTCCGTACCGCTGATCATCTCGGGCATCCGGCTCGCGACCGTCACGACGATCGGCCTTGCGACGGTCGTCGCGGTCCTTGGCGACTCGTTCGGTGGCCTCGGGCAGCTCATCACCGAGGGCATCCAGACGTTCTTCCCGACCAAGTACCTGCTCGGCGCGATCCTCTCCGTCGGCCTCGCGGTCACCGCCGACATCCTGCTCGTGCGCCTGGAACGGTGGATGACCCCGTGGGCCCACGCGAAGGCGAAGGCTCGCTGATGGAAGGCATCCCCGGCTTCTTCCTCGATCCGGCCAACTGGAGCGGGACCACCGGCATCCCGAACCGGCTTCTCGAGCACCTTGAGATCTGCTTCGTGGCCGTCCTGGTCGCGGCGCTCATCGCGGTCCCGGTCGGCCTCTACATCGGCCACACCAACCGTGGCTCGGGGTTCGCCATCAACTTCGCGAACGTCGGCCGGGCGATCCCGTCCTACGCGATGATGGTCATCCCGCTGCCGCTCGCGCTGACCCTCGCGCCGATCATCGGCTACGACCCCACGTTCGGGTTGAACACACTCCCGATCCTGATCGCGATGATCTTCCTGGCCATCCCACCGCTGCTCCTGGCCACGTATTCGGGGCTGCGCGCGGTCGATGACGAGCTCGTCGAGGCCGGCCGCGGCATGGGCATGCGCGAACGCCAGATCCTCACGCGGATCGAGCTTCCGATCTCGTCCTCGATCATCGTCGGCGGGTTCCGGACGGCCACCCTCCAGGTCATCGCCACCGCGACCATCGGGGCGATCCTGGCCGGTGGCGGGCTGGGCCGGTTCATCTTCGACGGTCTCAACCAGGGTGTCGCCGGCCGGACCTCGATCTACGCCGGCGCCATCCTTGTCGCCAGCCTTGCGCTCATCGTCGACTTCCTGCTGTCACTCCTCCAGGAGCGCCTGACGCCCCGGGCCCTGCGGACGAAGCAGGCCACGAGCGGGCGGGCGGGCGATGCCTCCATGGAACCCGTGACCGCGGCAGGCGCGGAGGCCTGAGCCGTCTCGGGTTGACGACCCGCTCGCAACCTCGCGCGACCCTGTTTCGCGCGGGTGACGCGCCCGGGAGCCGCTGGTAAGGTACGCGGACCGTCGTCGTGGCGACGGGAGGAGGACGGATCCCAAAAGGAGACAAGATGCGGAGGAATCGGCTGCTCGCCCTTGGAGCAGCGTTCGCGGTCATCCTGGCCGCGTGTTCATCGGGCGGTGGCTCCAGCGCCGCCCCGGAGTCGGCTGCGCCGTCGGAAGCCGCCAGCGTCGCGCCCAGCGCGGCCGCGAGCGAGGCCCCGGCCAGCGAGGCCGCGAAGGCGCCGATCAAGATCGGCTCGGACAACTTCTACGAGTCCAAGCTGGTCGCCGAGATCTACGCGCAGGCGCTCGAGCACGCCGGTTACACGGTCGAGCGCAAGTTCGGCCTCGGATCCCGGCAGGAGCGCATCCCGACGATGGACGCCGGGCAGGTGGACCTGGTCCCGGAGTACGTCGGCTCAGGCCTCGGCTTCTACGACGCCACCAAGATCAGTGGTGATGGTCAGGCGAACGCGACGGCCCTCCAGGCCGCCCTCGATGCCGCCAGCAAGAACATCACCGTGCTCGACATCTCGCCCGGCCAGGACACGAACGCGTTCGCGGTCCGGTCCGAGGATGCGACGGGCAAGAACCTCGTCAAGATCAGCGACCTCGCGGCGATCCAGGACACCCTCAAGTGGGGTCTCCCGTCGGACTGCGACACCAACCCGCTGTGCGCCGGGGCGCTCAAGCAGTACGGCATCAACTACCCGCCCAAGCAGCGTCAGGCGCTCGGCGCCTGCGACGTCCCGATGGCCACCGCCCTCCAGGGCAAGGCGATCGACGTCGCCGAGTTCTGCTCGACGCAGCCGGCCATCGCCCAGTTCGGCTTCACCGTCCTCGAGGACGACCTGAAGACCCAGCCGGCCGAGAACCTCGCGCCGCTCGTTCGGAATGACTACCTCGCCAAGGTCGATGCGACCGCGTTCGAGGGCGTGCTGAACGCGGTGTCCGCGAAGATCACGACCGAGCTGCTCACGACCATGGGCGTCGACGTCGCGGTGAACCAGAAGGACGTGGCCGACGTGGCCAAGGACTTCCTCACCCAGCAGGGGCTGATGAACTAGCCCTCTCCCAGCGAGTTCGAACGAGGCCCGCCCGGCGACGGGCGGGCCTCTTCTCTTCCCACCGGCCTGCCCGCACGGGGATCACGCCCGCCCATGAACACCGCCCGGGATCGCCCTCCCGAGGAAGCCGCCGAGGACACCTCGTTCGCCCGCGGCCTCAGGGTCCTGCTCACCATCGCCGATCGCGGAGAGGTCCGCGCCGACGAGCTCGGCGCGCTGCTCGACACGCCGGTATCGACGATCTACCGGTACCTGCGCACGCTCAGCGAGTTCGGGTTCGTGGATCGCACGGGCTCGGGGTACCGGCTGGGTCAGCGCCTGGTCATCGGGGGCGGCACCCATGTCAGCACCGAGGCCCTCATCCGCCTGGCCGATCCGACGCTTCGATCGCTCGTGGCGGAGACCGGCGAGACCGCGGTCCTCATGCGGCGCATCGGCCTCTCGGCGGTCTGCCTGCTCGAGGTCCCGTCGCCGCAGGCGCTGCGGGTGAACATCGAGGTCGGTGCCGCGATGCCGCTCCACATCGGCGCGATCGCCCGAACGCTGCTGGCGTATGCCCCGCCCGACGTCCTCGACGAGCTGGTCAAGGACCAGGTCGTCGGCGGGCCACCCATCCGACGCAAGGAGCTGCGCAAGGAGCTCGCCAACATCGTCACGACCGGCATCGCACGGAGCGAAGGCGAGCCGATCCCTTCCACGGTGACCATGGCCGTTCCCATCATCCGAGACGACGGGATCGTCGGCGCGATCGGGGTCATCGGGCCCGATTCACGAGGGAGCCTGGCCTGGCGAGCGCGCGTGGCACGCTTGCTGCCGGATGCCGCGGCCGCCATCGCGGGGTCACTCGGTGGGTCGCCGCGACCGTGATTCGGCCCGGTACTACTCGTATGGCGACAGTAGTACCTCTCACGATTTGACAATCGACCGCCGAATCGCGATGCTCCGCGCTCGATGGACGCACTCGACGGTCTCGCGCCGCTCGACGACGCCTACGCCGCCCGCCCGGTGGGCCAGGCGTTCGACTGGGACGCGGTCGCGTCCGCCCTCCCCGTGGATCGCGAGTGGTACCTCGTGGCGTTCCGCTCGATGCGCCGGCCCGGGTGCGACGAGGCCCGCCTGTGCGACTTCGACGAGCGTGCCCACCTCGAGGCCGAGGCCGCTCCCGGGTTCGTCCACTACTTCAAAGGCCCGACCGCGAGCGACGGCACGTGCCTCTCGTTCTGCCTCTGGGACACCCGGGCGCACGCCCGCGCCGCGGCCGCGGGGCCGAACCACCGAGCCGCGGTCGAGCTGCTCCACGAGATGTATGCGTCCTACATGCTCGAATTCGTCCGCGTCACCCACCCGAGCGGTTCGAGCCTGCAGTTCGAGCCGTACGACGCGATCCCGCCCGAGGTCGCAAGCCACGTGGCCCGCTCGCCGCTCGCCGCGCTGTCGCCGCTGGTCGAACCCACCGCTTCGTGACCGTCGTGTCGGCCGCTGAGGCCGACCGGGCGGCCCGCCTCATCGGCACGGGCCGGTCCTTCCTTCCGGGTCTCCTCCTCGCCCTCGCCGTCGCGCTCGTCGCCGGCCTCGCGAGCAACCTGCTGCCATCCGCGGTCGCGCCCGTCACGATCGCGCTGCTCGTCGGCATCGCCCTCGCCCAGCTCCCGGTGACCGCGCAACGCGGCGACCTCCTGCGCCCAGGCTGGACGTTCGCCGTCGGTCGGATCCTCCGGCTCGGCATCGTGCTCCTCGGGGCACGGCTGAGCTTCGACCAGGTCACCCGGATCGGTGTGCCCGCCGCTGTCGTCGTGGTCGTGACGATGACCGTCGCCCTCACGCTCGTGCTGGTCCTCGGCCGTCTCGCCGACGTCGATCGGCGGCTCGGCATCCTCCTCGCGGTCGGGGCGGCGGTCTGTGGCAATTCCGCCGTGGTCGCCACGGCCCCGGTCATCGGCGCCCGGCCTCGCGACGTGGCCTACGCCGTCGCCACGGTCACCCTGTTCGGGACCGCCGCGGTCTTCATCTACCCGATCATCGGTCACGCCCTCGGCATGACCGATCCGTCGTTCGGGTTGTGGACCGGGGTGGCGGTCAACGACACGAGCCAGGTGGTCGCGGCGAGCGCCGCCTACTCCCCGGACGCGCTCGATGTGGCGACGGTGGTCAAGCTCATCCGCAACGCGCTGATGGCGCCGCTCCTGGTGGGGATCGCCTGGGTCTGGTCCCGGCGCGGCGAGGTGGCCGGCGACACGGCTGCCGGCATCCGCAAGGCCGTGCCCCTGTTCGTGCTCGGCTTCGTCGCGATGACGATCCTCCGCAGCGTCGGGATCATCGGCCCGGACCTGGCCAACGTCCTCACCTCGATCTCCGGCTGGTGCATCCTCGTCGGCATCGCCGCCGTGGGCCTGTCCATCCGCCTCGAGGAGCTGCGCCACCTCGGCCCGTCGGCGTTCGCGGTCGGCCTGGGTGCGGCGATCGTCATCGGGGCCGGCACGCTGCTCGCCATCGTGAGCCTCGGGCTGGGCGGCGGGATCTCGGTCTAGGCGCTCGTCCCGTCACCGGCAGGTGCGCCCGGATCGTCGGCGATGTCCCCGCCCGATCGGCCGTCCGGACCGAGGACCGGCTCGGCGTCGATCTCCATCGGTCGTCCGCGCCGGCGGGACCAGATGAGCGCGATCAGCCCGCCGACCGTGGTGACCGCGAGGATCACCGCGTGCACGAGCAGGGCCATCGCGAAGGCGCTGTCCCGGTCGATACCGAGCCCGTCGGCGATGCCGACCGCCGTCAGCTCGAACGTGCCGAGGTACCCGGGCGCCGCCGGCACGATCGTCGCGAGCGCCACACCGCTGCCGATGAGCGCGCCCTGGGCGACGGTCAGCTGGATGCCCACGGCCTGGCCGCCGGCGAGGAACACGATCGTGGACGCGGTCCAGGCAGCGAGGCTGCAGGCCACCGCGCCGGCCACCGTCCGGGGCCGGGACACGACGGCGAGCCCATCGCGCAGGCGGCTGGCCAGCTCGACGACCCGTGGCCAGCGGGCCATGAATGCGGCGACCCGCTCAGCGCCGGGCAGGCGATGGGCGGCGACGGCCAGGGCGAGCCCGATGACGAGCAGCGTGACGAAGGCGCCACCGAGCAGGACCGCGCTGGTCATGATCCCGCGGGCGCTGAGCACGACGACCGCGAGCGCGGCGATCCCGACGACCATCACGGTGTCGATGACGCGCTCGACCACGACCGTGCCCAGGACAGTGGTCCGGCTGACGCCCTCGCCCTCGCCGAGGGCATGGACGCGGACCAGCTCACCGAGGCGCGCAGGCAGGATCGTGTTCGCGAGGTAGCCGAGGTACGTGTAGCCGAGGACCCGCGGGTACGGGACGCGGACGATCGGGGTCAGGAGAACCTGCCAGCGCAGGCCGCGGATGGCGACGTCAGCGAGGGTCGCGACGACCATGACCCCGATCCATGCCGGCGATGCGGAACGCAGGACATCGGCGACCGAGGCGAGGTCGACGGAACGCAGGACGAGCCACAGCGCGACGACGCTGATGGCGATGCCGAGGACGCTGCGGACGAGCGCGCGCCGGCCGATGCGCACGGGGCGAGCGACCCTAGTCCGCGCGATCGCGGGCGAGGAGCTTGCGCGAGCGACGGACGCGCAGCCGATGGAGCGTGTAGCGGGCCACGACCCGGAGCGTGGACAGGCCGTAGACGATGCTCCGTCGCAGGCCCACCGAGGAGGCCTCCTCGAAGTAGCGGGTGGGGACCGCGATCTCACCGATCCGGGGCGCCATCCCGGCCGCGACCACCTGGGCGACCAGCTCCTGGTCGAAGACGAAGTCGTCCGAGTTCAGGTGGTACGGGATCGTCTCGAGCAGGTGCCGGCTGTACGCGCGCAGGCCCGTGTGGTACTCAGACAGGCGGAGTCCGAAGGCCCTGTTCTCGAGGCCGGTCAGGAACCGGTTGCTCACATATTTCCACTTGGGCATCCCGCCGGCGAGCGGGTCACCGAGGAAGCGGCTACCGAGCATGAGGTCGCGCTCGCCGGCTGCGATCGGGGCGACCAGCGCGGGGATCCGCGTCGCGTCGTACTGGTAGTCCGGGTGGAGCATGACCACGATGTCCGCACCGGCGGCCAGCGCCGCGTCGTAGCAGGTCTTCTGGTTGCCGCCGTAGCCGCGATTCTGGCTATGGATGATCACGTCGAGCCCGAGCTGCTTGGCGATCTCGACGGTCTGGTCGCGGGAGACGTCGTCGACGAGGATGACCCGGTCGACGATCCCGTGCGGGATGTCGGCGTACGTCCGTTCGAGCGTTCGGGCCGCGTTGTACGCCGGCATCACGATGACGAGCACGAGCGAAGGGTACCCGACCCCTTCGGCACGTCGGTGACCCGATGGTCCCGCCGCCTCCCGGTCACCGGACCGTCATCGAGGGTGTGCGACGATAGGCGCCGGCCCATCCCCCCAATCGAAGGACCTCGCGCGCATGTTCGAACGACTCTTCGGCTCCGGTGTCCAGGATCCCTCGACCGCGGAGCGCATCCCGCCCGGCCAGTACAAGACCGAGAAATTCCCGGTCCTCCACTACGGATCGGTGCCTCACACGGACCTCGCCACGTGGGACTTCCGCGTGTGGGGCGAGGTGGACGCGCCGTTCACGCTGACCTGGGCGCAGTTCAAAGAGCTGCCGCGCAAGATGGTCAAGACCGACATCCACTGCGTGACCCGCTGGACCAAGCTCGATACGACCTGGGAAGGCGTCGCCATCCAGACGATCCTCGAGATGGCCCAGGTCCGGCCGAGCGCGACGCACGTCGTCTCGCACGCCGAGCAGGGTTACACGGCGAACCTGCCGCTCTCGATCCTCGATGATGACGACGTGCTGCTCGCCGACACGTTCGACGGCCAGCCCCTCGAGGCGGAGCACGGCTACCCGCTCCGCCTCCTTGTCCCGAAGCGCTACTTCTGGAAGAGCAGCAAGTGGATCCGCGGGCTCGAGTTCCTCGACCACGACCAGCTCGGCTTCTGGGAGCGCTACGGCTACAACAACGACGCGGATCCCTGGAAGGAAGAGCGCTTCAGCGAGTAGTCCACCGGCGGCGCTGTCGAGGCGGACGGACGGACGCGTGGCGCCGAACCTCGCGGAACGGCGCCAGGCCTCGACTAGGCGGCGGCGACCGCGAAGGTCAAGGTCCCGCCGTCATCGAGGTTGATGACGAGCTGGCCCTCGTGCATGACGTAGCTCTCGGCCTTGCCCAGGCCGATCACGAAGAGATCTCCGAGCGACCCCTCGGCGCACATCGCCAGGGTCGACGGTCCGGGCACGATGGTCAGGGCGTTCGAGTCGCCGACCTCGAAGGTCCCCGCGACCATGTTGCAGTCGGCCTTCGCGGAGAAGGTCCCGTCGGCCGCGAACGTGATCGTGTAGTTCGCCTGCTGATCGGCCGGGACCACGCCCTGGAACGCCGGCACCTTCTCGGTCACGGCAGCGAGCTGCCACGGGTTCGCCGTCAAGTCGGCCGGGACGGAGCCACCGCTGGCGGGCGGTGCGGCCGACTCGGCCGCGCTGGGTGCCGCTGAGGCGTTCGGCGCGACCGAGAAGGTCAGGGTCCCACCAGCCGCGTTCGTGAGGGTCAGCTGGTCGTTGGCGATCTTGTAGGTGGTGGCCGTGGTGATGGCGTGGGCGAAGATCGGCCCGAAGGAGTCGTCCGCGCACATCGCCAGCGTCGACGGACCGGCATTGATGGTGATCCCGTCCGACCCGCTCGTCGTGTAGGTCCCCGCGATCACGTTGCAGTCGGCCGTGCCGGCGTACTTGCCATCGGTCCCGAAGGTGATCGTGTACTTCGTCTGCTCCTCGGCAGGTACCACGCCTTGGAACGCCGGGACCTGCTCGGTCACCGCGGTGAGCTGCCAGGTCTTGCCGGTCAACCCGCTCCCGGAGCCGGAACAGGCACCGAGGACGGTGGCGAAGGCGACGATGAGGATCGCGATGATGGGAGCCCTGCGCATGGATCACCTCGTTGGCCACGTCGAAGCGCGTGGCGGGGGAGTCGGGGTCGCGTGACGCACGAGTCAAGGCGTCCGCGAACGCCAGTATCGTCGAATCGGACCTTTGCGCGTCGCCTGTGGTCGGCGGCGATGGTCCTCACGCGCACCGGTCGGATGGTCCGGCGACGGGCTAGCTGAGGCGCGCCCCACCGAGCTGTCTCGGATCCGGCGAGAAGAGCCTGAGCCTGCCGGACAGCAGCATGATCTCGCGATCGAGGAGGCGGACCAGCGCCTCGAGCCGCTCGACCGTCGTCTCAGCCTCCAGCAGGCCCTGGCGGCGGGGCAGCTCCACCTGGACGATCCCGGAGAGCAGGTAGGACAGCACGGTCGGGTCGTCGGGGATGACCAGGTCGCGGGCGCTCCGCACCTCGGTCTCCTCGTCGGCGTCGGCGTCGGCGCCGTCGGCGGCGGCACTCTCGCCGATCCGGTCGTCCCCCGCCGCGTCGTCCGTGGCGTCCGCCAACGGGACCGGCCCCACGCCGGTCATCGTGTCCTCGGCGGTGTCGACGCCCTCGACATCCTCGAGGCCTTCGGCGCCTTCGTCCTCGTCGGCGGTGGCCGCACCGTCGTCGGTCGAGTCGAGCTCGATCCGGATGTCGAGCACCTCCTCGGACTCGCCGTCCCGGGCGCGCAGCAGCTCGAGGTAACGGACGAAGCGCCGGATGGCCGACGCCGCCAGACGTTCCGCGCGAGGCTCGTCGCCGACATCGTCATCGAGCGGGGTGACCTCGGCGACGAGGTACGGCTCACTGCCGGCGTCCACGGACTCGATGGCGAACCGACCGGTGCCCGCGGCGAGCAGGTCGTAGCGCCCATCCGGGTAGCGGCCGGCCTGCCGGATCTCGGCGAACGCGCCCACCCCGGCAAGGGACAGGACGCCACGCTCCCCGATCTCGCGCCCGCTCTTGATCAGGACCACGCCGAACGGCCCGCCCGTCTCGAGGCAGTAGCGGGTGAGCGCGCGGTACCGCTCCTCGAAGATGTGGAGTGGCACGACGATCCCAGGACAGAGGACCGTATGGAGCGGGAAAAGTGGGATATCCATCAGCGGTGACCGGCCTCGGCGCGGCGATCGCTTGTCACCACGCGCACCCCGAGTCTAGCCCGCTGGACGACGCCTAGCCGGCGCCGGGTTCCAGTCGCGCGACGCCGAACGGGCGTCGGACGGTCCTCGGCGAGTCGGACCATGTCCGCTCACGCGCGGCGGCGCCTTCCGGGTCCGCGGTGAACGTGTGGTAGCGGCCCTTGCCCATCGCCTTGGCCTGGTACATCGCGACGTCGGCGTCGCCGAGCAGGTCGTCGACCGTCGACATCGCGGTGGTATCGAGCGCGATGCCGATGCTCGCGCCGACGGCGACCTGCGTGTCCGCGATGGTCGTCGGCCCCTGGATGGCGACCAGCAGCCGCTCGGCGACGGACTGGGCGTAGGCGAGGTCGTCGATGTCGTAGAGGAGCACGCCGAACTCGTCACCGCCCAGGCGAGCGCCGAGGTCGGTGCTGCGCAGGCAATCCCCGATCCGCGCGGCCACTGTGGCCAGCAGCTCGTCGCCGGCGGCGTGGCCGAGGCTGTCGTTGACGGTCTTGAAGTCGTCGAGATCGAGGAACAGTGCCGCGATCGTGCCGGGCTTCGTCCGGGTCGCGAGGGCCTGCTCGGCCTGCTCGACGAACCGACGGCGGTTGGCCAACCCGGTGAGTGGGTCGTGGAACGCCTGGTACTTGAGCTGCGCTTCGAGGGCGCGGCGCTTCTTCACGTCGCGGTCGAGCATCCGGACGATGCCGGCCATCCGGATGAGCACGAGCAGCGACAGGATCGCGGTCCCGAGGGCCACGACCGACAGGCTGCCGTCGGCGCCGGGGCCCACCGTGACGAGGATCGGACCCGTGATCATCGCGGCGGCCAGGCACAGGAGCCGGACCGGGCCGAGCCACGTGACGGCGACGGGGTGCGGATCGGTCAGCTGGACCATCGACGGGTGCGCCGCGGCCATACCGAAGAGGACGTACGAGATGAGGTAGATCGAGTCGAGCCAGCCGCCCGCCGAGTACGTCCCGTCGAGGGTCTGGACGGCGTAGATCTGGTCGGCGACGAGGAGCGAGAGGAGGCTCAGCATCAGCATGCGGAACGCCGGCGTCCGCGCACCCGGGGTCGTGAGCAGGCCCAGCGCCACGCCGATGAGGAGCAGGTCCGTGACCGGGTACGCGAGGCTGATCGCGAGCGACAGCGGGTCGAGGTCCGACGAGCCGATGAGCGGCTGGATGAAGAACGTCCAGGACAGGATCGCGACCGCCGTCGTCAGGATCGCCGCATCGAGGACGCCGCCCCGGTCACCGTCGCCGAGCCGGCGGCGGATGAGGAGCAGGAGTCCGACGGCGATGAACGGGTAGCCGGCGAGATACAGGACGTCGGCCATCGAGGGGAACGGGGACTCACCGATCGCGTCGTAGTAGTTCCACAGGACGTCGCCAGCCACGAACATGGCCTGGCCGGCGGCCATCAGGTACCAGGGGAGTCGACGGTCGGGCCGGTTGATGGCGACCCCGATGAGGGCCACCACGACCGCGGATCCACCAACGAGGTCGTAGAACCAGTTCTGGGCCGGACTCGCGGGCTCCATCAAGCGGTGGATGACGAGCGCCACCGCCCCGGCGGCGAAGTACGCGAGCCAGAGTGGAAGACGCGCGATGGAGCGAGGTTCGGTGGGCATGCGGTCTGACCGATCGAAGGGTCCGTCGGACCCCACTGGACCGCCCATGGGTCGAGAGTACCGGTGACCTCCCGCGATGGTCCGTCAAGCCGTTCCGGCCCGGGAATCAGGAAGCCGCCGGTCGGACCGGCGGCTTCGAGCGCGGGAGGAGCGCGACGGCTTAGTGCGCGCAGGACCTCGCGGTGCCCGCGTCGTCGGCGGTCCGGAAGCTCGACCCACAGCCGCAGGCCGCCACGGCGTTCGGGTTGTTCACGGTGAAGCCGGCGCCCATCAGCGTGTCGACGTAGTCGATCTGCGAGCCCTGCAGGAGGCTGATGCTGTTGCCGTCGACGTACACCTTGATCCCGTTGGCGTCGAGGATCCGGTCATCGGTGGTGGGGGCGTCGTCGAGCATCATCCCGTACCGGAAGCCCGAGCAGCCGCCGGAATACACGTACACGCGCAGGCCGACGTCCGGATTCGTCTCCTCCTTGGTCAGTTCGCGCAACTTCATGGCGGCTGCGTCGGTGAGCGAGACGACCGTCGGCTGCTGGTCGATCATGCGTACGTCCTCGTGTGCTCGGCTGGGCTCAGGCGGATGGGGTCCGCGTCTGGGTCGATGGTACGCACGACAACCGATTTCCACAAGCACCGGCGCCGAAACCCTCGTACCCCCTCCCCGAGGCCATCCGTTCGGCCCGCACGGGACGGCCGGTAGACTCCCGTGGATGCTTCGGACCGGCCTCGCCGCCCTCCTGCTCATCGTGTTCCTGCCGGCCGTGGTCGCGGCCAACACCTCGACCTGGGCCGCTCGGACCGTGCTCGACTCCGACACGTTCGCGGCGACGGCCGAGCGAGCCCTGGAGACCCCCGCGCTCGAGTCGCTGATCGCGACGACGGCGGCCGATGCCGTCGTGACGGCCGCAGCACGACGCGCGCCCGAGCAGCTCCGGGTGCTCGCGGTGCAAGGGCTCGGGCTGGATGCGTCGGCCACGCGGGCGCAGGTCTCGGCCGCCCTGGCCGATCGGCTCGAGGTCGCGATGGACGCGCCGGCGGTCGACGCCGCGCGCGAGGAGGTCATCGCGTCGCTCCACGGCTACCTGCTGCAGACGGCCGAAGGCACGCCCGGCGTCATCTCGATCCAGGGCGACGACGTCGTGCTGGATCCCACGCGCCTCGTCGACCGGATCGTGCAGACGGCCGACCCGGCGATCGCCGCCCGCATCGATGCTTCCGGCTTCGCCGATCTCGACCCGATCGTGGTCGCACAGGTGGATGCCCTCCAGCCCGTCCAGCGGGCCATCGACCTGATGCAGGCGCTCCAGCTCATCGTGCCGCTCGTCGCGATCGCGGTCGCGTTGCTCATCGTGGTCGTCGCCCATCGCCGTGAGCGGGCGCTGGGCATCGTCGGTGCTGCCGTTGCCCTGGCCGGCCTCGCGTCGCTGATCGTGCTGTGGGTCGCCGGCGCGTACGTGACCCGCATCCCGACCCAGCCGGCCGCACAGACGATCACGTCCGAGGTCTACGACGCGTTCATCACCGTGGTCCGCGACCAGGCGGTGGTGCTGGTCGTGGCCGGCGCGGTCATCCTCGTCGTCGCCTGGGTGCTAGGGCGGCGGGCACGGCGGCGGGCCGTGCGCCGCATGGTCGGGCCGCGCGATTCCGTGATGCCGCCCGACTCGGGCTGGAGCGCCTAAGCCTCGATCCGCTCGACGACCGTCGCGATGCCCTGGCCCACCCCGATGCACATCGTCGCGAGGCCGAAGCGACCACCGGTGCGCTCCAGTTCATGCACGAGCATCGTCACGAGCCGGCCACCGCTCATCCCGAGCGGGTGACCCAGCGCGATCGCGCCGCCGTTGACGTTGACCTTGGCCGGATCCAGCCCGAGCTCGTCGATGCACACGAGCGACTGGCTCGCGAAGGCTTCGTTCAGCTCGATGAGGTCGAGGTCGCCGACGGCGATGCCAGCCCGTTCGAGCGCCTTGCGCGAGGCCGGGACCGGGCCGACGCCCATGATCGCCGGGTCCACGCCGGCGACGGCCGTGGCCACGACCCGGGCCATGGGCCGGAGTCCGAGCTCGCGGCCTCGCTCCGCCTCCACGAGCAGCACGGCCGACGCCCCGTCGTTGATCCCCGAGCTGTTCCCGGCGGTGACCGTGCCGCCCTCGCCCTTGAACGCCGGCTTGAGCCGGGCCAGCGCCTCGGCGCTCGTATCGGCTCGCGGATGCTCATCCCGGGCGACGAGCGTGGTCTCGCCGCGGCCGGCCGGGACCGGCACGGGGACGATCTGGTCGTCGAACCGCCCGGCCTCGATGGCCGCCACGGCACGCTGCTGGCTCTCGAGCGCGAACGCGTCCTGGCGCTCGCGGCTGACGCCCCATCGCTCGGCCACGTTCTCCGCGGTCTCACCCATCGAATACGGGTAGTGGCGTTCGGCAAGGCGCGGATTGACGAACCGCCAGCCGAGGGTCGTGTCGGCCAGCTCGCGCGGGCCGCGATCCCACGGACCGGCCGCCTTGAGTTGCACGTACGGTGCCCGCGTCATCGACTCCACGCCGCCGCCGATGAACACCTCGCCGTCGCCCACCGCGATGGCGTGCGCCGCCGAGTTGATGGCCTGCAGGCCCGAGCCGCACAACCGGTTGACCGTGAGGCCACCCACCTCGACCGGGAAATCGGCGAGGAGCAGCGCCATCCGGGCGACGTCCCGGTTGTCCTCGCCGGCCTGGTTGGCGCAGCCGAGGATCACGTCCTCGACGAGCCCGGCGTCGACGCCCGCGCGGTCGACGACGGCCCGCAGGGTGAGCGCCGCCAGGTCGTCCGGTCGGACGGCAGCGAGGGCTCCACCGTACCGCCCGATCGGGGTCCGGACGGCCTGGACGATCCAGGCCTCGCGGACGGCCCGGTCGGTCGGTCGGCTCACGCGCCTAGGGCAGCTGCTGGATCACCGAGGCGGCATCGGCCTCGGTCTTGGCGCCGGCGAAGATCAGGCCGTCATCCTTGAAGTACGCGTACTGGAGCCCCGAGGCATTCGGGTCCACGAGGACCGTCTTCCCGCCGATCGACTTCTCCTCGTACGTGTCGCCTTCCTTGGCCGCCGCGGCGAGGAACACCGACTTGAGCTTGGCTGGGTCGGCACCCTTGATCCTGAAGATCCCCGCGGAGCAGTCCGTCGTCGGCGCGATCGCGAACGCGACGCTGACGTCGGCGGGCGTCTTGCCCAGTTCCTGAAGGAGGCTCGTGACGGTGGCGTCCGGGGTCGCCGTCAGGAATTGCTCCCCGCTGATGCTCGCCTTCGTGGCGGGCGAGCCGCACAGCGTGCTCGGCAGGGAGGGCAGCGCGAGGCTGGGAGCCGCCCCACTGGGCGCGGCCTCGGAAGCCGCCGCCTCGGATGGCGCGGCCTCGGATGGCGCGCCGCTCGTTGGAGCCACGGACTCGGGGGCGGCCGATGGGGCCGCCGAACCTGCCGAACTGCTGCAGCCGATGAGGGCCACCAGGGCGAGGGCCATGAGCCCCCCGCCGACCATCCGGTCACGCATGTCGTTCACCTACTCGAGGACGGAGCGCTGGGGACCCGTGCGCGACGGGTCGCTGGGCGCAGGATAGTCCCAGTCGCCTTGCGGCGATGCCCGCGTCCGGACGACGTTGGCTCGCGCCGGTCGATCAGCGCGTTCGTCAGCCGGGGCGGGCCGCCTCGATCAGCGCGGGGGCCGGCACGAACCGGGGCCCGCGGTCCGCGAGCGCCTCGAGACGGACCAGGACGGCGGTCGGACCGCCCAGGCGTTCGACCCGCTCGAACGGCCCGAGTGGGTGACCCGCACCCAGCCGAAGGGCCACGTCGATGTCGGCGGCGTCCGCGATACCGTCGCCGAGGGCGCGATACGCCTCGTCGATGATCGTCAGCGTCGTCCGCTCGATGACGGCCACGGCCTCGGGGTCGAGCGGCGCGGCGGGATCCCGGTCCAGGTCGGTCGGCGAGATCGCGGCGCTCGCGGCGGTCGAGTCCGTGGCCCGGTCGGTGGAGAAGCCACCGCCCGACTTCCGACCCAGCCGCCCGCTCGCCACCATCCGCGCCTGTAGTCCCGAGGGACGGAACCGCTCGGCGAGCGGGTCCCCTGCGGCGACCGCGGCATCGTGCAGCGCGGTGGCGACCGCGAGGTTCACGTCGAGGCCGATCAGGTCCATGAGTTCGAACGGGCCCATCGGGTAGCCGGCTGCGCGAGCCGCCCGGTCGACGGCCGCGACCATGACCTCGCCGGCCTCGAGCGCCGCGAGCGGTTCGAGCGTGTAGGGGCGGTTCACCCGGTTCACGATGAACCCCGGCACGTCGGCGCTCCGCACGGGCGTCCGGTCCCAGGCGTTCATCAGGTTCGCGAGAAGATCCGCGACCGCGGGGTCCGTCGCAGGCGCACGCACGACCTCGACGAGCCGCATGAGCGGGGCCGGGTTGAAGAAGTGCAGGCCAGCGACGCGCTCCGGGTGCGCCGTGGCCTCCGCGATCGCCGCGATCGACAGGGCGCTCGTGTTCGTCGCGAGGATGGCCTCCGGACGGGCGGCCCGGTCCAGCTTCGCGAAGAGCGCACGCTTGGTGACGAGGTCCTCGTGGGCCGCTTCGATGACGAGGTCCGACCGCCGGGCGAGCTCGTCGAGGTCCTCGGCGGCGGCGACCCCGCCGAGCCGACCGTCGACCCAGTCGTCGATCGCATCGGCATCGAGATCGAGACGGGCGGCCCGACGTGCCAGGCCGTGCCGGATCCGGGTGATCGCGCCGTCGACGGCGGCACGGTCGACGTCATGGAGGAGGACCGTGTGGCCGGCCTCGAGGGCGAGCTGAGCGATGCCCGAGCCCATCGTCCCGGCCCCGACCACGCCGACCGTGCGGATGGGGCGGTCCACGTTCAGATCGGCTTGATCGCTTCGAATGGCTGGCGGCATCCGCGGCAGTACCAGAGGGAGCGACACTGCGTGGGGCCGAACAGGCTGTCGGCGACGACCGCCGAGGAGCCGCACCACGGGCAGCGCATCGCCGCGGTCTCGACCGGCGGCGCGATCCCGGCCTTGGCCAGCGCCGCCAGCCCGGCCGCCGAGATCCGACCCGATGTCCATGGCGGGTCGAAGGTCGGCACGACGTCGACGGGTCGGTCGAGGTCGGCGAGACGTTCGGCGACGAGCCGTTCGATGATGGCCACGGCCGGGCAGCCCACGTAGGTCGGGAGGACCTCGACCCGCACGTGCGCGCCGATGTCGATCGCGCCGACCATGCCCATGTCGACGATGGAGACCACCGGCAGCTCCGGGTCCATGACCGTCGCGAGCCGGGCGCGCACGCCGGCCCGATCGAGGACGCCGGCGCGGGTGCGGGCGATGGACGTCTGCGTGCCGGCCTCGCTCACCACGTCGCTCCTGGATCGCTGCGGCGCACGGACGTGAACTCGCCCCAGAGCCATCGGAACGGCTCGCCGTGCCTGGTCCGGCCGTCCGGCGGTGCCGGGCCACCGGGGAGTGGCGGCAGGGATCGAGCCGCGAGGATCGGCTCGACGGTGGCTCGCCAGCGCGCCTCGAGGACCGCCATCGGTTCGGCGAGGACCCCGGACTCGATCAGGTCGAACTCGCCGGGCAGCGGCGTGAACACGGTCGCCGCGTCCGGGGCCAGCTCGACGAACGCGGCCGCGAGGTGATCGCGCGGCGACCCGGCGGTCCGGGCCAGGCGGTCGAGCCAGGCATCGACATGCATCCGGTGATAGCGCTCCTCGCGCTGGAGCTTGCCCACGAGGTCGGCCAGCGGCGCCCACCTCGCTCCGGCCAGTGCCTCGAGGCGCAGCGCATCGGCCGTCTCGTAGAGGTAGCGCCGGGCGATGGTCATCGCCCAGTCGCCCCGGCCGTGGTCGAGGAGCCGCGCGTGGCGATAGGCCTCGGGTTCGCGGTCGTAGGCCGTGGCGTCAGGGTCGGCACCGGTCAGCTGGGCGTGGAGCCCGTACAGCGCGGCCGCGTGCCCGAGCTCGTCCTGCGCGAGCGAGCTCATCGCGACGTCCTCCTCGAGGATCGGGGCGATGCCGGTCCATTCGGAGTCGCTGAAGCCGATGACGAACTCGTCGTCGGCCATCGTCAGCAGGAGCTCCGCCAACGCGGTGCCCGCGGGAGCCGTCACCCCGACCGTCATCCCGAGCGAGCCTTCGGCTTCGGCTGGCCGGACACCTCTCGGGCAGCCGCCAGCTTGTCGCGCATCACGTAGCCGCCGGGCTTCTTGAAGGAACGGTCCAGTGGCGGCTGCAGCAGGTCGGGGTCATCGAGATCAACGATGTCCGTCCGTCGGACCACCCAGAGCCGCACGCTCTCCTGGCGTCGTCCGAAGAGTTCGCGGGCGTAGTGCACGGCCAGCTCGGCGTCGGGCGCCATGAGGCTCCCGCCGTGGCGCATCGGGTCACCCTCGCGCTCTTGGCGGAAGACCTCCCAGGGTTCCAGATACGCACGGTCCGGCCCCGCCTCCTCGGCCAGACCCTCGGGCGCCTCGTCGGTCATGCGGCGGCCGACACGCCCAGCACCGTCTCGCGGACCCAGCGGGTGTCCTCGCGCGCGAGCCGACGGAACTCGAGCCGCGACTCGGACATGGGGCCGTGGTTGGTGACGACCGTCCGGAGCTCCGCCCAGTCGGGCTCGGCATAGCGCCAGGTCGCCGCGTCCTCGTCCCACGCCAGCTCCGGATCGGGGATGACGAGGCCGAGCTCACGGATGCGCGGCACGTAGATCGTCAGGAACTCCTGGCGCAGCTCTTCGGAGGTCTTGGCCTTGATCCGCCAATGGAGGTCGCGGTCGGTCTCGCGCGCCGACCGCGGGCCGTGCATCTGCATGAGCGGACCCCACCAGCGCTCGAGCGCGTCCTGGATCGCCGCTCGCTGGGCGGGGGTGCCGGTCGCCATGGTCACCACGACGTCACGGCCGTGCATGATGTGGACCGATTCCTCCCAGCAGATCTTGCGCATCGTCCGGGCATACGGCGCATAGCTGCTGTCGCGCAAGGCCTGCTGGGCGACGATGGCCGCCGCATCCACGAGCCACGCGATCATCCCGACGTCGGCCCAGCCCACCGTCGGGTAGTGGAAGACGTTGTGGAACTTCGTCTTGCCCGCGAGCAGGTCCTCGATCATCGCGTCGCGGGACTTCCCGAGGTCCTCGGCCACGCGGTAGAGGAGCTGCGCATGGCCCACCTCGTCCTGGACCTTCGCGGTGAGGGCCAGCTTCCGACGGAGGGTCGGCGCGCGCATCAGCCATTCGCGTTCCGGGAGCACGCCCATGAGCTCCGAGTTCGCATGCATCTCGACGAAGCGGAGGACGGCCGTCCGGTACTCGTCGGGCATCCAGTCGGTGGCCTCGACCTTGCCGCCACCGGTCACGTGCGCCTCGAAGAGCGCGAACCGCTCGTCGTGCGGCAGGTCGTCGTTGAAGGCCGGGCGCGCGCGTTCGCGCGGGTCGAGGATCGGCTCGAGCGCCAGCGGATCGGTCACGACCCGACCGTCTCGGCGATCGGCGTGGCCGACCCGACCGCGCCGAGCCCAAGCTGGGCATAGGCATCGGCGATGGCCGCCTCGCGTAACCGACCGTCCGGGCGATACCAGGCGACGAGGCCGTTGAGCGCGGTCAGCAGGAACGCCGAGGCCGCCGCCGGGTCAACGTTGTCGAAGTCGCCCACGCGCGTGCCCTCGGCGACGACCGCTCGGAACCGCCCCTCGTAGGCGTCGCGGCGACGGGATATGGCCGTGCGCCGCTCCTTCGCGAGCGATCGCCACTCGCGGACGAAGACACTGGCGCGCTGGACGTCCTCGGTCACCACGCCCACGTGCGCCCGGATCAGGCGATCCAGCAACTGGGCTGGGGTGGCGTCGGGCCCGGCCGCATCGACCGCGGCTTCGGCGGCCGATTCGAAGCGGCTCGCCGTCCGATCGACGATCGTCCACAGGACCTCTTCCTTCGAGGCCACATGGGCGTACAGGCTCGCGCCCTGGATGTCCAGGGCCCGGGCGATGTCGCGGACGCTCGTCCCGGCGTAGCCACGCTCGTGGAACAGCTCGCTGGCGACGGCCTCGATCTCGCGCCGCCGCGTGGTCTCGACCAAGGGGATCCTGCCTCCTAACGAACGACCGTTAGGCGGCAACCCTACCCCGGTCCGCGGACCGAGGCAAGCGCCGTCGCGTCGTGCACCACGCGGTTCCGGTGACGGCTACTCCCCGGTGAACCGAGGCGGCCGCTTCTCGAGGAACGCCGCCATCCCTTCGGCGTGGTCGCGGCTCGCGCCGGCCATCCCCTGGCGGTAGGCCTCGTCCTCGAGCGTGCGGTCGAGGTCTTGGCTCCAGGCGCGTTCGAGCGCCTGCTTCGTCGCCGCGAGAGCACCCGGCGCCAGGGCCGCCAGACGCACGGCCATCGCCATCGCCTCGGCGCGGAGCGTGTCGTCGGGGACCACCCGTGCCACGAGCCCGAACCGTTCGGCCTCGGCCGCCGACAGCGTATCGCCGAGGAGCGCCAACTCCGCGGCCTTGGCCGGCCCCACGAGCCGTGGCAGGAACCAGCTCGCGCCACTGTCGGGGACCAGCCCGATGCGCCCGAACGCCAGCACGAACGACGCGGACGTCCCCGCGATCCGCAGGTCGCAGGCGAAGGCGAGGGAGGCGCCGGCACCGGCGGCGACGCCGTTGATCGCTCCGATGATCGGCCGGTCGAGCGATCGCATGGCGCGGATGATCGGGTGGTAGCGCTCGCGCAGCTCCACCGCGAGGGGCGCCGCGGCCGGGTCCTGCCGCTCCTTGAGATCCTGGCCCGCGCAGAACGCCCGGCCAGCCCCGGTCAGCACCACGGCCCGGATCGCCCGGTCCCGGGCGACCGTGCCGAACGCCCGGCGCAACTCGACCTTCATCGGGATCGTGAGGGCGTTGAGCGCCTCGGGACGGTGCAGGGTGATGGTCGCGATCGGCCCGTCGACCTCGAGGCGGACGGTCTCGCCGTCAGTCATCCGCCGGTCTGACCTCCGGTCTCGACCAGCTGTCCGTCGACCAGCTCGAAGACGCGTCGGTCCACGGGTTCGTCGGCCCCGCCGGACTGCTCGACGACGAACTCCGCGAACAGGCCCTCGAACTCGGCATCCTCCGGCGCGAGCGTCGCCGCCGTCAGCAGGTGGCGTTCCGGCAGGCCGACGAGGATCCGGCCGTGCGGAGCCAGCTCGGTCGTGAGGTGCGCGACGACCTCGGGGAGCAGGATGCGCGAGGCGTCCCAGCCGTTGCCGGTGTCAGAGCTGACGAGGCGTCGTGTCCCGGAGATCTCGTCGGTCCACGGCGCCGATGCCGACCAGCGCGCCAGGTTGCGCATCGCGGCGTCGCGGATCTCCGCGCCATCCACGCCCCACGAGAGCAGGTGGTCGCCGTTGACGACGATGTCGTACGCGCCGGCGTCGAGCATGTAGACGACCGGGATCCCCGCCGGCCCCGCGTCGAGGAGTGGCTGGGCGTGGCTGACCGCGCCGTGCTCGACGAGCGTGGACCGATCCAGCGTCGCGAGCTCGAGCCCCTGTGTCCCCACCGGTTTCAGCGACGGGTAGAGCAACTCCTGCGCCCGGGCCCAGTCGTGCTCGGGCGCATCGACCGCGGAGCCCGACGACTCAGGTGCCGGGACGTGCCCGCTGACCGGAGCCGACTCGTCGATCGGGGCGAGGTAGTCGGGTGCCGAATCGCGGTAGACGGGCGGCGGCTCATCGCCGAAGTCGCGCTCGTTGTCGCGTCCGACATCACTCCCGCCCGACGTGTCGCGCTCCATCGATCCCTCCTCCTGTCAGCGCCCGGTCCAGACGGGCGCGCGTTTCTCGGTGAAGGCCCGCATGCCCTCGCCCTGGTCGTCGGTATCGAACAGGGCGAAGAACGCGTCGCGCTCCGCGGCCAAGCCGGCCGCGAGGGGCGCTTCCGACGCCAGCCTGACGGCCCGCTTGGCGGCGCGCACGGCGAGGGGCGGCATCGTCGCGATCCGGGTCGCCAGCTCGATGGCGGCGTCCACGGTGGCGGCGGCCGGCACGACCCGGGTCACGAGGCCCATCGCCTCGGCCTCGCCGGCCGTCATCGAGCGGCCGGTCAGGATCAGCTCCATGGCCCGGGCCTGGCCGACGGCCCGGGTCAGTCGTTGCGTGCCTCCCGCGCCGGGCATCACGCCGATGAGGATCTCGGGTTGGCCGAACACCGCGTCCTCGCCGGCGATGATCAGGTCGCAGGTCAGCGCGAGCTCGC
>JADMIO010823488.1_pt1 | contig 23158 bp, 12 predicted proteins | sample 8958161 | NCBI WGS metagenome assembly JADMIO01 (sample SAMN16585339, study PRJNA669376) | soil metagenome | isolation source: Crop rotation soil | place: USA: Cullars Rotation, Alabama | collected 2011 | reverse complement strand
GCCGCGACTTCAAGTCACGTGAATTCCAAGCTTCGGATCCCACTGTGCTGGAAAGCGTCCAGGCAAAGGGAGTTATTGTTCGTCGTGACCCATCCAACGAGACGCATCTCCGGGTCACCAGAATCCCCTCGTTGGTCGACATTGTCCGCGTCCGGTAGGTAGATGCGCCCTGGATCAGGACTGGTCTGCAGGGAAGTCAAGAGCGCTGCGGCATGTCGGTGAGAAACGAGGGCCGATCCGATGGAGACGGTCTCACCATCGACCGAGTCAGTCGATGTCCAATGCCCCCAGAGGACTCTCTTTCCGTCGTCCGTTGTCAGCAGATCGTCGAGATAGTCTTTGGTCACTTCCCAACACCATGTGCTACTTGGTCGATCGCCTCTCGCCATGCCGGCATTCACGATATCGGGGTCACGTCTATCAGCCAGCCATCGATTGTCAGCACGTGTTAGCAACTGTCCCTTTAACCAGTCATCGAAGGGATTCTCCTCCTCGTCTACGCGGCGGCGTATTGGCAGAGTTTTCAGAAGCTGCCCAGCCACCAGCATCATAGCGTGATAGGACCGGTAGACAACGATGTCCTCCACCTCTGGCATGGAACCGTGCGAATGGCTTGTTTTTCGTTCGCGGTAGAGACCGCGCTTGTGGCGCTGATCATCGACATACTTGTGCGGACTCGATGCCATGCGCTCGCGCAGCACCGAGCGGGCTCGCCGCTCGACGGCTTGCTCGCTTAGCCCGAATACACGACCCAAGGGAGCAAACCAATACGGGCCGATATCGATGCCAAAGTAATATCCCTCGTTGTCATCTGAATCCGCATCCAAAGTTGCTTCGTCAACAACGTCGCTGTCTAGAGAGTATGTCTTTACAGGAAGCTCAGGGCGGTTTGCATCATTCGCGACCGCAAGCAGATCTGCTGGCAACTCGCTGACCAGGTGGAAACGCTTCAGTGCATCCGAGGCAAAGTTACGAATGACGACATGATGTTCCCGTGCCGCGGCGCTCAGGAAGGTTAGAAAGGGGGCAATGGCACGGGGTGCGTCCATCGAGCCCCGCGCCAGAGCAAGGCAGAGCCACTGGCGTGCATGCCACTCGTAAAAAACCAAGCCGCGGTCAACGAATGGCGCTGGGGCCACACTAGTCGCACGAGTCGCCAATGCGGACAATAGGGATGTCCACTCAAGTTGAAGGCAGTTCCGGACGCAATGTGTGTGCTCCCAGCGCTCTGCGGTGGAGGGACGCGCCAAGCCTGCCCACAGATAGCCGGCCAAGGCTTCTTCGCACGAGGAAGAAGGTGCGAGAGCGTCATCCCACGGACCGTCACCATCTTCGCTCTCCAAGACATCTTCCAGCAAGTCAAAGCCGAAGTTCAGAACCTCATCGGCCTGCTCGGGGGTCAAGTACAACGTGAGCGGGTCAACCAAGTGGAATAGATCGTCTGCACTCAGCGTGCCGATTTGCGAAAGGTATCCTTTGATCCGAGCGGTAGCGACGTCGCTTTCTTGCACCAAGCCCGCAGCGTAGAGCCCATCGAAGGGACCTCTCTTTCCCCAGCCACGGCGTCCAACGCCGTTAGGATCACTGGTGGACAACACAAGGGCGGTCTTCCTCAGTTCCGCACGAACGGACTGAAGTTTCTTACTGGGCTCCGGCAGGCTTTGGATGACGTCGATAAAGTTGTGAAGGCCGAACCCGTCATCAGAAAAAATTGCGCGCAGGTATCTTTCGATCTGCGACAAGGTGGAGCGCCGGCACCCTTGTCTGTAGAAATCCGCAACATACGTGCGATGGCCATACGTCTTCAGACTCCGTCGTGCCTCATGCACTGAATTTGCATCGGAAAGATCGACGCCATCAAAGACAGCATCCCAGTCAGGCACTTCGACGTCGTCGCGCAGCGCTTGCCGTGACACGGATTCCTTTGCCCTCGCTTCAATGGACTCTTTCGCTTCTGATACCCGAAGCAGGCGCTCCAAATCTGGAAGGACAATGGCGAGTGTGTCGGCCAATGCTTTGAGCTGGCGCCAAGTGGATGAGTCGGCGACACCGATGCGAAGGAATCGATAGGCGATCTGAAGAATCAACGCCTTTCGCTCAGTGTTTGGTTCCTCTTCGATGGCAGCCTTCACATCATCGACGCGTTTCCATTCTGCCACGGTGCCACAGAGCGCGATGGGGGCCGACTTCGGAAGATGCCTAGTAGTGACTAGGCGGTAGATTGCAGCTGGGAAAAGTTCGCTGGCAAGCCCAAACGCTCTATCTCGCCACCGGCTCAGGATCGCCAAGCTGGATGGCGGTGACAGACCAACCAGACTCTCAACCAGTCGGTCCCAGTCCATGTACTTGTCCCGAGCCATGTGCTCGTAACTTAGCTCCGCCATACGTGCCAAACGATATGCGGTCCGAGGCCTAGCCTTGCCTGGACGGTATGCAGCATCACTGAGATTGAGGAATGTCGTCCACCGCGATAGATGCTCTTCTCCAATCTTGCTCGCAATGTCGATGGCCCGATCGAAGTAGGCGGCCGACTCTGATCTATTTACATAGAAGATGGCGCGTGCCAGCTCTTGTAGCTCGTCGACGCGCATCTCCGCATCGTTGCGCGATACGGTCAATTTGGCGAAAGCCTTGGTGCCGAGCTCCAGAGACAGGTCGGCCAGACCGTTTGTTCGCGCCGTGATGCGACACATTGCAGTGAGAGTGGCTGCGTAGATGTAGTCTTGCTTGTCAACCCACGTCAAAAGCTCGGTGGCGTGAGCGGGCTGAGTGGCGCTCGCGTCGCACAGAATCCGCACCCATTCGAGGGCGGCAACGTTTACCAGATTGAAGTTTCGCTGATAGTCTCGCGACGAAGCGGACCTCGTCTGCCTCCGAGCGAGTTCGATCTGCTGATTGAGGTCGTCAGGCTGACGGCCACATGAGATCTCGGCAGCCAGAATGAACCAAGAGAGTACGCCTCCAGTTGCAAGCTCCAGTAGAGATGCTTCCCGCCCTTTACTATGGGAGTGCGCGGGCTCAAATTCCCGACGAATGTCCTTAGACGCGAGGTCGATCAGAGCGATTTGCTGACCACGCAACGCAGCCTCCAACGCATAGGCCCTGATAATCTTTGCACGCTCGGAATCGAAATCGTGGAGCTGGCGGGGCGGGTCTGCCGGCAGGTGACGCTGCAACGTCGCTGCCCAGGCAGCATCGTTGCGCGGCAAGCGTCGCAGCGCTTGTGAGATCGCTGCCCTGACAGCATCCAGTACATCGCTGCCAGACCGCCAAGAGTGATCCACTTCTGGCAGCCTGACTTTCGGGTTAGTCAATATGTCCATGAGCCGACGTACTGATGCCTCAGGCAAAAGGTGGCCCACTTGAGCTGCTTCTGCGACGAGACCCAGCAACATCCAAACATCTCCGTCGGCGTACTCGGCAAGCTCATCGAGTCGCTTGTAGTCGCCGAGATCTACCAATCGAGCGGCAACGCGCTTCGTGGTTCTGAACGTAATCGTTCTTGGGCGCCATCCCTTGATGAATTTTGCGGACGCATCAGCGCCCCGCAGCCGCAGGAGTGCGATAGCAAGTTCAGCTCGATCGGCATCGTCAACTGCGTCGTCTTTGCGGTGCCCATCAGGCTGCTGACTCCAAGCAACCAACCACTCCCAGGCCATACGCAGTCTGCTCGTTGCCTCGGGTATGAGGTCACCGGTTCCTGAAAGCAGCACAGCCTCGTAGGCATGATGTGAACCACGGAACCCGCGACCAAACGTACGCCTTGAGACAAGTTCCTCGATGCGATCCGACGCCAGCAGCATGCTGGCAATGTCTGTGTTCTGTTGGATGAGAGCGTTTTGACGAGCCTCACCAGCCACTTCACCACCGAGCCGTAGGGCGAGCTTGGCGGCGGCTACATGACGCCTCTGCTGCAAACAAGCGCGGAGCGCGAACATCAGGCGTTGCAGCTCGACATCGCGCCGTTCCAAAGGGTTTAGCTCGGGCAGATTTTCGTTCGAGAGCGCAAGTGCGATCAGCTCATCCATCCGGCCTGCGGACAGCAGTAATTGCGGCAGCACCGCCGCAACGTATGAGCTGTTTGCCGCAAGGGGCTTCAGTATTGCGAGAAAAGCATCGAGTGCAGCTGCATCCGGCTTGAATGTTTCGCTGAACCACGTTTCTGCCGGCTCGTCCATGAAGTGCAGGCTTGCGTCCTTGACGAACAGCGGGCGTCCAAACTCAGTCGCGAACGTTCGCACCGCGCTCTCGGAAACCCCTGCGATCTGAGCCAAGATGGTTATCGGCACTAGGGGACGTAGTACAGCAAGCCCCTTGCAAATAAGGTCGATTTGGTTGGCTTCTGTCGGGCCCGACTCGGCCTTCAACCGGTCAACAGCCTTGGCCAGTAGGCCACCGATTGCGCGCTGAATTGTCGTTGGCGTTGGCCCCAGGGCCTTTAGCATTTCGCCGATGGGCGGACCACCTTCCATCGCTAAGGCTTGAACTCGAGGGTTGTTGCTACTGAGATAGGCGAACTCGGCGGCCTCCGCGTCCGTTGCCTCTGGATAGGTCAGCCGTAGATGCGTGGCGCTCTCTGTCCTTGAGAAGGACTCCAGTTTGATTACGATGGCGTCGGGTGGGGCTCCCAGCATCTCTTGACGGTGGGATCGGCACGTGAAGGCCAATCGCACTCCGTCGGGAATATCAGCATTGATCAAGTCATGGACAAAGGCTCGCTCGCCAATTTCTTGTGCTGCAATGTATGCGTTATCAGCCGCATCGACGATGATGCAAAGGCTCGCTTGAGGATTTCGAGCCCGTAGGAGATCAATTGCTTGCTTGAGTCGTGTCACGAAGGCTCGCATGAACGCCTTCGGATCAGCACTGCTGGACGGGATCAACGGGAGGCAAAGTTGCTGCGCTGCGAGCTCGTTCGCGATCTGGACGAGAGCGTCGCGATACCGATGTCGGGACTTCAACGCCTGACGGTAAGTTCCATCACCGAAACAGTCGTACAGCACCGCAACCGAGCCCTGCGGCATGGCGCGTGCCAGACTTGCGGACAAGGTGGACTTGCCCACGCCTCCCTCGGCGTGGATGACAACGGGGTGCTGCGTGGAAAGCAGCGACGATAGAATATTCGATTCCTGGACCCTGCGCAGCGCTTGTTTTGAATCGGCAATCAGCGATGGCGCCGGTAGGAGATCTACCTCGCTCACTCTTAAGACGCGAAGTAAATCGTAGAGTCGAATCGACCGGTCCGTTGCCCCTTCGTCAGTGGCTTTGAGGGTGACTAATTCTTTCAGTTGCAGCGGAGCGTCGGCGTCTGGCTCAGACATGTAAGCGTTCAAATCGCTGCTGAGCAGATTACGCTGCTCCCATAGATCTGGTTCGCCGGCTTCAACTCCAAAAACCTCGAAAAAGTGTTGCACATTGGTTCCGACTGGCTTCGCATAGCGTTTTAGTAGCCGGTCGATCGCGGGGTGGCGTGGTTGGTTGACGTCCGTTGCGATGTCAGCCAACGCCTCAAGCACATCTGCGTCGACTGGTCTGTTGGTAAGGAAGCTGAACCGCACCTTCTCAATCAAGGCGCCGATACCCTGAGTGTTCTCCAGCTCCTTGAAGCGCTGGGCGAAACCAGTGATGGTTTTGGCCAGTCCGCTTGCCGTCCACGGCTTATGGACTTGTTTGGATGAATGCTTGAGCTGCACGTAGCGGACCGCCTTGGCCTTCGCTATATCCTCGCTTCCGTAATACAAACCGACATCAATGACCTGATCGCCCGCGTCAGTGGACGCATCGCCCTCGGCCAGAGACGCCCCTTCAATTGAAACCGCAACGAGCCCGTCTTTCCCGGCAAGAAGCCCCAGGCATTGCCGGGCAGCCCACTGATAGTGAAACTGGTCTCCACTCCTAGAGGGACCTACAGAACCTAGCTTCGCCATGGGATCTGGCACTCCTTGTGTTCGCTCGCGAGCATACAAGCTTGGTGCCGGCGCGCGGACTGCCCGTGCGCAAGTACAGGATACCGGTGGCGATCGCGATCGAAACCACAAGAAACTGGAGGCCACGAACGAGTAGCAGTGACGGCGAACCTGGGGAGCGGCCCAACGCCCTGCTATGGAGCATCACAACGAAGGGCATACCCTCTGCTCTGCTGAGAAGTTGATTTGGAATGCGGTGGGAAAGGGTGCAAAGCGATATGCGGCATGGCGTCGGGCACGTATGTCTGGTTGCGAATCTTAGTTGTGGGGATTCGTTGGTCGGCGCGGGAGCGACGTCATTGGTAAATGGCGGCCATACGATGCGCCCCGGCGCGCGGATGCCATCCCGGCCGCCCGGTCCGCTGGCGTTCCAGACGCCAGCGAACACTTCCCACATCCCTGTGGGTCGCAAGCGGGCTCCTACAGGGCGCGGGCAGGGGCCCGAAAGGATTGGGGAAAAATCCGCGCTTTTGGCGTCGCGATCCGTGAGACAGCCCTTTGCTCCAATGGCTCCGGCCCAGGAGAAAAAAAGTGCGCCGCCCACGGCCACCTGTCTCAGGATTTGAGACACGCTCCTGGTCCAATAGACCTTCCTCAGGGTTCACCGCTTTTCGTCAGTGCATCGGCGGCGGGCGGTGTCCCGGGGGAATTCGTCAACGTAGCCAACTTAAGGAGTGTGCCTATGTCGCAGAATCTGATCACGCTGACCGTGACGCCTGAAGAACTGACCGCTATCGACGCGGTGATTTCGGATCTGGAAAGCAAGCTTCACGGGCTGGTGGATCTGTCGATCCCGCAGCGCCGATCGGCGAGGAAGATGGGGAAGAAGTCCGAGCAGTTTTGTCGCCTGACGCTCAACACCATGGAGATCAATCCGCAGGTCGTGCCGCAAGGCGTGGATCTGGCGGATGCCAAGGCCGATCTCAACGCGCTGGATCTGCTGCGCCCGCGTTTCGAGCGTCTGCATCGTCTGTCCAAGCGCGCCACGGATTCGGAAATGGCGCTGGGCAACGATGTGATGAGCACCGCGTTGCAGGGTTACGCGTTGCTGAAGGCGATCGGCGCCTTTCATGGCCTGGACGACAAGCGCAAGGTTCTTGGCACGCGTTTCAGCAAGTCCACGCGTGCGCAGCCGGAAGGGGAGGCGGCGGAAACCATCACCAAGCACTGACATCCCCGCCGGCCGTGCCTGACGGCCGCGGTTAGCTGAAAACACACTCCTATGCCGGCCGCCTGGTCGGCTCCGAAGCCCCAGCGATGGGGCTTCTTTATTGCCATGGATGGCATGTATGCCGGGAATGCAGGAGAAAATTCCCGGCGATTTGCGCTTGTGCTGGCTCACTGCAGATTGCATGTGGAGGCAATCCGATTGCATGTGAAGTTCGGGGGATTGCATGTCGATGCAATCGGATTGCATCTGGAGTACGCGGGATTGCATGCAGAGCACGCGCGATTGCATGTGGATGCAATCGGATTGCATCTGGACCCAATCGGATTGCCTCCGTAGGCAATCGGATTGCATCCGGAGTACGCGCGATTGCATCCGGAGTACGCGGGATTGCCTCTGGACCCAATCCGATTGCCTCTGCATGCAATCGGATTGCATGTCGAGCATCCGGGATGCGTGAACGGCAGTCTGATTGCCGGTGGAGGCATCGTTCGTGCCTCTTGGCCGCGATAGGGAAAGCGGCCTGGCGCCGGACAGCCGCTGCCACGCGTGCCAGAACCGTTTGTGCGCGAGCCGGTTCGCGCCGAATAGCCTGCTTGGCCAACCGCTCGTCGCCCTCGGGCAGGCATTTGCCGAGAATTCCTTGGTTCGGCAGCGGTTTTCCGGACATTCTTGGCGGAATTCCCGTCGATGCGGTGCGGTTGTGGCTTTGGATCTTGATGCTTTCTTGGTCTCCGGGGGTGCACTTCGAGGCTCCGTGTTCGAAAACATGGTTTCGCCGGGGGGCATCGAGGTTGATGCGGTGGGGCGTCGCTTTGGTCCCTTCGAGGCCGTCGCCGGGTTGGGCGAAGGCGGGTTTGGTCGGGTCTACCTCGCCGAGCGCAGGGATGGGGGGTTCGCGCAAAAGGTCGCGCTGAAAGTGGTGAGGCAAAGGCCCGAAAGCGCGGCGCTATTGCATCAGGAACGGCGGATACTCAGCGAACTCAAACACCCCAACATCGCCCGGATCATCGACGGGGGCGAAGCGGAAGGAGGGGTACTCTGGTTCGCCATGGAGCTGGTGGAAGGCGAAGCGATCGACGACTTCCTCGCGAGCAAGGCGCACAGTCCCCAATTGGGAATCCGTCTGCTGATCGATCTGTGTCGTGCTCTGGAATTCGCGCATCAGCGCTTGATTGTTCATGGCGACATCAAGCCATCGAACATCCTGGTTTCGCGCGATGGCACGCCGCATTTGCTCGACTTCGGCATCGCACGATTGGCGGATGGTACGCACGATGAGTGCGCCGTGCCGATGTTTACTTTGGGATGGGCCAGCCCCGAGCAAATCGCCGGCGGACGAGTGGGCACACCTTCGGACGTGTACCAGTTGGGTCTGTTGGCGCGTCATCTTTTGCTGGATCACGACGGGCGGCAACGGGCGTCCAGGCTCCTGCTGCACAACCTCAAGGCGATTGTCGCTCGGTGTTGTTGTCAGGCACCGGAACAGCGCTATGCCAACGTCGGAGCGCTCGAGCGAGACTTGATCCGAGCCACCGAAACTCGGCCCGCCATTGGGGGAGCTTTCGGCACGAAAGAGCGGCTGCATTTTTTCCTTGTGCGCAACCGGCCTCGCCTGCTGCTTGCGTCGGCAGCGATGGCGTTGATGGTTGTCGCCGCTGGCTATCACGTGCGCAAGCTCCACATTGAGCGTCAACTCGCGCAGCAGGAGGCGGCGCATGCGCAGGCCGCGGCAGAATTTCTCGCGAACCTGTTTCGATTTGCCCGACGGGCCTCGGACGATTCCGATAATCCGGCCATGGCGCTCATGCTCGAGCAAGCCACGGACAGCAGCCTTCACGCCATGGGAAAGCGCACCGCCGATCTTGCGGTGGCGGCGGAAGTGCTTGCGAAAACGCACCTGGAGTTGCACCACCCTGAAAGAGCATGGAAGGTACTGGAGTCGTACTTCGACTCCCAGGCGGCGGAAATCGCGTCGTTACCCGTCCAACAGCAGTTTCGCTTACTGCTCCTGCAATGTCGCGCTTCGATACTGTTGGGCAAGGTGGAAACGGGCACGCGATTGCTGGAGCGCGGGTACGACATGCTCAAAACCATGCCGAATGACTCCTCGCAACACCCGTTGCTGGAGTTGACGCTCACCGCCGCCAAATCGGCGCGCGGCGGACACGACGAATCGAACCGGCTCGCACTGTTGCAGTCGGCCGAGAAGCGGTGGGAGCGAACGGAGATGGCGCATACGCGTGAATTCGCCGAGCTCTTTCTTCTGGAGTCCTATGCGTACAACGTGACCAACCAATGGGAGAGCGCGCTTCGTGCAGGGCAGAGAGCGGTCGACATTCTTACGGAAACGGCGGGGCCTGCCGCGCCCGCCACGCTGGATGCCGAACGCGATAACGCGTGGTACCTGACGGCCATGGAACGCACCCAGGAAGCACGGCGGCTGCTCGAAGATCAAATGCAGCGGATCGAAGACAATCTGGGCCGAGGAACGCTGGAATTTGCTCTGGCACTGCAGAGCCTTGGCAACGTACTGAGCGCTGAGAAGCGCTACGCGCAGGCCGAGCAGTCGCTGCGAAACGCACTTGCGATCGCGCAGACGACCGACGCGGACCAATACACGCACATCGCCATGATCAACATGAACCTGGCGGATGTGCTGGTGGCTCAATCCCAGTGGCGTGAAGCCACGGAGCGCTACCACACCGCTCTGTCCATCAGGGAGAAAGTGCTGCCTGCAGGGCATAGCTTCCTGGAAAAAACCAAACTGAAGATTGCCCGCAACTATTGCATGCTGGGGATGCATGACGCCTCAAAAGCCCTCGAAAACGAGGTTGAAGCGGCGATCGCTGCATACACGGACGCGGAGAAGAGCGCGATTCATGCTGTGGTGAAGACGTTTCCTTGCCAGTAGGGTAGCTAGGGAAGGTCTGAACAAGTCCATCCTGGACTTGTCAGACCGCACCGAGTCCGGCACATGTCCGGACTCGGCTACGCAGCATCAAACGCTTACGCGCTTGATGCGCGGCGAACCGTCCCTGGTTCGCGGAACCTCTGAACTTGTTCAGAGGTTCCCTAGGCAAGATCTCAACAAGTCCCTCCTCGACTTGTCAGCCCGCGAACCCTCCCTGGTTCGCGAAAGCTCTGAACGTGGTCAGAGGTTGCCTGGTCCGACCGGGCGCCGTGCTCGTTCCCCTGTGCCCTATTCAAATCCATCGGCGAAGATGGTTGGACTCGTGATGCGATACAGCGGTGTCCCAGCCGCAAATGGGGAGATGTAGAGCTCGCCGTTTTGATCCTCGCCGATTGAAGTGATATTGAAGCCCGCGGTGAGCAGGAGTTCTTTCGCTCCCCAAGTGGTCGGTCCGCTGCGATGGGAAGCAAACAGTCGACCGGTGCAATGGTCGGCAAAAACATAGGCCCCTTGAAGTTGCGCAAGGCCGCCGCGGTAGACAAAGCCACCGATAACGGCGCAGTCGGAGTTGTTGTGGTCGTAGGTAATGATGGGTGCCAGGTGATTGGTCGCGGTGCACGGCGCCGTGCTGATGCCTTCGCCGCCCGCCGTGGTCAGCCTGTCGCCGATGCAGGTTGACCAGCCAAGATTCGCGCCGCCCTGCGTTCGGGGAATCCTGTTGATTTCCTCCAACGCGCCGCCGACGTCGGCGACGAACAAATCCCCTGTCGCAGGTTCAAAGCTCATGCGCCAAGGGTTGCGCATTCCATACGCCCAGATCTCGCGTTGCGGCGATGCCGACGCGACAAACGGATTGTCCGAGGGGACCTGGTAGGGCAGTTGATCGACATTCACGCGCAGAATCTTGCCGCGCCAGGTGTTCAGGTTCTGTCCGTTTGCGGGAGAGGCGGCATCGCCTACAGAGATGTAGAGATGCCCGTCTTGCGGGCCAAAGCGCAGCGCTCCGCCGTAATGGTTGCCGGCTCCTTGCCCGATGGTCATCACGATGCTTGCCGACGCCGGGTCGGCGACGTTCGGATCATTCGCCGAAACCTTGTAGCGGGCTACCACGCAGTCCGCGTTCGCCTTCGAGTACAGAACGAACACGTAGCCGTTGTTTCGGTAGTCGGGATGAAAGGCCAGGCCAAGCAGACCGCCTTCGGTGAACGGGTTGGCGTCTGTCAGAGCGCTGACGTCCAGATACGGTGTCGCAAGCGTGTTGCCGCCCTGAATGATGCGAATGCGTCCGGCACGCTCGGCGACGAAGAGCCGGCCGCTGCCATCGCCCGCGTGCGTGACTGTCAGTGGCGTGTCGAGGCCGTTGCCCACCGGACTCAGTGAAAGCTGTGCATGCGCGCTGCTGGCTGCGCTGCCGAGGGCAAGTGCCAGGGCGGAGCGCACGATCCAGGAGATGAGCGGGAGCGAGGGTTTCATGAGCATTGGATTCCAAGGGTTCGTGTGGCCGGCGTGAACTCGGCGTCGTGGGTCTGCGCACGACTCAGTGAGGGAAAGAGCGGATGTCGCGACGAGCACATGGCGTAAACGCAGGACGTGTTGTTCTTGCTGGTACGTCCGAGCGCGCCCAAAACCGCCATGGCCGTTTGCCTGGGAGCGAGTAAGAGCGGCCCGTTCCCATGCACGAGCAGGTCGTACCTTTGTGGCGATGCGCCCTACGCCGCTCAGCGAGCCTGCGCTTCTGTGATCGATGTCGCCGATTTGCGTGGCGTGTTCTTCCGCCCAGCAGCGTAACTGGTAGGCGCTCGAACAACTGAAGGGGGTGGCTGTGAAGATTTTGACCAGGAGCTTGGCGTGCCTGAGCTTGGCGCTGGCGTCAGCGATCACGCATGCGGCAGCGGTGAGTACGCACCCGCGGCTGTGGATGACGCAGTCCGACGTCTCGCGCTTGCGGCAGTGGGCCGTCAGTACCAATCCCGTCTGGCAGCAGGGACTGCGCCAGATGGCCGCCAGCGCTGCTGCGGAGATGGATAGTGGAACCGTGCCGAACGCGGACAACGGCGGGTCCACCTACAGTCCGTACAACACAGAAGCCTATGCAGCCCTCTTCGCGTTCATGGCCAACGTCGATCCTGACGCGACAGCGCGCGGAGATTGGGCCAATCGCGCGCGCACGCTGTTGTTCTACATCCTGGATCGCGTCGACACCTGCATGCGCAGCAATCCGCCCACGGCGGCCGGGCCCTTTTGCAGCGCGGCGTTCCCTGTTTCGGATCGCTCGCGCTGGCAGGGAGCGGCCTTTCCGCTCGCCGTGGATTGGCTCTACGGCGCGAGCTTGCCCAACGGGCAGCCTGCGCTGAGTGCGGCCGACAAGGCGAAGATCCGGCGCGTCTTCATCTGGTGGTCCTACCTGGATATGGAGGCCTACCCCAATCCGTACAACAACCCGCCCGAATACTCGCTGCCGGTGGGCACGGTTGGCGATCCATTGCTGCGACTGACCGACGACACCCGCCATCATCGACTGCGGTACTCGGGCAACAACTACTTCGCCGGCCACATGCGCCAGCTGGGCATGATGGCCATCGCACTGGATGCTGTCGATGACGTTCTGGATCCGTTGGCGCCGGCGTATTACCTCAAGATCAACAGTTCCGGCAACCTTCAGCAGTATCCGTTCAACGACGCCAATGGGCGGCTCGGTGGATTCCTGCACCACGCCGTCGATGGCTGGCAGTACATGCAGGACTACCTCCTGCGCCATGACGGCCGCGGTGGCATGCCGGCGGAAGGCATGGAATACGCGCCCACCTCGATCGGAATCCCCGCGCAATTCCTGATGGCGCTGGAGACATCGGGCTACGGCGATCTTGAAGCCCAATCACAGCATGGGCCCCTCATCGCGGGGCTCTCCACCAACCCGTTCTATCGTGCGCTGTTGCCGGGCTATCTGCACTCGCTCAGCCCAGTGCCCGCCAACAACCCGAATCGCGGATGGGTGTATCTGCCCGCATGGTACGGCGATGGCGAGTTCTATTACCAAGGCGACTCGATGAACATTCTCGGTCCGCTGGCCCTCCACGCGGCACGAGTGGGCGATACGCTGACCGTCGATACCATCCGCTGGGTGCAGCGGAATATTCCGCCGGGCGGCAACAGCACATTTCTTGAACGCGCCCGCGGCAAGGAAGACATCCTGGAAAGTTTGATGTACTTCCTGGTCTACGATCCGAACGCGGCATCCAGCGCCGCCAATGCGCCCGACCCACGTCCGCAATACCCCACATCGTTCTGGTCCGAAGGTTTGGGGCGTCTGCTTTCGCGCAGCGACTGGAGCGGCGATGCGCGCTGGTTCAATTTCAAGCTGAGCTGGGATTCGGTCGACCATCAGCATGGCGACGGATTGATGTTCGAACTCTACCGTCGCGGCGAGTGGCTGACCAAAGGCGCGCTGGGCTACGGGCTGGAAGGGGGCGCCACCGACTACAAGAATTCGCTGTCCGTGCAAAACACGCTGTGGCCGAGCGAGAACCCGGAGAGCTTCCTTGCGCGCATGCTGCGACGTGGCTCGCAAATGCCGCAGAATCGCCAGGCTGCCGACCCTCAAGTTCTGTACCGAAGCGAAAGCCAGGCCTATTCTTACGTCACTGGCGATGCGACGAACTTGTATAACGCCTGGTATGAGCCGGGTGATCAAACCCCGCTTGCCAGCAGAGCGAGCGATGTCGCCCACGTCAGCCGTTCTATCGTGTGGCTAAAGCCCGAACACGTGATCGTCTACGATCGAGCGCGAACGCAAACCGCTGCACGATTCAAGCGCTTCTGGCTGAACATGCCCGATCGCTTGCCGGGCACACCACAAATCAACGGCAACGTGGTCACTGGCACGACACCGGGCGGTCAGCATCTGTTCGTCACCAGCGTTCTTCCGGCTTCCAAGACGTTGTCGATCGTCACAACCGATGCGGAAATCAATCCGACACGAGGAAATCTTTGGAGCCTGGGCGACGAGGATCCGATCCTCCAGCATCGTCAATACGTCGACCCTGGCACGGGTCAGCCCGTACCAGGCCAGTACGAAAACTACGCGACAAGATTGCGCATCGATGCCACCGGCGGGCCGAGCAACGTTCGCTTCCTGTCTGTCGTTCAAGGCGCCGATGCCACCGCTGTACGTGATGCGGCAACCTTGGTCCAGTCGGTGGTCTTTGGTGGTTGCGCCACAGCCGCAGCGGGATTCGAAGGGGCGAGTGTCGGCACCCATTTGGTTCTGTTCCGCAACGACCTGGCCACCACCACGCAGTGTCTGGAATACCTCACCGCCGCTACCGTTTCCGATCATGTCCTGAGCGGGCTGACGCCTTGGGGAGGGTATTCGGTCACTCGTACCCTCGAGGCCGGCAATCAACGGCTGCGCGTTGTCGAAGGCGGAACGATTCGTGCGGATGGCGGTGGTGTCCTGCGTTTCGATCCTGCAGCGCTGCCGGCTCCGTCTGCGCGGCTGGTGGCCGATGCCGATGCGCTGGACTTTGCGGTGGTCGCGCTCGGTACTCAACAACAACGTTCGGTCGCATTGAGCAATCGCGGCAGCGCTCCACTGGTCATTGCCTCGACGACGTTGGCGGGTCCCGCCGCGGCGGATTATTCGCTGTCGGGCAGTTGCGTCGGAAGCGCCGTGACACTCGCCCCGGACAGCACCTGTTCCCTGGACGTGACGTTTCGTCCGAGTGGGCCGACGTTTCGTCAGGCCGCCATCACGATCGACTCCAACAGCACTGCATCGTTTGCACCGATCGGACTGGCAGGCGTGGGCGAGGCCGGCGATCGAATTTTCTTGGGCGATTTCGAATGAATACGACAGTGCTACGAGTCCTTGGAATTGCGTCTTGGCTGACGCTGGTTGCGGGCGCCGACTCGGCGCTCGCTCAAGCGCAAGGCCGACCCAGCGTGTGGGAGTCGCGCGGTATCGGCGGCGGCGGGGCCTTGATGGACCCGAGTTTCAGTCCCCACGACGATCGGCTGTTTGTGGCGTGCGACATGAGCGAACTCTTCCGGTCTACCGATCTTGGCAAGCATTGGCAGTCGGTGAATCATGCGCAATTGCAAGGCAATCGCGGATCGCGCGTCCAGTTCACGTCCGACCCGAATCGGGTTTACGCCATCGACCAGACCGGCGAGTTGCCGGTTCCCGCCATCAGCAATGATGGCGGGGTGACCTGGAGCCGCGTCGCGGAGTCGATTTGGCCGGCGGATCGTACGGCGTATTCGTTGTGGGCGGATCCGGATTCCACCCAACGGCTCTTCGTTGGTACGGACGACGCGCTATGGCTTTCCACCGACGCCGGCGCGCACTTTTCGTCGGTTTATCAGTCGCCGTCTGCAACGGGATTGCACGTCGCTGGCGTGCTGTTCGACGCAACGACGGTGTATGTCGGCAGCAGTGACGGCTTGCTGCGCTCGAGCAACAGCGGGGCCAGTTTCGCCGCCGTGGCGACGCCAGGATTTCCGGCCGATGCAGGCTTCCTGAGCTTTGCCGGTGCGCGCAACGGTACGCAACGACGATTGGTCGGCACGGCCGTCGCACGCAGTGCGCTCTATCCCGGTGTCTTTGTCGAAGATGCCTTCGGGGCGGTTTACCGCGGTGCCTTTCGGCTCGATCCGGGTCAATCGACGTGGGTTTCGGCCAGCGCCGGGATCTCCGCGAACGACACGCCCGTATTGGTGGCCATGGCACGCAATGACCTGGACAACATCACCCTTGCCGGCGCGATCGACCCCAATCAAGGGGAGTGGCCTGTGGTGTACCGCTCATCCAATGGCGGTGCGAGTTGGTCGCAGGTTTTCGGAACGACCAATAACCAGAACATTGCCACCGGTTGGGAGGGGCAGGGAGGCGATCGCAACTACAGCTACGGCGGCGGCCTGATTGGTCTGGCGGTCTCGCCCGGCAACGCACAGCGGATCGCGGTGACCGACTACGGCTTCGTCCATGTCAGCGAGGACGGTGGCGCGCATTGGCGACAAGCGTATGTCGATCCCGCCGACCAACACGACGCCGGCCAATTGACGCCGCCCGGCCGCGCCTATCGCAGCGTGGGACTGGAAAACACCAGTGTCTGGTCGGTCGCCTGGTCGGACCCGCAGCATCTTTTCGCGGGCTTTTCCGACATTCGCGGCATCCGCAGCGAAGACGCCGGGGTGTCGTGGAGTTTTGACTACACCGGCCACAGCGACAACAGCATGTACCGCGTTGTGCGAGATGCCAGCGGTGCACTCTACGCGGCCACTGCGACCATCCACGACCTCTACCAAAGCACGTATCTGTCCGACGCGCGCATCGATGGTGCCGGCGGCCGGGTGCTGCGTTCGACGGATCACGGTCGCACCTGGACACTCGTTCACAACTTCAACCATGCCGTCGCTTGGGTGGCGCTGGATGCCGCCGATCCGAATCGTGCCTATGCGCAAGTGGCGCACAGCACCGAAGGCGGCGTATGGACAACGGCCAATCTCGGTGCCGGCAGTGCGTCGACGTGGACCCGACTTTCAGCACCGCCCCGCACGCAAGGGCATGGATACAACATCGTTGTGCTCAGCGATGGCGCGCTGGTCGCCAGCTACTCAGGGCGTCGCGATAGCAGCGGCGCCTTTACCGCCACCTCCGGCGTCTTCTACAAGGCCAGCGGCGCATCGGCATGGGAAGACCGCAGCGACCCCGGTATGCGCTACTGGACCAAGGACGTGGTGATCGATCCTCACGATCCGGCGCAAAACACCTGGTACACGGCCGTCTTCAGCGGCTGGGGTGGGCCCGCGAATGGACTCGGTGGGGTTTATCGTTCGACCAATCGCGGCGTCACCTGGACACGCATCAGCGCGCTTGATCGCGTGGAGTCAGTCACCGTCAGCCCCACCGATGCGAATCTGGCCTTCGTCACCACCGAAACCGAAGGTCTGTGGTTCACGGCGAACCTGCAAGCGGCGAGCCCAACGTTTCAGCGCGACGCAGCCTATCCCTTTCGCCAGCCCGTGCGCGTGATCTACAACCCGAACAACGCCAACGAGATCTGGGTCACGAGTTTCGGTGGGGGCCTTCGCGTCGGGACGACCTCAGGATCGGACGATGTTGTGTTTCGCAATGGCTTCGAATGAGCCGTTGAAGTGCTAGGGAACCTCTGAACAAGTTCAGAGGTTCCGCGAACCAGGGATGGTTCGCCGCGCATCAAGCGCGTAAGCGATTGATGCAGCGTAGCAGAGTACGGACCTGTGCCGGACTCGGCGCGGTCTGACAAGTCCAGGATGGACTTGTTCAGACCTTCCCAAGAACCTCCGAGTGCCCGCATGCGAGCGATGGAAATTCACCGGCCACGCCCCACGAGGCGGACTGTGGCGCCGTCGACGATCCGCAGACTACTGCGGTGTCTGATCGCTCTGTGTCTCGTCAGTCCAATCGCCTTGCTCAACGGCGCCGGCGTCCATGCGGTGTTGCATTCCAACGCGGTCGTCGATTTCACACCGTTTGGATCGCAGCCCGGATTGGTTTCGCCTTTGGTTCCCTCCGGTGCTTGCATCAACTGTCACGCTTCGGGAAACCCTGCCGAACAATCGTTCATGCCGTACAACACTTGGGCAGGAACGATGATGGCCAACGCCACGCGAGATCCCTTGTTTTGGGCGGCGCTGGACGTGGCCAATCATGATGAGCCGGGTGTCGGCGACTTCTGCCTGCGTTGCCACGCGCCACGGGCGTGGTTTTCCGGAAGGGTGGTCAAGGATGGCGCCAACGGAATTGTGCCGGGACACAACGGTTGCTTGTTGCGCGGCGATCACGACGATGCGGAAACCACCGCTACGAACGACTTCGATGGCTTGGGTTGTCAGTCCTGCCACCGAATCATGGCGGCAGGACCCCATGGCGAGGCTGCGCCCAGGGGCAGTGGAAACATCTGGTTGGACGGTGCGGCGTCGGTGTCGTGTGGTTCGACATCCAATCCATGCATGCGTGGACCGTATACCTATTCTGGCGCCCAACCCGGCATCAATCCGCCACCTCACGCCTGGTCGCCATCGAACCTTCATCGCGAATCTGCCCTGTGCGGCAGCTGCCATGACGTCACTACGCCTATTTTGGCGAGCGGACCCCTGCGCACGTTGATGGCCGAGGACGGCAGCGATACCGGCATCCCGTTTCCCATCGAACGCACCTACAAGGAGTGGCAGCAGAGCGCATTCTCCGATCGCCTGTTCGCCGACGGATTTTCGGCGGACGATCCGGTTGCTTCCAGCCTCACCGCCGACCAGCCCTGTCAAGCGTGCCATATGCGCAACAGCAACGACGCGTTGGCGCGTGCGTGCAACCAGAATGCACAAGGCTCACGAACCGGAGACTTGCCGGTGCACGAGTTGGTCGGTGCGAATGCGTGGATGCCGCGAGTGATGGGCAGTCTGTACGGTGGCCCGTCCGGTCTTAATCGAGAGGCGGACTTTGCGCGAACGGCGTTGCTCGCCGAACAGTTCCTGGCCGAGCAGGCAGCGGCGCTTTCGATCTCTTTGCAATCGAGCGTCGGCGGCCAGGTGACGGCGCGGGTGCGGATCACGAACCTGACCGGGCACAAGCTGCCGACCGGCTACGGCGAAGGTCGTCGCATGTGGGTAAGCCTTCAAGCCAGGGATGCAGGCGGCAAACTGCTTTGGGAAAGCGGCGCCTACGACGCGTCTTCGGGCACGCTGACTGCCGACCCACCGTTGTACGTATACGAGGTGCAACAAGGCGTCTGGAATGCGGCCACGCGCCGATGCGAAATCAGTGGCGCCGATGGAAACGCAGTCTTTCACTTCGTCCTGAACAACTGCGTCCGCAAGGACAATCGAATTCCACCGGCAGGCTTTCGCGGAGCCCGCGATCCGGAGACGCGCCCGGTGGGCTACACCTATCCGGAGACTACCGCGGGATCGGGACAGCTCGTCAACTTCGATGACGCCCATTACACCTTTTCCTTACCGCCCACGTTCCAGGGACAGGTGGTGGTGACCGCCACGTTGCGCCACCAGATCGCCAGCGCCGACTACATCGCCTTCCTGCGCGACGAGGCGCAGCGCCATGCGTTTCCCAACGAGAATGATCTTTGCGCCGCCTCGCGCCCGCCCTTGTCGACGGGGCCAGGATCGCAGACGCGTGGCGCCTTCATGTACGAGCTCTGGGCGAACCACGATCGCTCGCCGCCGAGCACACTCGCAACGGCGAGCGGCAGTGTGCGAGTCCGATAGGAGCGCGGCACAAAGCAAAGACGGTTGCCGGTTGGATTTCGATCTGCTCGCGGATCTCTTGTGATCGGTGCACGTTGCTGTCGCGCACCACTGCGCCCGTCGATGAGGGAGTTCCACGCAGGCCTCGTGCCAATCGGCGGGGAACCTGTCGGAGGCCTGTGCGCTCGACAGAACCCGCTACTGCAAGCGAGGTCGCCCCGCTTGTGCCTCTGGGCAGACCCGCGGTGCCAGGGGCGCCAGACCGCGGGCCACGTAGCATGTTTGGCACATTGCCAGCATGCCTTTTCTCGATATTCTGCCCAACGCAAGCAGTTCATGCCCGTGTCGATGATGATCGGGGGTGACGAGTCCTGCTCGCGCTGCGAGGGCGGAGGCCAAAGCGAATCGATCGGCACCATGGGCGCAGGAAAGTCGAGCGGTGGTAGGACTCTTGGCTTCAGTCACCGGTATTCGATACGTTCATCGGCAACGAGCACAGTGTTTCTTGGCGGGGGGCAGGTATGAATGCTCAGGACATGGCCTTCAGCGCACTGCTTGGCGCTGCCAGGGCCGGAGACGATCGAGCACAGCGGGAACTCATGCTTCAGGTGTACGAGGAGCTGAGGCGCTTGGCTCGACGTAACCTTCGTGGCTACGGTTGGATGCAAACTTTGTCTGCGACCGCGCTGGTGAATGAAGCGTACGCAAAGATGTTTGCGTCGAACATGTTGCAGGCCATGTCTGCCGAGCATCTCCTCAACCTCGCCAGCCTGGTGATGAGGCAGATTGTCTGCGACTACGCGCGACGCAAGATTCGAGAATCTCGGCTGATCGACCGTGGGTTGCAACCACCCGAAAATGAAGCTGCGGAGATGCAGCTCCATGAGGCCAGGCATCTGGTTGACATCGACGAGGCACTCAAAGACCTGCATCGCCTCGATGCGGTCGGGGCAGCCGTAGTGGAGGCGAAATTCTTTGCAGGTCTCTCGGAAGCTGAAATCGCTCAATCCATGGGGGTGTCATTGCGTACCGTACAGAGAAGCTGGAGCCGTGCCCGAGAGTGGCTTGTCGTTCATATCAAACACGGCGGCGAAAACGCAGTAATAGCCCGTTAGATCAAGCGAGCGTCGGCCTTTGGACTGCGCCAAGAGCGACGATGCACGACCGCGGCTTAGAACAAGTTCTCAAAGCCATCCGCAAAGATGCAATCTGTCGAACAGCCTAGATGGTTGCTGTACAGCACGCCGCGGCCGTTGCCGGAGACGTAGATCCGTCCGTAAAGGTTCTGGTCGGCCGCGATCACACCGATGCCGCCGAACTGGTGCGCATCGTCGTTGAAGCGCGTCCAAGTCATGCCGCCGTCGTCGGAGCGGTACACGCCCCACATGCCATCGACCGCACCGACCACGTAGATCGCGGCCGAGTAGCTGGCGCCGGCCTTTGCCTTGCCCATCGCGACCGCAGTCGCACCGTACACATCGGGCCACGGGTTGCTGCCCCAAATGGATGCGAAGGTGGTGAGCTTGTGCCAAGTCGCCCCGGAATCGGTCGAGTGGTATACGGCGTTGCCGTCGACCAGCCACAGGTCGCCCTCGGCATTCGGGTTGACCGCCAGGGAGGTGGTCGTGAAGAAGTTAGGCGCGAGTCCCGTGGCACCCGCGCTCAGCGTGAAGGTGTGGCCACCGTCCGTCGAGACGTAGACCTTGCCCGCCGAGCCCCACCAATGGCCACCCGAATCGTAGGCATACACCTTGTTGGGGTTGATGCGGTCCGCGACCAGGTGATAGCCGCGATCGATCCCGGTTCCAACACTGGGAAGCGTTGGCAGGTTGGTCGGCGTCCACGAGGCGCCGTTATTGGTGGTATAGGACGGCACGGAATTGGATGGCGCCCACACCGCCTTGTTGGGCGCGGTGACGGCGATGCTCGCTGTGGTGCTCGGGTTCGTCGCGGCGCCAGAAGGCAAGGTGGCGAACGCCGTCCATGTCTGACCGCCATTGCCGGACCAGAAGCCATAGCCGCTGCCGTTATTCCAGTTCGCCGCGCCGATGGTGGCGATATACATCGAATCCGACCACGCGATGTCGGCGGCGAAACCGTTGTTCCAATTGCTGTCCGGGCCGAGCGTCGGTTTCGTCGCGAGGTTCGTGTGCACCCAGGTGCCGATGTCGCCCGAACTATTGACCACTTTGTAAGTCGCTGAACCGGCCGGTGGCGTGACCAGCCATGCGACGGCGTTCTCCTCGATGCCGTTGACGACGCCGCTCCAAGTCGGCGACGTTGAGGACGCGTTGCGGGTTTCGATGACGCCGCCGCCGTGGATGTGCAGGATGTGGTCGCGGTTGGATGGATCGATCTCGATGTCGTCGACCCAGCCCGACGCGATTTCGCCGGACGTCGCCGCTTCGATCTCGCGCCAGGTGAGTCCGTCGTTGTCGGACAGTCGCACGATCTGCATGCCGCTGTAGTTGCCCCAGGTGCCGCTCACGCCCAGCGCGATTCGTGTGGTCGCGCCGCTGCCGTAGACCGACACGCCGCTATAGCCACCCGAACTGGTGCTGGCGAGCAGGGTCCAGGTGCTGCCGTCGAACTTGTAGAGCCGGGCCGGGCCGGCGTCACCCGGGCCGGCGCCCTGTGTGAACGCGACGTAGAACATGCCGTCGGCGGCGCGCACCATGTGCGGGATGTGGTAGCCCGTCTCCGGGGTCGCGACCGGGCTCCACGACGCACCACCGCTGGTGGACTTGTACAGGGTCGAGCTAAGGCTGGCCACGCTCGCGTAGTCGGGTGCGACAGCGGCGTAGATCGTCGGGGTCGCAGTTCCGGTGCCCATGGTCCCGGTGTCGTAAACGACCAGTTCGACGCCCATCGCGCTGCCGCCGGCAGCGCTGATCTGCGCGGCGGTCATCTTGACGCTCGACAGCGACGTGACCTGAGCCCAGGTCTGGCCAGAGTCGGCGCTCTTCCACAACCCGGCCGTGCGCGAACCGTAGAACAGGATCGACGGCTTGTTGGGATCGACCATCATTCGCTCGCCGATGGCGCGGCCCCGATTGTTGGCCCCGGTCGAGAAGGGCAGGTTAACGGATGTCCAGTGGTCGCCTCGGTCGCCGGAGATGTAGAGGCGCGCGGTCGCACCGTCCGAGTTGTACAGGCCGGTGCTCATATAGACCCGCTGGTCGTTGTTCGGATCCAGCGCGATGCTCTCGGCGCCTTGAAAAAAGCTCTCGGCCGCACTGAAACCATCGGTGATCGGCACCCAGGACATCGTGGCCTGGTTCCACCGGTAGGCGCCGCCGATGTCGGTGCGTGCATACAACAGATTGGCCGTCGTCGGGTGGAAGATCAGGCCGGTGACGTAGCCGCCACCGCCGATCTTCGCGTTGGACCAGGTGGTGACCGCGGCCGTGCCGGAGCCCCCGGTGTCGCCGCCGGTATCACCACCGGGACTGCCGGTCGTGCTACCGACTGCGCTGCCTGCCAGGAGGCTCGCCGCGAGGATCGAAAAGATGATGAGTGGTTTGCTGTACTTGTTCATGGTGGACCCAGGTTCGAATTCGTTGCTGGCGTTGTGCTTCGGCGCGAATCAATGGGCTCGGTGCGCGCCTCGTCGGCGGTTATCGCGCGCCGCGTTCGTCGCTGGTCATCCGATCACCTTGGGGATCTGCGTGTTGGAGCGTAGCCCGTCCAGCGTGTCACGGCCTTCGGCGAGAGGGTCGAGCAGGGCGCGGTGATTGCAGTTTGCCTCGGGAGGCAATCGGATTTCTGTGGAGACAATCGGATTTCTGTGGAGACAATCGGATTTCTGTGGAGGCAATCGGATTGCATGCGGAGGCAATCGGATTGCATGTGGAGGCAATCGGATTGCAT
>JADMIO010023008.1_pt1 | contig 23158 bp, 17 predicted proteins | sample 8958161 | NCBI WGS metagenome assembly JADMIO01 (sample SAMN16585339, study PRJNA669376) | soil metagenome | isolation source: Crop rotation soil | place: USA: Cullars Rotation, Alabama | collected 2011 | reverse complement strand
CCGCCGCTCTGCTGCCACCAACCGTTCATCCCCAGCCGGCGGAGAATCTCGAAATCCATCTGCGCGATCGCCGGGTCCGTGTAGAACTCGCCATTGGACCGGAAGCCGGCCATGCACCAGATCTTCGACGGCCGCGGCACGTCCGGAAGGTTCATCGCCTTCACTTCATCGAGCCGCCGCTGCGTGTCCTCGCGAATGCTGAGGATCCGCTCCTTCAACGGCGAAGCCCGCGCCGGAATGCGCACTGCGATGATGTTCCCCGAGTCTTGTTCGACGATCGAGCGAAGGATCGCCGCATCCTCCGGCGCGGTGGCGATGTCGATCCTCGCCTTGATCGCCGGATGCGCCTCCTTGCGCAGCGGCGGATCGGTCTCGAACAGGAACCGGACGGTGTTCTCCGTCGGCTTGGGTTCCGACAGATCGACCCAGGCGCAAGACGCGCCAGCCGGCGCGAGTTCGAGCGCTTTCGCCGCCTCCGAGACCGCCTTCCCCGCGAAGCGGGTGAGCGACTTGCCGCCCGGCCGCTGCGCGACCACCTGGACCCGCCACGGCCGGCCGGCAGGCTCCAGCAGCGTCGCCCGAACAAAGAGGCCTGCGGGCTGCGTCTCAGGTGCCCCGGCCGCTGTTGCCGGGAAGGCCGGCAGGCCAACCAGAAAGCCGATCAATACTGCAATGAGCCGCGGTGGCATCAGAGGCCTCCTGTCATGCGGAGATAGCTCCGCGACACCGGAGCCGTTGCGACGTGGTCTGTGTCACGTCCACATCGATCTGACTTGACGATCGAACGGCCTCACTGTGCCACACGCCTGACCTGCAGCCGGGCGCTGGGGCCTGCCGCAGCCTGATACTGAACGATCGCCGCCGGGCCGTCGGTCGGAGGTGCTGGGAGATCCAGCAGGCGGCGGAGCGTCGGCAGCGCATGCGGATGGTCGCGGATCTGGGGAATGTCCGTTTCGATTCTGCCGGTTCGCAGCCGTTGGCATTCCTGAACGGTGGAAATCTGCTGGCCAAGGGATGGCCCGAACGCACTGCGCATCCCCGCATCGCGATGAGTCTGGAGCGCGACCACGACTGTGAACGCCGCGAGACATCCGCCGTAGCCGAACAGAAGCAACGCGCGGAGCGGTTGGTTCGGAATGGCGTCAGCGGCGAGCCACGCGAAGAGGATGAAGACGATGGCTGTGCCGGTGTAGTAGTGCGAATAGGGGGCGACTCGCATTACGCCGTCCATCCCCATCTGCAGCAGCAGGGCGCAGAGCAAAAAACCGCCGATGCGGTCGCGCAGGCCCCACGGCTTGCGGGTGTGGCGCAGATGCATGAGTCGGGCGAAGGCGAGGCCGATCCCCGCGGCAACCAGGATGTACGCGATGGACGTGCCGGCCGTCACGGCGCGAAAGATCGACGGCTCTGGTTCGGCATAGAACCCATGCCCGCTGAGCAGCCGGCCGCCCTTAAGCGGGAAGAGCAGTCCGCGCCAGACCGGCTGTTTGTCGGGGCGCGACGGGAGAGACGGAAGTTGCGGAAGCGATGCGGCGGCGACATCACCCAGGCCCGCGGCCGGTGTCGCAACGGCCATGGGGCTCGACACTCCCGCGGTCTTCTGCTCCTTCAAATAGATGAACGAAACCTGCAACCCGCGCCAGACATAGCCGGCCGAGCTGACGCCAAACAGCAGCAGGACCACCCCAATCCCCACCCGATGCCGCCAGAGAGCCGGCCGTTGCGTCCAGAGCGCGTGGCCGCAGATCACCGCCACAAGTGGGCCGGTCATAAAGTGAATCGAGAGCAGCGAAAGGCAGCAGCCGATCGCCATCACCAGAGCCCAGCCGGCCCGACGCTTCAGAAAGTGGGTGTAGGCCGCCAGCGCCAGGATGCCGATCGGAATTGCGAACGGGTTGTCCCACAGCAGCCGGCCGTAAATCCAGAAGAAGGGCGAGCAGAGGACGACCGGCACGAACCACCGGTTGAGCCGCAACGTCCGGCCCAGCCATGCCAGCCCCATCGCACTCACCGCCATGAACAGGATCGCTCGCCCGGCGACCAGCTTCACCGGATCGTGGGTGATCAGCAGCGCGAACTGATACATCTGCGTCGGCAACGGCCCATAGGCGATGCCGAACGATCCCCACAGGCCTGTCGGCGCCAGCCATCCCGTTGCATTAGCATCGAGCGCATTGCTGATCAGTGCCGGCTCGTCGTTCACCCACGGCACATCGCCGGGCCAGAGCGCGGGAAAGAGGCAGACGATGACAACGGCAAGCCACCAGAGGATCGTCGATGCGCCGGCGAACCGGTTGCGCGGCGGGATCGGAAGATCACGGCAAGCCACCGCCGCCTGCGGCTGGATGTCCAAAAGAGGGGTCAAGGGGGAAACTATCGGCTGCTGGTTCCGGAGGGTCAAGCCGTCCAGAGCTGCGGGGAAGCTTGACGCGTTGCGGCGCATGCGGACAACAGTGGTCCGTCGCTTCCGCGTGCCAAGGCCTCCCATGATTCCACCGATCCTTCGCCCGGCCGTCGTCGCCGATCTGCCGGCGATCAACGACATCTATAACCATTACGTCCTGCACTCGACTGCTACTTACCAGGAAGTCCCCGAGACGATGGAAGGGCGGCGATCCTGGTTCGACCGGCACAAGTTGGGCCACCCCGTGATCGTGGCCGAGATGGCGGGCGTGGTCGTCGGCTGGGGATCGCTCTCGGCCTTCCATGCCCGCAGCGCCTACCGCCGCACCGTCGAGAACTCCGTCTATATCCACCACGACCACCAACGCCGCGGCGTCGGCCGGACGCTACTGATGGAACTGATCCGCCTCGCCCGAGATGCCGGCCATCACACGATCATCGCCGGCATCGACGCCGACCAGCCCGGCAGCGTCCGCCTCCACACGTCTGCCGGCTTTCAGCAGGTGGCCCATCTGAAGCAGGTGGGGTTCAAGTTCGGCCGGTGGCTCGATGTGCTGTATCTGCAGCTCATGCTCTGGCCCGAAGAATCATGATTTCTTCTTCCCCGTTGGCTGCATGTCCCGCGCGATCGTCAGCACGAGCAGAATGCCAACGAGGCAGAGCAGGATCGCCTCGCCCAGGTAGAGCGACGAAGCAATGCCATGCAGCCGGCCGAATTCGGCGGTCGTGGTTTCGCCGGCTTTGCGCAGGTCCTCGATGTGCGGCGTGATCTGCACCGTCCCGTACGCCGCCAGCAGGGTGGGCAGCGTGAAGCCGACAAAGAGGAGATGCTTCAGCCCTGCCGCGCCGCCAACGATTCTCCACACGACGGTCAGCAGCAATCCCGCCGCCGCCAGGATGAGCTGATACCGCTCAAAACTCCGAAACACCCCGGCCGCCGCCGTGCCAGCCGTGTGCCGATCCGTCCCGAACGCCCCGAAGATCGACGTGACGGCCAGGAAGAGCGTCAGCAGCCCGCCGAACCAGGCCGCCCAGACCAGAGACACGAGAATCGCGAGCACGCGTTGCATAGTGCGAAGATGATAGAGGATCGATCGGGCGACGTCATCGTTGAAGGGCGGCTGGGAAGCGGAGAAGAACCATAAAAATGCATGGATCAAGCCAAATTCAATTGCCTTGGCCCGCCGCTGAGCTATTGTCGTCCTGGGGAAGTATTGCCGGATGCGGAGTGAGGAATGAAAAAGTCGATCGCGCGGGATCGCAGGATTGTCTGGTTTGCGGCGGCGATCGCAGCCACTGCGCCGTTCGCGCGAGCGGCGGGGGATCTCTACTGGGATAGTGATGGTACGACTGGGGGTGGTTCGTCCGGCGCCACGGCAACGGGAACGTGGGGAACCAGCAATTTCTGGAATAGCGACAGCGCCGGAGGCGCGGGAACGTTCACCACTACGACCAGCTCTGCGAATGATGTTCATTTCGCTGCCAGCACCGACGTGACGGGGGCATACACCGTCTCGATCAACGGAGCACAGGCCGCTAATAAGATTTTGTTCGAAGAAGGGGCAGTCACGCTGAGCAGCGGGACCAGCCTGACGTTGGGTGGAGGAACCGCACCCGGCATTACGGTATCGACTGCTAACGGAAACACGACGATCAGCACGGCCGTCCTTGTTGCCGCCAGTCAGTCTTTCTCGAACAACAGCCCGGGACTTCTGAGCCTGGCAGGTGTGACGGCCACCAGTGGCGCCGTCACGTTGACACTGGACGGATCCGGCGCCGGCGGCACGACCTTTGGCGGCGTCCTCGGGGATGGTGGCGGGACTATCTCTTTGACGGTCAACTCCACGGGTGGCGGGACCACCAGTTTGAACGCCGTGAACACTTACACCGGACCCACAACCGTCAGCGGCGGTATTCTGGCGGTGGGAGCGGCCGGTCGGCTGGGGGACAACAATACCTCCGTCAGCGGCGGCATCCTGCGACTGGCGGCGGCTTCGAACGTCAATACCGGTGCGGGCAGGACCGTTACTGTCTCCTCAACAGCGACCGCGCTCGGCGTGCTGGGGCTCGGATTCAACGCCGATCCCTCGACCGCAAACGCCAGCTTCGTCGCTGGGGCGAATTCGTCCGATGGCGTCCTGGCCATCGACACCACCGCCTTTACAGCCGTCTCTACGAATGCCATCGGACCCAACGGCACCGGGTTCCTCGGCTCAACTCTCGCCGGGACGTACGCCAACGCCAGCTTGACGGTCGGCTCGGGCAATACGTATCGCCTCGGCGGCGGCGGAGGCACGCTCACGGTCACGAACGCCGTCGTCACCGGCAATGCGAGTCTCGTGGTCGGCAGCTCGTTCACCAATGGCGGGGGAACCGTCATCCTGTCGGCGGCCAATGATTACACCGGCACGACCACCGTCGCGAACGGCGTTCTGAGTGTCATCGACACCGCCGCGACCGGCACCGGAACGCTGGCCCTAGGTACCGCTACGACCAGCGGAACCCTTCGCTACGCCGGCTCGGCGAATCAGGCGTTCAGCCGGGCGATCACCGTCGGTGCTGGTGGATATGGGCTGGACGTTACCAACTCCGCAGCAACCTTGACGGTCAGCAGCCAGTTGGCCGCTGCGCCTTTTGCCAAGGGCGGCGCCGGTAAGCTGATCCTCTCCAACGCAGCCAACGCCTATTCGACCATCAGTGTGACCGGCGGCATCCTCGATACCAATAACAACAACCTGAGCCCGTCTGCAGGGATCACCCTGGGTGGCGGGACGTCGGCCCCGACACTCGCTGTCGGGTCAGGCACGCTGACGCTCGCCTCAATCGTGACGTTCGACGCCACCAACAATCCCGCCGGCGGCACGATCAGCGCGAACTCTCTCACACTCGGCGCGGCCACGCGCACCTTCACCATCGGGGACAGCACAAACGCGGCCGACGATCTGACGATCACCGCACCCATCACCGGGACGTCGGCCGCCGGCCTGACCAAGACCGGCGCAGGCACACTGACGCTGGCGGGGACAACCAACACCTACCCCGGCACCACGACCCTCAACTCCGGCACGCTCAAGTTGAATACATCGGTGGGCCTTGCGGTTCCCGGCACACTGACGATCGCGAATAACGTTTCGAACGTTTCCTCCTCTGCGATGATTGTAGCCGGCAGCACCGGCTCCAGCGTCAATCAGATCGCCGATACGGCGACGGTCAGCATCAGTACCGGGAGTGGCGTCGTCGGCAGCGCGTTCCTGAACCTCAATGACCGCAACGAAACCATCGGCGCTTTGTCGATCACCGCAAACACCACCGGCCAGGCGCTGGGTGTCCAAACCGGCAGCGGCACGCTGACTCTCGGGGGCACGCTGACCTTTGCTACATCGGCCACTTCCGCACCGTCGGCGAGCAGCTCCGTCGCCATCACCGGCACGACCGGCGGAAAGCTTGCCCTCGGCAGTGCCTCTCGGACCATCACAACCGGGCTGGGCGGCAGCAGCAGCCTGGCCAACACGCCGGGCTACCTGATCAGCGACCAGATCACCTCCGGCGGGATCGTCAAGGCCGGCGGCGGGCCCCTGTCCATCACCAGCGGCTTGAACGACTACGCCGGCGGCACCGTCATTCAGGCAGGCATCATCCGCACCGCCCCAGCCCAAAGCGGCACGACCGTCATCACCGCCGGCTCCGGCACCGGCGTGCTGGGGACCGGCAACGTGACGGTGAACGCAGTCGCTTCCGGCAGCGCGCCGCTGCTCGAACTCGACAACAACAACTCGATCGCCGACTCGGCCACGCTGCAGATCGACTCCGGCGTCGTCAACGGGCGAGTCTTCCTCAACTTCTCCGGCAACGAAACAGTCAACATGCTGGTACTCGGCGGCGTGGCTCAAGAAGCCGGCACTTATAATTCCACCACCACGCCGGCATTCTTCAATTCGGGCTCTGGAAACCTCGTGGTCCTGGTCCCGGAACCAGGCTCGCTGGGACTGGCGGCCGTCGCCTCGCTCGGCCTCCTCAAGCGCCGCCGCCGCCGATAGCTCGCCTCCTCCCTTACTTCCATAGTTGCAGCGATTCAATGAAGGTGACGATCCGTCACTCCGCTCTGATGCCGGCGCGGGTGGTGTGGATTCACCGAGCAGCGGCGTCTTCGGACGATCCGGTGGACTGAGCGTGATTTAACTTGCCGAAGAGAGGCTCCGGCCGTTCTAATAAACGGCCGGGTCGGCCGTGAGAGTGGTCGGGGCGGTTGGAGATTCCACATGGCATTGGCATCAATGAAGCGTACGTTCGCAGTCGCATGCGTGCTTGCAGCGGTCAGCATCCTCCAGACGCCCTGGCTGCTTCGGGCCGCCGATCCGCCGGCGGCGCGGCAGGGGGCCGACAAGGAACGCGAGCGGGCGAAGTGGGAGAACAAGATCTCCTTCTACGGACAGGAAGAAACCGACGGCTGGTCGCTCCGCGTGCTGGACCGCGATGCCACCGAGCAGTTCAAGATCAAGTACACGGAACTCTGGAAGTACGTCATCGCCGAGAAGCGCTGGGTGAAGATCGACGCCGGCGCGGCGGCCGTCACGATCGTGCCGGCCAAGCAGAAAGGGCCGGATGCGCCGGAGGATTCGCAGGTTATCGCCGACCTGCCGGTGAAGACCAAAGATGTCGGCCTCTATTACGCCAAGTGGATCGTGAACGACGCGGTGGAGGGCGCGACCTTCTGCCGCGTCGGCCCCGGCCTCGTCGGCGACGCCGCCCGCAAGGCCCGCGAAAACCCGCAGAAGCCGCAGCCGGGCATGACGATGCAGATCGTCCCCCTCAGCCTCGACAAGGCCGAGATCATGACCATCCCCGACCCGCGCTTCGCGACCGGGCAGGCGCTCAAGGGGACGCCGACGACCAAGCCGGTGGCGCGGCCGTGACAGATGATGCTGATCATGACGAGCATGCCGATCCGGATCCGCCGGGACTCGCAAAGTGGCTGACCGTTCCGGGGCGGCTGCTGCTGATTCTCACATTCATCCTTGGTGGCGCAGGCTTCTACTTTTTCGCTATGAACACGCTCCCGTCTCTGCCGAGCGGGTCTTACCCGGTCATGTTCTGGGTCGCGCCGGTAGTCCTTGCATGCGTGATCTTCTTCTTTGCGGTTGCGTGGGTATTGGAACGGGCGGGGGTTCGGGTCTATCAAAAGAAGCGACAACCCTAAAATCCGGGTGGCATGCCCACGGCGCCTTGCATTGCTCGAACGTCGGGCGTCTTCGGGCGTGGGAATGCTTGTGCGTAGCCGGGCAAGTTTGCGTGCGATGTTGTGCTGCACCGAACATGCCCACGCTCGAAACCGCCTCCATATTCCGGCGCGGGACGCGCGCGTGGGCACCCCCGGGAGACGCCAGACGACTGAACGGTTATCAGGCGTCGCCCCACATCACGGGAACAACCCCTTCAGCCGGCACGCCTCTTCCACCCGGCTGATGGCGATGGTGTAGGCGGCGGTGCGGTAGTCGCAGCCGGCTTCGTCTGCTTTGGCGTTCACCGCATCGAAGGCCTTTTCCATCACCCGCTGCAGTTCGTCCTGCACGCGCTTGTAGTCCCAGAAGAAGCTTTCGATCCCCTGCACCCATTCGAAATAGCTGACGGTGACGCCGCCGGCGTTGGCGAGGATGTCGGGGAGGAGGGTGACGCCGTTGTCGCGGAGAATTTCGTCCGCCTGCGGCGTGGTGGGGCCGTTGGCGCCTTCGACGACGATCTTCGCCTGGACGTGCGGCGCGACGTCGGCATCCACCGTATTTTCCATGGCCGCGGGGACCAGGACGTCGCATTGGCAGGAAAGGAGTTCTTCGTTGGTGACGGCATCGCCGCCGGGGAAATCGTTGAGGGTGCCGTTCTCGCGGTAGTAGAGATGGGCCGCTTCCACGTCGACGCCGGTTTCGTCGTAGACGCCGCTCGACTTTTCGCTGATCGCCACGACGGTCGCCCCGCGGGCGTCCAGGAGCCGGGCAGCGTGGAAACCGACATTGCCGAACCCCTGCACCGCGACTTTCACGTCGCCGAGCGTCTTGTTCTGCGTCGCGAGGAACTTGCGGAGAATATTCATCACACCGCGGCCGGTCGCTTCCTCACGCCCCACACTTCCGCCGACGCTGACCGGCTTGCCCGTCACCACGCCGAGCGCCTGGTAGCCGACCATCATGCTGTAGGTGTCGAGGAACCAGGCCATCACCTGGGCGTCGGTGCCCGCATCCGGCGCGGGGATGTCGTGCTGCGGACCGATGATCGGCAGAAGCTCGGCTGTGTACCGGCGGGTGAGTCGTTCCTTCTCCCCCATGCTCATCTTTCTCGGGTCGCAGACAACGCCCCCCTTGGCGCCGCCGTAGGGCAGGCCGACAAGGGCGTTCTTCCATGTCTGCAGCATCGCCAGCGCCATCACCTCGTCCATATTGACGGCCGAGTCGAAGCGGATGCCGCCTTTGAACGGCCCGAGCGCGTTGTTGTGCTGGCAGCGGTAGCCGGTGAAGACCTGGATCCGGCCGTCATCCATTTTAATGGGACAGGAGACGGTCATCACCCGTTTGGGGCTGGAGAGGACGGTGCGCCAGGTCGGGTCGAGGCCCATCGTCTGATAGACGCGGTCGAAGTAGAAATGGGCGTTGGCCCAGAACGGCGAGTGTTTCTCGGCGCGCGGGGCGAGGCGGTCGGTGCCAGTGGGATGCGCGGGGGACGTGGTGATCGCGCCGTTCTTTGTAGTGTCAGTGGGAGTCATAGGTCCGCCGGGTCGAGAGTGGGGGATCCAGCACACAGGGACGGTCGGCAACGCTGGAGAATGATAGGATTCGTCGCGGGCGCAGGTTGTTGCGTCTCACCCAGGGCGGATTGCCGCGCCTGCCACTCAATGGGCGGCAAAAAGGACACCGCCGCAGAGGGAGCAGGAAGAGAAGCTACGGGCGTCGATGTGCGCGGCTCTGGCTGGCGGGCTGAGCCACCGTGCGGACCAGTGGATGGCAGATCCACCAGACGACGGCGGTATAGACGCATACCGCGCCGGCGGCGATCAGGAAGGGGAGGCACCAGTGGGGGAGGTGCATGCACAAAGTATACGATCCAAAAGGGTCGTTCGGAAGCAATCGCGGTGAATTGCCGCCACCCTCGTTATCGGGTGCGGTGGTGCAACTCCTTCAACCTCAGTCGCGCGGCCGGGGTAAGATGGGAGGTCGACAGATAGCGACGGTCGCATGCGAATCCCATTGTTTCTGATGATATCGCTGCTCCTGACCGCCCCGGCTGTTTGCGCGGCCGGCCCGGCTACGGCACCGGCGCATCATGACGCGGCGCTGGCGGACAACCCGGATGTGTTGCCGCTCACCGCCGCGGCCGAGCTGCGCGACATGTCAGCCGAGCAGGCGAACCAGAAACTGCCGGTGCGGGTGCGGGGCGTCGTCACCTATCAGGCGACGCTCCCGCAGATGCTGTTCCTGCAGGATGAAACCGGCGGCGTCTGCGTCAGTGGTGTGCGCGATCGCGAATTCCGCACGCCCCTGAAGGCCGGGCTGACGGTTGAGGTCGAAGGCGTCACGGCGTGGGGCGTCCACGCCGCCTACGTGACCAACCGCCCGCGCGAGTTCCTCAAGATCACGATTGTCGGGGATGGCCTGCCCGTCTCGCCGCAGCCGGTGAAGATGTCGGAGCTGACCGGAACGCGGCAGCACGGAAACTTCATCGAGCTGACCGGCATCGTCCGCACGATCCGCGGGGAGAGCATCGGGCCGAATGGACAGGAAGCGATGGTCGTCACGCTCGCCTCCGGCGCCGACCGCGTCGAGGCGACGTTGCTGGGGCGCAACCGCGAGATGGTCCTGCCGACGCAATGGGTCGGCGCGATGCTCCGCGTGCGCGGCGTCTTCAACGTTGTCGCCCCCGAGCGGGCGGTGTCGCCGGCGATGCGGGTCCTGATTCCGGCGCTGCGAGACTTCAAGGTAATCAGCGCCGCCAGGCCGCCGTACGAATTGCCGGTTTCGACGATCGACTCCCTCGCCGCTTCCACCGACTCGGCCACCGCGCCGGCGGCGATGAACGAGCGGTTTCACATCAAGGCGGTCGTCACGCTGCCGGTGCCCGAGAAGGGGCTCTACGTTCAGGATGAGACGGCCGGCACTTGGATCGACGTCGTGCCGCCGGAGGATGTGAAATCGGGCGACCAGGTCGAAGTGGTCGGCTTTCCCACGAAGCGGGGCTGGGCGATCGGGCTGGAAGACGTCGTCTGGAAAGCCACCGGCCACGCCGCCGCGCCGGCCGCCCCGCTGGTGACGGCCGATCAGGCGCTCAACGGACAGCTCGATTCACGGCTGGTGCGGATGGAAGCGCTGGTGCTGGATGTGTCCCGGCTGGCGGAAGGGCCGACGCTGGTGCTGCAATCCGGCGAGCGCGTCTTCCTGGCCAGACTCGCCAACCCGCAAGCCGGTCTGCCGACGGTGCATCAGGACAGTTGGGTGCGCGTCTCCGGCGTCTGCGTGAACAACCGCAGCCCCGCCGACGGCAGACCCGCGGATGCAAGCCGGCCGGTTTCGTTCCACCTGCTGCTCGGATCGTCTGAAGCGATCGAGGTGATCCGCACCCCGAGCTGGTGGACACTGCAGCGGATCGCCGCGGTCTTCGGCGTGCTGGCGCTGCTGACGCTGGCGGCTCTGGCGTGGAATTTCATCCTCCGCCGTCGCGTGACGCGCCAGACCGCCACCATCCAGCAGCACATGGCCAACCGAACGCTCTACGAAGAGCGCGTCCGCATCGCCCGCGAACTGCATGATTCGCTCGAACAGGATCTCCTCGGCATCACGATGCAGCTCAACGCGACCGAGAAACTGCTGACGAACCCCGATCGCGCCAAACAGTCTCTGCAACTGGCGGCTGCGATGGTCCGCCGCAGCCAGGCGGAAACCCACCGCGCCGTCTGGGATCTCCGCGACACGCGGCAAGGCAAAGAAGGCCTCGTCGGCAGCCTCCGCGAAGCGGTGGCCGGCCTGACGCCCGGGCACGCCCAGAGCACGAACGGGCAGAGCGACGATGGAAACGGAGATGGCGCCTCTCACGGTCCATCCATCGAAGTGCGGCTGGAAGGAGAGCCGCGCCCGCTCGCTCCGCAGGTGGAGAATCACCTGCTTCGCGTAGCCCTTGAGGCAGTGACGAACGCGTTGAAACACGCGGGCGCCAGGCACATCACGATCGACCTGCTGTACGGCGAGGAACACGTCTCCGTGAAAGTGACCGACGACGGCAAAGGCTTCGACACCGCCCTCGCCCCACCGCCGAGCAGCGGGCATTTCGGATTGTTCGGCATGAGAGAGCGGGCGGAGAAGCTGCACGCGAGTCTGGCGATCGACAGCCGGGCGGGGGAAGGAACGAGCATCCAGTTGCAAGTGCCGGCGGCGCAGGCGTGATATACTTAGGATGTCATGAAAAGCCCTTTCCCCGGTATGGACCCTTATCTGGAGAAGCACTGGGAGGACGTGCATTCACGTCTGATCGGCTACGTCGCCGATGCGCTTCAACCTCAACTGCCCGACGACCTGATTGCGCGAATCGAAGAGAAAGTATATGTCGAGGATGAGAAGGATCGCGAGATTCGCAAACCTGATGTACGCGTCGTTGATGCGCCGGTGAGCTGGCAACCGTCGCCGGGCGAGTCGTCCACGGCCGTGCTGGACGCGCCGGTGCGCCTTGAACCGGTCGGCGATCCAATCAAGCACCGTTCGGTGCTGATCTACGACTCCAGCGGCAAGCGAATCGTCACCGCGATCGAGATATTGAGCCCGTGGAACAAAGCGAGGGGACGCGAGGTCCGCAAGTATCTCGCGAAGCGAGATAAGTTCGTCGACAGCAATACGAACCTGGTGGAGATCGATCTGGTTCGGGCAGGGAATTGGCGACGGATGATCGGCGAATACAGTGTGCCCGAGCCCCTGAGAAGCACGTATCGCGTCACGATCACCATGCCGGATGATGAGGGTCCCCTGCACTACGCTATTTGGCTTCACTCGAAGCTTCCGACGATCAGGGTCCCCCTCCGCCCCGCTGAAGAGCCGATTAAGCTGAACCTGCAGGAACTCATCGAAAAGGTCTACGTGATGGGGCGGTACAACCGTATCGATTACAGCGAGCCTTGTGAGCCACCACTGAAGGGCGCAGACGCAACCTGGGCGGATGCACAGCTGAAGGCAGCCGGAAAGCGCGTCTGATGGCCGCGTCCGCTCAAACAAAACTTCGCCTTCTCATCGTTGACGACCACTTCATGGTCCGCATCGGATTGGTGAGCGCACTCAATCTCGAACCCGATATGGAAGTGATCGCCGAGGCGAAGACGGGGGCGGAGGCGGTGACGGCTTTTGCACAGCACAAGCCGGATGTGCTGGTGATGGACTACCAGATGCCGGATATGAACGGCGTCGATGCGACGGCCGCCATCCGGGCGAAGTTTCCCGATGCGCGGATCATCATCCTGTCCGTATACAAGGGGGAGGAGGATATCCACCGCGCCGTGCGGGCGGGGGCGTCGGGCTATCTGCCGAAAGCGTCGGAGCCGGTGGAACTGCTGGAAGCGATTCGCGTCGTCGCCAGAGGGGGCCGATACTTCCCGGCAGCAATTAATGCCGCACTCGCCACCCGGGCCGGACGTACAGAATTGTCTGAACGGGAGCGCGAAGTGCTGGCCTTGATGGTGAAGGGGAGAAGCAACAAAGAGATCGCTATCGCACTAGGTATCTCTGAGAACACGGTGAAGGTGCATACCACCCGCGTTTTCGAGAAGCTTGGCGTGGCAGATCGGCTGGAAGCGATGACCGCCGCGATACAACGCGGCATCGTTCATCTTCAGTGATCTTTCACGCTTAAGCGCATTTCCGGTCATCAGTTAGGTCCGCATAGCCCATCCGTATTATTGTGCGACTTGCGGAATTGCGCTAATGTCCGCCGATACCTTGCGGTCAGTCCCCAATCTTTAGACGGAGCAGACCATGGCACGCATGCCCAACTACGACCCCGCGGAACACATGACTCGTCCCGAAGACCTGACCATGACCCGCCGCGAGGCGCTGCAAAAGACCGGCATGGGCATGGGGGCGCTGGGACTGGCCATGCTGATGGCCCAGAACTTTCCGGGTTCGATGGCCCGTGGTGCGACCAACACGCTGCCCGGCTCGGCATCGGCCGTCCCGACTGTCCGCGGACCGCTGGCACCGAAGAAGGCGCCGCTCCCGGCCAAGGCCAAGCATGTAATCCATATCTTCGCCCCCGGCGGCCCGTCGCACGTCGACACGTGGGACCCCAAGCCGATGCTCGCCAAGTATGCCGACCAGGTCCTGCCGGGGATGCAGGGACTGTCGTTCCCGTCGCCGTTCGAATTCAAGAAGATGGGCAAGTCGGGCGTCGAAGTCTCCGAAGTCTTCTCCAAGCTCGGCGAATGCATCGACGACATGGCCGTCATCCGCTCGCTCTGGACTGACCTCCCCGCACACGAACCGGCCAGCCGGTTCATGCACACCGGCTCGTTCCAGATCCCCAAGCCGTCGATGGGCTCCTGGGTGGTCTACGGGCTCGGCACCGAAAACCAGAACATGCCTGGCTTCATCAGCTTGGGCGGCAAGCAGGACTGGCGTCAGTCTTCGTTCCTGCCCAGCCTCTACCAGGGCGTGAATGTCCCTTACCGCATCGGCATGCCGGTGAACCAGGTCCTGCTGAACATCAACAACCAGTTCACCAACTCCGGCGACCAGCGCCGCCAGCTCGATCTAGCCCGCAAGCTCAACGCGATGCACTCAGAGAAGCTCCACAAGGAGGAGCAGCTCGAAGCCCGCATCGAGAGCTTCGAGATGGCCTTCCGCATGCAGACCGAAGCGACGGATGCCTTCGACATCTCGAAGGAGCCGCAGTCGGCCCGGGACATGTACGGCCTCAACGGCCCGACCGCGGATTCGGGCGCCAAGCTGCTCGTCGCCCGCCGGCTCATCGAGCGCGGCGTGCGGTTCGTGCAGCTTCCGATCGGCGGCTGGGACCACCATGGCAACCTCAAGACCTCGATGGAAAAGAACGCCGCCCTGGTCGACGGCCCGGCGGCGGCGCTGATCAAGGATCTCAAGCAGCGCGGCCTGCTGGATGACACCCTCATCCTCTGGGGCGGCGAATTCGGCCGCACGGTCACCCGCGACCGCGGCGGCAACGGCGCGACCCCGGGCCGCGACCACAACGGCCGGGCCATGTGCTGCTGGATGGCCGGCGGCGGCGTCAAGGGCGGCACCGCCTACGGCGCCACCGACGAGTTCGGCGCCCGCGCCACCGAGAACCGCGTCCACGTCCACGACTTGCACGCGACCATCATGGCCCTGCTCGGCTTCGATCACACGAAGCTCACCTACCGTTACAACGGCCGCGACTTCCGCTTCACCGACAACTTCGGCAACGTGGTGAAGGACGTGATCGCCTGATCGTTTTCTCGAAGAAGTTAAGACGATTCACCACAGAGAGCACGGAGTACACGGAGAGGGGACGAGCAATTCGGTTCGAGTCTCTTCCCTCCGTGCTCTCCGTGTTCTCCGTGGTGAATTCTGCTGGTCCCAAAGGATCGGAACCATGAACGCACGATTCCTCAGCCTGACACTCGCGATCAGTGCCGCGACTGGTTTTGCGGTGAGCCTTACCGCTCCGAGCCTCAGCGCCGCCAAGGCGCCGCCGCCGGCTGCGCCTCCTGCTGTAACCGCGCCTGCGGCCGGTGGTGCGGCGGAGAAAGCCGTTCCGCTCACGAAGGAGCAGACCAGCTTCTTCGAAGGCAAAATCCGTCCGCTCCTCTCCGCCAGTTGCTACAAGTGCCACAGCGTCGAATCCGGCAAGAATCGCGGCGGCCTGGTGCTCGACACGAAGGACGGCTGGGTCAAGGGCGGCGATACTGGCACCGCCATCGTCCCCGGTGATCCGGACAAGAGCCTGCTGATCAAGGCGATCTCGTACAAGGACCCGGACGTCCAGATGCCCCCCAAAGGCGAAAAGCTGACCGATCAGCAGATCGCCGACCTGACGACCTGGGTGAAGATGGGCGCGCCCGACCCGCGCGTCACCTCCGGCGGTCCAAAGCTGACCGGCCTCAATGACAAGGCCCGTTCGCACTGGGCCTACCAGCCGATCAAGAAATCTGAAGTCCCGGCCGTCCAGATACCCGCCTGGGTGCGGACCCCGGTCGATGCGTTCGTCCTCGCCAAGCTCGCTCAGAACGGCATGCAGCCTTCCGGTCCCGCCGCGAAGGAAACACTCCTCCGCAGGGCCTACTACGATCTGACCGGCCTGCCTCCGACCCCGCAGGACATTCGCGCGTTCCAGGCCGATTCCTCGCCGACCGCCTTTGAGAAGGTTGTTGACAAGCTTCTCGCATCGCCCGCCTACGGCGAGCGCTGGGGGCGGTTCTGGCTCGATTCAGCCCGTTACTCCGATACCACCGGCGGTGACAACAAGCGGGAGGAATACCGCTTCCCCTACGCCTGGACTTATCGCGACTACGTCATCAAGGCGTTCAACGATGACAAGCCGTACGATCAGTTCCTGAAGGAACAGATCGCCGCCGACCTGCTGCCGGAATCGAAGAAGGATCCCTCCTGCCTTGCCGCGCTCGGGTTCATCACCGTCGGCAAGCGGTTTGCCAACCCCAACGATCAGATCGACGAGCGGATCGACGCGCTCAGCAAGGCCACGATGGCCTTGACCGTAGCTTGCGCCCGCTGCCACGATCACAAGTTCGATCCGATCCCGACGCAGGACTACTACTCCCTGCACGGCATCTTCGCCAGCACCGCCGAGCCGGCCGAAAAGCCGATCATCGGCCCGGCGCCGAAGGGCCCGGAGTACGATGACTTCAAGAAGCAACTCGCATTTCTCGAAGAGAAGAACAAGGAAATTTACTTCGATCTCGTTGCGAGCAAGTCGAACGAATTCCGCAGCAAGGCCGCAGGCTATTTGCTGGTCCAGGCCCTCGGCCGCAAGGCGACCAACAAAGACGCCCTGAAGATGCGGTATGACCTGCAGGCCGAGTTCAAGCTCGACCGCGACCTGCTCAATGGCGGCTATCGCGGCAAGGGCCAGGACACGGTCCTCACCCCGTTCCAGATGTTCGCCCAACTTGATGCCGAGAACTTCGCCGAGAAGGCGAAGGACATCCTCAAGGAAGTCACATCCGGCACCTCGAAGCGCCGTCCGATCAATCCGGTGGTCGTCAAGGCCTTTTCGGAAGTGAAGCCGGAACAGCTCAAGAGCATCCGCAACGTCGCCGAGGTTTACGGCAAGCTCTTCGCCTCGATCGACAAGGACGCGAAGGCCTATATGGAGGCCTGCCGCAAGGCGACGACGGAGGAAGTGAAGGGATACGACCCGCACATGGTCGAGCTGTTCAACATCCCTGCCCAGATCGAGTCGGCCTGCGTGCTCTCGACCGACAAGCTGCGTGAAATCGCCCCGAAGCTCCCCGTGGCCAACCAGGGGGCGTACAGCAAGTTCAAGCTTGGCGAGATCAACGAACTGATGCTCACCCACCCCGGCGCGCCGGCCCGGGCGATGGTGGTGGGGGACTCGTACAACGCCCGCGATTCGTACGTCTTCGTCCGCGGCGAAGCGCAGAACCGCGGCCCCCTGGCGCCGCGCCGCTTCCTGGAGATCATCGCCGGCAAGGACCGCCCGACCTTCAAGAACGGCTCCGGCCGGCTCGAACTGGCCGAGGCGATCGCGAACAAGTCCAACCCGCTGACCGCCCGCGTGCTCGTCAACCGGGTCTGGATGCACCACTTCGGCCGGGGCATCGTGCCGACGCTGGATGACATGGGCGTGCAGTCCGAGCCGCCCAGCCATCCGGAGATGCTGGATTACCTCGCCGCCACCTTCATGGAGAACGGCTGGTCGATCAAGAAGCTCCACAGGACGATCATGCTCTCCAGTACGTATCAGCAGAACAGCGATACGAACCTGACTTACGCCAGCCGCGACCCGGACAACAAGCTGCTCTGGCGGCAGAACCTCCGCCGGCTCGACTTCGAAGCCGTCCGCGACACGATGCTGACCTTCACGGGCAAGATGGACCACAGCGTCGGCGGCAAGCCGGTGAACCTGACCGATGAGCCTTACAGCTTCCGCCGCAGCGTCTATGGCTACATCGACCGCGGCCAGATGCCCGAGTTGATGGCCCAGTTCGACTTCCCCGACGCCGACATGGCCAACAGCAAGCGGGCGAGCACCATCGTCCCGCAGCAGGCGCTCTTCTTCATGAACAGCCCGATGGCGGTGGACGTCGCCCGCAAGGTGACCAGTCGGCCCGAGTTCGTCGCCGCCAAAGACGACGCGGCCAAGGTGAAGGTGATCTACGAGGTCCTCTTCGCCCGCGCCCCGCGGCCTGAAGAAGTGAAACTGGCGGCTGGCTTTCTCGCCGGCGCCCGCTCTGATGACGAAACCACGAATGGCACCCTTGCCTCGGCCTCGGAAAAGGGCAGCAAGGCCGGCAAGCAGGCCGGAGTCGTGAAGGTGCCCAAAGGGGTCATCCCCGCCAAGAAGGGCGGCGACAGCCGCAAGGCAATCCAGAACAGCGGTGAATACGTCGAGCGCAAGCCGCTCAACCCCTGGGAGCAGTACACCCAGGCGCTGCTGTTCACCAACGAGATCGCTTACGTGAACTAGCGGCCGGAAACGGTCGCACCAATGGAGCGGAGATCTGCCCGCACGCCCCTGATCGCTCGATCAGGGGCGTGCGGCTTTTTGCGCTTCCTCGTGGGCAGAGAGGAGGGTCGCCCGTAACTCAATCGATCGAGCAAATCAGATTCGGTCCGTCGAGCAGAATGCGGTGATGGTTCAAAATGTCGCGTCCCAGCAGCACGTAGCTTTCGCCGGGCCCGCCGATCGCTCCGATTGTGACTGGCGGATAACCCACGTATTGCGATCTGAATCAAATATCGCTTAAAGCGCGCCAGTCCGCCCGCGAATCCTTCGACCAGGATTTCCCCCGCGGGGAGCAGCCTCAGCGCGTCGATCACATCACCTGTAATCACAGTCAAGTCTGCAGCCGTGTCGACTTTCGCTGGAGCCTCGACGGACTCTCCATTGCCGATGTCGCGGCTGATGGTCACATGTACCAGCGGAGCCGGTGGCTGGATCTGCTGGTTATAGTTGTATCGGGTCAAGGAGCTTCTCCGGCCGGAACACGCGGTGACCCGATCCGAACAGGGGGGGCTGGGTGGCGGTCACTTGAGCTACGAAGATCGGAACATAACCCACCTTGCCATACGCCGATTGAGCGGTTTCGACGAACGACCCGCCTGTCGCAACCACCTCGCCGCCGTGAATTGCGACAAAGCGTCCTTCCAGGGATTTGAGCAAATCAGGCAGCAGACGGTGAAATGTAATTCGCCCGTCGCACAGGGAATCCTCGGCAGCGGGAAGGATCGTGGGAGCAGGCAGGATCGCGGACTCGGACATAGAGAACCTCATCAACAAATCCTTATCGTCCGGATTTCCGATATGATTATAGCTTTGTGATAAAGGGCGCAGCCATATCGGATCTTTCACCAGCGGATCATGCCCGTCGAATCGACCCATTCAATCATCTACTGCACGCCATCGTACAAGGGTTTTGCGCTGCAATTGGCCCAGACCGTCGGCGCCGCCACGGGCCGGACCGAACGCGCCAATTTTCCAGATGGTGAGCGATACCTCCGGCTCATCGATTCCCCTGCCGATCGCGACGCCGTTCTCGTCGGCGGAACGATTACCGATTCGGACACGCTGGAGATCTACGACCTCGCCTGCGGGATCGTATCGGCCGGGGCACGGCGGCTGACGCTCGTGATCCCTTATTTCGGCTACGCGACGATGGAGCGGGCGGTGAAGCAGGGCGAGATCGTCACCGCCAAGAACCGCGCCCGGCTCCTTTCCTCGATCCCGTTCGCCACGATGCACAATCGCGCGCTGCTGCTCGACCTGCATAGCGAAGGCATTCCGCATTATTTCGAGGGAAGCTGGGTGGCGGTGCATGTTTACGGCAAGCCGGTCGTGACGCCCGCCATTCGCCGGCTCGGCGGGAGCGATTTCGTCCTCGCCTGCACCGACGCCGGCCGGGCGAAATGGGTGCAGTCGCTGGCGAACGACCTCCAGGTTCCCGCCTCCTTTGTTTTCAAGCGCCGCCTCAGCGGCAGTTCCACCGAAGTCGCGGCCGTCAGCGCCCAGGTGCAGGGGAAGAAGGTCATCATCTACGACGACATGATCCGCACCGGCGGATCGCTGATGAACGCCGCAAAAGCCTATCGCGACGCCGGCGCCGCTTCCCTCGCCGCCGTCACCACGCACGGCGTTTTCCCGGGTGACTCGCTGCAGAAGATTCGCGACTCCGGCCTCTTCACCGCCGTCTTCTGCACCGACAGCCATCCGCGGGCGCGCGAGCTGCAGCCGCACTTCGAAGGCTACCTGCAGGTCGAGCCGGCGGCCGGGCTGTTTGTCCCGCACCTTCAGCCGCAGTGATCCTCGCACGTGTTCTGCGCTGCGCAACTTCTGCAATACCTGCCGCAGGGCTGGCACAGTCCCCTCTCTTTCACGAGCTGGCGGGAAGTACGTCACCGAAACAACGATGCTCCGCCATCGACATAGATCTCAACGCCGCTGACATGCCGGCTCAAGTCCGAGGCGAGGAAGAGGCAGACATCGGCCACGTCACGCGGCTCTCCCTTGCCGCCCTGGATCACCGGCATGCCTTCGGGGAATTCGACGGGGATCTTCACCTCATCCGTGTCCCGCTTCTTCGTCCGCTCGTCGATCTTCGTCTCGATCGCGCCGGGGCAGACGGCATTCACGCGGATGCCGTGTCTCCCGACTTCCAGCGCCGCCATCTTCATCAAAGCCACCTGCCCCGCCTTGCTCGCACTGTAGGCGCTCGCGCCGGCCGTGCTGAATGTGCGGTTGCCGTTCACGCTGCTGGTGATGATGATGCTCCCGCCGCCGACTTTGCGGAGATGGGGAATGGTGTAGTGCAGCGTCAGATAGGTTCCCTTGAGGTTGACCGCCAGCGTTCTGTCCCACTCCTCCGGCTCAAGCTCTTCAAGGGGCGCCCAGACCCCGTTGATGCCCGCATTGGCGAAGGCGATATCCAGTTTGCCGAAAGTCTGCACCGTCCGGTCGACTGCCTGCCAGACTTCGTTCGAGTCGCTCACGTCGCAATGGACATATGCCGCCCGCCCGCCTTCTGACCGTATCTTGTCGGCCGCTTTCCTCCCTTCCTCATCCAGCATATCCGCCAGCATGACCGCCGATCCTGCTTCGGCAAACCGCTCGGCCGTGCCGAGCCCAATCCCGTTCGCGCCGCCCGTGATGAGCGCCACCTTTCCATCCAGCAATCCCATGGCTCCTCCTCTGACTGACGCTGCCGATCCCAACGGCCGAGAGGAGGCATCGCAAAGGGTTTGCCACAGCCAGCACGCCGCCGGAGGCGACGATTTGGTGGCAAATGTCACAGACGCTATGGCAGGCTGACGCAGCCGATCGATTCCGCGCACTTGTCTTCCCCGCGCAAATAGAGCGAGCCTCGGAAGCAACGCTCCGGAGGCTCGCTCAAATGACTTCTGGATTCCCTGACCGCGGCGATCAGGTGGCGGGGCTCAGCACGGCTACCTTGCCTACGATGACCGAGGCGGCCGTCGCGCTTTCCTTCATCAGCCACTGCATGCGCTGGCGGTTGCTCATGCCGGCCCACTTCGTACGCTCGATCGACGGGCAGATTCTGCGCGTCTCGAGACGGTCCAGCGTGCGCTTGACCGAATCGCCTGAAACCTCGCGGGCCATTCCCTCGTCGAGCACGTGGAAGACGATTCCCTGGACGACGGAGGCCGGTTTGAACTGATACTTCGCGTCGGTCGACTGGCACTCCTGCTGCACGGCAGCCGCCGTTGTGCGGGAAGAAGACCCGACGCCCTTGGCCGATGCGGAACGCGGAAACATAGAGGCCTCCTCGTGGCTGCAAAGCCGGACACGGCGGGCACGAATCATGTCCCGGAAAAACTCCTCAGCGCCGACACGCGGCGCCAAGCCCGTGGCCAACCGCAGCACATCCGAGAGAGCTACCTGAGCAACCGCCGTGCCACTTGCCCCGGCGACCGTTTCTCCTGACCCGCCGCCCCCTCCGATCCGCATGCTAGCCCCGGTCTGACCACAATGCGGCAGTAGCGGATTTCCCGCAGAACGGTTTAGATACATGCCATGGCCAACACAGTGCCTGCCAAGCCTGCCGAAACGCCCTCCCACCAACCCTCGCGCTCCCGCCGTGACGACGGCACCGGATTGATCGACTACGACCCCTGGCTCGAGCCCCATGCCGACCGCCTCCGCGAGCGGTATGCCCACTACCGAGCAATGCTTGGGAACATCGAGCAGACCGGCGGATTGCTTGGGCCGATCAGCCAGGGGCACCACTATTTCGGGTTCAATCGCGGCGAGCGCGATGGCAGACCGGGCGTCTGGTATCGCGAGTGGGCGCCGGGGGCGAAGCAGCTCTGGCTCACCGGTGATTTCAATGGGTGGGACCGCTACACCAACCGCATGGAGCGCGACGCCTATGGCGTCTGGAGTCTTTTTCTTCCCGATGAAGAATATGCCGGCCGACTGACCCACGGCTCGAAGCTCAAGGTCCACGTGCTGACCGAAAAAGGCGCAATGGACAGGATCCCTGCCTACATCCGCCGCGTTGTGCAGGAGGCAAACTCCCCCGATTTCACAGCCGTTTATTGGAACCCTCTGCAGCCATACCACTTCCAGCACTCCAACCCCAAGCTGCAGCACGGCTTGAAGATCTATGAAGCCCATGTCGGTATGGCCCAGGAGGAAGGCAAGGTCGGCTCCTTCAATGAGTTCACCCAAAAGAACCTGAAGTGGATCGCCGATCTGGGCTACAACGCCATCCAGCTCATGGCGGTGATGGAGCACCCATACTACGGCTCCTTCGGTTACCACGTCAGCAATTTCTACGCTGTCTCCAGCCGGTTCGGCACCCCGGAAGACCTCAAGCGGCTGATCGACACCGCCCACAGCCTGGGCATGGTCGTCCTGCTCGACATTATCCACAGCCACGCCGTCAAGAACCTCAACGAAGGCCTCGCCTTCTTCGACGGCACCGATTACCAGTACTTCCACGCCGGCCCCAAGGGCCAGCACGTCGCCTGGGATTCGCTCCTGTTCGATTACTCAAAGTTCGAGGTCCAGCGCTTCCTCCTCTCCAACGTTCGCTACTGGCTTGAAGAGTTCCGTTTCGACGGCTTCCGTTTCGACGGCGTCACTTCGATGGTCTACCTCGATCACGGCCTGGGCAAAGCTTTCAGCAGCTATGACGACTACTTCGGCGGCAACATCGACCGCGACGCCGTCGCCTATCTGCAGATTGCCAACCAACTCGCCCACATGGTCAAGCAGGACGCGATCACCATCGCCGAAGACGTCAGCGGCATGGTCGGCATGGCCCGCACGGTGGCCGAGGGGGGCATCGGCTTCGACTACCGGCTGGCCATGGGCGTCCCCGACTACTGGATCAAGCTCCTCAAGGAACAGTCGGACGAGCAGTGGAATCTGCACGGCCTGTATCACACGCTGATGAACCGCCGACACGGCGAGAAGCACATCGGCTATGCCGAAAGCCACGACCAGGCCCTCGTCGGCGACAAGACCCTCCTTTCCAGCACATTGGGATCCTAAGCTTAGAATTCCACGTGGACAAGTTGTCGCG
>JADMIO010976180.1_pt1 | contig 23159 bp, 14 predicted proteins | sample 8958161 | NCBI WGS metagenome assembly JADMIO01 (sample SAMN16585339, study PRJNA669376) | soil metagenome | isolation source: Crop rotation soil | place: USA: Cullars Rotation, Alabama | collected 2011 | reverse complement strand
GCGAACCGCAACTCGGCAGGCGAGGTCTATACTCTGCAGTCGGCGGCGACGGAATCCGCCAGCAAAGTCTCGCCATGCTGTGGGTGCTCAATCAGTCGTCCGGGGAGCACTCGCTTCTTCAAATAGCAGAGAAATCGCGACTGCCCTTCGCAATCGTCGCTGGGGCCGCGGAGAAATTGCACCAGCATGGGCTGATCGGACAAATCCAAGGCGCTTATCTGGAGGAGAAAAATGCCGTCGGGGCGGATTAGCTTCACCGCAAAGCCGCCGCTCGAGCTGCCGCTGGCCCTAGTCTTGTTCTTGCTTGCAGGAGCGGCGGAGCGGCTGCAGGAGGCAATTTGGTTCCCCTTTGTAATGGGATTGATCTGGCTTCTGTACCGGCGACCGGGCGTCGATTATCGTCTGGATCGCCACGTCAGGATTTCGCTGATCCTGCTGGCTGCTTATGGCGTGGCTCAACTTAGCAGTAGCGTCTCGCCGGTCGCAACACTCGCTCAGATTCTGCGATTCGCCGGATACGTCGCCCTCATGTTGCTACTCATGCAGCGTTGGGGCCATTCTGCGGATGCTGGTTGGGACCGGATCCGTCCCTTCTTGATCATCCTCTGTCTGGAGGCGTTTCTGGGAGTTATTCAGCGTACTCTTACACGGTCGAACGAGTTCGCCGTAGGCACTTTCCTGAATCACAGCCACTACGCCAACTTTCTGGTGATCGGCATTCCTTTCGCGGTCACCTTAACCATCGTGGCCACAAAGACCATGCTGGCGAAGTCCTCCATCACATTGATCTCGGCGCTTCCCGTTCTCCGAATGGCTGGAATGGTGGCGCTCCTGATCTCGGCGATCCTGCTTGCGGCATCGCGATCGGCATTCATTTCGATGCTGGCGTCTTTGGTCGTCCTCGGTGCAATGACCATCTCGCGGCTCTCCGTGCATCGCGTGACTGCGTCGCTCCTGTTGCTGGCTGTGGTTGTGCTTCCTTGCTGGCTGTTGGTCACAGATCAAATCGCCGAGCGCTTCGACAAGATGAGTACCATCGAGAAGATAACCGCGGACGCCCCCTTGCCGCTGTGGCGCAATGCCTTGACGCTCTACTCGGCTTGCTCCTGGATGGGATGCGGATGGGGTGCCTACCGCGTCGCAGCAAGGACCCTCCTTCCCGCCGGATCGGCCTCCGACGCTCATAGCGACTACCTGCAGGCCCTTGCCGAATTTGGCGTTGTCGGAGCCGCTATCCTCACTGTTTCCGGCGCCGCAGTCCTAAGAATGGCCTCGCGGCGAACTGCTCTGAAATCTCCTTCTTTGGCGCCCTGCTTCGCAAATGCCTGCACAGCAAGCCTCGTGTCTATTCTTCTGAGCAGCACTGTCGAAACCAACCTATATATACCGGCGAACGCATTCTTGTCCTTATGGATCGGCGGAATTGCCGCGGGGTTATGCCATCAGCACCGCAGCGTAATAGAAGTACCTCGAAGTCGGTCCTGTTATGCCTGAGATTCTTCGGAACTATTATCTCGGTAAAGCGCGAGCAGCCGGTGGAAGGATTTGGCGGGTTGTCGGCAACCTCCGTTCCGTGACTCTCCGGCCCCAGGGCAGTGCACGCGGGCGGGTTCTGCTGTCGTATGTGCTGGACGGGTTCTTGGAAAGATATCGGAATTCGGAAACCCCTATGCATACCAACATCTGGGAAACGCGACTCATGGCGGAGACATTCCTCAACATGGGATACCAGGTCGATGTGATCAGTTGGTTGAATCGAATGTTCCTTCCAAAGGTCGAATACGCCGCATTTATCGATGTCCGTCACAACATGGAGCGGCTCGCTCCATATCTCGGCAAGCGCTGCCGTAAGATCTTTCATATTGACTGCGCTCACCTGAATTACCTGAACGCGGCTGAATCCCGCCGCCTGCTGGAATTGCAGCAGCGCCGCGGAATCACCTTGCCCCCACGGCGTTTCGAAACCCCGAACCTGGGAATCGAGTACGCCGACTGCGCGACCATGCTCGGGAACGCCTTTACGCGCTCCACCTACGAATACGCGGGAAAGCCGATCTATCCGGTGCCCCTTCCGTCGTGTGTCACAATGCCCTGGCCGAGCGACAAAGATTGGACGGCGTGCCGAAAGACGTTTATCTGGATGGGCAGCGCCGGATTCGTCCATAAGGGACTTGACCGCGTCCTCGACGCCTTCGCCGCCATGCCTGATTACAACCTCCTCGTCTGCGGACCCCTCGATATGGAGCCGGACTTCCGGAAGGCGTTCCACCGTGAGCTGTATGGGCTCCCGAACATTAAAACGCTGGGCTGGATGGATGTCGCCAGCACTCGTTTCACGGAGCTGGCGCGTTCGGCCGTGGCGATGGTGCACCCTAGCTGTTCGGAGGGCCAGTCCGGCGCAGTAGTGACCTGTATGCATGCGGCCCTTATTCCGATCGTCAGTGTGCAGTCCGGCGTTGACGTCGATGGCTTCGGTGTCGTACTTCACGATTGCTCGGTCGGAGAGATTCAAGCCGCCGTCCGAGAGATCTCCCAGTTGGACTCGGCGGATCTGGAGCGTCGCGCGCGAAGCGCTTGGGCTACCGCTCATCAGACCTATACGCGGGAGAACTACACCCGCGTCTTTAGCGAAACAGTGGAGCTGTTGCTGGGGCAACGCTCGATTAGAAAGGACGCCATACAGGCGAGTTGATTATGCCGGCTGAATTCAAAGGCTTTTCCGATTTTCTGGACATGATGCGCGGCGATTGGCTTGCCAACGAGCGCAGCATCACCCGCGCTGGTTATCAGGCTCTCGTAGTGCATCGCTTCGGCTCATGGGCGATGGCGCTGCCTCTGGTTGCGAAAGTGTTTCTGGCTCCACTGTACGCGATCCTTTTTTGGTCCGTCCGGAATGTTTATGGTATTGAACTGCCTCATCGAACCCGGGTAGGACGGCGGTTGTGCCTGGCGCATCAGAGCGGAATCGTAATTCATCCGTTCGCGGTTATCGGTGACGACTGCCTCATTCGCCAAAATGTCACCATAGGCGCCGCCATCAAGATAGCCGGTCCGAACATCGGTAATCGTGTCGAAATCGGTGCCGGCGCCGTAATCGTAGGTGGAGTCCGCATCGGGGACAACACGCGCATCGGACCGAATGCAGTTGTTATGACCGATGTGCCGCCGAATTCTTCGGTAGTGGTTCCACCTCCCCGAATCTTCGTTTGGCGGTCGAATCAGGCAAACAAACAGGAACAAATCGGCAATGTCACCCATACAGGCATTCAATACGCATCCAAGTGATCCTCTGCGGGAACTTCTCTCCACTGGCAATGGGACAGAACCCCCGCCCGCCGAAGTGTGCCTGCAAATCGCTCGCTTATATCAGGAGCGCGACGATCCGGAACGTTCCTTATGGTGGTCTGCCCGTGTTACCGATTCCGGCGAGGATCCGATCGCCTGGCAGCGGGCCGTAAGCTTCATCGAGAAACTGCGCATTCCATTCCATGCAGCGCGGCACGTGAAATTGGCGCTCCTTGGCAGTTACACCACTGTCCAATTTCGCGGCCTGCTTAAGCTCGCCGCTCATCGAACCGGCATCGCCTTGGATATTTACGAGTCGCCGTATGGCCAGTACCAGCAGGAAATTCTGGACCCTGCGAGCTCGTTATATGCCTTCGCGCCCGATGTAATTGTTCTCGCCGTGCACGAAGGCGAAGTTCGCTTTTCGGCTGACAGCGGCGACCCCGCCGCCGAAGTCGAACAGGAAGTTGCTCGCTGGCAGCACCTTTGGACCACGATCCGAAAGCGCTCGCACGCTCTGGTCATCCACCATAACTTCGTAGTCCCGACCCAGCCGTCGCTCGGACATCTCGCTGTGAAGCGGCCGGATGCGCGTTACCGCATGCTGCAGCATTTGAATACCCGGCTAGCCGATTCAGCGCCCGACGATGTAGTGCTGGTGGACTGCGAGCGTATTGCATCGGAGTTTGGCAAAAGCCGCTGGTTCGACCCTCGTTATTGGCATATGGCCCGCCTGGCGGTGTCGCTCGGTGCACTACCCGTGCTTGCGCGCCATACCGCGCGGGTTCTGGCGGGCGCACTTGGTCTCGGAAAGAAGTGCGTCGTCCTGGACCTCGACAATACGCTTTGGGGCGGAGTGATCGGTGAAGACCGGATCACCGGAATCAAGATCGGCGACGGCGCCGAAGGCGAGGCCTTCTCCGATTTTCAAGACTATCTGCTTGAGCTCAAAAGCCGCGGCGTAATTCTGGCGGTCTGCTCAAAGAACAATGAAGCCGATGCCCTGGAGCCATTCGCCGGCCACCCGGGAATGCGCCTGAAGCTGGATGATTTCGCCGCCTTCGTATGCAATTGGGACAGCAAGCCTGACAATCTGCGCCGGATTGCCGGGCGCTTGAACCTCGGGCTGGATTCTCTCGTGATGGTGGACGATAATCCGGTGGAACGCCAACAGATCCGGCATGAGCTTCCTCAAGTCGAGGTTCCGCCTCTTCCCGCGGACCCCGCCCGGTATCGTTATGCGCTGGCTAACAGCCTTCTATTCGAGACTCCTTACCTTACCGCCGACGATTCAAGCCGAGCGGCGCAGTATCGAACCCAAGTGAGCGTCGAGGAGGCTCGCTCTTCTGCGGCATCCCTTGAGGAATTTCATCGCGGACTCGAGATGAAGGCTCGCATCCTGCCGTTCCGTGAAGCCGACCTCCCCCGCATCGCGCAACTCGTCGGTAAAACCAACCAGTTCAATTTGACGACAGTTCGGCATTCGCCGGCCGAGCTGCGGCAGTTCATGTCGGATCCCGATTGCATACACCTCTCACTCCGCCTGTCCGACCGTTACGGCGATTACGGCTTGATCTCCGTGCTGATAGCTCACGTCGCACAGGAAACCGCACACATCGGCACGTGGTTGATGAGCTGTCGCGTGCTTGGCCGCGAGGTCGAGCGCCACTTACTGCGCCACCTTTGCCTTGAGGCAGCCGCGCGCGGCTGCAAATTCATTACCGGTGAGTATGTTCAAACGGCGAAAAACGGACTCGTCAAGGATCTCTATCGCCGCTTTGAATTCATGTGGGGCGAATCCGCGGGCGTCTGGCGATACGACTTGGCGGCCCGCGGAGCCGTAGAAGCCGCCCCGATCGAGACAATCCAATGAAAGAGGATAAAACCATCATGCATCAGAAACTTCAGGAATTGGTTGAAGGAGTTCTACATCATTCCGTTGTGCTGACCGATGACACTGTCTTTGAGGAGCTTCCCGGTTGGGACTCGGTAGCGCACATCAACCTGATGTTCGCCCTCGAACAAGCATTCGGAATCGAGTTTTCCCACTTCGAAATATCCGAACTTCAAACCGTCCGGGATCTAACGCAGGTTCTGGAAGCCAAGCCGATCCGGGCTGCGGCGACCAGGACCTGTTAGGAAGGGGGCCTGGTATGTTACAGCGACTCGCGTGCTTGGTTTGGTTTGCCCTGCTGGGCGCCGCACAGGAGGCGATTGTTCCGATTCAACCTGGCGACGATATCCAGGCTGCCATCGACAGAAGTCCGGAGGGCGCTACATTCTCGTTTGCGCCGGGCGTCTACCGTCTGGTCCAACTGGTCCCCAAAACAGGCAACACGTTTCTCGGAAATGGGGCTGTCCTGAATGGGTCATGGCAGCTCACGGAGTTCGAAAAGTACGGTCGCCTCTGGGCGGTCTCAGGTCAGAGCCAGCGTGGAACCGTTCAGGGCCACTGCACACCGGACCGCCCTCGCTGCGCCTATCCCGAGGATTTGTATTTCGACGACGTGCCTCTTCCCCAGGCGAGTTCGATTGAGGAGACGCGGCCCGGTCAGTGGTTCTTCGACTATAGCGCCGGCAAACTCTACCTCGGCGACGATCCTGCCGGTCATAAAGTCGAACTCGGCGTGCGCACTTCTGCTTTTGGTGGCTCAGCAGCGAACGTAACCGTTCAACAGTTCGTCATTGAAAAATACGCGACACCCGGTCAGAGCGCTGCCATCAATCCTACTTCCACCGCAAGAGGCTGGATTATCAGGAATAATGAGATCCGCCTCAACCATGCGTGGGGCGTCCGCGTGGTGAGTGCCGCGCAAGTGATCGGGAACCGCATTCGCCAGAACGGTCAGTTGGGCATCGGCGGCACCGGCGAGGGCATTTTAGTCGAGGGCAACGAAATCTCGGCGAATAACTATGCCGGCTTCGAGCCCGGATGGGAGGCCGGCGGCGCGAAGTTTGTCGGCTCCACTGACCTGGTGGTTCGCAACAACTCGGTATTCGGAAACTTCGGGACCGGCCTCTGGACGGACACCGACAACCGGAATACTCTTTACGAATCCAACCGCGTGTACGACAACATGGGCCCCGGTATTCAGCACGAAATCAGCTTCGAAGCGGTGATCGTCGGAAACGAAGTCATGAACAACGGGCGCGGCGGCAGTCCCTGGTTGTGGGGCGCGCAGATCCAGGTGCAAAACTCTTCGGGAGTGGACGTGGCGCGCAACTATGTTGAAGTGATGAATGGAGTCGGAAATGGCATTGCGCTGATCCAGCAGAACCGCGGAGCATATGTAACCCGGGATAATTACGTCCATGACAACACCGTCGTATACCGCGGCGTGAATGGTCAGAGCGGGGCAGTCGCCGATCATAACGGGCCGGGACTCTTCAATGGCAATAACCGTTTCGATTTCAATACATATCACTCAAGCGAAGCTTCCTGGACCCATTGGGCGTGGCAGGACTCTGTAAGAACCTGGCCAGCCTTCAAGGCGCTGGGACAGGAGCCGAATGGAAATGCCGACGGGACGCTTCCCTCCCCCAGGGCCTCCGATACCCCGATGGGAGGAAAGTAACGTCCGGCCGCGGCGCTCAAACTCGCCGCGGTCCAAACGGTCTCACGGAATCAGGTTTGAGTCTACTGTCCCGTGCGCTTCATGACCGAGACTGCGGAATCCAGCCAGGTTTCTGAGGCTGTTGGCCCACGCCCAGGCGCCCTGGTTTGGGTTGGGCACGTGGTACGAGTTGTAATCGAAGCGGTTATTGCTTGAGCCGGCAAAGATATCGGGGTTCAGGAAATCTTGAACTGCGCCGCTCGCTCCTGCCGACCCAAGGTGGGTGATCGAATTATTGTGGATGTAGTTGTTCACTGAAACATACGGTCCGTACAGCCCAACCCCCCGGCTCTGCTGGATGATTACGACTCCGTTCCCGCATCCGCTCGCGGAAATCACCAGCGTATTATTGAAGACCTCCACGTTCTGGGAATTCTGGATTTGAATCTGCCCGCCCCAGAGCCATGAGCAACCGCCGGGTCCGTTCCGTTTCAGTGTGTTGTTCTTGATGACTGCCGCATAGCTGATCTCGTGCGAGATCCCCCCGCCCGGGTTGTCCTCGACGCGGTTGCCGTCGTAAACCGTATTGATGTTATCGACATCCGTCCACAAGCCCAGACCGTTATTGTGGTGGGAATAGTTATTTCGGACGGTAAGACGGTTTGTCTGTGCAAACTTGGTCCCCCCGCCTTCCCATCCGGCGTTGAATCCCACGGTGTTGTTATAGGAAATCTCATTACCGGTCATGATGATATCGCTTCCGTGCCCGCCGATTCCCAGCTCGCCATTGTGATGCACTTTGTTGTTGGTAATCACGCCCCGGTTCGAGACAACGATGCCCGCACCGTGATTCCATCGGACCTCATTGCTGTCGATCACCCAGTCGTCGCCCGGATACTGGTCGCCGATTGCTCCCATCTGTGCCGGTGAAGCGAACTTTTCGATGATCATTCCACGAATCGTCACATTGCGTGCGCGGCCCGAAAACGCGTTGCGGGTCACCGTCGTCTCGACCACGTGCCCCGTAGGATCGTCCGCCATGTAGATCGCGTTCCCGGGGTAGTCGAAGTACCACTTTCCAGGTGTCACTGCCGAAAGCTGGCTGACTGGGGTGAGCACCCGGTTGTCGATGTACAGGTCTTCGGGATACATGCACCTCGGATGTGTCGGCATGCACTCACCATTGATCTGCCCTTGCTGTGTCTGGTTGGTCGCCACCCAGTAGGATCCCGACTGTTGCAGCGTGAGGATCCGGGCGCCTGAAAGTATCGTTCCTGGCTCGCCCACGAACGTGTTGCCATCTTTCGGAACGATCGACTGCATTCGGTGAACTCCCGCCTTCAGCAGAAAACTTGTGCCTGCCGGATTGGCCTGCACCGCGCTCTGGATGCTGCTGCCTGGATAGACGGCGATTGCGCCGGCCGGCGGGGGAGTAGTCGCTGGTGGAGGAGTAGTCGGCGGAGGAGTAGTGGGCTCAGTGGTAGGAGTGGGTGGAGTCGTGACCACGCTCGCCGTCACGGCAGTCACGGGAGCCGACGGGTTGGAACATACCGACTGGTAGCACACGCGCACGCGGTAGCTGTAGGAGGTGGATGCCGCGAGAGCCGTGTTGCTGAAGCTGGTCGTATGGGCGGCGAGTCTTGCGGCCAGGGAAAATCCGGAACAACCCGCGCCGCTGCATCTTTCGACCACAGTCTCGTCTTGCGCTGCCGTGCTGTCATTCCACGAGAGTCTGATTTGGCTGGACGAAATCACCGTAGACGTCAGCCCCGTTGGTGCAGGCGGTGCAATTGGGGTTGATGGAGGTGGTGTTGGGGACCCGCCGCCGTTCAGTGCTCCATTGGCTTCCTGCCCCAGCGAGCGAAAACCAGCCCAGTCCCGGTACGAGTTGGCCCAGGCCCAACGGCCCTGACTGCCGTCCGGCGCCTGGTAAGAGTTGGCGTCAAAGCGGTTGTTGCTGGAAACCGCAAAGATGTCAGGTGTGACGTAGTCCTGAACGCCTCCGCTTGCCCCCGCGTTGCCAAGATGCGTGATGACATTGTTGTGCACGTAGTTGTTCACCGTGGGATAGGCAGGGCCCCGATTCTGCTGAATCAACACAATCCCGTTTCCACAGCCAGCCGTCCCCACGGTGACCTTGTTGCCGAACACATTGACGTTTGCGGAATTTTGAATCTGGATCTGCGCGCCGAACAGCCACACACATCCGGTGATCGCGTTGGATGCAATTACGTTATTGCTGATTACAGCTTGCCCACTGGTGTCGTACACCATGCCGGCGCCCGTATTTCCAGTGATCGTGTTGCCGTCGAAAGTCGAGAGCGAGCTGTCCACTCCCGCCCAAACTCCATCGCCACGGTTGTTCAGGAGTTGATTCTGCGCGAACGAGAAGTTGCGGACCTGTTCGAAATGGGCCCCTCCCAGCCATCCGCTCCTGAATCCACTCGCATTGTTGGACGAAATGAGATTGCGCTGCAGTTGAAGAGAGGATCCGTTCCCGGAAATGCCGAGCTGGCCGTTATCGACAACCTGATTGTCCGAAACGGTCGTATTGGTCGTAATGCTGATGCCAACGCCGTGGTTCAGGCGTATGATGTTCTGTTGGATCGTCCATCCATTGACGAAGGAAGTGCCGCCAATCGCGCCGGTCTGCGTCGGGTTGGCATATTTCTCGATCGTCAAGCCCCGCACCACCACATCGCGGGCGTTTCCGGAAAATGCGCTGGCTGCGGAGCTGATCTCGACTACGTGTCCTGAAGGGTCGCTGCCAAGCAATACTCTGCCTGCGCCATAGTCGAAGAACCACGTTCCAGCCCTTACCGCGTCGGCGCTCCCCACATGCGTAAGGCGGGCATTGTCAAAAAACAGTTCTTCCGGGTACCCGCAGCGCGGTCGATTGGAATTACAATTTCCCGTTCTTGTCCCTGCTTTTGTTTGGTAAGCGGCGCTCCAGTACGTGCCGTTCGTTGAAAAACCAGTTAGTATTGCTGACCCATTTAGGACGGTAATTCCCTGGCCAATAAACTGATCGCCATCTCGAGGTACTATTTGCTGGCCCCGATATGTCCCTGGATTAAATAAGAAAACTGTGCCTGCTGGATAGGAGGAAACTACTTGCTGGATATTACTGCCGGGTGATATGAGTACTGTCGCGGCGTGCATCAAGCTGCTGGCAATGGCTAGTAGCGCCAAAGCCGGCAATTGCTTCCTTAGGAAGCTCATTAGGTCGGAGCGATTCATCGGTTGTCTTACCCCATGTATAAAGGTTTATGATTCTATTGGTCATGTCCGCACCGTCGCTCCCAAAGGATAGAAGACGCCGCTTTCGCGGCGCAGTTTTCACACTAATCGCGCGGACACGTCGACTCTCTTGCCGGAGCCGTTGAATCCGAACGACTAATTAATATGATTCGACTTTATTTACTGGAGAGGTGAGAAGAGCTTGCGTCGGGACAAGGGGGAATGAGAGGTCTCCAGTTTGTTCTCCAGGCCAATGTACACTAATTAACGGTCTCACGTCAATAAATTTTGACGTTTCATTTTCTAATATTCTCGGAGCTATCCAAAAGATTAGTGCGCATCATTTATCCACCGCTAATGCGTCCATCTACGCGCCAAATCGCGGTTCGCGCAGGCCGTCTACAAATCTTTTTTCGCGAGCAATACACTGTGATACACGATAAGACGCGGTTTTCAGGCGGCAGACTGTCAAAAGATAGTATCGGAAAGTTACCAGTCTGGGCAGCTCCGAAGCGGGAAACGGAACACCATAGTCGGTGTTGGAAGTACGATACTGAATCCGTTGTATCCGCGACGAACCAACTTTCGTGCTGAGATCTGGTGACGTCAGACGTTGCGAGCGGCGCAAGATTTACCGTGCAGGGTTACGCAGTCCGATAACGGTCCGATTGAACCAGCGGACATTGGGACCGGCTTCACCTTGTTGCCGAGGCGCGAGTGTTCCCACCTTCAGGTGAACTTCTGTCCTCAAAACCTACACGCCAACGCGCTAGCAAATGTAAAAAATAATACCTTTCTTCCCATGGTTGCGGTGAAACACAATTGCTGTTTAGCAATCCATCTGAGTACATTAAGCTGCGAAAGGAACAGCGAGTGTGATGTCTTGCGTGTACCCGACACCATCAACATGTATCGTGGTGGTACATCAAGGAGCACGAGTCGGAGGAACAAAATGAGAGTCTTGACCGTGTGTTCCGTTCTCTGCTTTGTATGCAGGGCGTATGCCGGTACGATTGTGGTGGGACCTCAATGGAACCCCTACAAGTTTTCAGTTGGCGTTTTTACCGATGCGACTCACAATGACGGCGTGGCGCCCACGCCCGTTGCCGTCCCGGTGAGCGCCGTTTCCGTTACGTTCGCCGCTACTGGAGACGTTACCTGTTCCGCCGGCGATCCTGCAGGCCCAGTGGGGCCTGACGGAGGCCCGGGGTGCGGGAGTTTCACAACCGATGTGACCAGTGGCGGCGGAGGAATCGCTGGAATCAAGGCTCCGGCTGGAATGTTCCTCGCCGGAGTGTTCCTCAACAGCGATCCATCTGCTCCGGCGCCGCCGGACTTGGATTACTCGGCCCCTGGTGCGATGACGGCCCCGACGTTCAGTCCACTTCTGAACCAATTGTTTTTCATCGGCGACGGTTCTACGGGATCGTCTCAGCAGGTCTTTTTCGTACCGGCGACCGCCACACGGTTGATCCTCGGTTATGCCGATGCATTCGATGGCACGACTGCGTTCCACGGAAGTCCGGGCTTTTACTTTGACAATGCGTCGACTACCGGAGGAATGACGGTGGATTATACGTTTGCCGTAGCTGGCGTGCCGGAACCGGGGACCGCTGCCGGCTTCGTGGTAGCGATCGCGGTTCTGTACGGAATGCGCCGTCGGCGCCGTTAATTAGCCCTACCCCTTCTCAGTCTCGACGCCGTGCTCCGCAGCGAGTCACGGGTCTTCGCTCACATCGCTCGCATGGAACCGCGGTTAGCGGTTAAGGGCCCGCAAGGATTCCGCGATCCTGCGATGTGGGCCACGTTGAGGATGCGGCCAGGCATTCGATCCGGTCACCGAAGCGCGCTTCGGCGCATTCCGGGATGATTCCGCGAAACCGAAATCCTCTTCGCCCTTACCTCGTCTGATTTATTGATTTATAAGCGCTTGCGAACGGCGCGCGGCGTGCACCCTCCCTGCGCACCAGACGTGAGCACCTATTCCAATCCGCTGACCGAGTACTCGCCGCAGATGGAAGCCCCCGACTTCGAACTGTCGACCGGGAGCCGCGTTTTTGACGAGTACGACGAGATGGATCTCGCCGCGCGGATGTTGGAGATCGCCAACGAACAAGAGCTCGATCGGTTCCTTTCGGATCTCGTCCGTGAGACCGGAAGCCGCCTGGGTGTACGCGCAGACTCTCCGGTCGCACGTGCCATCCAGCGCGTGCTGCGCCGCATGGCGGGCCGTGCGCTGCCGGGACCCGGCGGATCGCCGCGCGCCAATGCCGCCGGTCAGCTTGGCTCGCAACTCGGCAGGAGGCTGGCCGAGATGGCGGGGCCTTCGCTGGGAATCGAACTGGAAGGACTCAGTCACGAGGACAGCGAGTTTCGCGCGTCCCGTCAACTCATAAGATTTGCGGGCGAGGCCGTGAAAAATGCCCTCGAATCCGGTACCCGCGGCGATCCCGAAACCACCGCCCACGACGCCGCATCCCGGGCCGCGCAAGTCCATGCTCCCGGACTCGACCCGGATCGGCCCGCGTTTCAACAGACTCCAATCCACAGCAATACGAGGAGAAAACCCATGCATGACATCGACCGCACTCGTCCCGGCTACACCCAGGAAATGGAGCCGGAAAGCTACGAAAGCGAGAACTACGAAGGCTATGAGGGCGAGGGTTACGAAGGCGAAGGCTACGAGGGTGAGGGCTATGAAGGGGAGGGTTATCAAGCCCAAGCCGCCGAAGGTGAGAGCTACGAAGGCGAAGGATACGAAGGCGAGGGTTACGAAGGCGAAGGCTATGAGGGCGAGGGTTACGAAGGCGAAGGCTACCAGGGCCGCGGCGCTGGGATGCCGGACGAAACCTCGCCGCTCAACGAAACCGAAGAGATGGAGTTGGTGGCCGAACTGATGGAGCTCGAAACCGAAGAACAGTTCGAGGACTTCCTCTCCAGTCTCGTCTCCAGCGTGGTCAAGAAAGTGGGCGGGTTCATCGACTCGCCGACTGGCCAGGCGCTCGGCGGACTCCTGAAAGGAGCAGCCAAGAAGCTTTTGCCCATGGCGGGCCAGGCGCTCGGCGCGTTTGCCGGAGGGCCGGCGGGCGCAATGATCGGTCAGCGGGCAGGCAGCACAATCGCCGGCTCGTTCGAGGCCGAAGCCGAGCAGTTGGAATGGGAGGCCGCGGACACATTCGTGAAACTCGCGACCGACGCTACTAAGAACGTCGCCCAAGCGCCTCCGGGTCCGACGCCGGACGCGGTTGTAACCAAGGCGGTCACAGACGCGGCGAAAACCCATGCCCCCGGTCTGCTGGTGCCCGGGCCCGGCGGTCCGGCACCGCGCCCCCACTTGCCCTGCGCCTGCCGGCAGCGACTTCGGGCCGGTCGGTGGATGCGACGCGGCAACCAGATCGTACTTTTCGGCGCGTGACCCATGTCCCCTCCGACCTTCGCCGCATGGATGCTGGAACAGGACGCCCGAGCAATGCTCATGCGCCTCTCGCGCGTCCGGCCCTTCGCGCTGCAGGAGCCGATGCTCCCCGCGGCGGGCCTCTTCCCTGCGTCCCAGGCGGCGATCGAGAGTTTTCTTATGTCAGGACGAAGTCATCTGCGGCGAATGGTGGACGGATTCATTGCCTGGCTCCATTCGTCGGCGGCCCGTACAGATGCGGCCGAAGCGCAGCGCCGTTTCACCATGTTGCGGCTTCGCTTCAACTCGGTGCTTACTCACTTCGATCTTTTCGACGACGTGATCACCCAGCGCAGTGAAAGCGAAACCGGCGTCTGGCTCTCGGGGCTCGACGTCGCCTCCGCCGATGCCCTGCGGCTTCGTGGGAACTATTACCAGGTGCCGCCGCTCATCTGCTATCTCGATCGAGGCATCGGCGCCGCTATCCGCCGCGCGCGCACGCGCTTGCCGGGGGGCGGCGACACTCCGGTGGCGATCGTAAAGGTCCCGCGCGAGCGAATGGTGGGCAGCGGCATCGCCTCGTCGCTCTTTCACGAGGTCGGCCACCAGGCAGCAGCGTTGCTGGGCCTTGTCGAATCGCTGCGGCCCCAGCTCGCGGCGAAGTCGGAGAGCGGGTCCGCGGAAGCACCCGCTTGGCGCTTCTGGGAGCGCTGGGTATCGGAGATCGTGGCGGACCTTTGGTCCGTCGCTCGCGCCGGCGTGGCGTCTACTGTCGGCCTGATGGCCGTCGTCAGTTTGCCGCGACCGTTCGTTTTTCGTTTGCAAACGGACGATCCGCATCCGGCGCCGTGGATTCGCGTAAAGCTCAGCGCGGCATTGGGGAAGGCGATGTATCCGCAGCCGGTATGGGACGAATTCGTGGGGGCCTGGGAATCGTATTATCCCCTGGAGGGTTTGGACCCCGCACAGCAGCAGGCATTCCAGTTACTCGAAAGCACCATCCCGGAGCTGGTCAACCTGCTGATCCACCACCGCCCCCCGGCGCTCGATGGCCACTCGCTGATCGAGGTGCTCGACACCGGCGAGCTTCGCCCTTCGCGCCTCCGTTATCTGTTGCAGCGTTGGCGTAGCGCGCCGTCGGAAATGTATGTGGCGCGTCCGATCCTGGTGTTCGCAGTCATCGGGCAGGGTCGCATCGACGCGCGAATTACTCCTGAGGAAGAGAGTGTAGTGCTGGGAAAACTGCTCACCCATTGGGCAGTCACCAGCACACTACAGGCAACCGTCGCCTGCGCCGGCGGCGCTACCAAGAACCGCTGTGGCTGTCAGGGCCACACGCGGGGCGACGAAAAGATTTCAACGAGGAGAACATCATGGCAGATCAAACGACCACCCCAACCGGCATATTCGGCATCGTGACCCACAGCGGCGGAGCCGGTCCTCTCGTCAACGCGGGAGTTCAGCTTCTGCGCCGCGGAACCAGAGCCCCCACAGGAGCGGCGAGTTCCGGCAACCCCGCGCAGGTCGATCTCGCCGTCACCGGTTCACGCGGTGAGTATCACTTTGAAGGGCAGGACGAGCGTGGCACATTCTATGTGCAGTGCACCGCGTTCGGCGCGAAAAGCGAACTGCTAGAGGTTGACCCTGGCCGGTCCAATGACCTGGACGTGGACCTCGGCTTTGGCGTCATGCTCAAGGCTTACCACGATGAGGCGCTGAAAGAAGTCGATCGCGGAGTCGTCGGACGCCCTGTCGTCGCCCTCCTCAGTGCCGCCAAGCCCGATGACATTCGCGAGCTCCATTGGGTGACGCCGCGGCGCGCCGGCGTCATTGAACGGGGCCCGCAGGATCGCCCCACCGAAATCGAGCTCCTCTTCGGGCGCTCCGGACCCGCGCATATCGAAGCCAGGGCCGTCGACCGCAACGATAACGGGAAGGGCGGAAATGCCGAGGCTTCCGTGGCGCGTGACTTCACCGTGTCTGAACCCGACGTGCAGGCGATCAGCGGCAATGTCGGTGTAACGCTGCGCCGTTCCGCCTCGGATCCGACGCTCGACCAGGCTCTGTGGGTCACAATTCGTAACCGCACCAACGCGATCTCCTTCAACCGTATGCGCGACTTCCTGAATCGTGTCTTGCGGTGGGAAAAGAACGACACGTTCCCCGAGGCGCTTGACCGCCGTTTGCGCGATCTAGGCGCCGATCTCCACGGCGTCAGCGCCTACCAGGCGCTCAAGGCGGCCGCCGAAACGTTCTTGCTGATCGAATGTGGCGTAAGCTTCGAGACCGGACGGCATAACCGTTTCAACGAGCTCGAAGAGCAGGCACGCCTTGGCGAAGCCGTCACTGCCGGCGACATCGCCTCCCGGCTGCGCGAGTACCTCGGGCATAGGCATCAGTTGCCATACATCAGCCGGATTGTAGACGCCGCGTTTCCTGAGTTGGAGCGCGCCGCGGGGCGGCGCGATCGATTCCTCGCGGCCCGCATCAATCAACCGTGTCTGCTCGAGCTGATCTGGTCCTACTGGCACGAAGAAGGCATGTTGATGCAGACCATGAATGCCATCAGCCAGCGGTTCCAGAACTTCCGTCGGCCGCAGGACCGCGATCCGCTGGCCAACCTGGAGATTGACCCGCTCCGCCCCGTCAATAACCTTCTATGGGGTTACATTCAGGACGAGGTCAACCGTCTGACCGTCACCCGCCGTGCCTGCGAATATGCGCACGAGTACGGAATGCCGCTTTACGGCAAGGCGGTCGCCGTGCAGTGCGGCGAGACTCGCTCGAAGTTTCTCGAGGCGTTTCACAACCTTCTCTATCAGGCCTCTGTCTTCTTCAAGGAGGAGGCGCAGACTACGGTCATTCCTGACGGCTTCCCGCTGCTGAACTCGTTACAAGAGGTCCATATGATCCTCGCGCAGGGTGCGCACAACCAGTTCGGCGATCTGCCGTGGACGGCGCGAGTAGAGATGATGCTCGCCCAGTTCATCCTCGGCCGTCCCGAGATCCGCGACTTCCTGCAGAGCCGTGTCATGGTCCCGTTCCGCGAAGCATGGATGCCGCAGGTGGACATGATGAAGAGCATGCAGGGATGGTCCGACGTTTCCACGTCGCACTTCCGCGACCTCGGTGTGTTCGGCGAACAACTGCTGCTCTCCATCCGCTACGGCGATTGGATCGACGTCAACGACGAGGATTCGGCCAAGAACTGGGCCCGCTATTGGAGGCCCGAGATTCAAGGCTATGTCCACGCCTATCGTGCCGTCACGGGCGTTGATTTGACGAACTCCGACACGGTGGATGCAACTCTTCCAGGGCTCCTGCTGAGAAGGCGGTTAGCCGTCCAGCAGCAGCGCGTTCGCTGATCGCGGGCCCGTCACGACGTGCTCGATTTTACTTCGGCCCTGTACCTGGGTCTGCGTCATCCCTCGTGGCGCCTGCCGGCGTGGACCGCTCTGACGCTGGGAAAGCCGGCAGCCCTCGAGGATCCGCCGGGCGCCGCCGGCGTCGAACGCAAGTTGGCGGCGTTGACCGGATTCGAGGAGGCAATGCTCGGCGCCTCCTCCCTGCATTTGTTTCTGGATGTGTTCGCTCTACTGGCCGGACCGGGAAGCGCCATCTTCCTTGACCATGGGTCCTACCCGATCGCCGGCTGGGGAGCGCGTCTGACCGGTTGTCCGGTGAGACGATTTCCGCGGGGCGACCCCGCGGCGCTCGAAGATTTATTGCGGCGAGCCGCCGGTATGCGGCCGGTAATAGTTACCGATGGAGTGTACCCGGCCCGCGGGCGGGTCGCGCCGCTTGCCGAATATCGAAGGCTCGCGGAGGAACGAGGAGGCTTGGTGGTAGTCGACGATACGCAGGCTTTAGGAATTCTCGGCGCTGCGCCGCAGTCCACGAAGCCATATGGCTATGCTGGGGGCGGTTCGGTGCGCTACCTGGGCGCCGGCGCGCGCGGCTTTGTGGTCGTGAGCTCGCTTGCCAAGGCGTTCGGTGTCCCGGTGGCGATGATCGGAGGAAGCGCTCCGTTGATCGCCCGGCTTCGCGAGCGGAGCCTGACGCGCCTGCACTGCAGTCCACCCTCCGTCGCTGCGGTCGCTGCCGCGGCGCACGCGCTTGAAGAGAATCGTTGCTCGGGAGAAGTCTTGCGCGCTCGTCTCGCACGTCGTGTAGCGGAGTTCCGCCGCGGACTGCGGTGTTTTCGGCCAAAGACTCCGCCATCGCTGTTCCCGATACAGCGGATCTGTCTGCCAACCGTGGAAGCGAAGCAGCTTCACGATCGGCTGCTCGACCGGGGAGTGCGCGCGGTGCCGCAACGCCGCGGGCTCAGCTTTTTCCTTACGGCGTGCCACCAGGCGGCGGACATCCGCCAGGCAATCGACATCATCGCGGAGGCGCGGTCCGGCGCGCCCCCTTTCAACAGGACAGGAGTGTACGGCTATGACGAATCAACTTAATTTCGAAGCCGAGCCGCTTCGTGGTTATGGCGGCTTCCAGAATGAGAATTTCGAGGAGGAGACTCGGACTCGCGACCAGCGCAGCGGCGGCGGAAGGCCATTCGTTTCCCCGCCTCGCGGGCCCCGGGGGTCTTTTTTTTCTCCCCCACGTCCGCAGCCCGGCCGCGTGTTCCCCCCGATCGGCATGCGTAGCGTTCGCTTTGGGAATCCGGGGGTCTCTCCCCGGTTCCGTGTCGGCGGGATACCCATGCTGCCGGTCAGTCCTCGTTTCGGCGTCCGTCTCGCCGGCCTGGGGCCGCGCGCAATCTTTGCTCCCGGGACGTCATCCATCCTGAGGCCAGGGAGATTTTTCCAGGGCGCATTCCGCGGACCGCGGATGCTCTTCGGCGGGCCGCGCTCGCAGTTCGGGGCCGGACCCTTCGGCCCGGGAGGCTTTGGATCCGGACGGTTTGGGCCAGGACCGTTCGGCCCTGGCGGCGGACCATTCGGGCCGGGCCGGCGCCGTTTCTTTCGCCGCTTCCCCTTCCTGGCAGGCGGCGGCTTCGGCTCGTCGGGGTCCGATCCGCAGGTCATCACATGGGCCCAGGGATGTCTCGCGCGGATCGTCGGTGAGTGGGTGCCTCAAGACGGCGCGATGGGACCCACCACGCGGCGCGCGATCCGCATCTTTCAGTCGCAGAACCAACTACCCGCCACCTCGACACTCGACGACAGCACGATCGTTGCGCTCCAACAGGCCTGCACCGCGGGTGCGGAGGGTGCCGCCCCAGCTCCGGGCCCCGACGCGGGCGCGCCTGACGCCCCGGCGCCCGGCGGCGGCGAGCAACCGGGACAGACCGAGGCGGAGTTCTACGAATACGAGATGGAAGCGCCTGACCAGTCCAAGCTCCTCGCCTTCCGGCTACCTGAAGCGCCGTACAGCGACACGTTGATGCACCGAATCCACAAAGGCATCGAGATCTTCGAAGCCGTCCACATCACGACCGCGGTCTTCGGCGTGGAGCTTGCGGGCATGATCGGTCTCGGTTTCACCGCTCTGGCACCTCTCGTTACGTTGGTCGGTACCTTCTTCGCGCTCGGCGCCGGCTATGCAGAAGCGCGCGCCGAAATCGCCAGACGCCGCCTCAAGATGGGGTTCGCATACGGAGTCGTCTTAGGCGCGGACAAACGCAAGTGGTCCTATGTAAAAGAGCGCTTCTACGAGGCCAAGCCCGAGCCCAACTCCTTCGACCAGCAGGCCGGCAAAATCGCCCAGCAATCCTTCAACCTGGGGCTCGCCGCCGGATATCTGCAAGGCCGCGAGATCGCCAAGAGCAGCGGCAAGATGGACTTTTTCTGGAAGAGCATCACCGCCGCGTTGAGCCCGACAGACCGGAAATGGTACTCGGGAGACACCAAAACCTGGGGACGCCTCATGTGGCGCGATTGGTACATCACCGCTGCCACGAAGTTCCTCGGCATCTACGTGAAAGATTAGACCATGTCACCCTTCCAGGCTCCGGAACGCCCATGCCGCCGGTGCGGCGGCATCCGAAGACTGCGCCGATGGCGTCGCCTGTTCGGTCCCGCGTCGGAAGTCGAGTGGGACTCGCCGCCGCTGCCTGACGCCTCCGGCCTGCGTGCCCGAATCGTCGAAGTCGCCGAGCGCGAGTGGAAGAACTGGCAAGAGGGGAGCCTCGGCGAGACCAGCGCTGAGGCGACTCCTCTGCTGAAGCAGTACCACCGCGTCGGCGTCCGCCAGTCGAGAACCGACGCGGAGTTGCGGAGCAAGGCCTGGCATGCCGGCCATCCGTGGAGCGCGGTGTTCATCTCGTACGTCATGCGCGAGGCGGGAGCAGGCAACGCCTTCGGCTACTCCGCGGCGCACACCGGATACGTTGCGGCCGCGAAGCGCGCCACCAGGAAAGGTGACGCGTCCAGCTTCCGTGCCTTCCGTTTCGATCAGGCAGCCCTCGAGCCCGGCGACGTCGTGGTCCGCGATCGCGTCAATATCAAAACCAGGCAGTGCTACGGCTCGAACTTCGAGAACGCGGAAAAGGGAGGCCACTCGCACGGGGAGATCGTGCTCGAGGTAAATCCGCAGGCGGGCTATGCGGTCACCATCGGCGGCAACACTTCGCAGGAATACCCGCGCCGGGGGCTTGCCGGCAACACCGCCGGCAAGCACAAGATCCGCATCGATAGCAGCGGCAGGGTCGTACAGCAAGGCAAGTGCAAATACTTCGCAGTGCTCAAGCCTCCCTCCGCGATGGCTCCCGAATCGGAACAATTCACGCCGGCGGAGCCGGTGCCGGTCCTGGAACTGACCTCCATTCAAGTCAACAACTACACGGCCGCATTCACCCGCAAATCATCTGGTTTCGACGCATTCTTTTGTGGCGATCTGCCCACACCGCAAGCGACCATATCGATCAACGGAAGGGTCATGATGGAGGACCTCGGTGTGCGCCGCACCGCCACTTCCGCCGAGTTGAAGAAGTGGCAGCCGAAGACCGTGGTCAATGGCGTCTACCTCACGCCGGGTATGAATGCAGCGACCAGTCCCGTGGCCCGCCACCGGTCCGACGGGACCTTCACCACCGAATCGCTGCTCGTTCTCGCGCCCGGAGCGCGCCGTCTTCGCGTACAGGTGACTGTCGATTTCAAGGGCGGCCGGCAGGTTACCGCGGAAGCCGTCTTTCAGCGGAACGACTTCGAGTGCTTTCTGTCCCTGATTGATTCCTACGAGAAGAAGCGTCCTGTCGGTGCTGTCGACGGCGTCTGCCAGGTTGCTTTCGGCCATTTCGAATTCCTCTCGTCCGTGCGGAAGATGTTTCAGCCCGCGCCCGGATCGTCGCTCTCCGGGATGTTCGACCAGTTTCTCTACCGCAACCGGAAGATCTGCCGCTTAACCAAGGCCGATTCGGCCGCGGGGCGCAACCTCCGCTGGTTCGAGAAGGTCGAGATCAACGGCGAGATCGTGGACATGGGCCACATTCTGGTGGGGATCGAGGCTGCGCGCAAGCAGAAACCCGATTCCACCCTGCCCTTTGTTAGGGGCGACGCCACCACTGAGCTGCTGATGACGTGGGCGGGAGACCTCGGCAGCGGCCTCGAGCCCTATGCCGAAGCCATCATCGCCGGTAGAAACGTGAACCTCGCGCAATACCTGAAGGACAAGGCCGGCCGGGAAGACCTCCTCGGTGACATCGACGGCTTGAACATCGGCGCCGTCTACGACGAAACCAAATCGCTTGCCGCAAATCTGCTGGCCTATTACAACGCGAAGCCGTTTCAGCGCTTCAATCTGTTCCTTTCGCGCATGCTTGACGAAATGGGCAGGCCGTTCTTCCGTCTTGCCACCCGGAATCCGCCCAAGCTCGATCCGGCCAGCCGGGCGCAAACGGCCCACTACATCGAGATGTTTGTCGCCGGGGTGCGGATGAAGAAGAATGTGCTCGGACCGCTGACCAACGATCAGGCGTATCGCCTGATCACCATGACATCCTTCGGATCGCCCGAGATGGATGCCACGCTCGACTACTTTTACAAGTTTCTCGAGGCCGGCCTCGCCAAGGAGTAAGCTATGACGCCATTTCGCAACCCGCGAAAGAGCTGGATACCGCCATCCGCCGCCATTCTCAACGAGGAAGCGATGGAGCAGTTCTTCCCGGGCGATTCGCTGTCGTTCGAAACGCCGGACGCGCTCTGGACCGGCTCGCCGGAACAGCTCGACTTCCGCCGGCGAGTCCTCGAAGCTCACATCGAGCGCTCTCGCCGGCGGAGTGGGCCTCCCCAGCCTGACCTGACCCGCGCACAACTCGGCTTGGTGCGTGGGGTCGGCGTGCAAATGGGCGCGGACGCCGCAAAGGCCGCTAGCGCGATGTTCGCCGCCGCCAGGAGCGACCTCGCACAGGCGCGCGCCGCGGGCGATCCCGACGCGCTCCGCACAGTCGACCTTACCGCGGGCAGCGGATATCGCGGCAGTGCGCACCAGACCCGTCTCTGGCTCGGCCACTTCGCCGACACCTACTACAACGAGAGCAGCGCCGCCCGCGCCGCGCTTCCCGGCGGGCCGCACTCCGACCGCGCAGTCGCCTACATGTTGGACACATATCCTCTTCAGGCGCGCATCGCGGCTCCAGGTTACAGCAATCACCAAGGCGGAATCGCGATCGACCTCGCCCAGAAGCGCACCAAAGGGAACGAAGTTCGGGCCAACTTCAATGCCAAAGCGCAGGCAAAATGGCGCGCGACCTGGTTCTATAAGTGGCTCGAACAGAACGCCGCCCGTTTCGGCTTCCACCCTTACCCCAAAGAAGCGTGGCACTGGGAATACCGCCCGTCGAAGGTCACCACGGGATCCCGCACGATTGCTCCTAAGGCGGTCATTGCGTCGGAGGTGACAGTCAAGGCGCCTCAGCCGTCCCGGGCGCATTTCGGTGGGTTGCTCCAGACGTTCACCGCACAGACTCTGCGCCTGAAGGTCACTGTATTTTGCCCACGCGCGGCGCTCGGCCGTCAGTCTGTGGACGTACTGGTGTACTCGCACGGTCTGATCCACCCGTGTAAGCCCGTTCCCAGGAACCCGCCCGAAGACATCGTCACAGGCCGGCCGTTCGAGCTCGCGAAAATCGTGAACGACTCGGGGCGTCCGGTCGTTTTGATCGTGCCGTTCTTCGAATGGCAACGGTACGGGAACGCGCCGCTCGCGAAACCCGGCCCTCTGAACCGATTGGTCGAAGAGACGCTCGCTTTGGTCGGCAACGCGCAGGGCACCGCGGCACCCGCGGTCTCTTCGCTCATTCTTGCCGGCCACTCGCGTGCGCACAGTTTTCTCGAGCCGCTGGCCTGGGCCTACAAGGATCCGGAAATGCGCCGCGGCGCGCTCGCCAATCTGCGAGAAGTGTGGGCGCTCGACTCCACCTACGCCGGGACCCCCGACAAATGGATCGGTTGGATACGCTCCAATCAGAGCCTGAAGGTCAGCATCTTCTTCCGGAAGACGACCTCGACTGCTGGCATCGGCTGGAGCTTCCACCAAAGGATGAAGGACGGCGATGGAAGACTCAAGGTCGTGCCCGTCGCTCCGAGCGAGGGCCATTGCGAGATGGTGGGCCGCCGGCTCCCGGTGCTGCTCCGTGGACCCGATGCCGGCGAAACTCGCGAGCTGGAACAACCGCCGGCCAGACGCCGTACCAAGCTCCGGAGCAAGCCCGTTCGCGAGTGCGAGCTCGACCGCTGCACCAC
>JADMIO010647502.1_pt1 | contig 23159 bp, 19 predicted proteins | sample 8958161 | NCBI WGS metagenome assembly JADMIO01 (sample SAMN16585339, study PRJNA669376) | soil metagenome | isolation source: Crop rotation soil | place: USA: Cullars Rotation, Alabama | collected 2011 | reverse complement strand
CCCGCCAGCAGCCGGTCGCTTTCCTGCCAGTCGGCGCTCGTGACATGGAAGGGGATGCGTGAGGTGTCGCCGTAGGCGGTACGGCCCTCGAAGGCGACGTAGGTTTCGGGCGTGGCCAGCCGACTGGGCCCGACGTTCAACCAGCCCGGCTCGATTTCATAGGACAGCTCAGCGTCGATCGGCACCGGTTCGCGCGGCGTGTGGTTGCTGAACGGCTCGAGGCTGGGCGGCGCCGCGAAGCGGGCGGCCAGGCTCTCGAGCGGAAGTTCGCGCGTCATGGTGGCGACCCCGGCCGGCGCGGTCACGACCATGCGGCCTTCTCCCGTCCGGTCGGCGAACCGGCCGCGCGGCCACTCGAGGCGGTTGTGTCCGGAGGCCCGGCCGGCCAGACGCAGCCCCTCGGTCTCGAGGTAGTTGGTGAACGCGGTCAGGTCCACGTCGCGGTAGTCGGCCGCCACCGCGTACTTGGTCTGGATCGCGGGGTCTCCCAGCGGCGCCATGGTGTAGCCCAGGCGGAGGTCGCCGCCGTAGAACGACGCCGTGGTGTCGGTGACCTCGACCGACTCGGGCACCCACTTTACCGCGCCGGCCAGGTCTCCGAACCGCAACGAGTTCAGTCCGGCCTGCGCGCTGAAGAAGGTACCGCGAACCTCGCGGCCGATGCGCGAGCGGCCGTCGGCGGCGCGATCGCGGAACAGGTGAAAGGTGCCGTCGAACGTGCCGGCGCCCGACAAACCGAACGACTCGTGGGCGAAGAAGATCTTCCGCAGCCACGAAAAGTCCACCGTGGAGTGCATCTTGTACATCTGCTCGGGCCAATGGCTCAGGCTGGCGTCGCCGATGAGACGCGTGGTGGTGCCTTCGGTGGTGAGATCGATCCGGTCGAACACCACACGGCCGTCGTTCACCGTGAAGTGGGACGCCATGTCCAGGTCGAAGGGCTCGTAGGACTGAATCGCGGCGGTGCCGCCACTGAACGACGCGCGGCCCACGTAGGTGTTGTTCGTGCGCGCCACCGTGATGTCGAGGTTTCTCGTCACCACGCTCCACGGCGTGCCGTAGTCGCGGTAGGTCGTCTCGCCGTTGCGGGCGCGCACGTAGCGCAGCGTCGTGGTCCACTTGCTGCGAGGTCCAGTGCGCTCGGGCAGCTTGATGAAGCTGCTGGTACCATCCGGCATCATCTCGACCGTCATGTTCCAGCCATCGAGTTCGATCGAGCTCAACACCACCTCGCGGCGGAAGAGCGTGGTCCACGGCAGGCCGAGCCGCAGGCGCTTGACCGTGAAGAACGGCGGCGACTGCGGCGTCAGTCCCTCGATGACGAAGTCGTCGAGCTGAAACTGTCCGCCCCACAGCCATACCCCGAGCCGGCCGATGTGCATCGGCCGTTTGAGGTAGCGGGAACCCTGCGTCTCGGCCTGGCGGCGCAACGCCGGACCCAGGTCCACCGTCACCGAGCTGACCAGGGCGGCTGACAGGATCACGGCGCAGGTCATCAGCACGCGACGGGTGACCGTCCGTGTCCCCCGCGTGACGGGGTGGCTGACCAGGGAGCGCAGTGCGCTAGATACCTTGCGGACCACGAACGCTGATTCCTCCTTGAATCAAATCCTTCCCCTCGAGGCACCTCGCCGGCCGGAAGCGGGCCTGGCTAGGTATCAAGCTCCACCAGCAACTGACCCGCGTCCACCGGATCGCCAGGCTGGACGTGCAGCGCCCGCACGGTGCCCGCCCGCGGCGCGCGCAGTTCGTTCTCCATCTTCATCGCCTCGACGACCACCACGGCCTGACGCGCCGCCACGACCTGACCCGGCACGACCGGGACGCGGACCACACGCCCCGGCATCGGCGCCCGCACTGCGCCGTCGGTGCGGTCGGGACCGGCGGCGCCGCCGCGCCCCGGCGTGGCCACCTGTGCCACGGTGACCGTGACGTCGGTCCCGTCCACGCTGACCCGCGCCGCGTCCGTTCGCTCCCACCGCAGCCGGACGTCGTGGCTGCGAGCGCCCGCCTGCGTGCCGGGTTGGCCAGCGAGCAGGATCGACCATGCCGGGCCGCTGGGCCGCATGTCCAGCTGCCACTGGCGCCCTCCGACGGCGACGGTCCAGCCGCTGCCGGTGCGCTCGAGATCGACGGTGTGCGCCTGGCCCTCGACCTCGAGCCGAAACCTCACCCGCGCAGGCCCTCGCGTCTGGCCGCGGCCGCCCATGCCGACACCGGGCTGCCAGCCGCGTCGTGGCTCCGCATGGCCAGGCCGAGCGCCGTCGCCATCAGGGCGACCTCTGCGAGGGACGGATCGCGCTCCACGAAACCCTCGCCGCTGCGTTCCTGCAAAATGGTATCCACGCTTCCGGTGTGGAAGTCCCCGCGTTCGAAGGCCTTCTGGTGCAAGAGCCAGCGGAAAAAGGGGACGGTGGTCCGTGGACCCGACACGTGGTATTCGCGCAGCGCGCGGCGCATCCGGGAGATTGCCTGGGCGCGGTCGCCTCCCCACGCCATCAACTTCGAGATGAGCGGGTCGTAGTAGACGGGAATCTCGGCCCCGGTCTCGACGCCGCTGTCGTTGCGAATGCCCGGTCCGGACGGCGCGTCGATGGCCTCGATGCGTCCCGGCGACGGCAGGAAACCGGCGTCCGGATCCTCGGCGGAAATCCGGCATTCGATGGCGTGCCCGTGCGGAGCGACGAGCCGGTCCGGGTCCAGTGTGAGCGCCTCGCCTCGGGCGATGCGAATCTGCCACTCCACCAAATCGATGCCGGTCACCATCTCGGTGACGCCGTGCTCGACCTGCAGCCGCGTGTTCATCTCGAGGAAGTAGAACCGCCCGTCGGCATCGAGCAGGAACTCGACGGTGCCGGCGTTCACGTAGCCGACCGACGACGCGAGGCGGGCGGCGGCGTCCAGCAGGGCCCGGCGCAGCGCGGGCGCCACACTCGGCGACGGTGTTTCCTCGACCAGTTTCTGGTGGCGGCGCTGGATCGAGCACTCGCGCTCGACGAAGGCGTGCATGGTGCCGTGCTGGTCGCCCAGCACCTGCACCTCCACGTGGCGGGGCCGCGCGATCCACCGTTCCATGTACACCGCGTCGTCGTCGAAGGACGCCATGGCCTCGGACCGGCACGATTGGACGGCGTCGAGGAGCTCGGCCTCGTCGCGCACGAGGCGCATGCCCTTGCCGCCGCCCCCGGCCACGGCCTTGACCATCACCGGATAGCCGACGTCGCCCGCGGCGCGCAGAATCTCGCCGTCGCTGGCGCTGCCGTCGAGCGGATCGAGCGTGCCCGGCACGAGCGGCAACCCCGCGGCCTGGGCCGCACGGCGCGCCGCCGTCTTGCTGCCGAGCAGCGCCATCACCGGTCCCGGCGGACCGATGAAGGTCAGGCCGTTGGCCACGCACGCGTCGGCCAACGCCGGGTTCTCGGCCAGGAAGCCGTAGCCGGGATGGACCGCATCGGCGCCCGTCGCCGCCGCGGCGGCCATGATGCGGTCGACGCGCAGGTAGCTCTCGGCCGGGGTACTGGGGCCGATCGCCACCGCCTCATCAGCCAGGCGCACGTGAAGTGCCGTGCGGTCGTGCTCCGAGTACACGGCCACGGACGCCAGCTCCAGGTCGCGGCACGCACGGACGATCCGCACCGCGATCTCGCCGCGATTGGCGATGAGAATTTTTCGCAGAACGAGATGATTCTAGCAGCCCGTGGTGCAGCAACGCCGGTATTCGGGGTCGGCCGCCGGCACCTGCGCCGCGGCCGGGAGGAGCGCGTGGCGGCGCCGCCGCAGGGGATGCGGCCACCCGCACGCCCCTACAGCGGGATGTTGCCGTGCTTCTTGGCGGGATTGCGGTCGCGCTTGGTTTCGAGCGCCGCCAAGGCGGTGATCACCTTCTCGCGTGTCTGTCGCGGCCGGATGACCTCGTCCACGAATCCGCGTTCGGCGGCGACGTAGGGACTGGCGAACTTTTCCCGGTATTCGCTGATCCGCTCGGCCCGCACCGCGGCGACGTCGGCGGCCGCCTCGAGCTCGCGCTTGTAGAGGACGTTCACCGCGCCTTCGGCGCCCATCACGGCGATCTCCGCGGTCGGCCAGGCGTAGTTCACGTCCGTCCGCAGGTGCTTGCTCGACATCACGCAGTAGGCGCCGCCGTAAGCCTTGCGCGTGATGACGGTGACCTTCGGCACCGTCGCCTCGGCGAAGGCATAGAGCAGCTTTGCGCCGTGGCGGATGATGCCGCCATACTCCTGCGCCGTGCCCGGCAGGAACCCGGGCACGTCCTCGAAGGTGACCAGCGGGATGTTGAAGGCGTCGCAGAAACGCACGAAACGCGCACCCTTCACCGAGGCGTCGATGTCGAGCACACCGGCCAGGTGGACCGGCTGATTGGCGACGACCCCGACCGTGCGGCCGTCGAGCCGCACGAAGCCGACCAGGATGTTCCGCGCGAAGTGCCGGTGGACCTCGAGGAAGTAGCCGTCGTCGGCCACCGCATGGATGACGTCCAACATGTCATAGGCCTGCGAGGGCACGGCCGGCACCACGCTATCGAGCCGTACCTCGGCACGGTCGCGCGGATCACCGGTTCGCGAGGCGGGTGTGCCGTCGATGTTGTTGCTCGGCAGCAGGGCGAGCAGTTCGCGGATGAGCAGCAGGCACTCGCGATCGTCGGCGACGGAGAAATGAGCCACGCCGCTCTTCTCGTTGTGCGCGGCCGCCCCGCCCAGCTCGTCCTTCGTCACCTCCTCGTGGGTCACGGTGCGAATCACGTCCGGTCCGGTCACGAACATGTAGCTGGTGTCGCGCACCATGATCGTGAAGTCGGTGATGGCCGGCGAGTAGACGGCGCCGCCGGCGCACGGGCCCATGATCGCGGATATCTGGGGAATGACGCCGGACGCCAGGGTATTGCGCAGGAAGATGTCGGCGTAGGCGCCGAGCGACAGCACGCCTTCCTGGATGCGCGCGCCGCCCGAATCGTTCAAGCCGACCAGCGGCGCGCCGAGCTTGAGCGCCAGGTCCATGACCTTGGCGATCTTGGCGCCGTTGGTTTCCGACAGCGAGCCGCCGAAGACGGTGAAGTCCTGCGCGAAGGCGAAGACCAGGCGGCCGTTGGCGCGCCCGTGGCCGGCCACCACGCCGTCGCCCGGCACCAGCTGCTCGGCCATGCCGAAGTCGCGGCAGCGGTGCGTGACGAACTTGTCGATTTCCTCGAACGTCCCCGCGTCGAACAGCGTGTCGATGCGCTCGCGCGCTGTCAGCCGCCCGCCGGCCCGCTGTTTCGCCAGCCGGTCGTCGCCACCGCCCTGTTCGGCCCGGCGATGCAGGTCTTCGAGGCGCGAGAAGCCGTCCACGGGCGCTAGGCCTTGCCGGCCTTGGCCGCCTGCGCCTTCTCCCAATCCTGAAGGAACCGGGCCAGCCCGATGTCGGTCAGGGGATGCTTGAAGCACTGCTCGATCACCGCCGCGGGCACGGTCACCACGTCGGCGCCCATGCGTGCGGCTTCGACGATGTGAATCGGGTGCCGAACGCTCGCCACCAGCACTTCGGTGGCGAACTCGAAGTTGTCGAAGATGTCGACGATCTCCTGCACCAGATTCATGCCGGTGGTGCCGATGTCGTCGAGCCGGCCGACGAACGGGCTGACGTAGGCCGCGCCCGCCTTGGCCGCGATCCAGGCCTGCGTGGGCGAGAAAATCAGCGTCACGTTGACGCGCTTTCCTTCGCCGGACAGAGCTTTGCAAGCCTTGACGCCGTCTTTCGTGAAGGGCACCTTGACGACGATGTGCTCGTCGATCGAGGCCAGGTCGCGGCCCTCGCGGATCATTCCCGCCGTATCGGTCGCCACCACCTCGGCGCTGACCGGCCCCTGCACGACGGTGCAGATCTGTTTGAGGATGGCGCGGGGATCCCCGCCCTCTTTGGCCATCAGCGACGGGTTGGTCGTGATGCCGTCCAGAATGCCAAGCTCGGCCAACGCCTGAATCTCTTTCAGGTTCCCCGTATCTGCGAAGAGCTTCATCTCACACTCCCTGACCGGCACCGGGCCGTAGCCGCTGCCGCTGTACTTCGTGCGTCTCGAGCCTCGTCTCACCGACGTCGCCCGCTCCCGGCCGGCCCGGCCGGGTGTCAGCGCGCCGTTTCTTCCACGCGAGGGGACGGCACGCTGATGTTCGGTAGTGGGACGCGGCCGTCCGCAGCCATCACCGCATACACGTAGCGCACACCGGGCACCACCGAGCGGTCCACGAATCGCGTCTCGACCACCGGCACCGGCGTCACAGGCAGCAGTGTGTCACCCGGCCCCTCGCCGCGCAAGACGACGTAGCCGGCCACGTCATCGCTGGGACTGGCCTCCCAGATCAGGCTGATGGCGCCTTCCGCCACCACCGCCGATACGCTGCTTGGCGGCGCCGGCGGATAGATGTCCACGGGACGGACGCAGCCGAGCGGCGATGGCGGCCCTTCCACGGCCTGGGCGCCGACGCCGCGTACGGCCCGGATCTCGTAGCAGCGTTCGCGCTCGAACTCGACGCCGTCCGAGAACTGGAACGTCTCGAGGGGCTGCGGGTTGAGCGGCCGCGCCGGACGCCGCTGCCAGCGCGGCACGTCCAGCGTCGCGGCCGGCAGCACCAGCGGATCGGCACTGATACGGCCGTAGACGTTGTATCGCGTCGGCCCCACCTGGATATCGGCCGGCACGGCCGCCGCCGCGCGGCGGGGTACGTCCTCGTCGAGCGGCAGCGCCTCGAGCGGGAGCTGACGATCGACCAGGAATCCCGACAGGCCGCCCGACGGGTCCCACGACACGTTGACGGCCTCGGCCGAGAATGTCGCCGACACCTCACCCGGAGGCGCGGGACTCGGGTCGAGCGGCACCATCGACGGGCTGCCCGGCGGACCCGCCCGGCCGCGGGCGCTGAACGCCACCACCACGTAGGCGCGTTGTGGCTTGAACGGCGGCGGCGGTGGCGGCGCCGCCGCCCCCGCGGGCAGCGTGCGGGGGCGAAGCGGGCGGCCCGGCAGGGGCGGCAACGGCTGCGCGATGAAGTCTTCCGCCGTCAGCTGCTCCTCGACGGTGACCACGTCCCCCTGCAGCGGCACGGTGCGCGTCACCGGCGGCGGCGTGCCCGGCGGCAGCGGGGCGGGCACCGGACTGCCTGGCGACGGAGCCTCGGCGACGTTCACCACGGTCAGGAGCTCGGCGCCTTCGAGGAGCCGGGTCGGCGAGCGTTGTTCCCCGACGGTGACCGCGTACACCTCGATGCGGCGGACGTCGGCCGGCTTGGACATGTCGACGTTCTCCGTCGGCACGGTGAACGACAGGTAGACGTCGTTGCCAACCCGCCGGACTTCCCCCGGCGCGACCGCGGCGGGGATGCGAACGAACGGCGTCAGCGGGGGGCCCTTCCTGCCGCAACCGACCAACGTCAGCAGCAGGCAGCTCACTACGAGCAGCCGCATCGACCCCCTCTATTCGACGTAGCCGTCGAGGCCATCGTCGGCGTCGAGGCGGGCGCGCCGGCGGCCGTCCGACACCTTGAAGCGGCGCGCATCGATGCCGTAGCCGCGCACCTTGTAGTTGAGGATCCGCTCCGTGGTGTCGAGCAGGCGCGCGGCCTTGGCACGATTGCCGCGGGTCGTCTTGAGCGCGTCCAGGATGAGGTCGCGCTCGTAGGCCACCACCGCGTCCTTCAGCGAGACGCGCGTGACGGTGCCGGACGAGTCGGCGGTCTGCAGCGACGGCGGCAGGTGATGACCGTGGATGACGGCGCCGTCGCAGACCAGCGCCGCCCGTTCCAGCGCGTTCTCGAGTTCGCGGACGTTGCCGGGCCAGTGATAGGCGGTGAGCATGTCGATGGCCGGCGTCGAGATCCGTTTGATGACCTTGTTGTGTTCGCGTGAGAACTTCTCGAGGAAGTGATCGGCCAGCAGCAGCAGATCGGCTTTTCGCTCGCGGAGGGGCGGCACGAAGATCGTGAACACGTTGAGGCGGTAGTAGAGGTCTTCGCGGAACGTGCCGTCGGCGATCGCCTTCTCCATGTCCTTGTTGGTCGCGGCAATCAGGCGCACGTTGGCCTTCACCGTCTCGGTGCCGCCGACGCGCTCGAACTCGCGCTCCTGCAGCACGCGCAGCAGCTTCACCTGCGTGCTCAGGTTGACGTCGCCGATTTCGTCGAGGAAGAGGGTGCCGCCCTCTGCCATCTCGAACCGCCCCTTCTTCCGGGCCACGGCGCCGGTGAACGCGCCCTTCTCGTAGCCGAAGAGCTCGGACTCGATCAACGTGTCGGGAAGCGCCGCGCAGCTGACTTTGACGAACGGCTTCTTGGCGCGCAGCGAGTTGTAGTGGATGGCGTGCGCGATCAGTTCCTTGCCGGTGCCCGATTCGCCGCGGATGAGCACGGTGGTGTTGGTCTGGGCGACCTGGGCGACCTGCTCGTACATCTGCCGCGTCGGTCCGCTGGTGCCGATGATGTTCGAGAAGTCGTAGCGTTCGCGCAGTTCTTGCCGCAGGTGCGTGTTCTCGTCGAGCAGGCGGCGCCGCTCCTCCTCGACCATGCGCTGGACGTTCAGGGCCTGCGCGATCATGGAGCTGACGATGCCGATGAACTTGACGCTGCTGTCGTAGTCGCGCTCGGGCTTGAAGCGCAGATCGACGCCGAGCGTGCCCACCGGCGTGCGGTTGAGCACGATGGGCACGCAGATGAAGCTGAGCTCCTGTTTCAGGTGGTCGCTGCGGCGCAGCCCCATGTTCATGAAACCGGGCTCGCGGCTGACGCGCGGCACGACGATCGGCTTGCCGCTCTGGACCACCTGTCCGGTGATGCCCTCGCCCACCTTGATCCGGGTGGCGCGGGCGCGGTCGTCGAAGCCCTCGACGGCCTCGACATGCAGCTCGCCGTCGCGGAGCAGCGTGACCATGCCGCGGACCACGCTGTGGTGGCGGATGAGGGTGCCGAGGACGCGCTGCATCGCGGCCTTGAGGTTCAAGGTTCCCGACAGGGCCTGGCTGACTTCGAGCAGTGTGTTGAGGCGGCGGGCGCTGGCGGCACCATCCGAGGTCGGCTTTGCGGCAGGCATGGACGAATGATACCTTTTTGTCGGTCGAATCGCTTCTGGAAACGTTCGTGTCCCGAAGCCCGAAGGTTCGAAGCAGGGCTTCGGCCGGCCCCGCCGGAGGCGGGGCCGAAAGACATATACATACTCTAGCGGCGGCGCACCTTCGAAGGTCCCAGCCTCGCCGCTAAAGTATGTAACGGGACAGGTCTTCGTTGGTGACGATCTCCGCCAGCATCCGGTCCACGTAGGCGGCGTCGATGACCACGGCCGTCTGCCGGCGCTCGGGGGCCTCGAACGACACGTCGTCGAGCAAACGCTCCATCACGGTGTGGAGCCGCCGCGCACCGATGTTTTCCGCCTGGTCGTTCACACGGGCGGCAAAGTCGGCGATGCGGTCCACGGCGTCCGGCGTGAACGTCAGCGTCACGTCCTCCGCGCCGAGCAACGCCGTGTACTGCTTGACCAGCGACCCGCGCGGCTCGGTGAGAATGCGCACGAAGTCGTCGCGGGTCAGCGCCTCGAGCTCGACCCGAATCGGAAAGCGCCCCTGCAGTTCCGGAATGAGGTCCGACGGCTTGGAGACGTGGAACGCCCCGGCGGCGATGAAGAGGATGTGGTCGGTGCGGACGAACCCGTGTTTGCTGTTGACCGTCGTGCCCTCCACGATCGGCAGGATGTCGCGCTGCACGCCCTCGCGGCTGACGTCGGGCCCGTGGCCGCCGGCGCCATCGCGGCTGGCGATCTTGTCGATCTCGTCGATGAAGATGATGCCGCTCTGCTCGACGCGGCGCACCGCCGCGCGGCCGACCGATTCCATGTCCACCAGCTTGGCCTGCTCTTCGGCGGTCAGGTGCGCCAGGGCTTCGGGCACCTGGAGGCGGCGGGAGCGGGGCCCGCGCTGGAAGAACTGCCCCATCACGTCCTTGAGGTTCGACGAGATCTCCTCCGGGGACGACCCGGCGATGACGTCGAAGGACGGCATCGGCGCCTCGCGCTGCTCGACCTCGACAAAGCGATCGTCGAGCAGGCCCGCACGCAAGCGCTCGCGCATGCGTTCCCGCGTCCGCGCCGCCGACGAATCCGGATCGTCGTCGGCCGGGCTGCGGCCCGGCAGCAGCAGATCGAGGAGGCGTTCCTCGGCCGCCGTCCCGGCCTTCTCCCCGACCTCGTCGGACCGCTCGGCCCGCACCATCTCGACGGCCAGTTCCACCAGGTCGCGCACCATCGATTCGACGTCGCGGCCGACGTAACCAACCTCGGTGAACTTCGACGCTTCCACCTTGATGAACGGAGACTGGGCCAGCTTGGCCAGCCGGCGCGCGATTTCGGTCTTGCCGACCCCGGTCGGGCCGATCATCAGGATGTTCTTCGGCGTCACTTCCTCGGCCATGTCCGGAGACAACTGCTGGCGGCGATAGCGGTTGCGCAGGGCAATGGCCACGGCCCGCTTGGCCTTGGCTTGTCCGACGACGAACTTGTCGAGCTCGGCGACGATCTGCCGCGGCGTCAGGGCGCCGGCCGCCGACGCGGTGCGCTCGGGAAGGGCAATGGCCATGGCCCTACAACTCCTCGACCGTGAGATTGGCGTTCGTGTAGATGCACAGCTCGCCGGCAATGGCCATCGCACGCTCGGCGATCGCCCGGGCGTCGAGCGGAGAGTGCCGGGCCAGCGCGCGAGCGGCCGCCATCGCGAAGGGGCCGCCGGAGCCGACGGCCACGATGCCGTCGTCGGGCTCGATGAGATCGCCGGTGCCCGACAGCACGAACATCGCGGTCTTGTCTGCCACTATCAGCATCGCCTCGAGACGCCGCAAGGCCCGGTCGCTGCGCCAGTCGCGGGCCAGTTCCACCGCGGCGCGTTCGAGGTTGCCGCGAAACTGCTCCAGCTTCGCCTCGAACCGCGAGAAGAGCGCGAATGAATCAGCCGCCGATCCGGCAAAACCCGCCAGCACCCGGTCGTGATGCAGGCGCCGCACCTTCTTTGCCCCGTGTTTCAGCACGCTCGTACCCAGCGTGACCTGGCCGTCGCCGGCCAGCACGGTCCGGTCGCCGTGGCGTACGGCGAGGATCGTCGTCGCGTGCATCACCAAGCCAGTATGCCTCAGGGCTACCAGCCGGTGGTGAAGGACGGCTGACGGCTGCTATCCTGCTCGCGGTGAAAGAGCGCGCCCGCACCTTGCTGGCACGGCGTAGTCCCTGCACGGTGCTGACGGGGGCCGGGGTCTCGGCCGAGAGTGGCGTGCCGACGTTCCGCGGCGCTGGCGGCCTGTGGCGCAGTTTCCGTGCCGAAGATCTCGCGACCGCTGCCGCCTTTGCGCGCGATCCGCGGCTGGTCTGGGAATGGTACGACTGGCGGCGGCGGCAACTGGCGGCGGTGCGTCCCAACACCGCCCACGACGCCCTGGCATCGTTTGCCGCCCGCGCGCCGGGCTTCACGCTCGTCACGCAAAACGTGGATGGGCTGCACGACGCCGCCGGCAGCGCCGATGTCATCAAGGTCCACGGCGACATCTGGGACCTGCGTTGCACGCGCTGCGGGTTCGCCGCTCGTGATACCCGCGTTCCGCTGCCCGAGCTGCCGCCACGCTGCACCTGCGGCGCCACGCTGCGCCCTGGGGTGGTGTGGTTCGGTGAGGCGCTGCCAGCCGACGCCTGGGCCCGCGCACAGAACGCCGCCGTCTCGTGCGGAGTGTTTCTGGTGGTGGGCACGTCGGCGCTCGTCTACCCGGCGGCTGGTCTCATCGACATGGCCAAGGCGGCGGGCGCGGGTGTCATCGAGGTGAACCTTGACGACACGCCATACTCAGCCCTGGTCGACGTGTCGCTGCGCGGCAAGGCCGGCGAGCTCCTGCCGTCGCTGCTGGCCTGCTGAGGTCGCACTGTCCTCTGTCCTTCGAGAATTCGGCTGCTTCAGAGGACGGAAGCCGGCTGGCTCGACTTGCCAAGCCCGCCGAAGCGGCGCATTCTGAAGCAGCGTTATTGGCATCCGAGTTGCTGCCCAGACAGCGTGTTATGCGTATCCAGATTCGTCCCACGATGTTGCTCCCGGCCCTGGTCGTCGGGCTGGTCGTATCGCTTCCAACCGGAGCTTCCGCTTGGTCTGGGGATGCCGCGCAGATCCGGCGATCGCCGTCTGATCTTGGTCAGCAGGTCGGTGCCGTGGCGCGGCGGGGGCCACTTGCCGGCCAACAGCGCCTCGAGCAGCGCCGAAGTCCCGGGGGCGGCGGTGGCGGCGGCAACGGGGGCGCCACGGTTCGCAGCGGCGGCGGTAGTGGCGGTAGTGGAGGAGGCGGCGCGCGCGTAGCCGTGCCACGTGAATCTGTTGGTGGCGGCTATCCCGGCGGTGGCGGCCATCCGGGCCACGGCCACGTGATCGTATCCCCGCGCATCTACGGCTATGGCTATGGCTATCCCTACTACTACCCCTACTACTACCCCTACGCCTACACAGGCTTTTACGGCGGCGGCTATTACAACTCGTACTGGGGGGCCAGCTTCGGGTGGGGCGGCGCATGGGGCCCGGGATATGGCCCTTATTACGGCGGATACCCGGCTTATGTTGGCGGGTCGGGCGCCTTCGGACGGCTGCGTCTCCAAGTAGAGCCGCGTGATGCCGAGGTGTTCGTGGACGGCTACTACACCGGCACGGTGGACGACTTCGACGGACGACTCCAGGGGCTGCAACTGGAGACTGGCGGCTACAAGGTCGAGATTCGCAAGCCGGGGTGGGAAACGCTGACCTTCGAGGTGCGGGTGACGCCCGACCGCACCACCTCTTACAAGGCCGAGATGATTCCGCAGAAGCCGTAGAGCGCTCGAACGCGAAACGCCCTGCCGTGCTGTCCGACGGCGGGGCGTTGTCGTGTACGGGCTACTTCCTCCGTCAGCCGTTAGCCCTTCGCCCTCAGCCCTTCGGCCCCGTCGATGGTCCGCTGCGCCCTATTCAACCCGAACCCGTAATACACCAGCGAGCCGCTGACGATGGTGACCACGGCTGTCAGCAGTTCGACGGGCTGGCGGCTGCCGGCAATTCCCGCCAGGACAAGCGTCGACACCACGTAGAGGAGCGGCGTCAGCGGGTAGCCCCACACCGCCACGGCCTGCCGGCCGTGGCGGTGTGCGATCAGGAACAGCGATGAGACGGTCAGGGCTCCGCTCAGCGACAGCGTGAATCCCAGATAGGACAGCAGCCCGCGCAGGTCCGAGAGCGCGATGACACCGACGGCCAGAATCGCCTGCGCGGCGATGGCGGCGGTCGGCGCCGAGCCGCTGCCGAAGCGGAAGAACTGCGGAAACACGCCGTCCTCGGCCATCCGCGCGTAGACGCGCGGACCGGCCATGACGAGAGAGAACACCGACGTGATGAGGGCCAGCACGGTCACGACGCGAATCCCCAGCGCCGCAGGTGACCCACCAATGGCCTGGGCGGCGGCCGCGGCCACGTCCTCCTTCCCCACTACGGCGTCGAGGGGCGGCAGGTAGACGAACGCGGCGTTGAGGGCGATGTAGAGGACGGTGACGATCAGCGTACCGATGAACAGCGCCTTCGGCGCATTCCGCTGGGCGTCGCGCGCTTCGCCGGCGACGTAGACCGCCGCGTTGAAGCCCGAGTAGCTGAGCGAGATCCAGACGAGCGATCCCGCGAAGGCGGCGAGCGAGAACGGCGCCGCCGCGGCCACCACCGGCGCCGGTCCGGGATCGAGCGCCACCGACGCCGCGAACGCCAGGAACAGCACAAGCATCGTCACCTTCAGAAAGACGATGAAGTTCTGGAAGGCGGCGCCGGTCTCCACACGCACGCCGTGCAGCATTGCCGCCAGCAGCACCATCGCCGAGGCCGCCAGACCGCTCGGCAGCCATTCGGGACGGACCGGAAACGCGTAGGTCTCGAACGCGCGCGCGGCGAAGGCGATGGCGCCGGTAAAGCCGGCCAGCAGCGACACCCAACCGGCAATGAATCCGGCCACGGGATGGACGACGCGCGACAGGAACAGATACTCGCCGCCCGACTCGGTCATGTGCCGCACCAGCCCGGCGTAGCTGAGCGCGCCGCTGATGGCGATGATCCCGCCCACCACCCACGCGGCCATCACGCGATTGGCGGATCCCAGGTCGGACAGCGCGAAGCCCGACGTCGTGAAGACGCCGGCGCCAATCATGTTGGCGATGATGAGACAGACCAGCGACGTCAGGCCCAGCGTGGCGCCCCCGCCTCGGCTCCCGGTGTGCGGCATGCCGGGGATTATAGGTCGGCCCGAGATTCCGGGCTCTGGGCCCAAGCCTTCCCTACGGCGCGACGAGCTGGCGATCGACCGGAAACTCCCCCATCTTCACCCAGGTGCGCGAGCCGTGCTTGCCGAACACGTCGACCTTGGCGTCGACGAACTCACGGTTCTGGAGCATCTGCAGACGCGACTCGCTGCCGGTGTAGCCGAGCGTCGAACGGAAGACCAGCTTGGGTCCGGTCTTGCCCGGCGCCAGGCCGTCGGCGCCGATGGCGCGCACGAAATGTTCGCCCCAGGCCTGCTCCTCTCCGACGCGCCGGAAGATGGCGTTGATCTGCACGCGGGAGATGTCTTCCTTCGAAACGTTCTGCAGCTGCAGCGTGATGCTGGGCACGATCTTGTTCTGTCCGTTGACAACGCCCACGTCGTACCAGCCGGTCGACACGTCGGTGAGCTTGAGATCCTTCTCGACCTCCCGGGTGCGGGTGCAGCCCAGCGCCGCCAGGCACAGGCAGCCGAGGACGGCGACGGCGGCCGGAATCAAGAACCTTGGCGACGGGCGCATGACGGCATTGTAGGCGAGCGGCACGGCGGGCGACATTGAACGCATCATCTCGATAGGACACCGGCGACAACCGATGGTTCCGCGCCGGCCAACCCGGCGCGACTCTCGCCGGTCCGGGCCGAGCCTGCTAATCCTGGCGCACGTCGACGAGGGCGCGAGTGGCCTCGAGGGACGTCCGCCCGGCCCGGAAGTCGGCCAGCACGCTACCCTTGAGCTTGAAGGTCAGGGTGTTGAGACCCGCGGTGGCGCCGGGGATCAGCGGATCGCGCGGCACATTGTCGCGGGCGGCCACGATCAGCCACTCGTCTGGACCGAGCGGAATGGGGCCGCTGTTTTCGATCATCGCGTCGATCAGCGCCTCGCGCACGGCTTTCGTATAGGCCTCGTCGGGCGCGGTAATCATCGGGTCGCCCGTCCGCGGCGCCACCTGCGGAATCGACGCCCGCAGTTCCAGGCGGCGCGCGAGCAGTTCGAACCGGTCCCGCTCGCGCGGCAGCTGCTGCGCCACGATCTGCCGCAGCTCGTTGAGGGCGGCGTTGACGGCGGCGGTATCGTCCTGGATCACGTAGCGCAGCGGCCACGTCATGGGCAGGCGCAGAGCCGGCACTTCGACGTCGAAGAAGACGCCGTAGCCGTCGAGACGGAAACCGCGCACCTTCGGCGCGCCGCTCAGCATGGGCGCATCCGGCATCACGGTCCGCACCTGCCGAAGCAGGTTCTCGGCGCCGTTCGACACGGCCCGTTCGAAGACACCTTCAAGAGTGGAAATGCGCTGGCGCGCCTTTATCTGTTCCGCCTCCTGGTCGGGCGTCTGCGCCAGGACCGGAGCCGACGCCATCAACACGGCCGCGGTGGTCACGGCCGCTGCGATTGCTCGCAACCCCATTTCCATCCGACCATTCATTGCCCTGTCCTCATCATCCTGTGTGACCAGCCGTAGCGGTGGCACCTACCGCCGCTGTGAGACGTTGACCAGGTACTTCAACATCTCACCCTGCTGACGCTGGACCTCCGAGGTTGAGCCCTGCATCTGCTCGAACGACTGCCGCAGATTCGCCACATCGACCGCCCGCTGGATCTCGGCATCGCGGGCCACCTGCGCCGCACGAATGGTGAAGGCAGCCTGCTGCCGATCCTCGCTCTCGCGCACGAGCAGCCTCACCTGGCGCATCAGGGCGTCGCGCTCGGCATCGTCCAATCGCGCCGTGGGCGCCTGGACCGCGGGCGCGGGGCTCGCGGTGCGCATGGCCGCCATCTCGCGCCGCAGCTGCGCTTCGACGTTGGCCAGCTCAGTGGCGGACACAGCGCTGCCGGACGCGGCGGTGCTGGACGCGCTGCCGACGGGCGCCACGGGCACCTGCCGGCTGCCGGCCGCCATGCCGAGACCGAACAGCACCGTCGCAGCCACGGCCTGACCCCAGGCCGGCAGGGGCTGACGCCACCACGCCAGGCGCGGCGTCGACTGCGGTGCCGGCGTGAACGGAACCACGTTGCTGGTAGCAGCAACCGCGGAAATCTGGAAGCCGAGCGCGGAATCGGGCGGGGTCCAACTGGTCAGCTGTACGCGCACGCCGCCCAGTCCGTCGATCTCAGCCGCGCACAACTGGCACGACGCCAAGTGCTGCTCGATTCGCTGGCGTTCCTCGAACGCGCATTCGTCGTAGAGATAGGACACCAGCGCGTCCCCGGCCAGGCACTGCGGACCTGGTTGCTGCTTCTCTAGGTCGACCCGCTTGCTCACACCCGACCTCCGACTACATCAGGGTTTCTTGGCTTCGTCATCACGTTGGCCGCGGCAAGATCACGACGCAACACCGACAGTCCCTGGTAGAGCCGCGTCTTGACCGTGCTCAACGGGCATCCCTGCAGGTCCGCGATCTCTTGGAACGTCATGCCGTGGTACTCCTTGAGGATGATGGCCGTCCGCTGCTCCTCGGGCAGTCGGGCCATCGCGGCCTCGACCAGCTCGCTCAGCTCGCGTCTCGAGACCAGATCCTCGACGGTTTCGGTCGGACCCGTGTCGGACGCCAGATCTTCCAGCTCGACGTCCTCGGGCAGCGTCGCCATCGGCGACCGCTTCTTGCGCCGAATCCAATCGCGGCACAGGTTGAGCGCGATCCGGTAGAGCCAGGACGAAAACTTCGCCTGTCCCTTGAAGGCCGCCAGGCCCCGGAATGCCCGGAGAAACGTCTCCTGGGTTACGTCGCGCGCATCCTCCTCGCGGCCGATGACTCGATAGGCCAGGGCATAGATCGGCCTTTCCCATCGGCTGATGAGCTCATTGAAGCTTTCAGCGTCGCCGCTCCGCGAGCGGGCGACGAGCTCCTCGTCGGTCCAAGGCATCGGTGTCGCGAGATGCACCGTTCAGTCCACTTAGACGGCCCGGCCCAGTGTCTGGTCGGTCCGACAGCTAAGTCATTGTGGATCGGACGGTTACCCCAGACAATGCGGCGCCCGTTGTAGAATCGTGCGGTCGGCCGGACGGGACTGTGTCCTCCGGAGTGACCGGCCCTTGCCCCCTTCAGGCGACGAGCCCACGTGATCCAACTCGCAGAAGTCACCAAGTCCTTCGGCGTCCGAACCCTGCTCGACCGCGTAACCTGGCAGATTGGCGACGGCGACCGGGTCGGGCTGTGCGGCCCGAACGGGGCCGGCAAGACCACCCTGCTCAAGATGCTGAGCGGACTCGATGAACCCGACAGCGGGGTCATCGCCAAGCCGGCCGGGCTGACCATCGGCTACCTGCCACAGGACGGGCTCAGCCACCGCGGCCGCACGGTCTTCGAAGAGGTCAGCAGCGCCTTCCAGCCGCTGCTGGACATGAAGACCGAGATGACGGACATCGAGCACCGCCTCGCCGATGCGTCGCTGCCCGAAAGCGAACACGACGCGTTGCTCTCCCGCTACGCCGATCTGCAGGACCGGTTCCGGCTGCGCGACGGCTACAGCATGGACCTGCACATCGCCACCGTGCTGCGCGGCCTCGGCTTCAGCGCCGACGACGCCGGCCGTCCCGCCGAGACGTTCTCGGGCGGGTGGCAGATGCGCATCGCGTTGGCCAAGCTGCTCCTGGGCCGCCCCAATCTGCTGCTGCTCGACGAGCCGACGAACCACCTGGACCTGGAAGCACGGAACTGGCTCGAGGAGTACCTGTCGGCCTACCCCTATGCGGTCATCGTGGTCTCGCACGACCGCTACTTTCTCGACGCCGTGGTCACCCGCATCAGCGACCTGCACCTGCGATCGCTCATCGACTACGTCGGCAACTACACGAAATACGTGGCGCAGCGCGATGCGATGCTGGAGCGCCTGCGCCAGGCCAAGAAGGATCAGGACGAGGAGGTGGCGCGGGTCAAGATGTTCATCGACCGCTTCCGCTACCAGGCCACGAAGGCGGCGCAGGTGCAGAGCCGCATCAAGCTGCTGGACAAGGTGGTCCCGATCGAAGTGCCGCCGGAACGCAAGCGCATTCACTTCACGTTCCCCGCCTGCCAGAAGAGCGGGCGCGCGGTGCTGGAGCTGAAGGGCGTGCGCAAGGCCTACGGGGCCCTGACCGTGTTCGAGCGCGTCAACCTGCTCATCGAGCGCGGAGACCGCATCGCGCTGGTCGGCCCGAACGGCGCCGGCAAGTCCACGCTGATGCGGATGCTGGTGGGCGAGGAGCCGCCGGACGAGGGCACGCGCACGCTGGGACACAACGTGGTGCCGGAGTATTTCGCGCAGGACGAAGCCACGCGCCTCAATCCCGCCTTGACGGTCTACGAGACCCTGGAAGCCGGTTCGTCCACGAGCATGGTGCCGGCGATCCGCAACATCCTGGGCGGCTTCCTCTTCGAGGGCGACGACGTCTACAAGAAGGCCGGCGTCCTGTCCGGGGGTGAGCGCACGCGGCTGGCCGTGGCGCGCATGCTGCTGCGGCCGTCGAACACGCTGCTGCTGGACGAGCCGACGAACCATCTGGACCTGGATTCGAAGGACGTGCTGCTCGACGCGCTCGAGGACTACGGCGGCACTCTCATCCTGGTATCTCACGATCGCTACTTCGTCGAGCGGCTGGCCACCAAAATCATCGAGATCGGCCACGGCGGGGCCCAGGTCTACCCCGGCACCTACACCGAGTTTCTGTGGAGCAAGAAGAACCGGGAAGACACTCAGGCCCAAGCCGCAACTCCCCCAGCGAAGCCCAGCGCCAAGGCCCCGTCATCCCAGGCGCCCCGACGGCCACCGCCGGCCACCGGCGCATCTGCTCCCGCGCCAGAGGCCGGCAGGAACACGGGCCAGGATCGCGACGAGCGCAAGCGGCACGACAGCGAGCGGAAAAAGAAGCAGAGAGCCGCAGAAGCACTGCAGAGGCGCATCGCGGAGCTCGAAACACGGATCGCAGCCACCGAGTCGCAGGTCAAGGAATTGGAGGCCACGATGGGCGGGGCCGGGTTCTTCGAGGACGTCGTCGCGTCAAAGCCGGTCATCGAGCGTCACCAGGCGCTGATGTGGGAAGTGGGCGACCTGATGTCTCAGTGGGAAGCGCTGCAGGAGCACGCGGCCGAGGCGGCCACCGAACCGTAACCGCCGTCCACGTGTCGCACCGGAACACCGCGATTGACATAGAATCGCGCTCCCAGGAGGTGCCGCGATGCCGTCTCCCGCTCGTCACCACTTGCAGATGTCGCGGCGTAGAACGGCACCGCACAGTCGGTGTGCGGCGTGCGTTGCGATCATCGTTCTCGTGGGCTGCAAGCCAGCCGAGCTTGGCTCGATGCAGCGACCAGCCGCCAACGGCCCCGAGGCGACGGAGAAAAAGGCCGAGAAGCTGGAGCAGAACGCGGCCGCCGACGGCGAGAACAGGGTGCCGTCTCCATCCGAGACCATCGCCAAGCCCGAAGCGCAGGCCTTCGATCCGCAGGGCAAAGAGCAGTTGGCCAACGCGCTCAGCTGCCTGGCCCGCACCATCTACTGGGAGGCGCGCGGCGAGAAGGCGAGCAGCATGGAAGCCGTCGCCAGTGTCGTCATGAACCGGCTGGGCCACGAGGGCTTTCCCCACACGGTGTGCGCGGTCGTCAGGCAGGGCAACGAGCACGGTGCGTGCGAGTTCTCGTGGTGGTGCGATGGCCGTGCGGATCAGGCGAAGGAGGACGAGGCTTACGCGACCGCCAAAGAGATCGCGCGACGAGCTCTCAACCTTGAATTGACGGATCGAACCGCGGGGGCATTGTATTTCCATCACCGGAACGTGATGCCCGGTTGGTCGACGAAATACGTGAAGACGATCGAAATCGGCGAGTTCGTCTTCTACAAGCCACGCGGCGGCGATGCCAGATAGGTCCGGGCCTAAGACTGCTTCGCGCGCGGATGGGCGCGGCGGTAGGCCTCCTGCAACTGCGCTACGTTGACGTGGGTGTAGCGCTGCGTCGTGGACAGCTGCACGTGGCCCAGCAGCTCTTGAATGGCCCGCAGGTCGGCTCCGTACTGCAGCAGGTGCGTCGCGAACGAGTGGCGCAGCGCATGCGGGCTGATCCCGTAGCGCGTGCTGCACGCCGCCACGTAGCGAGCCACCAACCGCTGCACGCTGCGTCCCGTCAGCCGGGAACCTCGCGCGTTCAGGAACACAGCGTCCCGGACCCGCTGGCGGCTTGGCCCGCGCGTCGGCGTGCCCGGCGCCGGCGCGGCCGCACCGATGTGCGACGCCAGCACCGCGCGGTCCTTCAGCCACGCCGATATCGCATCCCGCGCCGAGGTGTTGAACGGCACCAGACGCTCCTTGCGGCCCTTGCCCATGACGCGCACCATGCGCGCGTTGCAGTTCAGGTCCTCGAGGTCGAGGCCCACCAGCTCGCTCAACCGCAATCCCGAGGCATAGAACAGCTCGAGGATGGCGCGGTCGCGCCGGCCGAGCGGCGTCGCGCCATCGGGCATCGCCAGCAGGCGTTCCATCTCCTCGACCGTGAGGTGCGCCGGCATCTTCTGCTCGCGCCGGGGTGACGCGGCCAGCGCTGCCGGCTCGGAGTCCACCACGTGCTCGCGGCGCAGATAGCGGCCAAAGGCGCGCAGCGCCGACAGCTTGCGAGCGGCCGAGGCGCGAGCCTGTCCCCGCTTGTGCAGCTCGCCCAGATACGCGCGGACCGAGGTCAGATCGAGATCCGCCGGTGCCAGGTTCTCGGCAGTGCGGCCGCGCAGGCGTGCCACGCAGTCCAGGTACTGCTCGACGTCGGCGCGATAGGCGTCTACCGTATGCGCGGACGCATTCCGGTTGAGGGCGAGGAAGTCCGCGAAGGCCGCGACGTAGCCGGTCATGCGTGAACGGCCTGTTCCTCGAGCCACGCGTCGAGCGCCGCCAACGCCCGCGCCGACGTGGCCGCCTTGCGGTCGGCCTTGTTGACACGCCGTCCGTCGGCCTGGGTCTCCGGCGCCGGCATGATGCCGAAGGTGATGTTGGTGGGCTCGTAGTGCCGCGGATCGGCGTGCGACACGTAGTAGCCCAGCGCCCCGATTGCCGTCTCACGCGGCGGGGCGCTCGGCGCCCGGCCTTGTGCCAGCGCGGCGGCATTGCGGCCGGCGATGAGGCCCGACGCCGCCGACTCCACGTAGCCTTCGACGCCGGACATCTGGCCCGCGAACAACAGATCGGGCCGCAGCCGCGTCTGCCATGTCTCGTGCAGCACGGTCGGGCCGTTCACGTAGGTGTTGCGATGCACCATGCCGAAGCGGACGAACTCCGCCTGCTCGAGGCCGGGAATCAATCGCAGCACCCGCGCCTGGTCACCCCACTTTATCTGCGTCTGGAATCCCACCAGGCTGAAGTGGTCGCCGGCCAGGGTGTCCTGCCGCAGCTGGACGACGGCGTACGGCGTGCGGCCGGTGGCCGGATCCTTGAGGCCCACCGGCTTCATCGGACCGAACCGCAGCGTGTCGCGGCCGCGGCGGGCCATCACCTCGATGGGCAGGCAGCCCTCGAAGAAGCGCTCCTTGTCCAGGTCGTGGACCGTCGCGGACTCGGCGGCGGACAGGGCGTCGTAGAAACGCTGATACTCGTCGCGCGTCATCGGGCAGTTCAGGTAGTCGCCCTGCCCGTCGTCGACGCCGCAGGCCGGCGCCGCCGGGTCGGCCGACCTGATGCTGCGGTCCCAACGCGACGCGCGGAACACCTTGGAGCGGTCGATCGTGTCGGCCAGCACGATGGGGCTGATGGCGTCGTAGAAATACAGGTGGTCGCCGCCGACCAGTCGCGCGATGTCCGCCGACAGCGCCTGGCTCGTCAACGGTCCTGTCGCCACGATCAGCGGGAACATGTCGGCGGCCTCGGGAATGCCGGTCACTTCCTCGCGCACGACGGTGATGAGGGGATGCGACGTGATGGCTTCGGTCACCGCCGACGCGAAGGCCTCGCGGTCCACGGCCAGCGCGGCACCGGCCGGCACGCGGCACTGGTCCGCAACCGCCATGACCAGCGAGTGCAGGCGACGCATCTCCTCCTTGAGGAGGCCGACTGCATTGTCCAGCTTGTCGCCGCGAAAGGAGTTCGAGCACACCAGTTCGGCCAGGCGTTCCGTCTTGTGGACGGCCGTCGGGCGCACCGGACGCATCTCGTGCAGCACCACACGCGACCCGGCATGGGCGGCCTGCCAGGCCGCCTCGCAACCTGCGAGTCCGCCGCCGATGATGTGAATCGTCATGAGGGCTCTGGACTCTGGGCTCAGTGCTTGCCCTTTGAGCGACGCTCCGGGCCCGGCTTACGCCGTTTTCTTCTTCCGCGCGGCCGTGGTCTTCCGTGCCACCGAGGTCTTCACCGCGCGCGCCCGGCCGAAGCCCCCGCGCCTGGGCGCCGGCGCCGCGTCGCGCCTCGCCGCCAACAGGTCCACCGCCTGCGCGAACGTGAGTTCGTCCGGATTGGCGGTCTTGGGCAGCGACGCGTTCACGCTGCCGTCGGTCACGTATGGACCGTAGCGGCCCGACAGCAACTTGATTGTCGCCCCCTCGTGGGTCAGCTCGCGCAGCGTCTTCTTCTGGGCCGACTGCTTGCGCCGCGACTGCTTGGGCGCGCGCATCAGGGCCACGGCACGCTCGAGATCGATCGAGAAGACGTCGTCCTCGGACTCGAGCGAGCGGAACTCGTCTCCGTGCTTCAGGTAGGGACCGAACCGTCCGAAGTTGGCGAGGATCGGCGAGCCGTCGTCGGGGTGCGCTCCGACGGTCCTGGGCAGGGCTAGCAGCTTCGACGCCTCCTCGAGCGTGATGCTCGATTCGGTCATGCCACCCTGCAGGGAGGCGCGCTTGGGCTTTTCTGCTTTCTTGCCTTCCGGCGTCTCGCCCAGCTGCACGTA
>JADMIO011124190.1_pt1 | contig 23160 bp, 14 predicted proteins | sample 8958161 | NCBI WGS metagenome assembly JADMIO01 (sample SAMN16585339, study PRJNA669376) | soil metagenome | isolation source: Crop rotation soil | place: USA: Cullars Rotation, Alabama | collected 2011 | reverse complement strand
GGCAGGTGGTGTCTCGCGAACATCCCGCCATTAGGGGAACGGGCGAGAAGCTCTCTGTCGGGAGGGACGGAAACGTCTACGTCACGGGTGACGATGCACAGGGGGGATATGTCCTGCGAATCAGCCGGGACGGTCGTCAGAAGTTCGGTTGCACCACGACCTATGCCATCACGGCAGTTGCGGCTCGGGAAGATGGAGTCTTCGCGACTTCTAATGCTCACTTTGCAAAGTCGGTGAGTCTGTATGATCCGAATGGTCGTGAACGGGGCAAGGTCCCAGGCTTCACTGGGAACGATCAGGTTGGGTGGGATGGGCCTGGAACGCTGGAAGTGGGATCGAGCGGGGATTTCTTCGCGCTGGATCAACACGTTGGCCGCATCGTGCGGATCAATACCGCGGCGGAGATCGTACGCAGTTACCCTCTGCCGCCGGTGAAAGAGCTGGCCCCACAGCGGTTGTGGACGTACGGTTTTCGGCTGCATGAGAAGGCTGAGCAATTCTACTTCGTCGTTGGAAATGAGATACAGAGCTGGAACTTCGCGGGCAAGAAAGTCTGGTCGGTGCCGGCTCATGTGGGCGGCGATCCGTGGGGTGGATTTTCGGGTGGGTTTGATGTGGATGACTCAGGCCGCTTGTGGGTGAATGATGGGACCGACGCGAAGGTACGTCAGTATGATCTGCAGGGTAAGGCGGCTGGCGAGGTCACGTTGAACATGGCCGAGCGGGCTGCTACTCCGCAGCGGAGGGTCAGTCACCTGCGTGTCTTCGGTGATGATTTGATCGTGCGGCAGAAATCGGACACGGAGGTCTTTCAGGTCTATGATCGAAACACCGGTGCCTTCCGGCGTGTTGCGTCCATCGAGCACGAGCAACTGACGGTGACCTGGCCTTCGTCCATCTGGACTGCAGGCAAGTCCGTGCCACTGGTGATCCGGTTCGACGCGTCTGGACGCCGCGTGCAGCCTGCTTTGAATGTGTGGGTGCGTCCGTTGGGCAGTGTTAGGTTTGCGCAACTGCCGGTGGCCAATGACGCTGTTACCGTGCCGGATACGATGTCGGGTTTGTATCAGCTGCGGATCGGATCCGGCTTGGGTGGTGACCAATCGGAGTATCAACTGGATGCAGTCGTCGAGGTGCGCCCGGAGAACGCAGTGGGCTCGGTGTCGCTGCTGACGCCGTTGAATCGGCGCAGCTATGCCCGCGGTGAGCGAGTTCCCATGTCGATCATCTGCCGTACGAAGGATGCGTCTAACGTGCCAGATGTGATTGAAGTGAGTCTCCTGGATGCCAGTGGGAAGGGGCAGTTCGGGCAGAAGGTGATGGTCAAGAAACCGATTGATCAATCGACGTTGTTCGAGATTCCGGGGGAGGCCATGCGCGGGTTGAGTCCCGGTGAGTATCGACTGACTACCAAACTTGCTGGTTGGACCATCGCTGATCAGCATCTGTGGATTGGCCCTGGGCGGGATCCGGCAGAGACCACTCGCTTTCACCGCGTGCGCCACGGTGACTACAACTTGGCCTATCCCTCAGTGAACTTCTTCAACGCTCCCGAACGCATCGCGCAGCATGTTGAGCAGACTTGGCGGGTTGGTGAGAATCTGCTGGTCGATCGACTGGGACATGGAGGTAGCGGTGGACTGGGAGAGGTGTCGACGACGTTGCGTGATCCCGATCTTCAGGCTCGGTTGCAGGGTGATCCCATTGCTGTTGCACCGGAGAAAGCTGAGTTTGAGAACCGTATTCTGCAGACGGTTGCCGGTTATGGAGCGAATGGCATCGAACAACAATCGATACTGCTCTACATGGATGCCGGATTACCTGTCGGGACCGGCTTCGACAAACGCACGCCCGAAGAATACACACGTGATATTCAACTGGTGACAAAGCAACTGGCGGGCTATCCCGCGTTTCGGGGTTGGAGTTGGGCGGCGAACTGGTGGATCGAAAAGCGTGGGGCCGAGATGGCGGCCTCGGCTGAGGAGAAGGCCACTTATGAGGCGGCGATGAAGATGGCTCAGGAGACGGGCCGCTGGTCGCCTGTGCTGGATACGGTGTCGGACCGCTGGATCAATCATGCGGTTCAGGCTGAGCAGCAGTTTCGGGCGGCGCTGGCCGGGGCCTCGTCGCGGAAGCTGGTGAGTGCCATGACCGGGCCGTACCGCCAGCCGGGGATTCTGCCGCCGTTGACGTTCGCGAATGCAGATGAAGTCGATCTGCACTTTCAGGCCGAGCAGATTCAATGGCCGATGATCTCGGCCCACAATGTCGACTTTTACAAGCGGCCCGGCAAGCCGGCCTGGGGGCATCCCGAACTGTGGAACGATGATGGGACCGGGGGGCAGATCCTATCTTCGGCACTGCAGATGGTCATGCGCGGGGCGAATGGGATTGGGCAGTCGGGTTCGACCAAGGGATTCGCTGCGCCCGACTCGGACCCGCGCGGGATGGGGCCGGGAGCTACGTCAGTTCACAGGCAACTTAACAAGTGGCTGACTGCCTATGGCCCCTGGCTGTCAACGACTACTGCCAACGATCCGGTGGCCATCCCGGTGTCGACGCGCATGATGCGGATGGAGCTCGGCTGGCAGGGGATCGGCGGGTTCTACTTCACTCGGCTGTTCGAGGCGTACAACGCGTGCCTGCGGGCTCATCGGCCGGCGTCGTTCGTCTTTACGGAGGACTGTCAGCCTGAGAGCCTGAACAAGTTTAAAGCCATTCTGCTGGTCAGTCAGACGGTGGAACTGGATCCGCCACTGCAGGCGGCCATTGCTGCGGCAACGAAAGCTGGAGTTCCCCTCTATGCCGATCGATCGACTCGCGGGGAGTTATTGAAGCCGTCCTCGCCGCGACCGTTGGAGTTGGACTTTACTCGCCTGGAGAAGGTGCATCACCTGTTGAATGATGACAGTGCGTTCTGGACCTATCGCGAGATCATCCTCGAGCACGCGGCGGGCCTTGCTGCCGCCCTGAAAGACGCAGTGCCCCCCGTCGCCCATTGCTCGAATCCGGAAGTGCTGTTCACGGAACGCCAGTGGGGTGATGCTCGCGTGTTGTGGGCTGTGAACGATGCCGCCGTGCCACTGGAGCCAGGACATTTGTGGCGCGTGGGTCTCGCCGCTGGTAGTCGGATGCCGGTTAGCACACGGATTGATTGGCCCACTGCACGCGATCGGGATGTTTACGAATTGTTCTCGGGAAAGTCTGTGGATAGCAGTCAAGGGATCCACATCGACTTGAGATCCGCGCCGGCTCGAGTCTTCGTCGCGTTCCCCAAGAAAGTTCCTCACGTCAGGCTCCTGGATCGCGTTCCGGTCCAGGTTGATCGCCCGGCAGGGGAACCGTTTGGGGCCAGGATCCGCGATCTGGTGGCCAGCCGAGATGGTCAGAGTGTTCTCGTGACGCTGGCCGGCTGGGACCGCAACTTGATGCTGGTCGACCCGCAAACCGGAGCTGTCACCCAGCGACAGAAAGTGGGGCACCATTTTGCCTATGCGCCGCTGGCGACTTCGCAGGGATTCGCAGTGCAAGGTTATGACTTGAATTCAGCCGAAGGATATCACCTCTACCTGCTGGGCCAAGGCGGAAAAGCGGCGACACCCCCGGCAGAGCGGCGATTCGCCCTGTATGGATTGCCCAAGCGAGGGACCAGCTGGGCCGTGGCGCGGCAGTGGCAGGAGCCCATCAACAACTTCGCCGTTGCGCCCGATGGAACCTGGGTGGCGTCGGCTGGAGACCTCGGTCTTGTGATCTGGTCACGCACTGGCCAGAAACTGTGGTCATTGGACTGGTGGTCGACCGAGCGGCAGCGTCGTCGATTGCTGGCCGCAGATTCGCAGACCTTGATTGCTTACGATGGATTCACCGCCACGGCCCATCGTGCTCAGACGGGTGAGAGAATCTGGTCGCACACTCTGGGAGACACCGGCATCCTGACGGGAGCAGCAGCCAACGTGGATGGCAGCATCGTCGCGTTGCGGTCAACAGCCAGAGGCGGACAGATCTTCATCCTGCGTAACGGTCAGTTGTCGAACACGCTGGCAACCCCCGCGGATGATTTTGCACTGTCTGCCGACGGGCAATTTGTGGTCGTCGCGTGGCACGATGAAGTGCGACTGTACGAGACTGCGGCCGGATTGCGTTGGAGTGCCGTCGCCGACGATGTCACTCGTCATCCCAGATTCAGTCTCGATAGTCGCCGCCTGTCCGTCGGCACAGAGTTGGGAACGCTGCTGGTGTTCAATGTCGAGGGTCAGAAGCTGCTGGATCGCGATCTGCAAGCACTGCCTGTCGCCACGTGGTTGCCGGATGGCGGGTTGTTAATCGGCACGTGGCTGGGCCAATTGTGGCGGTACGACGCCGACTTCGTCCCATCCTGGACAATGACGTTGAGGACCGGTAGTGCACCCTCCAAGTTGGATCTGCTGGCCGTAGATCCGACTCCCACGTCGCGCATGGAAGGCTGGGGGAACGCCGCTCCTCAAGCGGCACCGTTGACGCCGAACTTGTTGACGGAAACTCAGGCGTTGATCGAAGCCGTGTGCGATCCCACCACGCATGGCGACCCGCGCACCTGGCGGCATAAGGTTGACCTGCTGCGAGATGGTGATCCGACTGTTCCCAAGGAGCCGTGGCTGGAATGGAGCGATATCAGCTACCTCGATTCGGGCTGGCGTCAGAAGCTGGTGGTGCAGGCCGATCTGTTCCGTTCGCAGGTTCGTTTGCGCGGGGTGACGTTCGTGGAAGATGCCCAGCATCCGGAGTCGTGGGTGCGGGATACTCGGCTGGAATGGTGGGATGCGGCGAAAGAAAAATGGCAGCCCGGGCCTTACCTCTTGTTTGGCGGACAGGCGCCGAGCGATGGATCAGGCACAGCGCAACACACTCACTGGTTTGACCAGCCGCTGGAGGCGGCGAAGTTCCGGTTTGTGTCGACGGGCGGTGCTTCGTGGCCAGTGGGGAATCTGCGTCTGGGTGAACTGGTCTTTCACGGCGAGGTTCTCGGGCCGTCCCACCCTGATGCGGTCGCCAATCGGCCTGTGGCGGTCCTGTTTGACGAACGCGAGGATGTGCTCAAGAGCCTGATGGCGTACGGCGACTATCCGTTTGCGTTCCGCTACGACGATGCGGCATCGGGTGGGAAGAGCCTGGCGCTGACTCGCGCGGGCAACACCGCTCCTCACTGGCGGCCGCCGTTCGGGCACGTCCTGCCGAACTGGGATTTTGAGATTGTCGAGAAACCCGAGAAGTCGGGGCAGTATCGCTGGCTGGAATTCGCTTGGAAGTCCGCGGGGCCGGAGACCAAAGGTGTGACACTGCGAGTCGGTCCGCATCACGGTGGTGGCGTCGCGTTGAGTGCTGGTGAACCGACAAAATTCGAAGGAGCCATTGCCACACTACAGGGGTCGATGCCACCCGTCAAATGGGAGACGGTCCGAGTCGACTTGTGGAAACTGCACGGTCAACCATTTCAGATTCGCAGTCTGTCGCTGGGTGCAGTCGGTGGCGGAGCCTTGTTTGATCGTGTTCGCCTGGCGCGATCGGCGGAGGATCTTGGACCGTGAACCACGAAACACCAGGCGCGGGCTATTCGCGCGACCCAAGAGAAGAGCGCTTCGCGGACCACGAAACACACGAATGACACGAAAAAAGAATGGGAGAAGTGTATTCCAAATCTCCGAGCTCGGATTTCAAATGAGGGAGTTGATCTGCTTTCTTCGTTCGATTCTGTTCAAAACGGAATTGGAACAGAAGCTAACGAAGGAAACGAAGTAGCACCAAATGAGCACGGAGAATCTTCGCGGGTCACGAAGATTTTGAACGTTAGTAGTACGGACCACACGAAAGAGGGCTCGCTGCAGATTTGCATGTGATGCAGTCGACCGTTGGGGAATGCCTCCAGTTGACCCAGATTGCGAGCAACTCAGGCCGCCCCGCAATGGGCCGAATGTAATCTGCCGGAAGTCGTACGACGCCGAAGCAAGTTTTGAGACGTGCACTCTTGCCCATCGTCCGGCTCTACCCCAGGCGTTCTTGCTTCAGGACTTGCTCAATTCTGTCTCGCAACTCCCAATAGACGCTGCTTGCAGGATCATCCGTTATCGATACTGCAAGCAAACATAGAAGGTCAAGATACTCATCCGCTGTGATTCCCAAGGATTCTTGATCGACCACGCGAAGCAGGAATGCTTGCAAGGGTGGTTTGGCCTTCTGAATTTCCGCAACCCATTTGCGCGGACCGAGCGATCGGGCCCACAAAAGCCATCTCGCGTAGAACCTTTGGCTGACCTCCAATCCCAGCGTCCACAACAGCATCAACATGGCCGCCAGACCAATCAGGCAGAGCAGAACCACAACGAATTTTGCAACATAAGCTGCTACGGCTAACTGATCGAAACTCATAACGTAAGGTATGACAAATAAAACAAAAACGCCCACGCAGATAATCACCGCCGCGTAACCCAAGGCATGTATTGTGCCGTATGCAACCAGCATGCATCCTGCCACGACAGGCACAGTAATCATTTGCCATTTTCGGGTAACAAGTGCAACGACCATGTAGGTCAGAACTGCGCTTGCGATCAAATTGCCCCAAGGTGTGAATGGCAAGGGAATAAGATTTCCGAATTGCCACAATGTCGATCCCGCAGCCAAGGATGCGTTGAAGCATACCTCGAATGCCCACCAGAGCGTCGGGCCACATAGTTCAATTGCCATTACCAGAAAAGGGTAGCACAATTGAAGTGCCATGATCATCACAAATACTGCAATTGGTCCTCCGATGATGACGGAGACGGCGAGAGCAGACCTACTGAAGATTTCGGACTCAGCCTCGATCGCTTCAAACCCACGGTTTTTCCATCCTGCGAGGTAGACTGCTGTTGTCGAACGTTGTTGAGATCGGTGCATCCATGTCATCATCAGGTAAGATGAGATCGAGAGGCCAAAAATCAGTGCTGCAACGATAGAGACTAACCCAAAGAGCACATACCCGCCAAATCCCACGACCATTGCGAACAAGAAGAGTTCAGCTATCAAGCGGGTGGACCAGAGCCCGATCGCCATCAATGGCAATATCAGGCTCATCGCGGACGCCCAAAGGATTGCAGCCCAAAGTGTACCGGGCTCGAAGCGCAATGCGATGGCGGTTGCCAACGCCACGATCCCAGCGTAGATTCCAATCCAGACTGGCGATACGAGCCATGGAATCGCGAGTGTCAGGATCCAATAAAGCGTTGCCGATACCGAATAGTAGAGGACCAATTCCAGGAGGGCGCTCATTAACCCTGCCACAAAGCACCACCGGACGCCCGGGCCGCCATTCTTCAATACCCTGACATAAGTCTTGAGTCGCGAGAAGAACAGTCCGTTCGCCAGGTCGAATGCCATGATCGTTGCAGGATCCGCCCCTACTGCCCGGGCGCTGGCCGCGCTTGAAGCACTCAGAATTAGGGCCTGACCTCGCACCCACTGAATGTTTGACTCCAATGGCGTCTGCAATACTCCCAATAGGTCGAGATCCGTCAGATTCTGGCAGGCACGAATCATCTTGACCTGGGTAATCGGGCTTCCGGTATCGGCAAGTTGCTTGATCGCCGGCTTCAGAGTTCCGGAGATGATCTGAATCGCGTCTGGCTGGGCTTCCTTGCATTGACGAACGATTCTTGAGGCTAGCTCAATTCTGTCTGCCAGTGCTGATTCGACCTCTTGGCGTTCGTCTCGCGGTCGCTCGACTTTGCTGTCCGGCGGCAGATTCACAGATGGGGCCGCGTTGGGAATGACCGTCTTTTCTGACGAGGTCTCTACCGCGTCGGCTGCCACGAGTTTGCCGTGTTTGAGAAGGAGGTTGGCAATCGATTCTCGCAGTTTCTCCAGTGGTTCCTTTCCGCCTCCCATCAGGACCAGGTTCAACATCGTTTCCTGCCAACGTGGAGCATCCAGTTTGTCGAGCCACGACAGTGGCAGTTGCTCGCGGTGGATGTGGAATGCCGTGAAGAATTCCTGAAACCGATGATGCTCGAATCGGACAAAGACTTCATCGCCTTTCGACGAGACGACCAGAATTCGGCACATGCGTCCGGCACGCAACAGCGACTCCCGGGCAACTGCGGTCCAGGTTTCCACGGGCAGTTCCGCAATGGAAATAGTCGATCCGCGGTTCCGCGAGGTTATCAGGAACGCCAATCGAGACAATTCAATCATCAGTTGCTCAAGCCCCAGTAGCTGATTCCCATCATCGGCGGCTTGCGTGGCCTTTTCCTCGTAGGTTTCCTGAATGTAGAACTGCAACAAATCGACTCGAGAAGAAGGCCATTTGCGAGTCCGCGTTACCTGAAAGCAAAACAGCCACAATACAAACGGATTGCTGGCCTGCATCGGAAGTTCGCCCTGCGAAAGGCGACGAGCAAGGCGATTCAGCGACCATGAATCGCCGTCAATTTCAATTGGGAATACCCGAAGATAGGTTCTGAGGTACGCTTTGATCTGGGACCGGTCAAATGGCAACAGAACCAATCGACGATGTGTGAATTTCGGACTGAAGTCAGTGATGCGGCAGGAAAACAAAGTCTTGGTTGCATAAACAGCAACGGAATCCGCAAACAAGCTGAGTGCTCGGGTGTGTTCGTTGTAACGGTCGCGACTCATTTCATCCATGCCGTCGAACACGATGATCAGCCTGCGGGATCTCTGCAACGATTCGATGCGGGCACCAATCTCAGCAGGTACCGACCGTCGCACATAATCTCGAACATCATCGACCGTAACTGATCCCTTAACGTGAAACTCGCCTAGTCGAATGTAAATCGGAACGATTGGGAACACGCGACCGATTTCGGCGTTGATGATTTCCAGGATGACCTTTTGTAAGGTCATTGTCTTGCCAGTCCCGGGATCACCCAGCAAGACCAGCGGTTCCTTCGCTCTCTGGAGTTCTCGCAGAATGTTTCGAACCAGCCGGCTTCTTCGATTCACGGCTGCGATTTGCGCGCTGGCCGCATCGCCACCATTGGACGTACCAGCGATTGCGCGGATAATCTGATGAATCGGCGTAAACCCGCCGTTGGAGGACTCCTTATCAACCAGCGCTGCGACGGGAGCGTTCTTGGCTCTTAAGGGGAGATAGATCTTTTCACGGATGTCATCGAGGATTCCGGCACGCACGTCTCCCAAAAACTGACGAAGCTCAGCCCCTTCCGCTGGCGTAGGAAAACTACCTTGCCGAGTCAGATACTCGTGTAAGGCAGGTGCATATAAGTCTAGAAATCCGCGCCAAAGGCCCGGTGGGGAGATGGGATGAATGGCGATGTGCGGATGCTCATTGAGTGGCAATAAAATGCTTGATTCTAAAGCCGTATCAATGTCCTCACCGGCAGTATCAGCAACAGGTCTGACGTCCGGTTCGGGCGAAGCAAAGAGTAACGCCAAGTCGCTTCGGTCAATTGCAATCAACGCTGCAAGTAGGTGCCTGAGAAGGCCGCGTCGTCTAAGCCAGTTAACGATTCCATACGCCTCAAATCCTTGATGCCAGGTCTCCTGGTCGTGCAGGGGGATCTCAAGTTCTAACGCCAACGCACGCCAATCTGATCCAAGACGTTCGGCAAACTGGTTCAGGCTCGAGCCGGAAAAGTCGTCAGGCATCTCTTCGATTCCTACCCTGAACGCGATTAATCAATTGATGTCAACGAGTACGACGTAACACCGGATACGGATCATTTCGCGGGCCAATCCAACAACGTGCCACTGTCTTCGAATCAAGACCTGACGAGGAGGGTCATTAAATCAGGTCGCCGATCTGTTCAACTACTTTCCTAATTCCAATCCCTTCGTTGCGAAACAACAGCTGCTTGCTCGCCGGTTCTCTTAGCCAACCGCCGCTATGATGAATGGCGACGAGATTCCACCCGCTATCGAATACCGGCGATCCAGATGAGCCGGGCATCGTGTCAGTCAAGTATTGAACACGTGAGTCGTCTGCGTAGGTGACGACATTGTGGTACAGAGCAATTGACTTCGGACCGCCGCCTGGATGTTGAATGACAATCACTCTACCGCCGACTTTTGCTGCTGCGGTAGGGGTCAGTGGGACTGCCCCCCATCTTGCATTGGCATCCCCCTGGATCTTGACGACAGTCCAGTCATCCTCGGTGGAAGTCCGAAAGCCCGCTGCCGCGTTCAGGTCATATTCTTCATACGCGAGATCAAGATTGCCAGCCGTACGCTGGACATTAAATTGTGCCTTGGCAAGATTGGCCTCATTCGGATCTTGCAGGACGTGATGATTCGTTACGAGGTAGTTGCCGGTAATCAGGAAGCCGGTACCTGTGGTCCCATCCTCGCGTACAATCCTGGCTACGGAGTTGGCCATCTGAAGGCCTACTTGAAGAAAACTGATGGGCAGAATCGTGCTTTCTTCTCCCATGATCTTCTCCAAAGCCTGAGCCGAAGTTGTGGAGCGCCAATGGACCTGCCATTGAATATCAACTCCTCGTATGCTGCTGAGATTCCCTTGCGCGGCCTGCTGCAGTGCCGTATTGCCTGGATGCGCAGCAAACACTGTTTGAATCAACGCATCGCGACGCCCCTGCGATTTGGCAGTGGCCAGCAAATCGCGAGACAGATCCAGAACGGTCTCAGAGTGAGGAGATCGCGACCAGTCGACACTTGCTTGATCAGCAAGGTGTCTCAGTTTCGACTCGTCATCGTAGAGACTGCTTAGGATGTCTCGTAGATTCTCATCTTCGAATGTCCAGGCATTACTCTGGGATTGGAATAAATAGAACAAGTCTTCGCGTCCAATTTCTTTCAACGCAGGTGGAAGAAATTGGCGCTGGTCACGGATAGAGAGCCAAGTGTAAATCTCAATCCCTTCGAATCCCTGACGCCATGTGGCGCGATCGTGCAATGGAATCTCCAGCTGAGTCGCCAATGCCAGCCAGTCATTTCCAAGGCGCCGTGCAAACTGATTGACGTTGGTTCCCGAAAAATCGAATATCATAGCGGATAGTTCGGAATTCTAAGTTGCCTGGATCATGTTGGTCCTGGCGCGGTCCTTTCATCAGGCACTGCCGTCGAAGGAAAGGACTGTGCACGTGACCAATTAGTATATCCACCGGACTCAACTGGTGTCGCATGAAAAAGTTTCATTCCGAGGAGCATAGGGATAGGGAAGAGTGGCACTCATTGAAGCCCAATTTACTGGTCAGTCGTGGCACTGTATGCGATCGGCGCAAGTTGCTATCAACTTTACGCGACGCTTCATCGTCGACCACAGTGTCGTTGAACAATGCTCACCGGGTCGGAACGGAGCACTGTTTATGAGTGGCGAGGAGAATCGTCTTCGCGTTGATGTCCAACTCAAACAGCAGTTGTCAGTTGAAAGTTGGGGGACCGCGCGGACGCTTCGGGTTGTGGCTGGTGAGCTCGTCAAATCGCCCGCCACACTGGGGTGGATGTTGTGCGGTGGTCGCAGATCACCGACTGAAGTCAAACGAGTGCCCCTCATCCCTGTCTCCTCTATCCTTGCTCGTATCTTGGGGCCGGGACGAGGGGGATTTTTCTTCCCGCGCACGATCACTTGCGGATTGAAGTTGGAGCCACGAGGTTGGCTTGACACACGACGGCCGCAGTTTTGGCCACAAATTGCGGCCCTCGGGGCGGTGGCGCCAGCGGCGAGAGAGTTGACGGCGGAGAGCAGGTGCGTCGGTAAAAGTCGGAGGAGAGTCGCGAATGAAAGAGTCGCACGAGGTAAGGCTGAGCCAGCCACTTCGGCCTCGAGTGATGGGCCGTGTCGGGTAACTGCCAGGGCGAGGCGTTCACAGAGGCACAACCGGGCTGCGTATTGAGCTCCGAATCAACTTTCTGCGGGGCCGACCTTGTCTACTTAAGGAGAAGGCAACAGGGATGTCGAACGTTAATGGCGAGTCCGACGTCTCCCCCACGGAGCCTGAGACCATACGCACGGTTGGAAACGCTCCTCACGGAAACCGAGAGACCCCGGGATCATCCGTTTCCAGTAAAGCGGATCGGTCGGAGGGGCGGCCAGCAATGGCCGTCCCTACGGCGAGAAACTCGAATCAATGGGATGACGAAGAGGCACTGGCAGAGCGAGTGATACCTTGCGCCGTTGACCCTTTTCGTAGCCGGATTCGTAAGAATTCGGATCTGCGGTTGATCGTCCGAAGTCTCACGACTTCGGCTACATCGAAAAACGCCTCAATAAAAAGAGTTAACGGCGAAGTGTGGTACCTGGTGAGTACCGCCAGGAATAGGCGGACGGCGCCTTCGTCGAGGTCGTGTCGTGGATCGACCTGTCGCTACTCCTGGAACCGCAGGCATTTGAATTCCCACTGGCTGCCTTCGGAATCAACGAAACGGCCAGACCATTCTCCCAGTTCATCAAACTTCAAGGTCAACTTCCCTTTGATCCCGGTGCGTTCCTTCTTCGTTCCCCTCTCGATGGCCCGCAAATCGTCAATACGCAGGAAAGTTGTCTTTTCTTTGAAACCCGTCTTTACACCAATTAATTGGTCGAATTCCTTGCCCCGGTCGCCTCTTTGAAAAAGCTCCCTGCCCTTGACGCGAAACACTCCGCGCATCGGTGGCGGGCTGTTCGGGCCCTTCTTGACGGGTGTCATGCCAAACCGCCACAGCGCCCCATCGACTTTGTCGTCGTCATCTGCAAGCAGGACCGCCGGCCCGGTACCGCCCAGCAGCAACATGGGAATCACGATCAAACTCAACATCGTACAGCCACTGCGTCGCATCTTACGGCCTCCGAGAGGAAAACATTCCTGGTTAATCTAATAGGCACGAGAAGCGACCGATTCGCGTGTGAAAATCTTCTGAAATCGCTCAGTTCGGTATAAGTCGCGGCTCGAATGGAACTTGGGTTGCGAGGCGAGGTGGGCAGAGGTCGCTGCGTTCCCACCGGCTGAAGAACCGATGGCATCCTGCGGGGCGCAAGAATTCTGCCAATCTCATGAACCAACAGGCGGTCGGCCGCGTTGTCAATAACGGAGTCCACGTGCGCGAGCGGCTTCGCCTCGCATCAGCGGAGAGACTGCCCCACCAGATACAGGAGCCAACCATGCACCAGACACCTTCTTGCCCCGACTGCCAGGTGGAGATGACCAGTGGGTTCATCCCTGACCATTACGCTCAGATCATCCGCAGCCATTGGCATCCGGGACCCGGCACCGACAAGACATTCTTTGGCAACCTCAAACTAGACGACAAAGCCATGATTCCGATCGTTGCCTACCGTTGTCCGGCCTGCGGTCTCCTCAAGCAGTTCGCGCTCGATTAGCACCAAGGAGGCAGGGTGGCAGAACGTTGAGGTTCGTCAAATGAAACGATCGTGCCACTGTTTCGGGGTCACACCCACCACCAACGTGTAGTCTCCCCTGGTCCCTCCCGCCGCCGGACAATCGCTCGTAAGTCTGAGGATCGAAGGCGGCGGGAGGGACCAGGGGAGACGTTTGCGTTAGGAGTCCTCGGGATTCTGATTTTGGTAGCTGGCCAGTCATGGGCTCCGCCGGGACGGGCCCGACGGTGGCCCCACCAAATAACAGCTACACCCGACAAAGGACAACTCCTCCAACTATCTCGACGTCATTCCAAAACATCCCTAGAATACACCTGAACGATCGGGCAGATCGAATCGCGTGTTGCACTCCTGACAGGGATGGTCGAGGCATGGCACACATCATTTCACCTGGTTCCGCGTATTCGAGTTCCCACGCCGACCATCGACCACGGCCGTTTTTCCTCGTCGACATTTTTCATCGCTATGGTGCGAAGGCGGCGTTCGCACTGGTCATCGCGGCCTCGGTCGCCTTCGCTCCGCTGATGACCTTGTATTGGTTCAATGAACTTAGCTCTCAGTCCGTGGTGACGTTGGAACTGGGGCAGAGTGTCGTTGTGAAGCCCGGTCGCTATGAACAAGACCAGAGTCGCGATGAGCCCGGCGAAACGGCCCTGCTGCAGGTAGTATGCGAAGTCCCCACCAGCGATGGGTGGCGCTACCTGCTGTGCGACGACGATCCCGTTCGCCGTGGTGTGCAGAGTTCGGATTCCAACTTTGTGCGTAAAGAACTCGTGTATCTGCGTCGCGCGGGCAATTCGCAATTGCCCTTCGGCCTGCTCGGCAAGCCTCCCGTCAGTGCCTGGTTACCGGCGGGAGATTATGAGGTGCTGGTCATCCATGACGCTCCCCAGGCCGATTTCAGTGTCAGCGGTCGGCCCCGCGCCTACCCGTTGATCTCGGCTGTGGCTTACCCGTCGCTCGAATCGCGAGTCAAAACCGTCTGCCGGATTCCACTGCCGCACTACAATTGGGGTGGTTCCGAGCCGGTCCAACTGATGGGGGCTGCTGGCCCGGTGGAAGACGGTGCGTTGAAAGTAGAAGATCTCGGTGCGCTCCTGCCCGGCTACGAGGCCGCTGTCCCCATTCCGACGCCGGCTGGTTTTCTGTTGTCCCTGCCCGAACCGACGATCCAGCACGCCGACGAACATCGAGACTGTGTCGCCGATCTGCGAGAATTGCAAACGGTCCCTCGCGAATGGTCGCGCAACCAACTGGCGGCGGTGCGAAACTGGCTTCCGGATGATGCAGTGCAGGCGCGTGCGAATCTCACCCAACTGGTGGATCGCCTGCAATGGTTCGAGTTTCTGGAGGGTTGGTTCTGCTATGCCTGCGCGGCGGTCGCCGGATTGATCTTCACCAAGTGGGGCACCCTGACACTTCTGGACCCCTGGCGACGTCGCAATGCCTGGAGCAAATCGCCGTCAGTCCTGGTGAAAATCGCCGTGGTCTCTGTTGTGATCTGGTTCGCTTATCAATACCTGACGAATCCGTCCGGCATCTACAGCCTGCTGCCGTTCCAGAGTCGCCCGACTCTTTGAGTTAATATTCGTCAGGCAGAGCCTGACCTACTTGACTGGGAAGCCCGCACTACCATGTTCTGCTCGCCGTTCTTAAAAGGAACCATCGCCATGAAGTCCAAGTTGCTGCTGTTCGCACTGCTGATGTCGAGCGCCGCGTTCACATTTTCCGACGAGCCCGATCCGTCACCCGACGAGGAAATCATCAAGGTGACTGTCGCGGGGACTGTCCGCACGGGGGTCGTCGTCATTGGCGGCGAGACCACGGGCGTCACGATCAAATCGAAAAATGCGACCTTTGAGTTGGAGTTCGGCAAGAATGCGGCACTGAGAAAGCAGGCCGAGAAGCTCGATGGGAAGCCAGCGATTGTCGAGGGAACCCTCGACCGCAAAGAGGGCGTCGAAGTCAAAGACCGCTGGATCGTGACAGTCACAGCACTCCGCCCAGCCGCTAAACCGCCGAAGAAGTAAGCACGCGGGGTGGCCCGGGTTTTCAAACTCCGACTCAAGGTGGAAACATGATGGCAAAGTGCTCGGTGCAGTGTGGTGTCGTTGCGTTGGCCGTGCTTGTCGCTCACTCATTCGCTGCTCGTGCGGATGACGTGGAAGTGAAAACTGTATTGTGCGAATTGGTGAGATCTAAGGATCGCAATGATATCAGGCATCATCTTTCGTATCACGCTGCGTCGGAGTGGAAGAGTGGCTACAAGGATGACAGCGGAAAGATCGTGAAGTACTCCCTGCATCACCTATTGGTGATTTCGTGGTTTCGGGACGGTGGCCGTACTGCATTGAGATATACGGTTACCGAGAAAGGCGAATCTCAAGACGTGCGCTCCGTATACAATCATGCAGAACAGGCGAACCATGACAGGCAGCTCAGCCCTGGAGAATTGACGCGCTTGAAGAAGATCTTGACGACGCTTCCGAAAGAGACCAGCGATCCGCCTATCGATCGCACGGTACACGTCAGCTACCTGGAAGATAAGAAATGGCAGACCGTCACGTATGATGCGGACAAGTTGCCGGCGGCCATAGAGCAAGTCTTCGACTTGCTCGGAGAGCGGTTTGAAACGAAGGAGCGCCATCAGCTATAGGGTGCCAGCCAGCGGAGTGCCTGCGGACTGTGAAGCTTCGACTCAGAGAGTCGGGCTACGTTACGAAGACACTGGCACGCGAAGGGTGAAGAGGTCAGGGTTGGCTTAGGCAATCCGACAAGAATCCGAGCTTCGTGAAGCCTCTCTCGCCCTGCCTGCCCCCGCCCCTGTATCGGCGAAGTCACTCTGGGGGGCAGTTTGTGCGTCAGAATAGTAGGGGAAATCCCACGAGAATCAGCCGGAATGCGTTAGTATCCGGTTCTCGACCAAACCGGGGGCTAATGCCCTCCGGCTGATTTGCTTTCTGGATGCACACTCTCCGGGGGCATTCGAAAGCCTTCTGTAGTTGCACCAATCCCCACAATTCGGGCATGATGGAGGGAAATGGAATTGCCATCGTCCTCGTTGTGGAGTGTATCTTGACCCAGGGCAAGCTTGAAGGATCTTCGGCCCCCTCGCCCAAGCCGCCGCGGTGCGGTGTCATCAATTCGGCTGCCTATCACGAGGGCCAGCGCGTGGCCGACGTGCCGGTGGCCGATCTGGGCGATGCCTGGCGGTACTCTGACCGCTTTCTGTGGGTGGGCCTCTACGAACCGAATGAGCAGTTGCTGTCCCATATTCAGGAAGCCTTCGGGCTGCATGACCTGGCGATTGAAGATGCGCACCGAGCACACCAGCGCCCGAAACTGGAAAACTACAAGGACTCGATGTTCGTGGTCCTGCGCACGGCCCGACTGTCCGATGCCGGCGAGCACCGCATCGAGTTCGGCGAAACCCATGTGTTCCTGGGACGCCGCTACGTCGTCACCGTCCGCCACGGCTCGCTGAATTCGCATGTCGGCCTGCGTGCTCGCTGTGAAGCTTCGCCCGAGGCGCTCGCCAAGGGCGAAGGCTTTGTGCTGCATGCCCTGATGGATTTTGTCGTCGATCAATACTTCCCCGTGGTCGATGCCCTGCAGACCGAACTGGACGAACTGGAGGAGCAGATCTTCAGCGGCAAGTTTGTGCGGAGTGTCACGGCGCGACTGTATCATCTGCGCCGCGACTTGCTGGCTTTGAAGCAGGCCATCACGCCGTTGATTGATGTCTCGTCGCACTTATCGCGGATCAACTCGCCCATCATCCCGCCGGATACTCGCCCCTACTTTCAGGACGTCCACGACCACGTCATTCGGATCACGGAAGCGATCGACAACCTGCAACAGATGTCGCACCTGGCGCTCGAGTCTAATCTCGCGTTGATTTCGGTCGCCCAGAACGACGACACCAAGCGCCTGGCCGCCTGGGCCGCCATTCTCGCCGTGCCCACCATGATCGCTGGTCTGTATGGGATGAACTTCAAGTTCATGCCGGAAACGGAATGGGTCTTCGGTTATCCCCTCGCCATGGCGATCATGGGAGGCACCTGCGTGCTGCTGTACCGCTGGTTCCGCAAAGTCGGGTGGCTGTAGCCGGGCTGGCCGAGGATTTGAAACACAGAGGACACTGAGGACACAGAGCATTGAGGTTTCCGATGAGGGAATCTGTCGTCCTGACTGGCAACGCGTCTGAGAGCGTGAGTCTGGTGGGTGGGTTGATCTGGGAACTCGGCCGCACGCACCCCATGTTACGGTGTCCAGTGCGGTCTTCAATGGGGCCCGAGGAGGGCTGCTGGAATTTTGGAAAGTTCTTATTTTATCTCTTGATAGACTATTAGTATATGGTACAATGTTCTGGGGAGAAGCTGCGCCTGCGGTGAAAGACGAGACGGAAGAAAGTCGAGCGAAGAGGGTCTGTGTTGCAGAATTCAACGCACATCAGTTCAAAGGGAGCAAAGAGAGCACAAACACGCATGATATGTGCTCCCTTCGATATGACGACCGCCTGAGCGTAAGTCGTTTGGTGAGGGGTGTTGGCTGTGAACGCCAGTTCAAAGGGAGCGAAGAGAGCGAAGGGAGCACGAAAACTGGTGTTTGCAGGTGAGTTGTTGCGAAATGCGGCGCCGACAGAGAAGAGTGAAATGTGAAATGTGAAGGGTGAAGAGTGAAAGTTGCTGGGATGGTGCCTTGGATGTTGGGAATGTTTTGCAAGGTTGCCCTTTCCGCACACACACACCATGGTGTGGGGATCTTGGGGATCTTTGAAATAGCCAGGGAATTTTCATTTTTTCAACGCTCACACTGGGGATCTTTGGCGGAGTTGTTGTGGTCAGTTGGGGACGTTGGTTGGGAACGTCGCTTTGGTTTGGGGTCAGCAGTCGGGCTGCATCGCTGGGTGTCGTTTCGATTGGCAATGTGGATGCGTTTGGGGAAACCGGGCCAAACGCCTACCCCCCCCTGGCCCCCCCCTTATAAAGGGGGGAGCTGGATTCGCTTCATAAAGGGGGCTGGCTTCGGTTCGGTTCGCTTAGGTTCGCTTCGGTTCGCTCGGTGCCTGTGTGGACTCGTTTATGGGCTGTTCGGACGCGCGGCAGAATCGCTTTAACCTATGGCGATTATTCCGGTTTCGCCTTGTACTTTGAAAACGCCGCGTGCGTAATATAGTGGGGGCGGTCGGGCTGTGCCGCAGGCTCGGTCGCTGCCCAGACGACGTTAAGGCATTGGCTTCGCCAGTTATGGATTCAGCTCTCCCTCGTTGAGACGACGCGATGCGCGCCCGCTTGATGCTTCGAACTCTGACCGCTTTCTGCGTTGCGTGGCTGCTCTTGCCGGCGAGTCTGCTGGCGGGCGAGGTTACTCTCAACGACGGGACCGTGTTGAAGGGGGGCTATCCCATCTTCTTGTCGACGGTCGGTCCCAAGGCTCCTCGACCTGATCCGGACAAGTCGTTGAATCTGGCGATCATCTCGTTGTCGGAATCTGGGGCCGTGCGGTTCTATGTTTCGCGGCACCACGCCAAGGGTCCCCCCAACCGCGACGCCGATCCGACTCCGAAGGAACTGTTCAAGCTGCCGGAGATCAAGCGGCCCAAACCCAAGATCATTGAGCAGGTTGCCGGGCAGATCCAGGCAACTCCCTGGGATGGATTTGGGCATCGGAGAGTCGGGTTTCGCGCTGGCCCGAAGAACGTCGAGTTGATGCAGCAGATCATCGAACTCTCGCCCAAGTACGTGAAGGTCACGGCGATGGATTTTTTGTGGGAGTTCAGCCTGCCCACCAATTCGATCCCGCCCGATGTGCTCAACGAGATGCTCCACAAGGCATCCAAGACGAACAATGCTGATGACCGGTTCAGCATCGCACGGTTTTACCTCGAAGGGGAGTTCTATCAGCTCGCTCAGCATGAGCTGGAGAGCATTCGCGCCGACTTTCCGGACCGGGCGAACCAGGTCGATGTGCTGACGCGCCAGTTGAAGCAGTACCTCGCGGACCAGGCGCTGCGGATGCTCGAAGAACGTCGCGATGCGGGGCAGCATCAGTATGCGTTTGAGACGGCTCAGCGGTTTCTGTCACTGAAGATTCCGGATGTCAGCCCCGTGGTGATGGAGAAGCTGAAACAGAGCGTGGCGCAGACGAACTCCGAACGTGCGAAGATGGACGACATCCGCCAGTTGCTGGGACAACTGCAGGCTCAACTGCCGACGGAGCAGGCGGGGGAAGTTGCCCCGATCCGCACCGTGATCGCCGAGGGGCTGCATCGCGATACGCTCGACAGACTCGCTCCGTTCCTGGAACTGGCTGACGCAGAGAATCGTCAACCTGCGGAAAAGCTGGCTCTGGCGCTGACCGGCTGGATCCTGGGTCCGGACATGGCGGATACCGATTTGAAAACGGCCCTGCGTCTCTGGCAGGCTCGCGGCCTGCTGATCGAATACTACCGGGCCGAGCATCCAGCCGAACGATCTGCGGTCGTGGAAAAGCTTGCCGAGTTGGAGAGTGTGGGACCGCGGCAGGTGGCGCGGTTGATTCCCCTGTTGCCGCCACGCACCGAGACTCCCGACTTGACCATTGGAAGTCCGTTCAAGGTGAAGGTCGAGCGCCGAACGGGCGATGAACCGGAGATCGAATACGAGGTCCTGTTGCCGCTGGAGTACCACGCCGGACGGCCCTACCCGGTGATCGTGGCGCTGCATGCGGAGGGAGCCGACCCGCGGTCTGAATTGCGCTGGTGGGCTCGCCAAGCCCAGCGGTTTGGATACATTGTGCTGGCCCCGGAGTACGTCAGTCCGGAGCAACGGTCCTACGATTACAGCGTGGACGCTCACCAGGCTGTGCTGGAAACGGTGCGCGATGCGCGGCGCCGGTTCGTGATCGATTCGGATCGCATCTTTTTAGGTGGTCACGGGATTGGTGGAGATGCCGTGTTCGACATCGGCTACTCGCACCCGGACGTTTTTGCCGGCATCATGCCGATCACCGCGATGTGCGCCAAATTCGCCGGTGCCTACTGGGAAAACGCCCGGCAGCTGCCGCAGTATGTGATGGCGGGGCAGCTTGATCGAGACGCCGGCGAACGCAACACCCGCGTGATCGACCATATGCTGGTGCAGCGGTTCCCGATCATCTACGCCGTCTTCACGGGGCGCGGCCACGAAGACTTTCAAGCGGAAGACACCCGGTTGTTTGACTGGATGTCACGGCAGCGACGCCCGAAGCCTCCGACTGACATCGAAGTGAAGATCGCGCGGACGACTGACAACCATTTCTGGTGGTGGAGGTTCTCGGACTTCCCGGCGAAGTTTGGGACCACAGGCTGGCCGCAGGAGTTGAAGGGGCTGGCTACGCCCATGATGCTGAAGTGCGAGGGGCGTAAGCTGAAGGGTGACAATGTCATCAACCTGGTCTGCGGAGCCAAGAGCCATTCCATCTGGTTGTTTCCCGATGTGGTGAGCTTTGAGAAGCTCCTGACGGTCCGGCTGAATGGCCTGCAGCTCTACCGCCAGATCCCCGAGCCGGACATCACGGCCATGCTGGAAGACTATCGCCTGCGGGGCGACCGGCAGCAGATTGCGTGGGGGCATCTGGAACTTTCAGTGGGGTCGCGCCCTGCGGCAAGTGAGGCGAAAGGGCCGGCGGCCCAACGGGGGCAGCGACTGAGTTTGAAGCCGAAGTGAGCTCCGGATGGATCGTAGCCACTCTGGCCAGCGAGTGGTCAAGCGCACGTTGTGGCCATCTGAGGCGACCCACGGTCTGGCGACTGTGGCTACAATCAAGCAGCCGGGCTGCTTCGCCTATCCATGATCATGGCCGCACGTCGGTGCTGCGTGATATTCGGGCCAGCGTTCCCAGGCGTAGGTCCATTCCATCCACATGCGAAGTAGAGACCAGAGCAGTCGCATCCGCGCGAGATGTTCCGGTGGCAGCTTGGCCTGCTGGCTGAACGAGTCGCGCATGGCGGAGGTCAGGCCCCAACGCTCGGCCAGGGTCTTCAGCACTCCGTCGGATGACAGATCCGGTACGGCACCTTCCTGCACGAGTCCGGTGGCGGTGGCTCGAGCGAAGGCTTCGAAGAGCTGCGGGCGATAAGGGGGCATTTCCAGGGGCTTCGTAGCCGAGTGGGCTTGGAGTACAATCTGTTCCAAGTCGTCGATGATTTGGTCAGCGACCATTTCGACGGGAGTTTTCGCGGGAAACATGTGACGTTACCGTATGTGAAAGTCGGTTCATGCAGTAGGATAATAAGTCATCGTCGATGTTTGCTGCTCGGGTAGTGGCACCAGGCCAACCCGGCCAAACAATGACCTAATACAACAGCAGCAATAGCACACGGCCGGCCGTTCTGACAAGTGACCTGCATTGGACCATTTTCCGGGGCCTCGCGAGTAAGTTCCAGCCTCGGTCACTCCACCTGACGCGTTGAGTTTCGGAACAGCGCCGCATGATCCGTCGTTCATCCTTGAAGTGGCCCATCATTCTCGGCACGACGCTGCTCGTGCTGGTCACGACGCTGCTGGTCTTCTGGATCATCTGGGGTGTGGTCACTCAGTATTGGTCCATTCTCACCGTCGGTATCGTCTTCATCGCCTTGATTTTGATCGGCGTGACGCTGTACCTGATCCTGTCGATCAAAGAAGTCCGGCTGACTCAGCGGCAGGCCAACTTCATCGATGCCGTCACGCACGAATTGAAATCACCGATCGCCTCACTGAAGCTCTACCTGCAGACGATGGACATGCGGGACGTCGGTCCCGAACAACAGCGCGAGTTCCACCGCTTCATGCTGGAAGACGTCCAACGCCTGGACGGACTGATCGACGACCTGCTGGAAGCGGCGAAGCTGGATCATCGCCAGCGCGAGGAGCCGACGGAAGACATCGACCCGGTACCGTTGCTGCAGTCCTGTATCGAGTCTCTGCAGCGGCGATACAGTTTTCCGCCGGAGGGGATCAAGGTCGAGGTCGCCCCCTGTTTGATTCACGGCCGGCAGCACGATATCGAGATGATCCTGGTCAATCTGCTGGACAATGCGGCCAAGTACGGCGGAGACCCGCGCGAGATCCTGGTGCAGGTCGCCTTGCGTGGTGCCAACCGCGTCATCGTGCGGGTGTCTGACAATGGGGCCGGCGTGCCGTCCGAGATGCGGCGTAAGATTTTCTCGCGCTTCGTACGGGGTGGTTCGGAACTGGAACGACGCACCAAGGGAACCGGACTGGGGCTTTACCTGGTCCGCGAACTGGTCGCCAGAATGAAAGGCCGGATCGCAGTCCAGACGCGCGGCCCACTTTCGGGCGCGACGTTCGAGGTCGATCTCCCGGGCAAGAAGCTGGAACCCCCGCCCCCAGTGGCAGACCTGCAAACGTAGGTGAGACGATGGCACTTTGACTAAAGATCTTGCATGACAATCCATTGCCTAACCCGTCCCCTCACCCCCAGCCCCTCTCCCCAGAGTACTGGGGCGAGGGTAGCGGTCTTTGGTTGTGGTGCGCGAATCCGCAGATGAAAAGTGAAGTTGCTCTAACTTGGGTGCTACGTGCATACCGATTCAGCCTGATGGTAAGATCGTTTCGATGAGAATCCGAGAAATCATTTGCATCGTTCTGCTTTTCGGCTCCTGGTTTATTCCAGCGAGCACCCGGCGGGAATTGGGTGCCGCCGAAAGTGACGAACGATTCTGGTCCTTCCAACCTGTGCGCGTGGTGACAGCCCCGGTACTCCGCGCGCGCCATCAGGTTCAATCGCCAGTCGATCAATTCGTTATCGCAAAGCTCGAAGCACAGAACCTTGCTCCCTCATCGGCAGCAGATCGGCGGACGCTTCTTCGT
>JADMIO010785069.1_pt1 | contig 23162 bp, 23 predicted proteins | sample 8958161 | NCBI WGS metagenome assembly JADMIO01 (sample SAMN16585339, study PRJNA669376) | soil metagenome | isolation source: Crop rotation soil | place: USA: Cullars Rotation, Alabama | collected 2011 | reverse complement strand
CGGTCTTGGATGTAGGTTCGCCGGTCTTGGATGTAGGTTCGCCGGTCTTGGATGTAGGTTCGCCGGTCTTGGATGTAGGTTCGCCGGTCTTGGATGTAGGTTCGCCGGTCTTGGATGTAGGTTCGCCGGTCTTGGATGTAGGTTCGCCGGTCTTGGATGTGGGTTCGCCGGTCCTCCGGCAGTTGCAGAAAGGATGCGATGATCCCCCGACTTTAAACCTGAAACCTTGAACTTCAACGGAGGCTCGTTGACACGAGATTTCGCGTTTGCATAATTCAGCGCGAAAAATATGAATTCCCGTCGATTTCTCTCACGATTCCGTCAGGTTTGGTTTGGTTTTATCGTCACGCTCAGCCTTCCGTTTATGCCTTCTGCTCTTCTGGCCGGCGATTTGTCCGGTGAGCTTGTTTTCAACGGCGATTTTGAGTTGGGAAATACCGGATTCCACACGGATTACGGTTATGCGGACGTCAGTGTCACTCCGGGAACTTTCGCCATTCAACCGGACCCAGCGTTTTTTAATGGTGGTTTTGAGTCCTTTAGCGATCACACAACGGGGAGCGGTTTGTTGTTCGTGGCGGATGGCGGAGGTTCTGCCAGTGCGGCGGTCTGGTCCCAGACAGTTACGATCCAGCCGCACAAGTTTTACCGATTCGAGGCCTGGGCGGCGTCTCCTTACTCCATCAATCCGGCGTTGTTGCAGTTTTCCGTGAATGGATCTCCCATTGGAACGCATCTGGTTGCCGTCGAGGAAATGGGGGTGTGGCGAAAGTTCAGTGCGATCTGGAATTCGGGCGGTGCGACGACCGTGACGTTGAAGATTTCCGATTTGAACTCCGACATTATTAATTATTATGGAAACGATTTCGTCATCGACGACATTTCCTTCAAAGCTCAACCGACGAGTGGAAATGATTTTATCTGGCAACACGCGGACAGCCGGCTCGCGACATCGTCGATTGGCTCAGGCAATCTGATTGATTTTACCTCGCTCAATGGAAAGCCGTCGGAGGGTTGGCAAATCGTTGGTTTGAGCGACTTGAACAAGGACAAGCACGACGATTTTATTTGGCAGCATCGAGATGGCCGAATTGCAGTCTGGTTGATGAATGGTCTCCAGCGCACGAGTTCGCGGCCTTTAGGAAATGGCGGTGCGGGTTGGCACGTCGTGGCGGTGGCGGATTTTAATCGCGACGAGCAGGCGGACTTTCTTTGGCGGCATGACGATGGGCGGATGATCGTCTGGTTCATGAATGGAACCACGTTTGTCAGCTCCAGAATTTTGAATGGCGGCGAACCGGTTAATCCCGTCTGGCGCATTGCGGGAACCGCCGACTTCGATGGCGACGGTAAAATGGATATGATCTGGGAGCACACGGATGGTTGGCTCGTCGTGTCGTTGCTGGACGGAACAAATTTTCGCCGGTCATTTTATATCAATGGCGGGGTAGCAATCGGAGCAGGGTGGCACCTGGTTGGCCTAAGTGATGACAACGAAGACGGCTGGAAGGATTTGGTCTGGCGGCATGAGGATGGTCGCATGGCGGTTTGGACGATGAATGGGGTTAAACGAACCCGCTCGTTTCTTTTGCCGCGTGGTGTTCCGGTTTCGTCAGGTTGGAACGTGGTGGGCGTGAAGTAGGGAAAGAGCACTTGAAAATGGCATTTCCGGTGCTCTAACTAATTTCTCAATTATGGCTGAGAAGCGTCGAACTTATGAGGATCGGGTCAGGGAGCGCGAAGATGCTCTGCTGAAACTTGAGACTAATCTGGCGGAATCGCGGCTCGCGGCTGCGCAGGCGAAACCTTTCAATCCCGAGATCTTTGTCGATAAGCCGGTTCATCCGAAATCGAACAAAGTCTTCATGGGGGCAGGAGCGGTCATTATTTTGTTTTTGATCGTTGCGGTCATTCTCGCCTTCCGCAGTCCGTCGCCCGGTTACCAGCCAAAGCCAAAAGCTGCGCCCATTGAGGAATCGACCGATTCCCAGCAGGGCGATGATTCCTCTGAAAAAAATTAGCGGCGATTTGGAAATCGCCGCCAAGTGATTCGAAAAAATATAAATACCTGTCGTTAATTCCGCTCTTCTTCTTCAAGGAAGCCGCTCAACTGCTTGAGTCGTGTTGGATGACGTAATTTTCGCAAAGCTTTCGCTTCGATCTGCCGGATGCGTTCGCGGGTGACTTGATATTTCTGTCCGATTTCTTCGAGCGTCCGTTCTTCGCCGTCGGCCAGGCCGAAGCGCATTTCGACAACGAGACGTTCGCGCTCGGTCAAGGTTCCGAGAACATCCATCAAACGTTCCTTGAGCAAATGTGCGCTCGTGGTTTCCCACGGATTCTCGACGGATTTGTCTTCCAGCAAATCACCGAAACAAACGTCGCCGTCTTCACCAATGGGTGTTTGCAAGGACACTGGCTGTTGGGCCATGCGTTGCAGTGCGAGAATGCGGCTGGCCGACATGTTCAATTCGTCGCCTAATTCGTCAGCGGTGGCCTCGCGGCCCATTTCCTGGAGCAATTGTTTTTCCGCGCGCCAGACCTGATTGAGAATTTCAATCATGTGCACCGGAATACGGATTGTGCGGGCCTGATCGGCAATGGAGCGGGTGATGGCCTGTCGAATCCACCAGATCGCGTAGGTGGAGAATTTGTAACCGCGCTGATATTCGAATTTCTCAATCGCCTTCATCAGGCCGATATTGCCTTCCTGAATCAGGTCGAGGAGCGATTGCCCGCGGTTCAGATATTTCTTGGCGACCGAGACGACGAGGCGAAGGTTGGCTTCGGCCATGTGAGTCTTGGCTTTTTGGCCTTCTTCTTCAACACGGCGCAGTTGAGAAAAAGCAGCGATAAATTGCTCGTGCGGCATGCGAATGAGCTTTTCCAGTTCGCGGATTTTCTTTTCTTCCGCGGCGATAATCGCCTGTTGTTGGGCCGACTTGCGCTGCGCTTTTAAAATTTCAATCTGGCGCAGGCTGAGACGGATGGTCTCATTGATGTTTGCGCCCACCTGGATGACTTCATCGAGCACGCGGCGATGAAAATAAAAATCGGAGAATAAGGTTTGCAGCTTGGTGTTCATTTTCTTGAACTGGGCTGCGAGTTTCTCCTGTTGGTTTTTGGGAGCTTTCTGCAAGGCAAGGTAAGCTTCGTCCAGTTGTTCATCGAGGCTGCGCGCCTTTTTCAGGAGCTTGGGCAGAGCCTTCAAATAACCTTCCCGGCTGCCAATTTTCTTGTCCATAATCACCCGGTCAAAGCGTTCCTGGGGCGGCTCGGCCAGCAATTTTTCACTGATGGTAAAGTGCTCTTTAGCCGTGAAACCAAAACTGTAGAGCATGCCCAGAACTTCTTCTTCGGCCCGCTCGATGCGTTTGCAAACTTCGACTTCCTGATCGCGATTGAGCAGGGGAGTTTTGCCCATTTGCGTCATGTACATCTGGACCGGATCATCCAGGAAATCGACGCGGGGCGCTTCTTCCTCTTCGTCAGCTTCAGCGCGTTGCGGTTTGGGACGTTGGGGAGCTTCCGCAGCATCCACGATCTCGACGTTCAATTTCCGCAGCTTGCTGTAGATCTCTTCGAGCGCTTCCGGCGTGATGACCTCATCCGGGAGATTGTCATTGATGTCATCGTAGGTCAGGTAGCCCTGTTCCTGGGCGAGTCGCACCAACTCCTTGATCTTGTCGGTAAGAGAGCCAATGGCAAAGCTGGGTCGAGTATTTGGCGCTTCAGTGATCAGCTTGGCGGACTGAGATTCGAGCGGCTGTGGGGAGGAGCGGCCAGAATCTGAATTATCTGAGCGGCCAAATGACTTTCGAGTTTTTCGTGCGAGCATAATTTTTCTTTAATGACGGTCACAATGCGCAAAGCTGCTATTACAACTCTACCCAATGTTTCTTCAGATCAGTTGCCTCCTTTAACGGCAAACACCTCAATCTTCCGAAGACCGAAGGCGCAGTTTACACCATGATGCAAATTCAGCAATTGAGGTGCCACGCTCGCTTAAGCTGCTTTGGGCCTTTTATTTCCGGTGTTTGGGCAGATTTCTGGACAGGGGGATTCATAATTCAGACACGCAGCCGTTCTGGAACGACAATTCACTTGCGCGAGGGAAGACGGTTGTTACAGTCCAGCCCGCATTCAAACCACCCCGGCGGTGGTTTTTTATTTTTCAAAAAAACAAGCAACTTACTGTGAAAATTTTTAGCGGAACTTCAAATTTACTGCTGGCGAAATCCATTGCGGCTTCCATCGGAATGGAGCTTGGAAAATGTACCGTTTCGGCCTTTCCCGACGGCGAAACCTTCGTGAAAATCGAAGAGAATGTCCGGGGCGAAGATGTGTTTATTGTGCAATCGACCTGTCCGCCGTCGAATCACAATTTGATGGAGCTTTTTATTATGATGGACGCGCTGCGTCGCTCCAGTGCGTCGCGGATTACGGCGGTTTTGCCATTTTATGGCTACGCCCGCCAGGACCGAAAAGATCAGCCCCGCGTTCCGATTACGGCGAAACTTGTGGCAAACCTCCTCGTGGCGGCTGGCGCAAATCGCATTTTGACGATGGATCTGCACGCGCAGCAGATTCAGGGGTTCTTCGATATTCCGGTCGATCATCTGTATGCCGCGCCCGTGATGTATGATTATCTAAAGAAGAAGAAAATACCGAATTTAGTCGTTGTTAGCCCGGATGTCGGAGGATTGAAGATGGCTCACGCCTATTCCCAGGTTCTGGAAGCGAGTTTGGCCATCGTGGCTAAACGCCGCAAGAGCGCCACGGAAACGGAAGCCATGGCAGTCATTGGGGAAATTCGCGGAAAGAACGTCCTGATGGTGGATGATTTGACTGAAACAGCTGGAACATTGACCACGGCGGCGGCGTTGTTGAAGAAAAAAGGAGCCAAGAAGATTTACGCCTGTGTTTCACATGCCATTTTGAACGATCTTGGCATCGAAAGATTGCGAAAATCATCTATTGACGAACTGATAACAACTGATACCGTCCTGCGCCCCGATATTGACGGTGTCCGTATTACGACACTGTCGGTGGCAGGGCTCTTGGGTGAGGCGATTAAACGGATTGAAAGTAATTCTTCGGTTTCTTCGCTGTTTGAATTTAAGGGCGGGCGGACCAGCTAAAGAAAACTGGCCGCGCGAAGTAATAATTTAAATATGAAATCTGTATCATTGACTGCTTTTCCGCGTAGCGTTCTAAAACGCACCGGAGTTAAGAAACTACGTTCCTCTGGCCGCGTGCCTGCCGTAATCTACGGTCGAAACAATCCCCGGCCTCTGGAGATCAACGTTAACGACATTCAAGAAGTTTTTCATCATTCCGCTTCGGAAAATGTGCTTCTCGATCTGTCGGTTGAAGGTGCAAAACACCTTGCTCTCATTAAAGAGATTCAGCATCACCCTCTCAGCGGACAAATCCTGCATGTCGATTTGCATGAAGTTGCCGAAAATGAAAAGGTCATCGTCACGGTGCCGGTTGAAGCTGTTGGTGAAGCGACTGGTGTGAAAAACGGCGGCGGCGTTCTGGAACACGTCTTGTTCAAGATTAAAGTTCGCGCGACACCTAAAGATTTGCCGGAAGTCATCAATGTTGATGTTTCCCATTTGGAAATTGGTAAATCGATTACACTTGGCGAAATCAAATTGCCTGAAGGTGTTGAGGCTCTCGGTAAGAAAGAAGTTTCTGTCTTTGCCGTTGCCGCTCCTGTTAGCGAGGCTCAAGAGGCCGCAGCAGATGCAGCCGCAGCTGGAACAACGGAAGTTGAAATGCTGAAGGAGAAGAAAGAAGAAGGCGCTGAAGGTGCCGCTCCTGCAAAAGCTGGTGAAAAAGCCGCCGACAAAGGTGCGGGCAAGGCTGATGAAAAGAAGCCGGCTGAAAAGAAGAAGTAATTTATCATGGAGCGATGGTCTTATGACTGTCGCTCCTTTAATTGCGGCCACGTGTGGAAAATATATTTCTCATTGTGGGCTTGGGAAATCCAGGGCGCGAATATGTTCGGACTCGGCACAACGCTGGCTTTCTCTTGGTAGAAGAGTTGTCCGGGCAGTGGCGAGGAAACTGGACGGAAGAGAAGAAGTTCACTTCCCGTCTGGTCAGAATCGAACGGAACAGGCGCAGGTTAATTTTGTGTGAGCCGCAAACTTACATGAACGCCAGCGGTGAGGCGGTGGCGAATATCGCGACGTTCTACAAGATACCGGTGAAGCAGGTTTTGGTCTTGGTGGATGATGCGGATTTGCCTTTTGGTGAAATCCGGCTGCGGTCGAAGGGAAGCAGCGGTGGTCATCATGGAATTGAAAGTATTGCGCAGCATTTGGATAGTCAGGACTTTCCTCGGTTGCGCATTGGAATTGGCCGGACCAAAGACGGGGCTCGTGAAATTACGAATTACGTTTTAGGCCAGTTCACGGCAGCGGAAAATGAGTTGCTGGCAAAGATTTTAAAACGGGCTTCCGCTCAGGTTGAAACTTGGTTGGAAGAAGGGGTCGAAAAAGCGATGAGTAAATTTAATGGAGCAGTTTGCTCCGTGGAAAAAGAAAAATGAAAAAATACGAAGGTCTGTTCATATTAGACACTGCTGGAAAAGAAGAAGGCATCAAAGATGCCATCGATAAAATTTCTGCTGAAATCACTGCGGTGGGCGGCAAGGTGGAAACAGTGCAAAAGATGGACAAAAAGGCTTTTGCTCGTATCGCCGACAAACGCCACACGTCCGGTTTCTACGTGAATGTAATTTTTGAGAGCGATCCTGCTACTTTGGCTCAACTGCGCAGCAAGTTGGCGTTGAGCACCGATGTTTTCCGCGTTGTTTTCACCAATGCCCCGGCCCCTAAAAAAGTGAAGAAGTAACATGGCGAGTTTCAATAAGGTCATTTTAATGGGGAATCTCACGCGCGATCCTGAGTTGCGTTATACTCCCAAAGGCATGGCTATTGCCAAAATCGGTTTGGCAGTGAATCGCGTTTGGAAGACTGAAACGGGTGAGACCAAAGAAGAAGTGACTTTTGTTGATGTCGATATTTTTGGCCGCACGGCGGAAAATGTTGGCCAATACATGCGTAAAGGCAGCCCTATTTTGATCGACGGACGTCTGAAGCTCGACACGTGGGACGACAAGCAAACTAACCAGAAGCGGAGCAAACTGGGAGTAGTGGCTGAAACTGTGCAATTTCTGGGTTCTGGACGCCCGGCTGAAGGTGGAGATGCAGCTGCTGCGCCACGTAGTCGTCCTGCCGCCGCCGCAAAGCCACCTCAAGCGGCTTCCGAAGATGGCCCGCCACCGGAACACGACGACGTTCCATTTTAACTCAATTTACCAACCTCAATAGTCACATAGACATTCTCATTTTATGGCAAAGACAGAAGTTATCCTGACACACAATATCGTTGGCCTCGGCGGTGAATCCGACCAGGTGAAAGTCGCCGCTGGCTACGCACGCAATTACTTGTTTCCGCAACGTCTTGCGGTTCCAGTAACCACGGCGAACAAACGCCAGATTGAAGCCCTTCGTAAACGTCGTGCCGAACGCGAAGCGCACGAGTTAAACACGATGAGCGAACTCGCCAAGAGCGTGTCCAAGCTCCTTTGTGTTATCACGGTCAAGACTGGTGACGATGGCAAGATGTTTGGCGCCGTTACGAATGGCACCATTGCGGACCAGATGAAAAACCAGTTCGACATCGCGCTCGACAAAAAGAAGATCCATCTTGAGAAGCCGATTAAGGCGTTGGGCGAACACGAAATTGAACTCCGTTTACATCCCGATGTGACGTCGACTTTGAAGGTTCGAGTTGAAAGCAACACTCCGAAATCTTCGGAAGCGACTGTAACAACCCCTGCCGGGGAAGTTTCTCGCACGGAAAGCCGTGCCAAACGTACTGCGGTGAAGGCGGACGACAAGGTGGAAAAAACCGAACGCAAGCCGCGGGTCAAAGCTTAATAAGCTTCAGTAAAATTTATCAAACAAATGGAAAGGCAGGTCTCACGACCTGCCTTTTTATTTTTCTGCGGGTTTCCAATTAACGAATTTAAGAGTTATCTTTGCGTTGTTCTGTGGAAACGAAAACATTTCTCCGGTTTTAAAGATCTATGCCCAAGCCAGATTTAATTTTTGATCAGGCACCGAAATCCGCCATAACTCCATCTTCAAACTCCAACTCCTGTGCGCAGGTGCGGCAACTTGTGCAGAATGTTTGCCTGGCATTTATTGGGAAAGAGGAAGTTGTTTCGCGCGCCGTACTCGCCTTGATTTCCGGAGGGCATGTTCTTTTGGAGGATGTTCCAGGTGTGGGAAAGACATTGTTGGCCAAGGCGATTGCGAAGTCGTTGCGGGCCGACTTCAAACGAATTCAATTTACCGCCGACCTCCTTCCATCCGACATTTCTGGAACTACGATTTACGCCCAGGAGCGACACGAATTCACATTTCGGCGCGGTCCAATTTTCACCAACATTCTACTCGGCGACGAAATTAATCGGGCCACGCCACGCACCCAATCCAGTCTTCTCGAAGCCATGGAAGAGCAAGGCGTAACCGTTGATGGAATTCTTCATCCGCTCGCTTCGCCATTCTTCGTTCTGGCGACGCAAAATCCCGTGGAACTGGAGGGAACCTATCCGCTTCCATTTGCGCAGATGGACCGCTTCATGGTTCGGCTGAGTATTGGCTATCTGGACAAAGAGGCCGAAGTGAAAATGCTGCGTTTGCAACAAACGGCTGATCCACTGGAACGCGTCGGGCAAGTGATGGATTGTGAGACCCTTATTTCGATTCAATCAGCCGTTCGCAACATTTCCATCGATGAATCGCTCTTGGAATATCTTGTGGAAATTGTTCGGGCGACCCGAGCGGCGGAGTCGCTCGAATATGGCGCCAGTCCACGCGGTAGCCTCGACGCCCAGATATTTAGCCAGGCACTCGCGCTGTTCAATGGGCGCGATTACGTTTTGCCCGATGACATCAAGGAAGCGGCCCGGTTGGTTTTACCTCATCGGTTAATTACAAAGAAAGGAACGCGTTCCGTGGTGGTGAGCGCTCGTTCTGTGATTGATCACATTGTGGATTCCGTGCCTGTGCCGGTATGATTCGTCCGACGAAAACAGGAGCAATGTTTCTGGCCGTTTCGGTGCTGCTTTATATTTCTTCGCTGACCTCTCAATCCAGTCTGCTCCTTGTTCCAATCGGGATTCTGCTCGGTTGCGCGATCGTGAATGTATTCCTGGCCTGGAAAACCGTGAGCAATCTCGAAGTCCAGCCCTCGAAAAGTGTGCACGTTGGCGAAGGAGAAAAGATTTCCCAACCCTGGAAACTTTTCAATCGAGGTAAAACCATGGCCGGTCTTGCCCGAATTGAATCACGGGGAAACGCCATTCTTTCCCTTCGAACACTGCTTCCCAAAGTGACGGCCAACATCGTTCCGGAAATGGTTTTTCAACAGAGAGGTATTCATATTTTTTCGGAGATGAAGCTTACTTCGATTTATCCCTTTGGCCTGATCAAAGCAGTGCGACGACTCAATCTTCCAGGCGAAGTTGTTGTTTATCCGGCAATTTATCCTGCTTCCGCCCCACGTGCTGCGGGATACGACGTCATGATTGGTGGAAAATATAAAGGCAAACGGCGCATTCATACCGGAACACATTTTGCCGGAGTTCGTCCGTTTCAATCGGGCGATTCCCTGAAACAAATTCATTGGACCAGCAGCGCGAAAGGGCAGGGGCTCATGGTGAAAACCTTTGAGGAAGAATTGTCCGGTCGGGTTACCATCATTATGGATGCCGGGAATTCAGGTGATACTAAAGTCTTTGACGATTGTGTCCGCGCGACGGGTTCACTCATTTTCGCTTCATTGGATGCTGGCGATCACGTGGAATGGATTGATCTGGCGAATCGGGAGCTTCTTCTCATTCCTCCGTTTGCAGACGGGGGCGAAATTCTGGATCGGTTGGCCCGGATCACAGGACAACCGAACTGCCTCACAGAGAAAAATATACAAATGGCACTGGAACGTATTTCCAGAAAGAGCGCTATTTGCTTTATCCTGACCGAGTTTAATCAGGCGGCCTACGACGCGATTTCCGAATTGGAAAAACAGCGTCGACAGGTGTCGGTCTATCTTCCGGAAAAATATGAAGATGTCTTGATTGACGCGCCGGTTTTCCGCTACGCGGCCCAAAGTATTTCAGAAGTAAAATGAAGGGCGCCCGTCATCAACTGATTTTGCTCGGGTTCATCTGCCAGGCTTTCTCCTGGGATGATTATGTCCTTCCTCTTCTGAGTGTTCTGCTTTGGGTTCTTTGCTTAACGATTCCGAAGAAACCGATTTCCATTGGTCAGTTCGGCGAACTGGCTTTGCTGGGCGGCGGAATAGGGGCGGGATATTTTCTCGGTGCGGCCACGGACCGGAGCACTCACTTTTCGTTCGGTTACGGGCTGACTCTTCTTCAGGCCATTCGTTTGCTTCGCCCATTGAATCGCCGGGAAAAAGTGTTCTCGGTTTTCATCGCCTGCTTTCAATTGGGGGTGGCCTGTACCGTGGTCCTTGATTACCGATTCATTCTCATATTCCTGGCAACGCTGGTTTTGATTCCCCGGACGCTGATTGAAATGGAGAGCGAAACATTTGCAGTGCAAAAAAATATAAATCGGTCATTCCTCCCGCTCCCGGCTTTCGCTGCTATTGCGATTGCCACCATTGTTTTCTATCTGGTGTTTCCGCGCGGTTCTCTTGGCATCGGCGTGCAGGCCCCACGAATGCCCGGCAGCGAAGGGACTTTAACCGATTCGGTGATGGATCCGGCTCGCAGCGGTTCCGCTTTGTCTGATCGTGTTCTTCTCCAGATTCAGGGCCAGAATCTGGGTTACCTGCGTTGTTTTGCGCTGGTTGATTTCGATGGTGAGAAATGGTTTCCGGACAATGGAACTTTTCTTCAGCCGGTTGGAACGACCGCTCCTGCAGCCGAAACGATGGCAGAGCCTCGCCGCGTTCGAGTAAAGGATGCCAACTATCTGGGTAAAATACTTCCCACGGACGGCCAGGTGCTGGGCGTCAGTGGAAAGTTTTTCCGCAATCCCGCACGCAACCAGCACGGCATGATCCAGTGCCAGGTCATGTGGAACACCGCCAATAATGTTTACGAGTACTGGAATGATCCGAAACCCAGGTATCGGGATCTGTCCGCCCGGGAAATGAAAAGATTTGTCAGGTTTCCTGAACAGACGGTGCGATTGACGAGTTGGCTCGACACATCACTCGATGGAATTGCCAATCCCTATGATCAGGCGTTGTGGTTACAACGATTTTTCCACCAGAACTTCGCTTATAAAATTGGCGGGCCGGAACTCAGTCGATTGAACACGGCTGACGATTTTATCTTCAACCAGCGGCAAGGGCATTGTGAACGCTTTGCGACGCACATGGCGTTGCTTTTGCGGATGAAAGGAATTCCGAGCCGCGTCGTCGTCGGTTATCTGCCTAATTCACGAAGTTTGTTTTCGGATTGGTATAACGTCCGATTCAAAGATGGCCACGCCTGGACGGAAGCATGGTTCAAGGACAAAGGCTGGGTGCAATTCGACGCCACGCCCGCCGCGACGACGGATCGCTCGGGGAACCGATTTCGGGAGCTGATGGATACGCTGGATTTCGTTTGGTATTCCAATGTTGTCGCCTTTGATGCGCCAACCCAATCCCGCTTACTGTCGGCTGCTGTCCAATCTCTCGGCACCTTTTCCCACTGGTTGATGCAACATCGAGCGGTTGTTCTTGGACTGATATTTTTCTGCCTTCTTCTCTTTCTCTGGAAAAAATATGGATGGCTCTTGCAACTGAAACGCAACCCCGCCAAGGCGCACCGTAAAATGCAAATCATGGCCGAACATTTCTACGGGCAGATGCTGGATGCGCTGCAACGGCAGGGACTGGATCGTGCACCGCAGCAAACACCGTTTGAATTTGTGCAGGAATTAAAGAAGCGACCGCTTCCGTTGATGGGCGATATCGAACTCATCACAGATATGTTTTGCGCGACACGTTACGGAAGCAACCCGCTTTCCGCCGGTCGCGTTCTGGAAGTGGAGAAAGCGTTGCAACGCATCAGGAAGAGCAGAAGCTGATATTTCGTCACCGATTTCGATTTCGATTTCGATTTCGATTTCGAAACGCCAGTCCGATCAATCCCCCGGTGACAGCAGCCACGCCCAGCAGGAGCCAGCGATTATTTACAACGAAGGTGGTCGCGTTGCTCGTGGAAGGTGTCTGATGCGCAATTTCTTCGACGACCACATCGAGTTTGTGCGTTTCAGTTTCGGGAAGGGGAAAAGTATGTTCCAAGGTGTTCATAAGAAACGCTACGTCCGGCGCGAAAAGATTCAACGGTGCCGCCTGAAAAAAATATAAAGTTATCATCGGGCTTGTCCCTGATTGCGTTCATGGGAAGGAAATGTAATTTCGAGAATCATGGATCCGATCAAAAACGAAAGAGCAGTATTTAAAGGCCATCCTTCATCCGTCACCTTTCTTGGCACCTTCCTGTTTTGCCTCTTTCTGATGGCGGTCATCCTGGTGGGGCTCGGCTTTTTCTGGGATCGCTTCACGGACGATCGCATGAAGTTTGGGATGCTTGCCCTGATTCTTATCCCGCTGGGAATTATCTTCGTCAAATGGCTGCTGTTGAAAGCGACGCTCTACGAGATCACTTCGGAACGGATCAAAATAAAAAGGGGCATTCTGTCCAAACGAACCGACGAGTTGGAACTTTATCGGGTGAAAGATACTTCGTTGATCGAACCGTTCCTGTTCAGAATGTTTTCAGTCGGAAACATTGTCGTGGTCACGGCTGACTCCACCACTCCGACGCTAAATCTCGTGGGCGTGAAGAACGCCAGCCAGGTTCGTGAGGAATTGCGCAAAAATGTAGAGTCCTGTCGCATGAGCAAAGGGACGAGAACGTTGGAGATGGAATAGATTTAGTTTCCAGCCGCGCCCGGGAGTCGAAAGCGGGGAGATGGACCTCTTAATTTTCTTCGGGTTAGTCCTGATTGCCGCGAGGAGTTTGTTAATTTACCGGGCGAGAGGCCAAATTAACTTCAGTGAAACCTAAAATTCTGATGACGAATTCATATTTTTCGTCAGGGAAACAATAATTCTGCTCAGGGAACCCCAAATTTCCTTCAGAGAACTGCTATTTCTCTTCAGGTAAGGGCTGAAATCGTTCAAATCACTTCAATTTTCGACTGTTTCTTCTTTTTTTCGACATATTGAACGAAAAACCACGTTCCTGGTCAGATACAGCGTGGAAGGGCTTTCGTATCCACTGGGCGGGCAACATTAACAAAAATTGACACAAGGTTATGGCTGAAACTACATCGACTCCGGTTCCTGATCCGATTCTGAAAAAACAACGTCAACCACGCGGGGCGCTTAATGCATCGCAACTTGGCGAACTCAACAAAGGTGAACAACTCTGTCTGAAGGCACAAAAGGAAGAGTATGTGACCAAATTGGTCGCACGCCAAATTACGACCGCATTTGTCCTCACGCTGCAGGCGGACATCAAAACCTGTCGTGACCTCAGCAACACAGCGGTTGCAAAAACGACTGATCTCCGGCTGGCGACACGGGAGGAGCGCGAGTTGCAGAAGAACCTGATCGCCGCATTGCAGGAAATCCAAACGGCGGCCCGGCAAAAATTCCGTCGCGCCCAGCCGGAACGATTGGACAATTACTTTGTCGGTCAAACGCTCGATGCCAACCGTGATGGTTTGGAGCAATATGCCGACGGGATCCTTGCGCATGCCGCCACCGACGATTTGCCCGGCATCACGCCGGAGAAAATTGCGGCGATGACCACCTTGCGCACCCAGTACGTGAATATTGAAAATACTCAAACCGGCGAGAAGAGCGGGGCGGGAAATGTGCGGGGCGATCGTGATGCGCAGATCCTGTCCATCAAAGATCGGCGGATTGAAATTCAACTGGCGGCGGAAGCGGAATGGCCCAGTTCCAACAAAGCCAATGCCAGCATTCGCGCAGAGTTTTCCCTGTCGCCGAACCGGCCTTTCCTTGGCTAAATGCGCGGCTGCTTTGCACCGTATTAGAAGGCGAAGATGAAGACATCTTCGCCTTTTTCTTGCGGAAGGAAAAGTCATTTGGCTGGAAAAGGAGAATAGGCCGCACGATTGCTAGAGCTGGACAAAACAACAAGGCATCGCTCAAAAGGCTGGGTGGAAGTAGGCCATCACCGCTATTTATCAGGCGGTGTATCAAACTCGGAAACTGTCGTTACAGATTCCGCTTCCACGCTACCTTCAAATGGAGGCATTTCGTCCGCATACACACAGAAGGTAATGGTGCTGCTGTTTCCCTGAAGTTCTTCTCCTTTAGAATTCTGGAGGCTGCGGACGAATTTAAATTTGAATTCGCCACTGATCTCGCTCCGAGGGAACAGTGGAGTCTTCAGGTGATTCGACGCTCTAACCCGCCACAAGCTGTTCTCATCAAAAAGCACGGCGTCTTCAAATCCTATAAACCTGTTACGGATACGGATTGGCACTTTTACCGATAGCATTACATGGCGAGCGAACACATCGCTTTCATTTGTGATTCGCCACCAAACGTTATTACGCCAACCGTGTTTGCCGATGATGATGCGCAAATCAACCTTTACGACGGGAACTTGTCTTCGGCGCATTACGTCTCGGATTTGATAATCTCGCATGAACGGCCTCTCAAAATTTTGGCGTTGGTAATACTTCCCGTCCGTTGCTTGGTGTGCCGTGTCGGATTGCGGAATCTCAACAACGTAAGCCACATCGTTCGTGCCGGTGGATAGCTGCACGGAATGAATTTTTACAATAAGCCGTCTCTGAATCGTTCCGATAACGTGCTCAAGCCATTCCTTGGTGAATTGCGTTCGGTCAATGGGATCGATCCGTTCAGCTAAATGCTTTTTTTCCTCTTCCCGAAACTCTCGCAGGCCATAAATAATCACGCCACCCGCAGCGTTCGCGAATGCCGATACATCTCTGGTAATTTCCGTAGTCCTGTCATTCTGAGTTCCCAAAGACGGTGCGGATTTGTATTCCAAGGTTGACCCCTCTTCCACTTTCCCATCGATGTAGGTTTGTAACCTTGCCTCATTCCACTCTGCTGTCATGAAGTTAATGTTAAGAATTCCGTGTGTTCTTGAAAGGAAATCCGCGTCGACAGAGAAGTTTCCTCACGAGCTAAATCACCGTAAAAGTAAAAATCTTCTAGCTAGTCCAAGCCCGCTAGACGGTCTCATTTGGGGAACAAAAAATGCCGCCGAACCTGAGTTCAGCGGCATTGTGATTCCACCCGCACCGGCGGATGAAACAAGCTTATTTCTTGTCGTGATTTTCCACGATGGTGCCGTCTTCGGCGATGCAGATCTTCGGATTCTTGCCGGGTTCCGCGAATTCAATCGTGTAAACCGTGCGACCGTCCTTCGTCTTTTTATCGACATCAGCAATCTTGGCCGTGCCAGCTTTCATGCGAACGGTCTTTTGCACCGCTGCCGGGAGGTTGTTGTATTTGATTTCGGTCCGGTCGTTTTTCACGTCGACTTCCGCTCCCGTAGTATTCGCTTTCGTTTTCACTTCGGCGCCAGCGGCTTCGGAGCTGATGCCAGGTTTCCATTCAGAATCCCCGGTCTTGCTCGTGTCGGCGTTGGCCTGGAGAGCAACTTCGGCGGCGCTACCGGCCTTGGCTTCGACTGCTGCACCAGCCGCCTCATCGGCTTCGTTACGAAGGGCCAGATCGGCATTGGCAGAAGGTCCTTTGGTCAGAGCTTCAGCCCCGCCACGTCCTGATTTGTTCAGTTCAATAGCGGCGGTTTCGCTGGATCGAACATTGAGCCGGGCCTCTTCCTCGGTCAGAAAGCTGCCGTCTTCGGCGATGTGAATCTTGGGATTCTTGCCCTCGTCCTTGAACGATACTTCATAGACGGTGCGGCCACTGCGGCGTTCCTTATCGATGTCAGCGATTTCGGCGTTGGGCGCTTTTTGTTTGATCGCGGTTTGGACGGCGGCAGGCAGGTCCTGCATTTTCGTTCCAATTAACGGACCGGACTTGTCGGCATCGACGCTCGCTTTGACTTCTCCACTGGAGACATCGGCGTCTGCTTTGATTTCGGCCCGGGCGGTGTTTTTGCCGCTGGCGTTGTATTCAGCGGTCGGTGTGGTTTCGACGGCGATTTCCGCGCTTTTGCTGGAATCTGATTTTACGGCGGCGCTGTTATAATTTTTGGAAGTGTCGGTGTTGGCCTTGAATTCTGCGTTGGCATCAGTCGAGGCTTGTTTGCGGGTTTCATACGTCGCATCCGAAGCCACGGTCACTTCAGCGCCAGCGGGTTCTTCAGTTTTATTTGCACCAAGGAATTGAACATTGGCAGAAGGGCCTTTGGTCAATGCTTCAGCACCGCCCCGGCCGGATTTGCTCAGTTCAATGGAACTGTTTTCACTGGAATAGTCAGAGTTGCTGCGGAAGGTCGCACTGGACGTATCGGATGAATCGGCGCGCAGTTCGGTGTTGGCGGTTGATTCGTTCCAGGTTTGCTTCGTGTTGTATTCCTTGCTCGATCCCGCCGGTTCATTGACGGAAATTTCGGCTTTGGCTTGAGCATCAGAGTCATTGCCGAAACGTGACATAACGCTGGCCTGATCTTCGTTTAATAGCGTTCCGTCTTCGGCGACGTGAATTTTTTGTTCGGCGCCATCGCGCTGAAAGCTCACCTCATAGACGTTTCGTCCGGTGCGCCGCTCTTTATCAATATCGGTGATCTCGGCCGTGCCGATTTGTTGTTGAATGGTAGTTTGAGCAGCCGCTGGCAGATCTTCCAGACGTGTTCCGACGGCGCTCAGGCGGCTTTCGGTTTGACACGCGGTGAGGAGCGATGTGGCTGCGAAGGCAATAATGAGTTCTTTTTTCATAGGTTTAAGTTCAGTTTCTTTCAGTATCAATCAACACTTGGAATGGGGGCTTTCCAATGGGGCAGACGACTGGTTTGGATACTGGTGAAAAAGACGAAAGGATTAGTGAAAATTACAGGGAGAAGCTTAAGGGATTCCAAGACGAATGACGCCAGGAGCGAAAAATATAAATCGGTCTTCTTATTTTTTTACAACCGTTTTGATCTCCCCGGAGTTCAGTTTGGTTCGTAGTTCTTGCCCGGAATGAACTTCCTGTTCCGATCGGATCACTTTGCCGCTCACGGCATCCATGGTGATGGAATAGCCACGCGCCAAAACCTGTTCCGGCGACAACAAACGCAGACGGTTGTTTAAATTCTCCAAACGGCTTTTGTGCTTTTGCAGATGGCGGCGCGTTTGTTCCTGGAGAGTTCGTTGGGTTTGTTGAAATCCGTCGCGTCGCAGCTTGAGAAGTTGGGCCGGGCGCACCCGCCAGAGTCGCTCATGCAAAACTTTAAGAGCAGCTTGTTGTTTGCGGAGATCATGGCTCACACAGCGGGACAAACTTATTTGCAAATCATCCAGGCGCTGGAGTTTTTCATTAAGTTTCCTTCGCGGATGATTGCGAGTCAGCCGTTGTTTCCACTGGAGAAAATTGCGTTGCTCGCGTTCCAACCGCTGGTCAACGCGGAGTTGCAGCCATCCGGAGATTTCGGAAATGAATTTGCAACTGGAGTAAACTCCCTCGGTAAGGATTTCAGCCGCAACGCTCGGAGTCGCCGCACGAAAGTCTGCGACGAAATCGCTGATGGTGAAATCGATTTCATGACCGACAGCTGAAACGACCGGAAGTTTTGATTCGAAAATAGCGCGGGCGACAATCTCTTCATTAAACGCCCATAAATCTTCCAGACTGCCGCCACCGCGCGTCACAAGGATTAGATCAATCGCGGAGCGTGGATCGGAAATCGCGGAATTGAATTGATTGAGCAGCCGGATGGACCAGGCAATTTCAGCAGCGGCTCCTTCTCCCTGCACGCGGCAGGGCACCAGAATAATTTCGAGGCCGCGATTTCTTCGCTCGATAACATGCAATACGTCCCGGATCGCTGCGCCCGTGGCCGACGTGACCAAACCAATGCGCTGAGGAAAACGGGGCAGGGGGCGTTTGCGTTCCGTGGCAAAGAGACCTTCGCCCTGAAGCTTTTGTTTGAGTTTTTCAAAAGCGACCTGCAACGCGCCAATGCCCTGAAGTTCCACGGCTAAAACACGGAGTTGATATTGTCCTCGCGGCTCATAAACCGTCATTTCCCCGCGCAGCACGACCTTTTGTCCTTCCTGCAACAGAGCGCGTTCGCCGAGAGCTTCTCCTTTGAAAAGAACACAACTTAACTGGGCAAAAGCATCTTTCAGCGTGAAATAAATGTGCCCGGAACTTTGCGCACGAAAATTGGTGATTTCACCAGTGATCCAGACACTGCCGATTTGTTTCTCCAATAGACGGCGCACCTGGCCGGTGACTTCGCTGACAGACAAAACCTGGCGTGTTGCTTCCACGGGAAACAGTTCACCACTGAAATCCCATTGCGATTTGGAGGTTTTGCTCATCAAGACAGATTTATATTTTTAGCCTTGGTATCACCATTGAATTTAACCACGAATGAACACCAATCGACACGAATGAAATAAGGAAAATCAAAATATTCAAAGACCAGACAGACCGGCCAATTACAGGATGTGAAGAGAAGAAGCTTTGCCCTCAATCGATCTCATTCGTGTTAATTAGTGTCAATTCGTGGTCGCAGTTCAGTTGTCGCCCTTACAATAACGGTTCCGAGATCCTCTGAATCTTCAAAGCCTTACCACTGTTGTCATCGATTTCAATCAGGGCGCCGTTGAGAACAATCCGGTCGGTGGCGACGCCGAATTTTTGTGGCATGCTCGTGAGAAAGCGTTTGATCACCGGCTCGATTTCGCGGCCCAGAACACTTTCCTGCGGCCCGGTAAAACCAGCATCGGAAAGATAAGCGGTGCCGCCCGGGAAAATTTGTTCATCGGCAGTTTGCACGTGGGTATGAGTTCCGACGACCGCGCTGACCTGCCCATCGAGCATGCGAGCAATGGCAATTTTCTCTGACGTCGCTTCCGCGTGCATATCGACGAAAATGATTTTCGTGATCTGACGCAAACGTTCGACTTCCTTGCGCGCCATCAAAAAAGGATTTTCCAATGGAGGAGCCATGAACGTGCGGCCTTGCAGGTTCAAGACCGCAACGGGAGGCATGCTTTCAAGCTGGCAGATCGTGCTGCCCTTTCCGATGGTGCCGGAAGGATAGTTCAATGGGCGGACAAATCTCGGTTCGTTTTGCAGGAGGGCGGTAACTTCTTTTTGATCCCAAAGATGATCGCCGCTGGTGATGACGTTCACGCCGGCATCGAAGATTTCGCAGGCGGTGCTGGGCGTAATGCCGGAGCCGCCCGCCGAGTTTTCTCCATTGGCGATGACGATTTCGAAGCCATGACGTGCTCGTAATTTGGGCACCAGTTCGGTTACGGCGCGCCGGCCGGGCTCGCCCACGATGTCGCCAATAAAAAGGATTTTCACGGCGGAGGAAGCTAGGGAATGAGGGCCGGGTTGTCGAACTTTGAAATGTGGAATCAGCCAAAATCGACAGGGCTTTATATTTTTCTGTTTGCTTTCCTGAAGTTTTGTTTGACGTTTGGCTCATGCCAAATTTTCGAAAAAGCTTTGGGATCGTTCTGTTGATTCTCCTTTTTGCCGCCCGAACCCGGGCGCACGTCGCCGCCGAAGAAATGGCTGAAGCCGCCCAGAATCTCGTGGAAGGGTTGAAACCGGAGCAACGGGAAAAGGCTATGTTCGAAATTAAAGCAGGCGAACGTGTTAATTGGAATTTTGTTCCCATGAATCGCAAGGGGCTTACTTTGAAGGAAATGACCAAGGAGCAGCGCGATGCGGTACACGGGCTTCTTGACGCAGCTTTGAGTCATTCGGGTTACGTCAAGACCACCACGATCATGAGCCTGGAAACGGTTCTGTTTGATCTGGAAAATAAAAATCCAAAACGTGATCCGGGCCTTTATTACATTTCCATTTTTGGAACGCCGGAGGCAAAAGGAACCTGGGGCTGGCGCTTCGAAGGGCATCATCTTTCAATCAATTTTACGATTGTTGACGGCCAGGAAATTTCTGGAACGCCGACGTTTATGGGCACTAATCCGGGAGAAATTAAAGAGGGGCCGCGCAAAGGACTTCGTGTTCTGGCAGCGGAAGAGGATTTGGGAAGGCAGTTGGTTAATTTGCTGGATGAAGACCAGAAGAAGCTCGCGATCTTTTCATCCGAAGCTCCCAAGGAGATTTTTACAAAGAACGACAGGACGGCCAGGGGACTTGAACCAGCGGGAGTGCCGCTGGAAAAAATGAACAAGGAACAAAGCGAAGTGCTGATCAAACTGGTGAAGGAATATCTCTATCGTTATCGCGAAGAGATCGCTGATGACGATTGGCAAAAAATTAAAAAGAACGGGCTGGAGAAGATTTCATTCGCCTGGGCTGGTGGATTGGACCGTGGGCAAGGACATTATTATCGGGTGCAGGGCCCGACCTTTCTTCTGGAATACGACAATACGCAAAACGATGCGAATCATGTGCATACAGTCTGGCGAGGCTTCGAAAATGATTTCGGAGACGATGTGTTAAAAAAACATTACGAGCAGGTGTCGCATGAAAAAGAGGCCCCGGTTACGGACAACAACAAAAAGAAGTAATCCCTGCTTTTCCAAACGATGCAGTATGGTTATATTCCTGCATCAATGAGAAAACCCCACTCATTTCTTTGCGCCCTTTTTCTGGGCTTCGTTCTCCTTTATCCTTGGTCTTCCGGTGCCGTGATTCGTGATGGGGGTATTGATCCTTCAAATATGGGGCGGGGAACCTGGATTTATATTTTACCGAATGCCATTAACAATTTGGGTGTCGGCGGTATTTCTTCGGTTACGAATATCAACAGCCTGATGATCTATATGAAAAATCAGGGGTTACAGTATGTTGGTATAAAAGCAGCACAAGCGGACACAGTTTATCCCAGTGGTAACCCTCAGTTCACGGCGGCTGTGGTAGCTGCGGGACATGCCGCCGGGTTGAAGGTTTTTGGTTACATTTATACGACCGGCGCAAATGTTCCCGGTGAAATTGCGATGGCAGATTATATTTTTCAACAGGGCGCGGATGGTTTGATTTACGATGCGGAAGGTGAATGGGAAAGCACGACGGCAGGCTCCGAAGTGGGAAATAATGGGCCAGCCCTCGCCACGCAACTCTGTTCCACGGTTCGTTCCCACTGGCCAAATAAATTCATGGGATTATCCACCTGGCCGTACCGGTCGGTCCATTCCACTTTGCCATATAAAGAGTTCGCCTATTACTGTGATGTCATTATGCCGCAGGTTTACTGGATTGAGCTGGGGGTTACGCCTACTGCCGCTGTCACGCGAATGAATAGTGATTGGAACACTTGGAAGAACGGGCTGTCGGGCATCTGGACAAATGCGATCAAGCCGTTCATTGGAACCGGGCAAGGTTGGAATTCTGCTAACGGCACAAACGTGACCCCAGCAATGATTGCAGAATTCGAAAATGCCTTGAGGACCATCAGCAATCCTGCATCGCCCGGCGGTTACAAGAATGTGGATTATTGGCGGGCGGAATTGCATCCCGCGAACATTTGGACCGCGATCAGCACTAACTTTCTCGCCAATCCTTATACGAATGCACCCGTGATTCACTTTCCAGCACATTGGGATCCTAAGCTTAGAATTCCACGTGGACAAGTTGTCGCGGCCGCTTCTATAGTGTCACCTAAATACTAGTGACTCCAGCGTAACTGGACTGGCCACAGTTAGGCCGCAAATGTAATCACACTGGCTCACCTTCGGGTGGGCCTTTCTGCGTTCGCGAGTGGACCCGATAAGCTCATGGAGCGGCGTAACCGTCGCACAGGAAGGACAGAGAAAGCGCGGATCTGGGAAGTGACGGACAGAACGGTCAGGACCTGGATTGGGGAGGCGGTTGCCGCCGCTGCTGCTGACGGTGTGACGTTCTCTGTTCCGGTCACACCACATACGTTCCGCCATTCCTATGCGATGCACATGCTGTATGCCGGTATACCGCTGAAAGTTCTGCAAAGCCTGATGGGACATAAGTCCATCAGTTCAACGGAAGTCTACACGAAGGTTTTTGCGCTGGATGTGGCTGCCCGGCACCGGGTGCAGTTTGCGATGCCGGAGTCTGATGCGGTTGCGATGCTGAAACAATTATCCTGAGAATAAATGCCTTGGCCTTTATATGGAAATGTGGAACTGAGTGGATATGCTGTTTTTGTCTGTTAAACAGAGAAGCTGGCTGTTATCCACTGAGAAGCGAACGAAACAGTCGGGAAAATCTCCCATTATCGTAGAGATCCGCATTATTAATCTCAGGAGCCTGTGTAGCGTTTATAGGAAGTAGTGTTCTGTCATGATGCCTGCAAGCGGTAACGAAAACGATTTGAATATGCCTTCAGGAACAATAGAAATCTTCGTGCGGTGTTACGTTGAAGTGGAGCGGATTATGTCAGCAATGGACAGAACAACCTAATGAACACAGAACCATGATGTGGTCTGTCCTTTTACAGCCAGTAGTGCTCGCCGCAGTCGAGCGACAGGGCGAAGCCCTCGGCTGGTTGCCCTCGCCGCTGGGCTGGCGGCCGTCTATGGCCCTGCAAACGCGCCAGAAACGCCGTCGAAGCCGTGTGCGAGACACCGCGGCCGGCCGCCGGCGTTGTGGATACCTCGCGGAAAACTTGGCCCTCACTGACAGATGAGGGGCGGACGTTGACACTTGAGGGGCCGACTCACCCGGCGCGGCGTTGACAGATGAGGGGCAGGCTCGATTTCGGCCGGCGACGTGGAGCTGGCCAGCCTCGCAAATCGGCGAAAACGCCTGATTTTACGCGAGTTTCCCACAGATGATGTGGACAAGCCTGGGGATAAGTGCCCTGCGGTATTGACACTTGAGGGGCGCGACTACTGACAGATGAGGGGCGCGATCCTTGACACTTGAGGGGCAGAGTGCTGACAGATGAGGGGCGCACCTATTGACATTTGAGGGGCTGTCCACAGGCAGAAAATCCAGCATTTGCAAGGGTTTCGGGAAAG
>JADMIO011210357.1_pt1 | contig 23164 bp, 15 predicted proteins | sample 8958161 | NCBI WGS metagenome assembly JADMIO01 (sample SAMN16585339, study PRJNA669376) | soil metagenome | isolation source: Crop rotation soil | place: USA: Cullars Rotation, Alabama | collected 2011 | reverse complement strand
CCGCGACACCGCCGAGGGGGTCGAGCGGCGCGCGCTGCTGGTGCGCGTCGTCGCGACGCTGCTCGGCTCCGATGGGGGCCCGCTCTCCGCCGAGGCGATCCAGATCGCGGGCGACCTGGTCGAGGCCGCCGACCTGCCCAAGGGCGGCCCCGAGCGCCGCCAGGTCGAGGAGCTGGTCTGGGCGCGGCTCGCCGCCGAGCCGGGCCTCAGACCCCTCGCGACGAAGCTCGGTTTTGCCGACAGCTCCGCGGACAGCTCCGTCGACGGCGTCGCGGGCGGCGTCATGCCGGCTCCGGCGGCCCCCGCCGAGCGTTCGTGAAATCGGCGAGATACGCCGGGCGACGGCCCCTGCGCATTTTCGGCCTGGCAAACGCCGCAATTCTGAGGTGTATCATCCGCTCCGCCGTGACGGACCACGCGAAGACCCATCCAGGCGTCCGCGGTTTGGTGCTCCTGCTCTCGACGGTCGTCGCGCTCGGCGCGGCTGTCGGCTGCGCAGGCGCGCCAGGCGCGGGCGGAGGCCTCAAGGTGAAGAAGATCGCCGCCGTGGCGCAGCCACCCGCCAACGTCGCGGCGTACTTCACCGTGTACACGAAGGAGGGGAAGCCCGTCCCCGACCTCGACACGCCGAACTTCAAGATCTACGAGAACAACAAGCTCATCGCCGAGAAGAAGGCCAAGCGCCAGCTCCTCGAGACCAAGCCGGTCGAGGCCGAGCTCGTGCTCGTGCTCCTCGACGTCAGCGGCCCGTACGTCGACGGCGAGGACTTCCCGGACATCGTCACGGCCATCGGCAAGCTCACCACGACGGTCAACAAGGTCGGCCAGGGCGCCATCGGCGTGTTCGACGGCGAGGACGAGATCGTCCCCATGCTCGGCTTCGGCGCGCCCAACGAGAAGGCGGCCCTCGACGCCATCCGCCACTTCCGGCCGCGCAACCGCAACGGCAACCTGAACGGCGCCATCGTCCAGGGCGTCGCCGCCGTCGAGAAGCAGCTCGACGCCGCGACGCTGCCGTTCCGCTACGGCACGCTCGTCATCGTCACCGACCGCGGCGACCTCGCCAAGAAGGTCACGGCCGACGTCGTGAAGAAGAAGGTCGCCGACTCGGTGGTGGACGTGCAGATCGTCGCCATCGGCCCCAAGACGAACCGGCTCGAGCTCGAGCCGCTCGCCTCGCCGGGCGGCCTCTTCATCTCGCCCGAGCCCAAGGACTTCTCCAAGGGCCTGGCGGGCGTGGCCAAGAAGATCGACGACGTGGCGAACGCCCGCTACCTGTTCTCGTACTGCACGAACAAGCGCGAGGGGAACCACACCCTCACGCTCGTCATCGAGAACTCCGAGGACCACGGCCGCCTGATCTACAAGTTCAACGCCGACGGGTTCCGCAACGGCTGCTCCGCCAAGCACCGCCCGCTCTTCGAGAAGGCCAGCCGGGAGAAGAAAGAGAAGGAGTCCGAGAGCGAGTGACGAGCTACATCTCGCTGGCCGCGCCTTCGAGGCCGAAGCCGACCAGCTCCATGACGCCGGCGCCGTCGGCGGTCTTGGCGAAGACGACGCCCGACAGCGGCACCGACGGGTGCGCGCACACCGTGGTCGGCCGCTGCCAGGGTCCCCACGGCGCGCCGGTCTGGGCCTTGTAGCAGCCGATGAAGTGCCCGCCCGGCACCTTGGCGTCGTCCTTGACGTCGCCCTCGAACGAGATGGCGAGCAGGTCCAGCAGGTACTGGTAGCTCTGGCGCGCGGTGGGCAGGCTCCCGGGGTCGATGTTCACGCGCGGGCCGGCGCCCTTGCGGATCTGGATGGCGCGGATCTCCATGCCCGCCGGATCGCGCCCGCCCAGCATGAACACGTGCATCTTGACGATCTCGCGGCCCATGTAGCTCTCCGTCACGGTCTCGAGCCAGAACCCGCCCTCGTCCTGGTCGACCAGCTTGTAGGTGATGAGCTGCGGGCTCTGCTGGCCGTCGCGCACGCGGTGCCGCGTCCACTGGCCCACGACGAACGCCATGGGGTTGAACGTCTCGGACGGCGGGTACGTCTCCTCTGACGTCTGGATCTGTCCGAGCCGGCGATCGAGGTCGGCCCGCGCCGCCGGATCGATCGACGGGCCGCACGCGGCGGCGGCGAGCAGGGTAGGGGCGAGAGCCCAGGCGAGGCGCATGACCGGCCCAGGATCGGCGGATCCGCGGGAAAGTTCAATGTTGCGGCGTTATGCCGCAGCTTCCAGGAAGCTCTGGAGATCCGTCTCGCTCACGCCGGGCTCGCCGGGCGCCACGTCGTCGAGGTGGCCGCTCTCGATGCGCGCCTCGAGCTCGTCGGCGAGCGCATAGAGGTGATCGAACGAGTCGACGATGAAGAGCAGCGGCTGGTAGTGGTCGATCTCGAACGGCTGGTTGACGACGCGGTCGATGGCGAGCGGCTCGCGCCGGACGTCGGGCGACTCGATCGAATGGGCCAGCTCGCCGTATGACGAGAGCAGCCCACTGCCGTAGGCCTTGAGCTCGTCACCACCGGGCGCGCGCATCAGGCCGAACTCGATCGAGAACCAGAAGAAGCGCGCCATGGCCCGGATGTTGTTGGTGAGACGCCGTAGCCGGTCGTGCTCGTCCGCGATGCCGGCGGCGCGGCGCGCCGCCGTGGCCGCGCACTCGCCGAAGCGCACCAGCGCGTCCGCGAAGGCGCGGTCCGTGTGCATGGGCACGTGCCCCGCGATGTCGTGGAAGATGTCCGGCTCCGGCAGGTACTCGAGCTTCGCGCCGTCGCGGATCGTGATCGTGGTGGGGAACTCTCGCCGCCGGAGGCAGTCGAAGAAGACGTACGAGGGCACGTACCCGCTCACCGGCTTCGCGACGAACCCCGTGAGCGGCTTCATGAAGCGGTTGACCTCCTCGAGCCGCGGCACGCGATCCGGCGGGAGGCGCAACGTCGCGAGCCCTTCGAGGTAGCGGTGGTTCGCGAAGCGCTCCCAGCGGTCGTGCATGCGCGCGATCAGCCGCGCCCAGGTGGCGTGGTTCTCCTCCGAGTACAGCTCGTACGGCTGGTGGATGTACATGGCCCCCTGCGCGCGCGCCTCCTCGATGAAGGCGGCCTTCGTCGTCGTGAGGCCGGGGGCGGTCATGGGTTCAAGTATGTGCCCGGCTGTCGTCATGCGCGAGCCGTACACAGAAAAGTTCGGCTGGAATTTCAGGCACTTGAGGCCAGTGGTGCGTTGATGTGCCACATGTACGAGGAATCAATACCAGACCGTACCGTTTCGGCCCTAGGAGGCGGCATGAGGTCGATCGGTCGGAACCGGGGTGTGTGGGTCGCGGCGGGCTGTTCCGCGGCGGTGATCGTGGGCGCGGCGGGTTGCGCGCCGACGGGCGGTGAGCCGCCGCCCGCGCCGGCGGTGCAGCTGCCCGAGCCTCATCCGGAGGAGATCGTCCTCGAGAGGTCCAGCCTGACGGCGGGCTTCGAGGACGTCGCCGTCGTCACCGGGCGGACGCAGCCGACCGCGGTGAAGTTCGCGCCCGACGGCAAGATGTTCGTCGCCCAGAAGAACGGCCAGATCTACGTCTACGACGGCGTCGACGACACGAGCGCCACGTTGTTCGCGGACCTCAGCGCCGAGGTCTACGACTTCTGGGATCGCGGGCTGCTCGGGCTCGCGATCGATCCCGCCTACCCGGCCATGCCGTTCGTCTACGTGCTCTACACGCTGGACGCGGAGTCGCTGGGCGGCACGATCCCGCGCTGGAACGACGACTGTCCTTCGCCGCCCGGTCCGACCGCCGCCGGGTGCGTCGCCTACGGCCGCGTCGCGCGCCTCGAGGACAAGGGCAGCGCCACCGCGACCGCCGCGTCGGAGACGATCCTCGTCGAGGGCTTCGGGCAGCAGTACCCCAGCCACTCGATCGGGACGCTGGCCTTCGGCCCCGACGGCGCGCTCTACGTCAGCGCCGGCGAGGGCGCCAGCTTCAACTTCACCGACTGGGGACAGGACGGCGCGCCCAGCAACCCGCTCGCCGATCCCCCGGGCAGCAGGGGCAGCGGGCTGTCTCCGCCGTCGGCGCGGGGAGGCGCGCTGCGCTCGCAGAGCCTCCGCCGCCCCGCGGGCGAGCCGGTCCTGCTCAACGGCGCGATCCTGCGCATCGACAAGCTCACGGGCGCCGCGCCGCCGGACAATCCGCTCGCGAGCCACGCCGACGCGAACGCGCGGCGCATCGTCGCGTACGGCCTGCGCAACCCGTTCCGCTTCACGATCCACCCCTCGACCGGAGACCTCTGGATCGGCGACGTCGGCTGGGACACCTGGGAGGAGATCAACCGCGTCGTTCCGGTCGACGGGACCGTCGAGAACCTCGGGTGGCCCTGCTACGAAGGCGCCAACCGCCAGAACGGCTACGACAGCGCCAACCTCACGCTCTGCGAGGACCTCTACGCCACCACCCTGCACGTCGCGCCGCATTACGCCTACAACCACGCGAGCAACGTGGTCGCCGGCGAGGGCTGCGGGGTGGGCAGCTCGTCGATCTCGGGGCTCGCCATCTACAACGGCGGGGCGTACCCGAGCGACTACCAGGGCGCGCTGTTCTTCGCCGACTACAGCCGCAACTGCATCTGGGTGATGCGCGCCACGAACGGCGTTCCCGACAAGACGCGGATCGCCACCTTCGTCACGGCGGCGCCCACGCCCGTCGATCTGCAGATCGGTCCGGGCGGCGACCTCTTCTACGTGGACGAGAAGGGCGGCGCGGTGAGGCGCGTCCGCTATCGCGCGCCCCACGCGGTGGCCAGCGCCACGCCGGCCATGGGCCCCGCTCCGCTGGCGGTGACGTTCGACGGCACCGGCTCCACGCCGGGCAACGCGGGCGACACGTTGACCTTCAGCTGGGATCTCGACGGCGACGGCGTGTTCGGCGACGCCACGTCGGCCGTGGCGACCCGCACGTACGCCGCCGAGCGGACCGTGAGCGCGCGCCTGCGCGTCACCGACGCGCGGGGCGCCGCCGCGGTCAGCGCGCCCGTCACCATCACCGTCGGCGCGGGGGCGCCGCCGCCGCCGCCCAGCAACCCGCCGGCGCCGGTGATCGCCGCGCCCTCGGCCGGGACGACCTGGATCGTGGGGACGACGCTGACGTTCTCCGGGTCGGCGACCGATCCGGAGGACGGGCCGCTGCCCGCGTCGGCCCTGAGCTGGGACCTGGTGATGATGCACTGCCCGTCGGACTGCCACGAGCACCTCTTGCAGCGGTTCGTCGGGGTCACGGGCGGATCGTTCGTCGCGCCCGACCACGAGTACCCGTCGCACCTCGAGCTGCGCCTCACGGCGACCGACAGCGGCGGCAAGAAGACGACCGTGGCCCTGCCGCTCGAGCCGCGGACCGTCGACCTCACCTTCAACGCCACGCCGCTCACCAGCCCCGCGCTGCAGCTCGGTGTCGGCCCGAAGCAGCTCGCCACGCCGTTCACGCGCACGGTCATCATCGGCTCGACCAACTCGGTGAGCGCCCCTGATCAGGTCGTCGGGGCGACGGCCTACAGCTTCAGCTCGTGGTCCGACGGCGGCGGCGCCGCGCACAACCTCGTCGCGCCCGCGACGGCCACGACGTACACGGCGACCTTCGCGGGGAAGCCGTGGTCCATCCGCTCGCTCTACCTCGAGGCAGAGAGCGCCACGCTCACCGCGCCGATGCAGAGCCTGGCCGATGGCACCGCCTCCGGCGGCCGCTGCATCACGGTTGCGCCCGGCAACGTCAGCATGAGCGCGGTGCCCACGAACGGGCGCGCGACCTGGTCGTTCAATCTGAGCGACACCGGCCGCTACCGTTTCTGGGGCAGCGTCATCAACCCCACCGATGCCAACGACTCGTTCTGGGTGCGCATCGACGGTGGCGCCTGGATCAAGTGGAACGATCAGGCTCCGCTCGGCACCACCTGGCACTGGGTGCGCATCTGGGACTCCGGCGCCGGCGGCGCCCCTGTCGAGGTCGACCTCGCCGCGGGCGCGCACACGCTCGAGCTCGCGTATCGCGAGGACGGCGCCAAGCTCGACCAGTTGTTCATCGTCGATAGCGCGACGGCGACGCCGGCGCTGGCTGTACCGCCCTCGCCCCCGCCGCCGCCGCCGCCACCGCCGCTACCGCCGCCTTCCACGTCCCTCTACATCGAGGCCGAGAGCGCCACGCTCACCGCGCCGATGCAGAGCCTGGTCGATGCCGCCGCCTCGGGCGGTGGCTACATCACCGTCGCGGCCGGCAACGCCAGCATGGCCGCCGCGCCCACCAACGGGCACGCAACGTGGTCCTTCTCGGTGAGCGCGGCCGGCCGCTATCGATTCTGGGGCCGCGTCGTCAACCCGACGGACGCCAACGACTCGTTCTGGGTGCGGGTCGACGGCGGCGCGTGGATCAAGTGGAACGATCAAGCTCCGTTGAGCTCGTCGTGGCACTGGGTCCGCGTCTGGGACTCGGGCGCCGGCGGCGCGCCGGTCGAGCTCGACCTCGCGGCCGGCGCGCACACGCTGGAGCTCGCCTACCGCGAGGACGGCACCAGGCTCGACCGCCTGTTCATCGCCAGCAGCGCCACGGCGACGCCCTGAGGCGACCAGGGCTCATGGGACGAGCCACATGGATTGAAAGCCGGGGTTCGGCCACGCCGACGACGACGGGCGTTGGCTGGTCGTCTGCACGGCGACGATCTCGTTGGCCGTGGCGTCGACGCTCCGGCTGAGGTAGAGCGAGCCGTCCGTCCCGAGGGCGGCGCTGCTCGGACACGCGCCTGGGATCGGGACGCGCCAGGCTTCTTGCAGGGTCGAGCCGAGCGCGATGACGGCGGGTGGGTCGCTGCAGGCGACGAGGTAAAGCGTTTCGTCCGCTCCCAGGATCGCGGCGGCGAAGGGAGAGACGGCCACCGGTCCCGCGAGCACGACGCCGTCGGCCGTGAAGCGTCGGAGAGAGAACGTTCGCGGGCCGTTCGCCGGAGGTGCATCATAGACGAGCAACTCGTCGCGCGGACCCACCAGGATCGGGCGAGGATGGTCTCCCGACACGGCCCAACGAAACTTGCCACAACGATCGAAGACCTCGACCTTCGAGGTGTCCCCCGTTGCGTAACCCCACCCGACGAGGCCGATGGTCGGTCCGGCGAGCGCGTTGGGCACGGGCCAGCCGGAGGGATCCACCAGGTCGCCGCCCGACGCGCCGGTTGCCGTCTTGATGGCGTGCGCCGAGAAGCTTCCTGACCCGAGATACGACGACAAGAAGATCGAGTCGCCGGCGCCGAGGAGGAGCTCGGGCGTCAGCGATCCCGGAGCAAGGCCGATGACCACTTCGATCTTGGGCGCTCCCGTGCCCGTCGCGAGGCCCCAGAGCTTGCCGTCGAGACCGGCCGTGTACATGACCCCGTCGGGACTCAAGAGCGGCCGGCCGATGACGAAGAACTCGCGCGCGACCTGCGGCGGATCGAAAGGGTGCGACCAACGTTCGACGCCGCTCGCATCGAACGAACGCGAGGCGCTGGCGTCGGAGACGTAGAGATTGCCCGCGGCGTCGAAGGCAGGCGGCGACAAGAAGAGGCGCTGAGGCGTCGTGATGGTCCGCACCGGCTTGCCGCCGTGGTCGAGGACCTCCAGGAACTCGTCGGCGGTCACGGCGACGTGGGCCGCGGAGACGGCGATGGGCGGCCTGAGGACGCCGCGCGCAATCCTCGTGCTCCAGCGAACCGCCGGCGTCACCTCGAGGGGAGGGCTCGGCGCCGGCGCCCCGGCCGCCGGCCAGGACTCGACGCACGCCAAGGGTTCCCCGGGTCGGCTGTCCGAGGGGTGTTCGGTCCCGACGTCAGCGTCGCCGGGCAGGTCAGCCGCCGCGTCGGCGCTGTCGACGCGAACAGCGTCGGAGACCTCCGCATCCCGGGCATCGGGCGGCGCGCCGTCGGAGCCTCGATCGGCCGGGGCTCCGTCCGCAGGCTCGTCGGCGGGCTGCCGGTCCGCGGTCTCTTTGGCATCGGCCGGCGCCTGCTCGGGTCCGCGCTCGACGAGCAGGTCCCGTGCGGCGTCGGCGCTGCTCGCCGGCGACCCGCAGCCGGCGCTCGCCAGAGCGCCGGCCACCCACATCGCGACGATGGCTCGACCCGGCTGGGCGGTCACGCCTCACTCTCGCTGCGAAAGCCACCACCCGCGACCGGCGTTGTCGCTCCTCGACATGGCCCAGCCCGTCCGCGCCGGGCCAGGGCTCCGCGTCTGTACCGCCACGATCTCGACGTTGGCGAGCGATCCGAGCGGCGAAGATGGGCTGGGCCGCGACAGGTAAAGGACCCCATCCTCGGCGAGCGCCATACCCGCCGGGCACTGACCCTCGAGCTCGACGACCTCGAGTCTCTCGAGGACGTTGGAAAAGGAGGCGACGCGCACATTCGAGCCTCCGAGGCACTCTATCACCTGGATCAATCCGTCTGCCCCGACGATCGCGCCGGCGACCGGACCGTCGACCTCCGTGCGCCGGAGGACGTTGCCCTTTGGCCCCAGCATGACGAGGGCTCCGCGGAGGTCTTCCGCCGCCGGTGATCTCTCCGCGACGATGACGGATCCATCGGCCGTGACGGCGAGCGGCAAGAGCCAGCGCATCTCGGGGCCCTTCCACCGTACGCGTCCACAGCCGTCGAACGCCGTCAGCGCGACGGTCCCGTTCCGGCTCTGGTTCTCGACGTACCCGTAGCCGATGACGCCTCCGACGGTCGGGATGACGGAGCTCGGAGGGTGCGGACCGCCGCCGAAGGTCTTGGGAGGCTGGGAGCCACGCAGCCCGACGACGTAGGCCCGCTCGACGCCTGCGCCTTCCCCTCTCGAAACGAAGACGTCGGTGCCGACGCCGGCCTCGAGCAGCGGGCCGGATCGCCGCGTGCTCACGCCCACGAGGCGTTTCGAACGCAGCTTTCCGGTCGCGACGTCGATCGTCCTCAGGTGGCCGTCCAGACCGGCGAGCACGACATCGCCCCATGGGCTCAGCAAAGGGCGTGTCTGCACGAGCATCTCGCCCGGGACGAGCGAGGCGTCGAGGGCGTGCGTCCAGCGCCGCTCGCCGTCCCTCCCGACCGCGATCACGCTCGACGCGCCCGCGACGACGAACGTCTCGGATGTCGGATCGGCGATCGGGCTCGAGAGGAACTCGTGGCCGTCGTTCGACACCGTCTTGACGGGGGCGCCTCGTCGGTCGAGCAGGTGGAGGCGCTCGGCCGCCGTGAACGCGAGCCTCGTGGCGGTCAGGACCAGGCCGTTCCGCAGGGCGCCGTCGGCGTCGTGCGATCGTCTCCACAGCAACCGTGACCGCGTCTCGAGAGATCGGCTCGCGACCGTCAGGGCCCCGTCCGCGCGCCCGACGTCGACGCAGCCGCTCGTCGTCGCGTCGTCGGGCCGTCCCCGCCACCGGCCCCAGCTCGCGACGGCGATCGCCGAGGCGATCGCAATCGCAAAACCCGCCCGCACCCCCTTTCCCAACGCCCTGCCGGCTCCAGGCTCAGGGCAGCGGGAGCGGCTCGATGCCGAACGCGGCCCGCAAGGCTCCCTGGAGGTATTGATAGTCGTCCATGTCCTTGAGAGGCGCGTCGATGATCGCGTCCGCGTTGGGATCGAAGTAGCTCGTGCCGTCGGGGTACGTGTAGGCGACGCGCAGGTTGCTGTCGAGGTTGGTGTCGTAGGCCATGGCGACGCCGCCCTTGAGGCCCGAGCGGAGGAGGGTCGGAGGGACCCACGCGAGCCGCTTCGTCGTGCTCGTCCCCGGCGGCTTGTTGCCTTCGGTCATCATGAGGAGGCTGACCCCCGAGCTGGCCGTTGCCCAACCCACGTAGAACCGTCCGTTCGAGACGGGCTCCGCGCCGCCGGTCGGGACGTAGGCGAGCCCGGGCCGGCTGATCGTGTACGCGTGTCCGGTTCCGTCCCACGCGTTCGCGAACTTGAACCAGCGGCCCGTCGCCGAGTCGAGGCGCGCGAACTCCGATGAGTAGGGAGAGGTGCCTGCCATGGGGATGACCGCGTAGAGGTTCGGCGTCGACGTTCCGCTCTCGTAGCCTCGTGTCACCGCGATGCCGGTGTTTGCCGGGGCGATGAAACTTTGATCGGTCCAGACCTCGTCGACGGGGTTGGCCCACCCCGCGCCGGGCGTGTAGACCCACTTCTTGAGCCTTCCGCCGGCGGGGGCCCAGACGGTGGCTCCCGTCAGCGTCGGCCCGGTCGCGACCATCGCGGGATCTCCCTGAATCACGACGTTGCCCGGGAGCGTCGTTCCCGGCGACCACGAGTCCGTCCCGCCCGTCGTGGTCGTGAGGATGTACGACTTGAGCTTGTTCGTCGAATCAGCCACGACCACCATGACGGCGGCGGTCCCGATCGAGGCGGCGGCCGGCGCGAAGTTCGTCGTGCCCGACGGTCCGGCGGAGTTGGCCGTCTTGTTGAGCCCGGCGCAGTTGGAGAAGTCGCCGTCGTAGCTCGTGAACTTCTTGCACGAGGCGTCCATCGTGCTCTTGAGCGCGCTCTTGTAGACGACGTTCTTGCTGGCGTTGACGCCAAGGAGGAGGAGGCGATCACCGATCGAGCCGCCCACCCCTTTCTGCCAGACGAGCGTCAGGTCGCCGAGCCCCGTCGCTGACGGCAGCTCGGTGCCGGCGTAGAGCGTACAGAAGTCGTTCCAGCTCGTCATGCAGGCGACGCCCGCCCGGACCGTGGTCCCGGCCGGCGCGAACTCGCCGTCACGGTTCCAGTCCACCCAACCGTTGGCGATGTCGACCTTGTACTTCCAGTCGCCATCTCTGAGCAGCGTCAAGATGGGAACGCTGAACTTCGGCGACATACGCTCGACCGCAGCGACCGGGTTGATGGACATGACCGGCGACGTGCCATGCGAAAACGCCGGCACCTCGCCTGGCGTGTACTCGTAGCCGTAGTTCATCATGCTGAGGTAGTTGGGCTTGTGATTGACGGCGATGGCCGGCGGGCGCCCACCGTGCGCAAGGAAGAGGTTGTGGCCGAGCTCGTGGGCCCCGACGCGGTCGCTGCGCTCGCCCCACAGACACTGACCCGGCGCAGCCTGGCCGCCGTTTCCGGTGATCTGGTGGTGAAACATGTTCACCCGGCTCGGCGTGTAGTCGTCGCAGGGCGACGCGGCGGTGTCGAGGCGGTGCGCGCCGCCCCAGTCGTTCCAGTAGGTATTCGTGTTGGGGTCGGAGTTCGCCGTGCCGATGTCCATGTGCACGCGGAGGGGCTGGAAGTCGGCGACGTACTTCATGACGTCGGTTCCTTGCATCTTGTTCGTGTCCTGGCCGAGGACCGGGTCACACCCCGCGGTGCACTTGAGCCAATCGACCTCGATGAACAGGTCCTTGAAGGTCGGCAGGGCGCCCATGCGCGGGAACCTGACGGGGTCACCTCCAGAAGGCGGCTCGTACCCGTACAGCTCGGCCCCGTCCATGATGCCGTCCAGATCGGAGTCGCGGTTCTTCAGCGTCGGATCGCTGGCCCACTGCATCTGCAGCGACTGCTCCAGCCCGTCTCCGACGCCGTCTCCGTCGGCGTCATGCGTATCGAGGTCTTCGTCCCAGATGATGTTCGTCTTGAACGTTCCGCTGCTGTCGTAGGTGCCGACCACCGCCCAGCACGGGCTCAGGCAAGTCTCAGCCGTGTGAGCCCAGGACGTGTTGCCGACGCCCGCGTCGTCGTCGAACGACACGCCGTGGCTGTTCCCTTGCGAAACGATGAGGACCGTGTCCGGAGCCCCGTCGGGCGGCTCGGTCGTCCGCACGTGCGAGCCCGAGGCCAGGTTGCCGGAGCTGTTGCCGATTTGATAGCGGGAGCCGCCGAACGCGATGAACGTCGAGAAGTGATCTCCCAGGCTCGAGTCCTCGGTCAGCTCGCCGACGCCCGTCGTGCTGCTGGAGTACGAGCGCACGATGAGGAGCAGCATGCGCCCCGTCGGTGCCACGGGCACGTTGACGAGCGAGGTGGTCCCCCCGCCCGAGTCGTCGTCGCCGGCGACGAAGGGGTGCCTGGGATCGTCCGCGAGCTGAACGTGAATGACCGTGTCCGCGGTGGACGGCACGAGCCCTTGCGTTCGGAAGGTCCACGCGATGCCGGCCTGCTGGTACACGTACTTGTAGAAGATGGCGTCTTTGATGTCCTGATTGCTGAGGAGGCCGCCCCCGGCGCGCGCGGGTGCGGCGGCGCCCATCAGGACGACCACGACGACGGCGGCTCGAAGAAGAGCGCGCATGGCTATGGCTCCACGATCGAGGCCTTGAGCGCCTCGCGCCGCGACTGCTGCTCGGCCGGAGAGAGGTTGGCGAGGGAAGGTCTCAAGCTCTCCCACTGCGCTTGGTACTTCTGCTGGCGAGCGAGCAAGGCGCGATCGACGGCCGCGCTCTGACCGAACGCCGCGACGTCGGCGGCCGTCAGCTGGCGCAGGCGTACCTTGTCCTTGGCGACGCCGTCGGCGCGCAGGGCGCCAGCCGGCGCCGCGAGCGGCGGCACCGATCGCGGCACGGCCTGCCCTTCGGTGTTCCGGCAGCCATTCGGCGTGGCGGCCTGGGCGGTCAGGGCCGCGCGGGTCGCCTCGACGGACGCTCCCTCACTCTGACTGGATGACTCTCCAGCATTGCAGGCGCAGAAGATCGCGCCAATGACCAACAGACCACCACGTTTCGACAGTGCCACCATGGGGAGCCTCCTTTTCGAGGCTCTCTGTAAACCACCAATTGAAGGCGGCAGAAGAAAATTGCGGCAGTGTGCGACATCTTGTCGCACGACCGTAGGTGCGACAAGCAACCGCAAGCGCCCGCGATCGGGGCGCGGCTAGATCACCATTCCGTCCGGAATGATTCCGTTCTTCGGGACGATGATCAGGCCCTCGCGGATGTAATAGCCGTCGCCGTCCTTTTCCTTGAGGCCCTTCTCGTTGACGAGGCGGACGCCGCGGCCGACGCGGGCGTTCTTGTCGATGATGGCGTTCTCGATGACGGACTCGGAGCCGATGCCGAGCGCCGGGACGCCGCGGGCCGTGCTGGCGTTCATCTCGTTCAGCGTCTCGTAGTGGTCGGCGCCGATGATGAGGCTGTTCTTGATCTGCGTCCCGGCGCCCACGCGGCTGCGGATGCCGACGACGGTGCGCTCGATCTTCGCGCCGTGCATGATGCAGCCCTCGCAGATGAGGGCGTTCTTGATGTCGCAGCTGTCCACCTTCGAGGCGGGCAGGAAGCGCGGGTTCGTGTAGACGGGGTGGGCGGCGTCGTAGAAATCAAAGGGCGGGATCGAGTCGCACAGGGCGAGGTTGGCCTGGAAGTACGACTGGATCGTCCCGACGTCCTCCCAGTAGCCGCGGTAGACGTGGGCCTGGACGCGCATGCGCGGCACCGCGTCGGGGATGACGTGGCGGCCGAAGTCGACGAGCTGGGGGTTGGCGAGCGACTGCTCGAGGATGCCGCGCTTGAAGATGTAGATGCCCATCGAGGCGAGGTAGCCGTGCTCGCCGGTCGGCATGCGCGAGATGAGGCCGGGCAGGCGGCTGGCCGGCGGCTTCTCGTCGAAGTGCACGATGCGGCCGGTGTCGTCCATCTTGAGGATGCCGAAGCCGGAGGTCTGGTCCTCGGCGACGGGGATGACGGCCACCGTCGCGTCCGCGCCGCTCTCGCGGTGGGTCTTGAGCATCTGCCGGTAGTCCATCTGGTAGAGCTGGTCGCCCGAGAGGATCAGCATGTCGCGCGCGGGCGTGCGCCGCATGTGGCGCAGGCTCTGGCGCACGGCGTCCGCGGTGCCCTGGAACCAGTTCCCGCCTTCTTCGGTCTGCTCGGCGGCGAGGACGCTCACGAAGCCCGACGAGAAGATGTCGAACTTGTAGGTCATCCCGATGTGCTTGTTGAGGCTCTCGGAGTTGAACTGCGTGAGCACGAAGATGTGCCGCAGATTCGAGTTGAGGCAGTTGCTGATCGGGATGTCGATCAGGCGGTACTTGCCGCCGATCGGGACGGCGGGCTTCGAGCGCTTCAACGTCAGAGGGAAGAGGCGCGTGCCGCGCCCGCCGCCGAGGATGATCGCGAGGACGTCGTCCATGGTCCACCGCATTGTCACACGGAAAACCTAAGGCCGCCAAAGGCGCGGCGTCAGGACGTTGACGCGCCATCGTCGACGCGTGGCCAGACGGCGGCCTGCGCGCTGCGATGCTCGACGGTGTAAGCCGCGGCACCGCCCAGAAAGAGCAGAGCGGAGATCGCGAGCGACGTCGCCGTGAGTCCGGCCGGTAACGTCAGGTAGACGCCTGCCACCACGGTGGCGATGGCCAGCCCCGCGCCCGCGGCCAGGAGGATCGCGAAGGCGCGCAGCCGGGCGAGGCGGTGCGCGTTGGCCCCGCCGGCCAGGCGCTGCCAGAGCATCTCCTCGCGGCGCCAGTAGGTGACGATCACGGGGATGAGCTCGAGCGTCAGGAACGCTGAGGTCAGGAGGCCCCCGACCATGGGCGCCGCGATGCGCTTCATGACGTCCGCGCCCGAGCTCGTGGCCCACAGCAGCGGCACGAGACCGATGAGCATCGTCGCCACCGTCATGAGCTTGGGGCGCACGCGCTGCACGGTGCCCTCCATGGTGGCGGCCACGATGTCGTCGAGGTCGCGGATCTGACCGGCGGCGCGGCGGCGCTCGAAGGCGTTGTCGATGTAGACGATCATCACGACGCCGGTCTGCGCGGCCAGGCCCACGAGGGCGATCACGCCCACCCAGACGGCCGTCGAGAGCCGGTAGTCGAGCAGCCACATGAGCCACACGCTGCCCACGAGCGCGAACGGGATCGAGAGCAGGACGATGAGGACCTTGATGACGTTCCGGAACTGGAGGTAGAGCAGCGCGAAGACGATGGCCAGCGTGAGCGGCACGACGAGCTTCATGCGCGCCGCCATCTCCTCGAACTGCTCGTACTGGCCCGTCCACTTGAGGTAGCTGCCGGGCGGCAGCTTCAGCGCGCCGTCGGCCAGGGCGCGCGCCACGGCGGCCTTGGCGTCCTTCACGTAGCCGCCGAGGTCGCGCTCCACCTGGTCGATGTCGACGTAGACGTAGCCGACGAGCAGCCCCGCCTCGTCGCGCACCATGGGCGGCCCGCCGGTGATGCGCACGTCGGCCACCTCGCCGAGCGGTACGACGGGCTGGGTCGAGGCCTCGGGGGCCTCCGCGACGATGGGCACCGGCACCACCAGGCGCTTGAGCGCCTCGACGTCGCCGCGCAGGTCGCGCGGGTAGCGCACGCTGATCGAGAAGCGGTTGCGCCCCTCGACCGTCGTGCCGATGGGGGTGCCGCCGATGGCGCTCTCGACGACGCGCTCGACGTCGGCGATGCGCAGGCCGTAGCGCGCGAGCTCGGCGGGGCGCGGAACGATGTCGACGTAGAGGCCGCCGAGGTTGCGCTCGTAAAGGACGCTGCGCGTGCCGGGGATGGGCGCGAGGACGTGCTCGAGCGCCGTGCCGATCCGCTCGACCTCGCCGAGGTCGGTCCCGAACACCTTGACGCCGATGGGCGTGCGCACGCCCGTCGTCAGCATGTCGACCCGCGTCTTGATCGGCATCGTCCAGGCGTTGGTCCAGCCGGGAAACTGCATCTGGCGGTTCATGTCGGCCGTGAGCTCGTCCCACGACATGGGTTGCTGCTCGGGCCAGACGCCCCGGAGCGGGCCGGCGAGCCAGCCGGGCGCCCAGCCCGAGTACCAGCGCGCGTGGAACGTCTTGCGCCACTCGGCCTGCGGGCGCAGCTGGACCGTCGTCTCGACCATGGTGATGGGCGCGGGATCGGTCGCCGACTCGGCGCGCCCCACCTTGCCGAACACGGTCGCGACCTCCGGGAAAGAGCGCAGGATGCGATCCTGCTTTTGCAGCTGCTCCTTGGCCTCCTCGATGGCGATGTTGGGGAACGTGATGGGCATGTAGAGCAGGTCGCCCTCGTTGAGGGGCGGCATGAACTCGTGGCCGAGCTTGCTCGCGAGCGGCACGGCGGAGGCGAGCGCGAACAGGCCGATGGCCACCGTCGACTTCGGGCGGCGCAGCGCGATCCACACGAACGGCTCGTAGAGGCGGATCAGGAAGCGCGAGACCGGGTGGCGGTGCTCGGGCCTGATCTTCCCGCGGATGAGCAGGTCACGCAGCGCGGGCGCGAAGGTGATCGAGAGGATCGCCGAGATGACCATGACGAACGTCTTCGTGTAGGCGAGCGGCTTGAACAGGCGCCCGGCTTGACCCGTGAGCGTGAACACGGGGAGGAACGCCACGGCGATGATGAGCAGCGAGAAGAAGATCGCGGGCGTGACCTCGCGCGCCGCCTCGGCGAGCAGGCGGCGGCGGTCGGTCTCGGTCAAGGTGGATTTGGACGCCTGTTCCAGCTTCTTGTGACAGGCCTCGATCATGACGATCTCGGCGTCGACGGTGGCGCCGATGGCGATGGCGATGCCGCCCAGGCTCATGATGGTCGACGGGATGCCGAGCAGCACCATCGGGATGAACGAGAGCGCGACGCTGATGGGGATCGAGAGGATGGGCAAGAGCGAGCTGCGCAGGTGCAGCAGGAACAGGATGATGACGGCGCTGACGGTGATGCCTTCTTCCAGCAGCGCGCGCTTCAAGGTGTCGATCGAGCGCTCGATGAGGCCCGATCGGTCGTAGGCGATCGTCAGCTCGACGCCCTCGGGAAAGCTGGGCTGGAGCTCGGCCACCTTCTTCTTGACGCGCTCGATGACGTCGAGCGCGTTCTCGCCGTAGCGCATGACGACGATGCCGCCCACGGCCTCGCCTTCGCCGTTCCACTCCAGCAGGCCGCGCCGGATCTCGGGGCCGAAGCGCACGCTGCCCACGTCGCGGACGAGCAGGGGTGGGGCGCCCGGGCGCCCCGGCCGGATCGGCACGTTCTCGAGGTCGGAGAGCTGCGTGACGTAGCCGCGCCCGCGCACGTAGTACTCGCGCCCCGACATCTCGAGCACGCGCCCGCCCACGTCGTCGTTCGACTGGCGGATGGCCTCGATGACCTCGGGCAGCGAGACGTTCTGGGCGCGCAGGCGCGCCGGATCGACCGTGACCTGGTACTGCTTCTGGTAGCCGCCCACGCTCGCGACCTCGGCGACGCCGGGCACGCTTCCGAGCGCGTAGCGCAGCGTGAAGTCCTGGAAGGTGCGCAGGTCGTCGAGCCCGTGGCGGCCCGTCTTGTCGACCAGGCTGTACTGGAACACCCAGCCGATGCCGGTCGCGTCGGGGCCGAGGTTGGGCGACACGCCCTCGGGGAGCGCGCCGCGCAGGCCGTTCAGGTACTCGAGCACGCGGCTGCGCGCCCAGTAGACGTCGGTGCCCTCCTCGAAGACGACGTAGACGAACGACATTCCGAACATCGAGAAGCCGCGCACGTCCGCGACGTGGGGCGTGCCGATGAGCTTCGAGACGATCGGGTACGTGACCTGGTCCTCGACCAGCGTCGGGCTGCGCCCCATCCACTCGGAGAAGACGATGACCTGCGGATCCGAGAGATCGGGGATGGCGTCGAGCTTGGCGCGCCGCATGGCCACGAGCGCGCCGATCACGGCCACGCCCACGGCCGTGAGGACGAGCACGCGGTGGCGCGCGCACGCTTCGATGATGCGCTCGACCACGGCTAGCGCCCCCCCTCGCGGGCCGCGCGCAGGCGGCTCTCCGAGTCGAGGAGGAAGTTGCCAGTCGTGATCACCGTCTCGCCCTCGGCGAGGCCGTCGGCGATCTGCGCGCGGCCGCCGGCGCGACCGCTCACGCGCACGAGGCGAGGCTCGAAGCGCCCGCCGCCGCGCGCCACGAAGACGTACTGGTGCTCGCCCGTGTCGACGAGCGCCTCGGCGGGGATGACGAGGCCCATGGCCGAAGGCAGCTCGAGCGCGACGTTGCCGTACATGCCGGGCCGCAACTTCACGCCGCCCGGTCCGTTCTGGTTTGCGAACTCGAGGCGGACGCGCAGGGTGCGCGACTGCGGGTTGACGGTGGGCGCGATGAACTGCACCCGGCCGGCGAAGCGCTCGCCCGGATAGGCGGTCAGCTCGAGCGAGGCCTTCTGGCCGATGCGCAGGCGCGCCGCGTCCTGCTCGAACACGTCGGCGAGCAGCCACACGCGCGAGAGGTCGGCCACCTCGAAGAGCGGCGCGCCCGGCTGCACGGCGGCGCCCGAGACGACGTTGCGCGCGGTCACGTAGCCGGCGACGGGGGAGCGGATCGGCACGCCCTCGCCGGCCTTGCCGCGCGCGGCCAGGGCCTCGATCTCCGGCGCGGCGATGCCGAGCAGCTCGAGGCGCCGGCGCGCGGCGAGCGCGAGGTCGGTGTCTCCGCCCTTCGCATCCCCGCCTTCCCACCTGCGCGCGGTGAGGTACTCCTGCTCCGCGCCGAGGACCTCCGGGCTGTAGATGGTCGCGAGCACCTCGCCGCGCGCGACCCGCCGTCCCGTCTCGGGGACGTCCAGCTTCTGCACCCAGCCTGCGAAGCGCACCGAGATCTGCGCGAGGCCGCGCTCGCTCGGCGCGAGGACGCCCGCCGTGCGCAGCGCCTCACCCATGGGAGCACGCTCGACCTTGGCCGTGCGCATCCCGATGAGCTGGATGCGCTCGGGCGTCAGGTCGACGGGCGCGAGCCCCGGCACGCCCTTGGTGCCGCCGGCGGGCGCGGGCGGCGGCGCGGGCGCCGCGCCGGCGCCGGGCGCGCCGCTCGATGGCGTCTCGGGATCGAGCACGAGCGTCATGCCGCAGATGGGGCAAGAGCCCGGATGATCCTGCACGATCGCGGGATGCATCGGGCAGCGGTAGAGGCGGGCGTGCGCGGCGACGCCCCCGCGCGGCCTGAGCGCGCCGGCCGCGTGCGCGATCGACAGGCCGGCGACGGCGGCCATGACCACCACGAGCGTCCAGCGGAAGAGGGCCATCGCCCGCACGCCGGCAGGAGGCGCGTTCGGGTGCGGACCGGCTCCGGCGCTCATGGCCGCGTCCCCGCGCTGGTGCTCGCGACGTCGGTGGCCGGCAGCCCCGCGGCGCGCGCGTAGTCGGCGCGGCTCGCCTCGAGATCGGCGAGCGCGCGCAGCTCGTCGAGGCGCACCTGCAGGTAGCCGCGCGCCGCCGCCAGCACCGGCCCCACGCCGCCGCGGCCGGCGCGGAACTGGGCCTCGGCGGCCTCGTAGCTGCGGCGCGCCTGGGCGAGCACGCGCTCGTGGAGGAGCGTCAGCACCTGGCGCGCGGACTGCAACTTGGCGTCCGCGTCGCGCAGCTGAAAGCGCGCCGCCGCGCGCTGGGCCTCGAGCGCGCCGCGCTCCGCGGCCTGCTCGCGCTCGGCCGCACGCACCTCGTCGCGGCGGCGCAGGTTGAGCCAGGGCAGGCTCATCGTGACCATGGCGCCGTACCCGTGGTGCGTCTCGGCCATGGGCATGTACCAGTAGTCGGCGCCCACCATGAGGGCGGGGAGTGAGGCCTCGCGTCTCGCGAGGTCGAGCGTCGCGTCGCTGCGCTTGACGGCGCGCGCGGCGGCCCGCAGCTCGGGCCGGCGCTCGTCGAGGCGGCCGTCGTCGGCGGACGCGGCGCGCTCCGGGGCGGCGAGCGCCTGGGCGGCGTCGGCCTCGGGCACGGAGCCGAGCGGCGCGTCGGGCGCTCGCCCCATGAGCGCGTTGAGCAGCGCCGCGGACGAGCGCCGCTGCTGCTCGACGCCCGCGACCTCGAGGTGAAGCCGCGACAGCTCCACCTCCGCGTCGAGCAGGTCCTGCTGCGCGCCCTTGCCGACCTGGTACTGCGCGCGCGCCAGCTCGACGATGCGTGAGGTCAGGCCGGCGTGCTCGAGGTGAATGCGCGCCTCGCGATCCGCGCGCGCGTAGCTCGTGAACGCGCGCCGCGCCTGCGCCGCCAGCTCCTGGCGGCGCGCCTCGACGGCCTCGGCGGCAGCGCCCGCGTCCTCGCGCGCCGCGCGCTCGCGCGCGTCGAGCGTGCCCCAGGGCGGAAAGGCCTGCCGCATGCCGAGCATGATGGTCTGGGAGTCGCGGAACGCGAGCGGCCGGGCCAGGGGCACGCCCCACAGCTCGCCCTTGAGCTCGGGATCGGGCAAACGCGCCGCCGCTCCCGTCCGCGCCTCGGCGGCGCGCGCCCGCGCCGCGACCTCGCGCAGGTCGGGGTTCCTTTCCGCGACGACGCGCAGGATCGTCGGCAGGCGCGCCGCCGTGGCGAGCTCCTGCTCGAAAAAGGGGTCGTCGGCCGCACGCGCACGCGTCGCGCCGAGCACGGACAAAGCACACAGGTAGACGAACGAAGCTCTGCGATCTCCGAACATGGCAATCCCCTGGACCGAAGTGAACGACTCACGCCGAACGCGAAACGCGAACGGGAGCGCTCAGATCAGCAGGGACTGCTTGAGCTCGAGCGGGGAGAGGAGCGGCGGGCCGGCGGCCTCGGCGCGTCGAGCAGGCACGGATCGGGCTTCGAGGAGCGGCGCGACGAGCGCGCGGGGCAGCGCGGCCGGCGCGTCGAGCGCGACCACGCTCGAGCCCGGCGCCTCGGCGGGCGCGCGCACCACCGTGGCGACCTCGTGGTCGCAGCACGACGCGGCGTTGGCCACGGGCAGGACGGGCGCCTCGTCCTGCGGGCAGCAGCCCATCTCCGTGATCTGGCCCGAGAACGCGCACCGGAACCGGTCGTAGCCGAGCCCGGCGACGGCGGCCAGCAGCAGCGGCAAGAGGGCCGCGCAGCTCAGGGCGCGCAGATGAGACCGGGCGGGCATGCTGCTTCAAGCCTAGGCAGATTGCCGACCTTGTCAAACGTCACCGTTCCGTCACCGAGACGCGATGTAGGCTGCCGCCGTGCCGGCGGACGTGAAGTTCGACCTCAAAGGCGGCGAGGAAGGGCTCATCTGCGCGTTTTCGCTCGGTCGAGCGCCAGGCGGGCGTTCCCCAGGACGCGCGCGAGATCATGCTCGAGCCCACCTCGCGCGTTGCCCGTCAACATCATCACGGGCATCTTCGGCATGAACGTGGGCGGCCTGCCGTGGCTGGGCGACACCACGGGCTTCCACTGGGTCACGGGCATCATGGTGGTCGCGGTCCTGGCCGTCCTGCTCTTCCTCCGACGGCGGCGGGTCTTCTAGGGGGGCTATCTTTACGCGCACGAAATCAAAGGTGTGTTAGGACATCCGGACCGCAATGGCACCACTCAAGATGAAGCCCGGGGTCGTCACCGGAGATGCTCTCCTCGAGCTCTTCGCCCACTGCAAGAAGGTCGACTGCGCGCTGCCGGCCGTGAACGTCATCGGCTCGCACGGCGCGAACGCCGCGCTGGCGGCGGCGCGCGAGGCGAAGGCGCCCGTCATCGTCCAGTTCTCCCACACGGGCGCGCAGTTCTACGGCGGCAAGTCGCTGGACAACGCCGCGCACAAGGCGTCGATCGCGGGCGCCATCGCGGGCGCGATGCACGTGCGCGCGGTCGCCGAGGCGTACGGCGTGCCCGTCGTGCTCCACACGGATCACTGCGCGAAGAAGCTGCTGCCCTGGGTCGACGGCGTCATCGCGGCCGGCGAGGCGTACTTCGCGAAGAACGGCGAGCCGCTCTTCAGCTCGCACATGCTCGACCTGTCCGAGGAGCCGCTCGAGCAGAACCTCGAGATCAGCAAGAAGTACCTGGCGCGCATCGCCAAGATGAAGATGACGCTGGAGATCGAGCTCGGCGTCACGGGCGGCGAGGAAGACGGCGTCGACAACTCGGGCGTCGAGCACTCGAAGCTCTACACGAGCCCCGAGGACGTGCTGCGCGCCTACGACGTGCTCGGGCCGGTGGGCAGCTTCACGGTCGCGGCGTCGTTCGGCAACACGCACGGCGTCTACGCGCCCGGCAACGTCAAGCTCAAGCCCGAGATCCTGCGCGACTCGCAGGTGTTCGTGAAGCAGCAGCGCAAGACGGGCGACGAGCCGCTCTCGTTCGTCTTCCACGGCGGCTCGGGCTCGACGGCCCAGGAGATCGCCGACGCCGTCTCCTACGGCGTCGTGAAGATGAACATCGACACCGACACGCAGTGGGCCTTCACGCAGCCGATCAAGAAGTACATGGACGAGAAGAGCGCCTATCTGCAGTCGCAGCTCGGCAACCCGGAGGGGCCCGACAAGCCCAACAAGAAGCAGATCGATCCGCGCGTCTGGATGCAGCTCGGCGAGAAGGGCATGACGGCCCGCCTCGTCCAGGCGCTGAAGGAGCTGGGCGCGATCGGCAAGTTCGAGTTCTAGGCGCGCACCATCACGGTCACTTCGTTCTTGTTGTGCGCGAGCTGCTTGACGCGCGCGAAAGAGGGTTGAAGGCGTTCGATGATGGGGTCCAGGTCGGACAGGACGCCGTATTGATCACGGCCCTTGAACTTGACCGTCACGACGAGGTTCCGGCAGCGCCGCGCTGACAGCCATGCGTCGACGAGCGCGATGGCGCGCGCGGGCTCGCAGACGATGTCCGACAGCAGCCAGTCGACGGGGGAGGGTGGGGCGTAAGCAAAGGCGTCACCCGCGCGCGCGGTGACGCCGGGCAGGCGGGCGACGGCGGGCGCGAGCGGTGCGCGATCGACCGCCAGGACCCGGGCGCCGCGGCGTGCGGCGGCCATGGTCCAGCTTCCGGGGGCCGCGCCGAGATCGACGCAGGCCTCGCCGGCGCGCGGGGCGGCGCCCATCCACTGGAACGCCTCCTCGAGCTTGCGGTACGCGCGCGAGGGCGGGGCGCGGTCGTCGTCGACGGGCGCGGCGCCGGCCGGCCAGGGCGCGAGGTCGAAGCCGCCGCGCGGCAGCGGGGCCGGCGCGGCCGCCGACACGAGGAGGCGCCCGCGGTCCACGAGGAGGAGCTGCACGAGGAGCAGGCCCGGGCCGAAGTCGGCGGGCGCGACGGAGGCGGCGTGGCGGCGGCTGGCCCGGCGGCGCCGCTCGCCGAGGAGCTCGACGAACGTCGTGCCCACGAGGCGCGCGCGGCTGCCGAGGCCGGCGTCCGCCGGCGCCGCGCGCGGCGCCCTCTCGCCGGCGCGTCTGGCCGCGCGCGCGCGGCTGTGCGCGAGGCGCGCCGCAGGGAGCCTGGTCGGCTCGTCGTCCGCGGCGGGCGCGGGCGGGGCGAAGGCGTGGACCGTGAAGGTCCCGGGCCAGCGATCGATCGTGGCCTCGACGGCCGCGTAGGC